>ENA-ORCT01000471-ORCT01000471.1-marine-metagenome-genome-assembly--contig:-NODE-471-length-19464-cov-3.452932_pt1 | contig 19464 bp, 9 predicted proteins | sample MGYA00248632_ERZ508511 | MGnify/ENA primary metagenome ERZ508511 (study PRJEB26182, sample SAMN06268839) | marine metagenome | isolation source: Tt an P1-techrep anaerobic enrichment on pine from sediment...
GTAGCAATTGGCCTTTGCTCGGGGGAATGGCATTCCGTTGTCTCCGGTAACAATTACGATGGTATTTTCCAATTCACCATTTTCTTCGAGGTACTCCAACATTCGCTTTAAATGCAAGTCGAACCACTCTATTTCCACAGCATAATCCAGCATGTCGCCCCTTACTATTTCACGGTCGGGGAAAAAGCCAGGGATCTTTGCGTCTTCCGGTTTTTTATTTGTCCGCTTCCAGGAATCTTGTTCGTAAGCACGGTGGGGTTCATGCCCACCGTACCAAAAAAAGAAAGGTTTGTTGCCACGAACATTCTCCATAAAATATTTGAAATTTTCGAAATAGTTGGTGAGACTTATTTCATCGGCTATCCGTTCATCATCAACCGTTCCTTTTTCGTACCGGATATCGCTGTGTGAAATACCGGCTGCATTGGTCTTGCGCCAAAGTGAATCTTTTTCGTCGCGGGCATATTGAAAAGGCCAGACTCCTTTACCGGTAACGCCGGTTACATACCCGTTTTGGTTTAATAAATCGACAAAAGGAACATATTTTTTCAACCACGAGGACGCATGTTGTCCCGACTGCTCATTTTGCCAGTGATGTCGACCAGTTACGATACTGCTTCGGGAGGGGGCGCATCCCGGCGAACTGGCTATACAATTGGTGAAATAAACCCCTTCTTTTGCTATTCTATCAAAAGCCGGAGTATTAACAAACTCACATCCTGCAAAACTTGTATGGCCAAAAGATTGATCATCCGATATGGCAAACAGGATATTGGGCTGCCTTTTGTCATCCAGGCCATCTCTTTGTTCCGCTTTATTGCTTGAACAAGAACATAACGCGATAGCGAAAAAAGGTATTGCCTGGGTTATATACTGGCGGAGTGGTTTCATTTTAAATTCAATCATAAAATAAATAATTAATACATGAATCAAACTAATCATCGAGATCGTACAATCCTTACACGGAATTCAATCCCATTTCTTATCATTCCCGAACAAGGAATAATCCATCAAGTTTCCCCAAGGTTATTTTCCCTTTTGCCTCCTGTCCGCTGTTTGTCAGGGGATCCTGGTCAAGGGAACCTTTCAGCCGGCGAAACTTTTCTCCGGGCCATATTTTGTCGAGATCAACAGTTACTTCATGTTCAGACGGATTGGCGATCACCAGTCCTCCTTCATATTTACGAACCATCACGTCGGGTTCGGCATAAAGCTCCAAATCGGAAATGGTCACCTGCTCGTTTCCTTCGAAATTAAAGGTAAGTTCAGTGGGGCTATTGAACTGCCGGAAATAGAAACCTGCCCTAAACGGTTTTTGGTTAAAATGAGACATATTACTTATTATTCTTTCGAAGGTTTTATCTTGTACCAGTGAATAATTAGTTATAATATCTCCTTCGAAAGCTACTTTAGGCCCGCCCGTTACTTCCAGGTACATGATCCTCGCAAATTCATCCGGATAATTATTCATTGCTTGCCCGTTGACAGTGGCAGTAATAAATAAATCATGGCCCTTACAATTAAAGTCACCCAACGTGAAATTCATAAAACCTTGTTCCTCATTTTTTCTACTTATCCGTATGATATCGTCGTCAAATTCAACTGAGCAATTTGCTGATTTAATTTTCGTTTTTAAATCAACACCTGAAAGTAAGTTTACCCCCGTGGTAGCAAGCCTCTGAATGGGACCAATTGGTTTGCCAAGCCATCCAAGCTGGCTATCCTGTCCTTTTTTAAGTTCGTCCCAAATAAAGATATCTTCACCGAGTTGGTCTCTTCCCCCGGGAACAGTCATTGAAATTCCCGCTTCGCAAATTACGGCTGCCGCAAATGCCAGCCGGATATCGGCCATGCGCTTGTCGCTTGGTTTGGATTTGATGTAATTGAAAACAGGTTCTTTTGAATTTACATGCCAAAACATCAACCTGTTAATGCCTCCGGCCCAATCTTCAAAAGTGGAATCATCTCCCCCTGTGGGAAACTTTTCGTGCTCGATTCCATTGAGTATTCCAACCGACCGTTGATGAAACCAGCGGTCGTTATCAGCCATAATGAGTATTTCATCACCCAAAAGTTGGCGAAGTGTCTTCAAAAACTTGATCGTGCCAATGCCGTAAGTGGGGTTTTTATCGCAAAACCCTTTGTCAGCCTTCCCATCGGCGTCAAAATCAAGGCCGCGTCCATCTGCTGCTGATGGCACAGGCACATGATGAAGAACATCAAATTCAAGGCCGTCAAAATCTTCCAATAACCCACCATTTTTGAACCATCCAGCGATCTGTTCTGCATAAACTTCACCTGCCTGCTTCCCGTTTTTATCGGTGGGGCCCAATGTCGAATGGTTATAGTACCACCTTAAATTATCGGATGCGGCTCCCTGGGGCCCCTCGTAAACATGTGCAGCCGCGTAGGCATGGCCTGCTCCAAATTTTCCAGGTTTGGACCCAAAGCAGCCTCGCTCGACTGTAATTATACTATTTTCATAGTCAATATCAATTAATTTTACCTGCTCGCTTTTTTGCCAATTGGGTTTCCCATTAGCATCGAGTTCACAAAGTCCAATGTGCTCATTGGTTTTCCTGCCCCGCGGACCAACATTTGTTTTAAATAATCCTATGTCCGAAACCTCTATCTTCGTAGTGCCTTCCTCTGCAGGGATATTATTCAGAATAGTTGCTCCTTCGAAATACAACCAATGTCCTGCGAAAAAGGGTTCGGTTGCAAATTCCGGATCTCTTCCTCTTCCGCAAATGTGAAGAATTACAGCCTGCTCAGGATGCAGGGCTTTCAGTCTGTTAAAATAGCTGCGCACCTGCCCGAAATCACCGACTGTAACCTCTTCCGGAAGCGCTTTGCCTTCAACTCCCATAAGACTGCTGTATGCCGGATACCATTCCTCCCAGCTGGTTGATTTTTGTCTCCCAACTTGTTCAGCATCGCGAAAGAAATATACGACCGGGTTTTGATCGTTTTGGAGAATTCGCAATTGACTCAACCTGAAACTCTCGTCAACCTGTGCATTCGCAAGAAAACAGGAAAGGGAAAGGAACAGAAAAGACATGATGTAACCTTTTCTTAAACCAAAGGATAAGCTTCTGAATTTCTTTGGCAGCAGAAGCTTATGTTGCACTTTTAAATAATTTGAAACCATACTTTTACGTTTTAATTACTTCAATAATTTTCATCCTTGCGTAAGTACTATCTGCACAGTACGAACTTTTGAGTAGTACTCGTTCCGTCTTCCTTGAAAGCTTTGGTGAGATAAATTCCCGGAGCCAAGGTGCTTGTATTAATGCTAATTAGCTTTTTTTGCTCAGGATTAAACTCCCAAACAGTCTTTCCTGATGTATCGATCAGACATAGCTTTTTAAATGACGATTGGAACTTTACAGAAACAAAATCTTGCGCCGGATTGGGGTATACAAAAAAACCGCTCTCCTCCTTTCTAGGTTCCACTATGCCTGTAGTATTTGTTTCGCGCACAAGGAAAAGTCCGTCAAGTTTGCCTATTGTTATTTTACCACTGGCTTCTTGTCCATCATTAACAAAAGGATCCTGGTCGCTGGAGCCTTTTAATCGTGTGAAACTCTCACCTGGCCATGTTTCGTCAAGATCAATTTCCACCTCGTGATTAGCATGATTGGCAATGACAAGACCTCCTTCAAACTTACGGATCAAAACATCGGGAGCTGCATATATTTCGATATCGGAGATCGTGACCGGTTCGTTTCCTTCAAAATTAAATGTCAAAGTAGCGGGATTATTGAACTGACGAAAATAAAACCCTGCCTCAAAAGCGTTTTCATGCATCAAGGAGGTATTGTCAATCACTCTTTCAAAAGAATCGTCAAGAACCAGATCCACGTATTTCATGAAATTTCCATCATTAGATCCGTACACTCCCCCGGAAACAGCAACCTGCATTATTCTGGCCATCTCACTTGAATATTCTGCCATGGGGTCGGCTTTGACCTTGGCCCGAATAAACAAATCCTGCCCCGGACAATTTATATTACCGAGCTGAAACTGTAAAAACTTTTGAGCATCGCTATTCTTTGTCAATACCAATTCCCCGTCTTCATCGTTTATCTGGCAGTTTGATGATGCTATTTTTTCATTGATATCAACGCCATCAAGAAGATTTCCACTTTGTGTTGCCAGCCTTATAACCGTATCCAGCGGTTGGCCTAACCATCCAAGTTCGTTTTCCGTGCCTTTTCGCAGTTCATCCCAAACAAAAACATTTTCGCGCAGTTCTGTCCGTCCACTCGGGATGGTTTCTGCAATGCTTGCACCGCAAATTACACCGGCCGCAAAAGCAAGCCTGATGTCAGCAATTCGGTCGTCGTCTTTTTTTGATTTGATATAATTGTATTGAGGCGATCGGGAATTTTCAGCGGCGAACAAAAGCCGGTTAATTCCACCTCCCCAGTCATTAAAATCGTCATCATCACCACCTGTCGGAAAATTCTCATGTTCAGTACCATTCAGTATTCCAACAGAACGCTGATGAAACCACCGGTCATAATCGGCCATAATCAGCTTGTCGTCTCCCATCAATTCACGAAGTTTTTTCAGAAAATTGATTGCTCCAACGCCATAGGTTGGATAACCATCAACTAATCCTCCGTCGGCAACTCCGTCGGCATCAAAGTCCATTCCCCGCGCGGCCGACAGGCCTGAAACCATCGGGACATGATGAAGCACATCGAATTCGACGCCATCAAAATTTTCAAAAAGACTATCTTTTTTAAACCAGCCGGCTAATTGCTCAGCATAAATATCTCCTGCCTGCTTTCCGTTTTCGTCCCGAGGACTTAAGGTTGAATGATTATAGTACCATCTCCAGTTATCGGAAGCCGAACCTCCAGGCCCTTCAGAAACGTGGGCGGCAGCATAGGCCTGACCACCTTCAAATGCCAAAGGATTCGTACCGTACGAACCCCTTTCGACAGTAATCGTACTATTTTGATAATTAATGTCGATTAGCTTTACCTGCTCGCTGTAACTCCAATCAGGTTTTCCGTCCGGGCCGAGTTTACAAAGTCCAATGTCTTCATTGATTTGATGACCAGATGAGCCAACGTCTTTTCTGAAAAGATCTGCATTTGAAACTTTTATTACCGTTTGTCCTTCCTCTGCCGGTATACTCTCCTCAACGATTGCTCCATTATAATACACCCAGTGCCCTGCAAAGAAAGGTTGCCTCGCGAAATGAGGATCTCTTCCTCTTCCACATATATGGACAATGACAACCTGTTCGGGATGTAATGCTTTTAATTCGTTGAAGTAATGGCGTACCTGTTCAAAATCATCTACCGTTACTTCTTCTGTCACCGCTTTACCAACAAATCCCATTAAGCTGCTGTATGCAGGATACCATTCGTCCCAATCCGTCGTTTCTTTTCGCCCGTTTTGTTCAGGCTCACGAAAAAAAATAGACTTTGGATTTTGTCCGTCCTTAAATATTTGTAATTCCTGTAACCCAGTTGAAGAAACATCATCCTGGGCATTCGCTGAATGACAGAGAAAAAAAAACACAAACGTTAAAACGTTTATAATCAAATTTTTAACCATTTCAAAAAAAACTCTGTTGTGAATTAAGATCGTAGCGAAGCATCCGGGAACACCTTATAGGAATTCCGCACATTGTTAACATAATACAAATAATGGAGTTATTTTTATTCTTAGGGCAAATCCCCGGCCTTATAGCATGGTCAAAAACAATCACACATCAAAGGCCGGGGCAATTACAAACAATAAAAATTTACTAATTAAAATGATGATCTTTAGTAACCAGGATTTTGTTCCAGAACGGCTTCCGTATTCTTTTCAATCTCACCAAACGGAATTGGCCAAAGATTCTGATGATCGTAGAAATCAAACTGAGGATTGTATGTATTATTTCTTTCAACGAGTAAGCCTAGTCTTAATAAGGTTTCCATACGGTTTTCCTCACCATAAAGCTCCCTGGCTCTTTCATCTAGTATATAATCCAAATCCACATCAGCTGATGCCACATCTGGAGCTTGTGCACGACTTCGAACAACATTGATATCATTGGCAGCATTAGTTAGTTCATTTTTGCCAAGGTATGCCTCTGCTCTCACAAGGTAGGTTTCTGCCAGCCTAATCTCATAATCATCATGATAGGTTGTATTTGCAAAAGGTCCTCTTGAGGACATATTGCCAATTACAGACTGATCTTCGAGCCACAATTCTTTTGGATGGTCACCCATGCTACTTATTTTGGCAACCAGAGGGTAGAGCACACGATGTGAATTATTGATCTTAAGCTCCAGGTTATCTTTATAGATCCATTTCCCGTTATGATCTGATGCGGGATTATACACTATAAAATCACGAATGATATTATGTTCTGCATTTCTCATATCCTGATCAAAACCACTGTCGTTCCAAATCTGATATAGAAAATAGTCACTATAGTTTATATGCCCGTTTCCTCGTCCGCCATAGTAGGTATTGACATTGGGGATTAGTTCGACCCATTTTCCGTCGTTGTTGCGAACCTGAAGTTTATATATTTGTGGGTTGGCCCAGGTTTCCCAGCGGGTACCTCCATTACTTCCTCCCTGGGCATAATAGTCGAACTGGACTACCCAAAGGGCCTCGGTGTTACCGGCCGATCGGTTGAAGTTTCCATCGCGGAACAAATCCCAGTAAACATCTCCACCATTTGCCCATGGTATTTCAGGGATAAACTCGTCATCCATACGAGCCCCAAATCTTTCTGTCATTAATGCCGTGTTTGGATCATCGATAACAACGCTCGCAGCCTGGATCGCATTATCCCATTGTTTAAGACAGATATACGCTTCTGCAAGGGCATGATAAGCTACCAAGTTGCTAACACGATAACTTGCCACCTCACTTATTCCTGGCAAATTCTCAGCCGCAAATTTTAAATCAGCAACACTTTGTTCATAAACTTCCGTACGCGTAGCCCTTACATAGTCCCTTTTGGGTTCTTTTGTTTCCTCCAGAACAATGGGTACGCCACCATAAAAATTGGCCAACAGCTTAAACATATAACCCCGAAAAAACCTTGCTTCGGCTTGTATCTGCAATTTTTCCTGTTCGGTTATTTCTGCAGCTTCAGCATCCGCATAGGCGATTATAACATTGGCATCATATATTGCCTTATAGGCGGGTTGCCAATATGAACTATAAACAAATCCACTTGTAGGGACTAACTCATCCGGATAACTATCTGCATTCTGCGACCATCCTGTTAAATCTGTACCTTCAACTTTGGCACGGGGAGGAGTATCAAAATCATTTTCTGTGGTGTACAGACCATTTCGAAAAGCATTATATAAGTTATTAATTGCAGCTTCAAAATCAGAAGGAGTTATAAATGAGTTTTCAGGAGTATATATACTTAGTGGCTCTTCTTTTAAGAATTCGTCGTCATTACATGATAAAAACAATGTAATGCAGATAAGTGTAATAAATTTAATGTATTTCATTTCTAAATTTTTTTAAAATTTAACGTCAATACCAAAAGTATAACTTCTTGTGACAGGTCTTCCTGACCGGGTTATCCCCTGCCCTGTTTCTGGATCCCACCCGGGCCATTTTGTCCAGGTATGAAGATTTTTTCCATGAAAATACAGACGGAGACTCCGAATATGGTATCTACTCAAAAAACTGGATTTAAAGTTATAGGCCAAATTTACATCTTGCAGGCGGACAAAACTTCTTGGAATATAATGCCAGGCTTTTATACCTCCAGAGATTTCAACACCCAACCGTTCATACCTTGCATCCGGATTTTCAGGAAGCCAGAAATCCATATCGCGAGGGAAAAGATCTCTTTCCCACGCAAAAGAATTTGGATAAATAAAATCAAACTCATCCTGGCCCAAATAATATTTATCACTTCCCTGAACAGAATTGATAAAAATGGAGAGCTCCCAGTTTTTATAGGTAAAATCATTCCCAATACTAAATCGATAGGATGGTTCTCTATACCCAATGATCTTTCTGTCATCAGGATTGATTACGCCATCCTCTTCAAAATCCTCAACCTTATAACTACCAACATCGGCTGTAACAGGAATTTCATCACCAAATTGCCAAATATCCCCGTTCGTATAATAAGTGTAAATGGTCCCTAAAGATTCTCCGATGAACAGGCCCTCAGAAACCAAATCATCTTCTTTCCCGTCGCCATCGTTATCAAAACCAAGGAGTTCTTTCAACTCATTCCTAACCCTTGAAAAATTAAATTGAGATGTCCATTTAAAATCAGCCTGATTGATATTTACCGATGCAACAGACAGTTCCAAACCATTGTTGTGCATTTTCCCTAAGTTGTCCGGGAAGCTTTGAAATCTGGAAATTCCGGGAATATCGACATTATAGAGGAGATCCTTGGTATTATTACTATAATATTCTATTGAACCACTCAATCGGCTGTTCAATACGGAAAAATCCAGTCCGAGGTTAATACCCGTAGTCGTTTCCCATTTGAGATTTGGACTTGCCAGGGTGGCAATATCTTTTGCATAAAGCGAGATGCCATCAGCATCGACATACCTGAAACCTTCACCCAATCTTGCAAGCGTTTGATACCGTCCAATCGTTCGGTTTCCATTTGCACCATAAGACATCCTAATTTTGAATTGATCAAATCCCCGAAGTATATTATCTTTTAAAAAAGCCTCTTTTGAAGCATCCCAGGCAACAGCAGCAGAGGGAAATACACCATACTTATGATTTTCACTAAACCCAGAAAACCCATCTCTGCGAATGGTTGCAGTAAACATATATTTATCATTGTATCGATAATGGGCTCTCCCCATATAATAGAGAGAAGTTTCCAACCAGGCATTAGAAGAAGCCGTTTGCAGTTCGGCTATACCTGCTTGTAAATTATTATAACCTAAAACCGGCGAATTAAACCCGGTTGCTGAAGCAGAGGTAAAAGTGTACTCCCTTTTTTCCCTTCCATAACCTGCCACAATGTTAACATCATGTTTTTTATTGAAATTTCGTTTAAAAGTCAGGATGTTATCATTTGACCAGTCTGTCTGCCTCCTTTCATTTTTGGCACCTTCACCAAGAAAGTTATCGGCATAGACCGAAAATCGATAGAAGCTTGTTGTGTTGTAATTGGTCCCAAAGTTTGTTCGAAAAGATAATCCCTTAATAAACGGAATTTTAATGTCTGCATAAACATTACCAAATAGGTTAATTTCTTTATCAAGGTTATCAGCATCCATGACATATAGTGGATTGATCGTTGTACTATTTGGAGATGTGACATAAGAACCATCCTCATTGTATGCAGGAGCAAAAGGAGGGTGATTATATATGTCATCAGGACCGACGTTAAGGCCCGAATAATCACTTGAAGTAAAAAAAGATTGTACGCCAATATCTAACCAATTGGTCAATGAATTGTCAATGTTAATTCGTGCATTCCACCTATCATAATCGTCATTAGCCATGTAACCTTGTTGATCGGTATAGCCGAAAGAAATAAAATATCCGCTTGTTTCATTTCTGTTTGACATCGACAAATTATGAGTATAAGCATACATTCTATCGGATGTTAGGAGATTATACCAATCTGTTGGATTACCATTTGTATAGGCATCCATCTGCTCCGGTGTTGAGAAAACAGTTGTTATATCCCAAGTCCCATTCGATTCAAGATAGCCTGACTCCTCTGTCCGACTTTCAAAAAAATGTGCAGCTTCAACCCGCTGAAGGAATTCTTCCGGGCTTTCCGTTTCAAAATTCTTGCTAGGTTCCTGAAAGGAGTACCGTCCTGTGTAATTTATAATCGGCTTATCACTTGCTTTTGCCGTTTTCGTGGTAACAATAATAACACCATTGGTCGCCTGCGAACCATAAATGGCAGTTGAACTGGCATCTTTTAAGATATCAATTGAACCGATATCATTGGGATTAATGTCAATTAACCGTCCCCGGAAGATAACACCATCTAAAACAATCAAAGGACTTTGTTGACCTGATATTGATGTTCTTCCCCTGATTGTAATCGAGGGTTGCTGTCCAACTGAATTGACCTGTCCAACATTTAATCCCGGGGTAGCCCCTTGCAACGCATCAGTAAGCGTGGTTGTTGAACGTTGTACAATGGATTCTTCTCCAATCTGAGAAACGGAACCAGTTAAATCACTTTTTCTCATCGTACCATAACCAATAGCGACCACCTCTCCAATTCCAATAGTTTCTGCCTCCATTACAACGTCGAGGGTGTTTTTTCCGGCAACAGTAATTTCCTGAGTTTTCATTCCCACAAATGAAAAAACCAGACTAGCGTCACTACTAACATCTGAAAGTGTATAATTCCCTTCATCGTCAGAAATGGTTCCCTTGGTTGTACCTTTTACTACTACTGTAACACCTGGAATAGGAGCCCCGGTAATATCCGTGATTTTACCTTGAATATTTTGGATACCTATTTGTTGACTCTGAGTTGGATCAGTAGTTGGACTAATAACAATATACCTGTCAACAATTTTATAACTCAGCCCCGTATTTTTTAATAATTGGGACAGAATTTGATCGATCGTTTCGTCCTGGAATTGAGCATCTACCTTCTGAATCCCACTAATTTCATCATTTTTAAAGAAAAAATAGAATTCGCTTTGCTGTTCAATTGCATTTAAGACATCGACTATTTGCGCATTCTTCATATCCAAATTAAGGCGTTGAGACTGTGAATAGCTTTCAGAGCTATAAGCTATTATTCCAATCATTAAGAAAAAAGCTGTCAGTTTCATAACTCTAATTAATTTTCTGCATCCAAAATCTGAGATGCGTTCAGTTAGGTTTTTTTTCATAAATTTGAAATTTAGATGTTAATAATGACTTGGGATTACCAAGTTGTTATCAAATTCCTCCATGTTAGGTTGGTGCTTTTCATGGAGGACAAAATCAACCGGTATTAGTTGGCGCTAATGCCGGTCTTTTTTTTGATTATTTTTTTCATAAGCAGTTTGAGTTGGTTTAATTATTTTTTTTCTTCAATATAATTTCATTTCGAATTTCCTGATTCATTTTGATCTCATAATCGATTGGAGAAGAAAGCTTAACAATCTGCAATACTTGATCAATTGGTTTATACTTAAGGATGGTGCCTGAAAAGCGAAACGACTTAATATCCTCGCTGGCAAATGTAAATTTCACATTATACCACCGCTCTAATTTTATCACTATCATCTCCAGCGGTTCATTAAAGAATGTCATCTTTCCTTCCTTCCAGGAGGAGAAAAAACGCGTGTCCACTTCAGAGAAACGAATTTTTCTATTCTTTCGATCATACGTTGCTAATTGCCCGGGAAACATCTCTGTAATCCTCGCTCCTGATTTATTCTGCAATTCTACCTTTCCTTCTACCAATGTAATTCTTTCAATTTGATCTTTTTCATAAGCATTAACATTAAAGCTGGTCCCCAATACCTTGATGTTCATCGATTGTGTTTTTACAGAAAACGGCTTTCCAGCGTCTTTCTTCACCTCAAAAAAGGCTTCCCCAGTCAATTGAACCGAGCGTTGTTTCGTCTCAAAATGAGATGGGTAAGAAATCCGGGATTCGGCATTTAACCACACTTTGGTGCCATCGGACAAAACGAGTTCAGCAATTTGTCCAGCGGGGCAGATTACTTCATTCATTTGCATTGATTCAGCATGTTGACCATTAAAATAATTCTGCTGAATAATCCAGGTAATGCCAAAAGTTATCGCTATGACAGCGACATATTTGAAAATTTCAGTCATCAATCTTCTGGTGCGGACGGGAATTCTGCTTTGCAACTTCAAATATTCTTCATCTACATCGGTTACTCCACTGCTTTTCCTGGTTAAAGCGTACGCATTCTTTAGCTGGATAAACATCTGCTTATTGGCATTGCTCTTATTTATCCAATTGCGAACCTCCGCTTTTTCTTCCTGATCGGAGATATGGCCAGTAATGTATGATATTATTTTGTCCTTATCCATTTTCTTACTTCCTAAAACTAAAACAACAAACCTGGCCTTTACCCTAGTTCAAATTTTTAAAAAAATCGGACTTTTAAAATTGTGGATCATCACAAACCGTGTCCGTATACAACAAATCCGGTTTCATTGAAACCGGATTTGTTGTATACGCTATCCTATTTTGGGCTCCCACCCAGATTCGTATGTTCTTGACCAATACTCCATTGCCTGGGTATCATTCAATATGTGACCATTGTTTTGATCAATGTTTAATATTCGACCGGTTCGTTGAGAGATATTGCCTAACTGGCAAAGAAGAACGCTTTTATAACCGGTTTCAATCTCTGCATTTAGCCTGGCGCCTGTCCGTATCGCATCAAGAAAGTTGCCTAAATGTCCTTCATCCAGATTTCCGGAAGGGCTGGCCGTGTTCAATACATCAATGTCTTCACCTTCTTTAATTTCGTCAACCAACTTATGGTTTTTATCGAAAATCTGGAATTTATTGCCTCCATCTGTAAACATGGATCCATCTGTTCCATAAAACACAACGCCTCTTCCACTGCCTTCAACCGGTCGGCCGTTACAGCTGCGGCCTTCCCACATGGCCGATTTATCATCTCCAAACTCAAAATTGATAATTTGGGTATCCGGTGTTTCCCAGTCGTCATTGTAATGGTACCTTCCGCCTATCGAACTTACTTTGGTTGCGTAATCGGCATTAAAGCCCCAACGAACCAAATCCAGCTCGTGCGTTCCGTTATTCAGTGCCTCTCCCGTTCCCCAATGCCAGTGCCAATGCCAATTATAAGGAACCAAGTTGTCCTTGTAAGGAACACGCGGAGCAGGCCCCTGCCACAATTCATAATTCAGGCTGTCCGGTACCGGCACAACATTTCCAATTCCAATAGGCTCACGATCGTTGGCATACCAGGCCTTGGCAAAATATACCTTCCCGATACGTCCACTGTGCAACATGTCCATGGCCTCACGGATTACACGCCACGAACGCCTCTGTGTCCCCATCTGGACATGCCGGTTGTACTTTTTTGCAACCTGGATCATCAGTTCTCCTTCTCCTGGATTATGGCTACAGGGTTTCTCAACATAAACGTGCTTGCCTGCATTACAAGCCATAATAGTCGCCGGTGCATGCCAATGATCAGGTGCCGCTATTACCAAAGCATCAATCGTTTGATCATCAAGTACCGTTCTAAAATCCTCCACCCCTTTGGGCGCTTTTCCCGTTTTCTTTTCAACAGCGTTGATGCCCTTTTTCAAAGCATTTTGCTCAACATCACACATATAAACAATTTCGACGTTCTTCAAGCCTGACAAAGTTCTCGCCAGGGACTTGCCCCTGTTCCTGACTCCCATGACAGCGACCCGCACCCGCTCATTGGCACCGATTATATTGCCTCTTGAAATCAAGGGAGATCCTACAATTAAACCTGTTGTTCCTATTGTCATTTTTTTCACAAAGTCTCTACGATTATTACTCATAACTATTTCGTTTAAAGGTTAATTTACCATGTTCTGATTCTAATTGAGCGAAAAGATACCTCATCTTTATGTCCCTGGAGAAGGATATGTCCTTGGTTCAATTCTCCGAAGTCCTTATAATCCTTATATTTACTTAATGCAACCAATTGCCTGTAAGAATCGCTAAACCTATCGAACGCCAACACTTTTTGACCATTTAACCAGTGTTCAACCTTCGCCCCGTCAACCACAATCCTGACTTTGTTCCATGCTCCGGGAGAATTAACTTTTTTGCTTTTTGAAGCCGGAATCAGATCGTACAAAGATGCCATAGTCCGGTTTCCTTCATGCCCCAGTTTGGCATCGGCATGCCGCTCATCATCAATCAACTGATACTCAAGCCCCAGGTATTTTCCCTTGGAATCCGGGTATTGATCCGACACAAAATATTTGATGCCACTGTTTGCTCCTTCTGTTAATCTAATTTCCAGCTCCAATTCAAAATTGGAGTATTTCTCCCGGGAAATGATGTCATGCCCGGACGGAGTCGAATCAGTTGCAGCTAAAACCGTCAGTTCATTGTCTCTAACCTTCCATCCTTGATCCGGAAACATACCTGAAGTCTTATCTTGCCAGGAATCTGTTGAGGTGCCGTGAAACAACCATACCCAATCTGATTTCTTCGGTTCTGTTTTCTGATCGTTTTTATCAGAATGACATTGCCAACTTCCGGATACGACTAAAATCAAAACAATTGGATAAATAAAACTTGTTTTTTTCATAACAGTTAAATAGAATTTGATAACCAGCCATGGTCAAAATGCCAACCATTGCTGTTTAAATTAATGGTTCTTATTAGTCTAATTACTATAATCTCACAAATTAACCCATGTTGTCGGTTGAGTTTAAAGGAATAAAGACTGCAATTCTGTCTTTGTTCATTTGCTGTCTTCTTACTGCTAAAACAACAAAGCTTGTTTTTACCCTAGTTCACGAAATGAAAAAAATAGATGAGACTGATGACTAGAAATGTATATAATATCTTTTCCGCAATAATAAAAAGAGAATTATCCCTGAAGAGTAGTGTGTTTTTAGGTGGTCTTTTAATTGCCGTAAGGCTTTGGAGATATGGCCTTCAACCGCTTTGACTGAAATATTTAACATCTCAGCGATTTCTCGATTTTTCATTCCTTCATAACGACTAAGCTCAAAAACTTCCCTGCATTTTTCAGGTAACTGGCCTATTGCCCTGTTCAATGTTTGCAGCAATTCGTCGTAAAATAAGGTATCAAGATTAAGTTGAGACAGTGCTTCATAGTTGAGGAGCAAATCATTGTAATTATCGAGTTCCCGCTTTTCAAACTTTTCCTGCACCTTTAATCTCTTTAAGTAATTCAGGCACGCGTTTCTTGTTGCCTGATATAGATAAGCTTTAAGATTTATTTTATCTGGCAAGATGGTTCTTTTGCCCCACAGATTAGCAAATACATCCTGCACCATATCTTTGGCAATCTCATCATCATCCACATAAGTTTTAGCAAAAACCTCCAAAGACTCGAAGTAGGCATTAAAGACTGATCGGAATGCTTTTTCCTTTCCCTGCCTCAACCTACTTATAAGTTCAATATTTAGGTGCTTTTCATTCAATCAGATTATTTTTAAATTTCACAGCAAATTGTACGAACCATCTTTTGTCTGCATATTCATTTGCAACAAATATATCGATATTTTTGCCATTCCATAGGCGAATTAACGGATATTGCTTTCGCCTGAGATGTTATAGCATAGAGACTGCTTCCACGTCGGGATCACAAATTCAATTCTTCCAAATTTTCAGATTTTCGCATTTCCAGTGTTTTTGAAAGACAAGATGGCAGGTACTATAGGAATAAGATTTGTGTGCGGTACAAATAATTTCAATGAGAATCGACTGATCAACTAACTTCATAAAAACAAAATCACAGAACTGCAAAGAAACCCTACTATTGCTGCTGCATTAGGCTTCATTTGCTATGGGGCCATACTTAAGCGAAAAAAGTTGAAATTTTAAACCTATTTTTGATATGCTTATTAAGTCTCAACTGAATTGAATATGACCTGACCCGCGCTAGCTATATGATCGGATGATTTTAACGGTAAACCTAAAATTAAGCCAAGTAAGTGATGCCGGTGAACTACCCGGAGTACCCCTGGCGAGATTTTGACCCACCGTCTGTTTCAAAAAGCTGCACACTTTCTCTCATGTGAGACCCTTTACCCCTACAATGATTCCTCAACCGGATTGAAAACCGATATTTACCTGCTTGACATTCCGGAATCACCTTTTCTGCACAACGCTCTGCGATCTTTATAACGCGACAGGGATTTCCTGCTCCTGCAGTCTTAGTTTATGCTTTCCTGGCTATCTCCGGCTTCTTCAAAAAAAACCTCGCCTGGATGCCTGAGACATAAGAATATTCGGGTGGCGTATAATACCGACAGTACCGCGAAGTATAATTCGTACAGTTCGGTAGCATAGGTCGAGCCGGCCATAATCAGAAACAGCACATAGAACCCCACAGGAGGCACAAAAAGGTTGATGATAAGCCCCTTAGACTTATTGACAAACCAAAAGTAAGACAATATGATGAACGAAGCGAAGCCCACAAACGAGTACACGTGATAAAAGATGGGGTTAAAGAAATTGTGTAATGAGTTTTCCTGTTGATAGTTCAATTTAAAAAGCCCGCCTGTTTCAATTTCGAAATATTGTTGTCCCCAATTGACTTCTTCCCCGTAAATTGCCACAAAGAAGACAGCCACCAGAATTAACCCCCGTTTAATCTTTTTCCTAACCTTTGAACTGAGCTCAAGCTTACGCAGCGGAGCAAACGACACCAGCAGTAAAATGGCGGCAACAAGATACAAGAGCGGGCTGTGCTTGTCAATCGACCCTTCCCACTCGGGCCGCCCAAAAGTCAACACCAGGAAGTGGATCAAAATGGCAACTCCGGAACTGATTAGAAAGAAGTGTTTTCCCATGTTCTTTCGTGCGCAAAGTGGGTCATGGTAAAAAATTCGGCGGATATCGCTCAACCACTGTTGTAGCGGCAGACGCTCCATGAGCTTGTTAATCAAATTAAAAGCGAAAACGACACCGAGCAAAAAAATACAGGCTGTCATAAAATACAGGGCAAGCCGGAGTTTGGCCACACCCACTTCATTCAGATGGTTGTCGGGCGTCAGATAAGTCCGGGTTAATACGACCAGTTCTGGAAAAAAATAATTGAACAGAAAAAGTAAAATTACAGACAAAGCAATGGCTGAGATCCCAAAGCGAATGGAGATTTGACGATTCATATACCTAAGATTATGGGTTGGGTTTGAAGTAAATTTATCTTACATTTTTTTGTGTTGTGTTTTATATTTTAAACAATTATTTCCTGAGGTTATTCCATCTCCTTAAGAAGTTAAAATGAGGGTCTCCAGAGGAAGAAGCTGAACAGCGAAGCTTCATCAGATTAACATACTAATCTATTTTTTGTTTTTAATCCATTAAAAATATATTCCCCGATAATTCTAAACAGATCCGGAACTTTGAACTTTAAAGAGACTGCCCGGACAATCGTTGAACCCTGAGCGCTCAATTTTTTCGATATCCCCGGCCAAGGCAGAAGCCTTTTGGCAAACTCTGCGGCACCAGTGCCACTTACCACACCGGACAGTCCATAGTTCGTGTGCTTCAGCACAACTTCAAGATAGTGCTAGCTGGGTTCATCGTCCTCGGTGACCCGAATCAGCGTGTCGTCTTCATCCTTATTTCGCCGTGGCTTAACAAGCTGCTGCCAGCTATGTTCTTTGCCGTTTAATTGAATTTCCGCAGGAAGTGAAACATAGAAAGTGCTCCCCTTACCCATCTCAGATTCGAGCCAGACTCGTCCGCCTAGTATATCGCCATAGGCCCGGCAGATCGAAAGGCCAAGACCTGATCCTTCATATGCCCGCGTTAAATTCTGCTGGGCCTGTGTGAAGCGATCGAAAATGACTTCGTACTGATCGGCTGCAATTCCTGAACCGCTGTCCCTGACAAAAAACACAAGCTCCTCTTGTTCCTCATAGACGCCAATTTCAATGAACCCCCGCGCAGTAAACTTCAGTGCGTTTTTTATCAAGTTGCCCAAAATCGTTTCCAGCTTGCGCTTGTCAGTTTTAATGAAAGTTTGACCAGTAAGATGGTTAACCATTGAAATACGCAAGCCTCTTTTATGGGCATCGGGCCGGAAAAAATCATAAAGATAGCTCAGGATTTTACTGACCTCAAAAACAGACTCTTTCAAATCAACATATCCCGCTTCGACCTTGGAAATCTCAATAATATCATTCAGGGTACTCATCAGGCGATCGCTGCTCGAACGAACGACCTGAAGGTATTCTTCTCTGACCTCTGAATCCAGATCGGTTTCCTGAAGCAACTCCAAAAAGCCGATAATCCCATTCATCGGAGTTCTGATTTCGTGGCTCATGTTAGCCAGGAAAGCCGATTTCAACCGATCGCTTTCCTCTGCTTTTTCCTTGGCCTTCACTAAATCTTTTATCAGGTTTTTCTTTTCGGTAATGTCTTCCTGCACAGTTACAAAATGTGTCATTTCTCCGGCGCTGCTAAAAATCGGAGAGATAATGGCATCGACCCAATACAAACTGCCATCCTTTTTCTTATTCAGAAGCTCACCGGACCAGTCTTTCCCTGACAGAATCATATCCCACAGTTCCTTGTATAATTGATCGGGATGCTGTCCTGACTTTAAAATCCGGGGAATTTGACCAACCACCTCATCCAGTCTGTAACCGCTGACACGGGAAAACGTTGGGTTTACATATTCGATTCGCCCGTCGATATCGGTAATGACCATTCCTACCGGGCTCTGCTCCACAGCCCGGTTCAGAAGCCTCAACCCTCGCATGGCTTCTTTTTTATCTGAGATATCGTGAACAATCCAGTGCAGGAAATCTTTCCCTCCGATGGAAACCTTGCTACTGAATATTTCAACGTCGAAAATTGTTCCGTTCGCCTTCCGGTGCTTCAATTCCTTATTGGCGTAGGTACTGGCCAACATTCTCTGTAGCCACGGCGTGAAAACCGGGTCTGGCAAGGGGTCAAGATCTGCGATGGTCATCGTAGCGAACTGGCTTTCGGACCAGCCATACAAGGCAGCTGCCGCCTGATTTACTTCCACGATGTTTCCATTTTCGGAGTCGATCATCATCTTCGCGGCAGCATGATTGTAAAACAGTGTGCGAAACTTTTCCTCGCTTTCGCGCAGTGCATTCAAGGTCTGCTTATATTCCGTTACATCGCGGCAGGCTGCAATCATGATCTTTTCCTCGAAAACCGGATGAGCGCTCCACGACAACCATTTCACCGTGCCATCTTTACACACGTAACGATTATCGAAACGCACCACCTTTTCACCAGCTACAATCTTATCACGAACCGATACTGTTTCATTATAGTCTTCAGGATAAACAAACTCCATAAATGGTCTATCCATCAACTCTTCCCTTGTCCAGCCAAGTGTCCGCTCCCAGGCGGGATTCAGCACCTTCAAGAAGCCATCAAAACCAGCGATGCAAAACATATCAACAGTAAAATTGAAAACCCGGTCGCTGAGCAGCATTTTTTCCTCTGCCTGTTTTTGCCGCGTTACATCCCGGGCAATTCCCTCGAGTGCAACCAATTGCCCTTTTTCATCGAAAACCGGAATATTCCGTTGCTCTTTCCAAATTAGCTGGCCGTCTTTTCGAATATACCTCAAGGTCAGTGACTGACGAACCGAATTTTCATTCTGAATCATCTTTTCCAAGAGGTGATAATCGTCCGGATGCACGTACTTAAAAACCAAATCGGGATCGGCATAGTACTCTTCCGGAGCATAGCCTGTTATCTTAAGCGATGCCGAACTCATGTAAGTACACTTTCTTTGGGGTGACAACTCAAACCGGTAATTCATATCTTGGGCATTCTCA
>ENA-ORCT01000472-ORCT01000472.1-marine-metagenome-genome-assembly--contig:-NODE-472-length-19458-cov-3.786131_pt1 | contig 19458 bp, 18 predicted proteins | sample MGYA00248632_ERZ508511 | MGnify/ENA primary metagenome ERZ508511 (study PRJEB26182, sample SAMN06268839) | marine metagenome | isolation source: Tt an P1-techrep anaerobic enrichment on pine from sediment...
CCTCGCCGACCACCATCGGCAAGGAACTGGCGGTGTTCGCCGCACGGTTGCAGAAACAGAGCCGCAACATTGCCGCGGTGGAGATTCTCGGCAAGCTCAACGGCGCGGTGGGCAACTTCAACGCCCACCTGTCTGCCTACCCGGCCGTCGACTGGCCGAAGCTGGCCAAGGGAGTCATCGAAAAGGAGTTGGGCCTGACCCAGAACCTCTTTACCACCCAGATCGAGCCCCACGACTACATGGCCGAGATGTTCGACGCCCTGGCTCGCTGGAACACCATTTTGATCGACCTCAACCGCGACATCTGGACCTATATCTCCATGGCCTACTTCGGTCAGAAAACCGTGGCCGGCGAGATCGGATCCTCGACCATGCCGCACAAGGTCAACCCCATCGACTTCGAAAACTCGGAAGGCAACTGCGGGCTGGCCAACGCCATCTTCAACCACCTGTCGGCCAAACTGCCGATCTCGCGCCTGCAACGCGACCTGACCGACTCGACGGTACTGCGCAACATGGGGGTCGGCTTTGGCTACAGCATGATCGCCTACCGCTCGACCCTCAAGGGGTTAGGCAAGCTGAAGCTCAACGAAGACAGGCTGGCCGCCGACCTGAACAGCGCCTGGGAGGTCATGGCCGAACCGATCCAGACGGTGATGCGCAAAGCCGGCATCGAAAAGCCCTACGAGAAGCTTAAAGAACTCACTCGCGGCCAGGCCATCGACCGCGACACCATTCGCGCTTTTGTCAATTCCCTGGAACTGGCGGATGAAGACAAGCAGCGCCTGCTGGAGATGAGCCCGGCCAGCTACACCGGCATGGCGAGCAAAATCGTCGAACTGCTCGACTGACATAAAGGAAGAAGCAACAAAAAAAGGCCGTTCACAAGCGTGAACGGCCTTTTTTCTTTTCTCGGCTCGGGCAAACAGAGAGATTCCGCCCTAGCCCGAGTTATCCTTGAGGCTTCGTAGCGAAACCGGCAAGTGTGCGTCAGGTCGAGCCAAGCGCGGGGAGTTGCCCTGCAGGCGTACTAGCAGTACGTCGAAGCGCAAGGAGCGAGCACGGCTAGAAATGGCGTACAATGGACGGTTGCAGCAGAAGTCTCTATGAATAATTCGGGCTACTCCACCAGAACCGCGCCGGCTTGGCGCATCTTCTCCAGTGCCTCGCGCGCACCTTCGGCGGTCACCGGCCGGCAGCCGGAGACGAGGACCTGCACCTCGAACCCTTCTCGACAGCCGTCGAGCACGGTAGCCAGGACACAAACATCGAGGGCCAGACCGCCGACCCAGAGCCGGCGAATACCGTGGCGGCGCAGTTTGTGGGCAAGGCCGGTCTGATCGAAAACGGAGAGCTGGTCCTGATCGAAGCGGGTGCCCTTGGTGACTACCTCCGCTTCGGTCGGAGCCAGCAGCTCGCCATGCAGGGCCGCGCCCGAGGTATCCTGCAGGCAGTGCACAGGCCACTGGCCGCCATTAACGGCAAAGCTGGGGTGCCCTGCCGGATGCCAGTCGCGGGTCAGAAAAATAGGTACCCCCTTCTTCTGTGCCGCAGCGATCCATGGGTTGAGCTCTGCGACCACCTCGTGACCTCGCTCGATGGGCAGTGCCCCGCCGGGGCAGAAATCGTTCTGCACATCGACCACCACCAGCGCATCCCCTTCTATCAACAGTTCTTCCGGTCGTTCCATAACTCCTCCCTCGATGGATATACTCCCTAAATGAAATAACCTGACCGGGTTATTCATCTGACTCAAGTTGTTGACCTGTCAGATCAAAACCTATCACCACAGAGGACACAGAGTGAATCAAATTTTAACTAAGTGGCTTTCTCTGTGTTCTCTAGTGAGCAAAGCGAACGGGTGGTAAAAGAGCATTTGGGGGGGGGGCTTTGGTCATCCTCTTTCTGCTGGAGACAATTGCATAACCAGATAACCTGATATTAGGCGTGTTGTCCAGTGCAATGCCTGGCCCGGTAGTCGATTCAGTCCCTAGTAACCTCGACGATGGCCTCCAAGGCAATCTCCAGCAAGGCCTCAAGTTCCGATTCCTCGATGGTCAGGGGCGGCATGAAATAGACCACGTTGCCCAGTGGACGCAGCAGCGCGCCCTTTTGCAAGGCGCGTTGATAAACTTGGTATCCACGCCGCTCCTGCCAGGGATAGGGCGTGCGCTGCTGCTTGTCGGCTACCAACTCTGCTGCAGCCACCATTCCGCAGCGGCGGAACTCACCGACCTGAGGCAAAGCCTCAAAGCGTTGCGCATACCGGTCCAGCAGCGTCATCCTGGGTGCGAGATTGGCCAGAATCTGTTCCTCGTCGAAGATATTCAGAACCTCGACGGCCAGAGCGCAGGCCAGAGCGTTGCCAGTGTAGGAATGGGAATGGAGAAAGGCCTTGAGACTCTGGTAATCATCGTAGAAAGCCTGGTATATCTCCTCCGTAGCGAGGGTTACGGAGAGAGGCATGTAGCCGCCGGTAATGCCTTTGGACAGACAAAGCAGATCGGGGGCGACCTGGGCATGCTCATTGGCGAACAGCTTGCCGGTGCGGCCGAAACCGACCGCAATTTCATCAGCGATGTAGTGCACCTGACAGGCATCGCACAACTGGCGCAGCTTGCGTAGGTAAACGGGGGGATAGATGCGCATGCCGGCAGCACCCTGAATGAGGGGCTCGATGATCACCGCGGCGATCTCCTCCTGCCGTTCGGTCACCAGTCGTTCCAGATGCTCGAAGCAGGGTGCATCGCAGCTGTCTCGATGCAGGCCGTAGGGACAGCGAAAACAGTCCGGTCCCTGGGCCTGAAAGGTGTCGAGCAACATCGGCCGGTAGATCTCCCGGTAGAGATCACAGCCCCCCACGGACAGTGCACCCACGGTCTCGCCATGATAGGCTTCGGAGATGGAGACGAAGCGGGTCTTGCCCGGCCTGCCGCACTGCTGCCAGTACTGAAAACTCATCTTCAGCGCCACTTCCACCGCCGCTGAACCATTGTCGGCAAAAAACACCTTGCTCAGGTTGCCGGGGGTCAGCTCTGCAAGGCACCGGGCCAGCTCCACCGCCGGTTCGTGGGTGAATCCGGCGAAGATGTGATGGGCGATACGCCCGGCCTGCTCGGTCAGGGCCCTGTTGAGGCGCGGATGGTTGTGGCCAAAGAGGTTGACCCACCAGGAGGAGACACCGTCGATATAGCGTCGACCGGCCTTGTCGATAAGGTAGACCCCTTCACCCCTCTCGATGGGGATAGGCGGCAGGGTTTCGTGGTCTTTCTCCTGGGTGCAGGGATGCCAAACGTGTTGGCGGTCGTAATGTAGTATTTCTTGGTAATCCATGAGTATTAGTCAGCTATAGGCTATAAGATGTAAGCCTTAAGAATATTGCTGTTACATCCCCTGTGACGCAGCCGAAGCGAAGTGGACGTTTGGCGAAACTGGCGGAAAAACTGTCTGAGCGCAGCGAGTTTTTTTCCGCCCGCAAAACGTCTGCGCAGCGCAGGGAACCCGAAGGGCAAGGAGCCGGGGCGCGTTTCTCTGCTTACTCTCTTTTCGCGCAAAAAGAGAGTAAGGCGTCGCGCGGGGGCGCAACCCCGCGGTGTTAACTGTTTATCCAGGGAAGCTGGCAAACCTGTTTACACAATCACAAATCGGCCGGTCTCGCCCGGCCAGGCGAGTTACTTTTCTTGACGGCCAAGAAAAGTAACCAAAAGAAGGCCGCCCCACCGTTTGCCCCTGCGGGGTTCCCTCACTCCGGGATTTTAATCCGGGAAAGACGAGATTCGCTTCGCTCAGACGTCTTTCTTTTCCAGATTAAAATCCCTCCGTTCGGCGGCACTCACAGGGGGTGAACATCATCAAGCGAAAGGCTTCAAACTCGAAAGCTTTTGACCTTCCCTCCCCTGTGACGCAGCCGGAGCGGAGTGGACGTTCTTGCGAAACAGGCGGAAAAACTGTCTGAGCGCCAGCGAGTTTTTTTCCGCCCGCAAAACGTCTGCGCAGCGCAGGGAACCGGCCAAAGGCCGGCAAGGAGCCGGGGCGTGCTTTTCTGCTTACTCTTTTGTCACGCTACAAAAGAGTAAGGCGTCGCGCGGGGACGCAACCCCGCGATAATTTATGCTGCGTTACCAAAAGACCTGAAAAATATTTCTTAGTGCCGGCCGGCATTACTCAGCCAATTCAGGCCTAACTTTTCAAATATCATTGGCCGAACTATCGCTGCGATCCAGCAGCGCCAACAGCTCGTCGTCCTCCACCTCACCCCGCAAAACCAGATCGCGAATAGCCAGCGACAAACTCACCAGTTCCTCCTGGCAATCCTTGTAGTCGCTGCTGGCTTCCACCAGTTCCCCCAACACCTCCCGCTCGATATCGGCCAGGCTCTGGCCGGCACTCTCGCCGGCACTGCTGCGACTGACCAGGGACAGATGGTTGCGGATTTCGACGTGCAGCGGCCGGCAGACCTCGTCCAGCACCGCCCGCAGCCGTTCCCGGCCCAGCTCGAATGGGTGAAAGGGCACCTTGCCGGCAAGCTTGAGATCGATGAGCGGCCGGCGATTCCCATCGGCCCCGGCCGGCATATCATCGAAGGCAGCCGCCAGATGTTCCCTGAAAAGCTCCAGAGCCTGTCCCGCATCGTCCGTACCGCCCAGGTCGACGGTCACCGCCAGCATAGGGCGGGGATCGGTGGCGCGAAACTGGTGGCTGAAGCGCCCCTTTTCGGCGCTGACCAGATAGTAGCCCTTGGGGTACTTCTGTTCGCCGAAGTTGACCCGCTCGGGGGAGCCGGGATTGAAACCGTAGGGACGGCCGTCGGGGGTCTCGACCAGGTACGGTTTGTGGCCGTGGCCGAGGGCCAGGTAGCCGAAGCGTTCGGCCAGAGGCAGGGCTTCTTCCGGCTTCATGTTGCCGATTTCCACCGGCGAAAAGGACCAGATACCGACGTGAAAAAGCAGCAGGTTGTTTTCCGTGGTCACCGCCTCGCAGATGCGTGGCACATGGGCACCGGCCTGGGCACCGATGTAGCCGAGACCGTAAATGTTGAGACCGCCGATGCGCAGATGGCCGCCAATCCCCTCGTCAACATCGAAAGGTTCGAAACGGTAGCCGCCGTCATCGTCACGGGACGGCCGCAGCAGTCGCAGGTAGCCCATCTGCGACAGAGCCTCCATCCAGGAGATGCTGTCCCGGCGGTGAATCCAGTCGTGGTTGCCTTCCACCGCGATGCAGGGAATGCCGGCGTCCTTGAGGGGTTGCAGAGTTTCGATTGTGCGGGCAAAGGTCTGGGGCAGAATCTGTCCGGTGTGAAACAGATCGCCGCCGATCAGCATAAAATCGACCTGTTCGACCAGAGCATCGGCAACGATGGTTGCCAACATGCGGAAAAAATCGTCGTAACGATCCTGCTCGCCGGGGGAATGGCGATAGGTCTTGCCGAGATGGATATCGGCGGTATGGATAAAACGCACGGCCATGGGCCCGAACTCCGAGAATGCGAGGGGAGGACTATCAGGGATAAAAACAGGCCCCGCCGCAGGAAATCAGTCGCCGGGGGTGGATGAGGCGACAGATCCAACCGGCGCAACGGCAGAGGGGACGAAGTTGCGTTCAAAGAGGGACACAACCTCGCGAGCGGGCAGCGGCTTGCTGAACAGGAAACCCTGTACCTGGGCGCAATCTTTCTCCCGCAGGAACAGCAGCTGTTCTTCGGTCTCGACCCCTTCGGCCACAACTCCCAGTCCCATGGTCCGGCCCAGGGCAATAACCGAACTGGTCAAGGCGGCATCGTTGGAGTTGGTGGTTACTTCGCGAATAAAGGAACGGTCGATTTTGAGCTTGGACAGGGGCAGCTGCTGCAGACTGCTGAGGGATGAGTAGCCGGTGCCGAAGTCGTCGATGGCCAGAGAAATGCCACGCTTCTGTAAGATATCGAGGATCCGCACCGCTTCCTGGACATTGTCCATAACAGCGCTCTCGGTGATCTCGAGTTCCAGTAGTCGCGGGTCGAAACCGCTCTCTTCGAGGATAGCTTCGACCATGTCCACGAAATCGGGCTGCCGGACCTGCCAGGTGGAAATATTCACCGCTACCCGCACCGGCGGCAGACCGGCCTGCATCCAGAGCCGGCCCTGGATACAGGCGGCGCGCAGCACCCATTCGCCGATGGAAACGATCAGTCCGGTCTCTTCCGCCAGCGGAATGAAGGCCCCCGGTGAAATCATGCCGCGCTCGGCATGCTGCCAGCGTACCAGCGCTTCGACGCCGACCAGACGCCCGGAAACCAGATCGATCTGCGGCTGATAGTGCAACAGCAGTTCGTGGCGATCGACGGCCTGACGCAAATCATTTTCGAGAAACAGCCGCTCCTCGAGCAGATCGTCGTCATCATCGGAAAAAAAGCAGAAGCAGTCGCCACCCTGGTTTTTGGCTTGAAAAATGGCCCGGTCGGCCTTGCGCATCAAACTGCTTACATCCTCGCCGTTTTGGGGATAGACACTGATGCCGAGGCTGGCGGTCAAAAACAGCTGACGATCCCGCAGGCTGATAGGCTGGGCCAGCAGTGAGAGGACCTTTTTCGCCACCGTGACCACATCCGCCTGGCAACCGACGTTCTCCTGCACGACAACGAATTCATCTCCGCCGATACGGGCCAGGGTATCGACTTCGCGCAGGCCGTTGCGCAACACGCAGGCCACTTTCCACAACAACTGGTCGCCGATATCGTGCCCCAGGGAATCGTTGAAATTCTTGAAGCGGTCGATATCGATAAGGATCAGGGCCAGCTGACTGCCGAAGCGCCGGGCCCGGGCCAGAGCATGCTCGAGACGATCCTGGAACAGCGCCCGGTTGGGCAAATCGGTAAGGGTATCGTGATAGGCGAGATAATTGAGGCGGACTTCGTTCTGGCGCAGGGTTTCCTCGGCCCGTACTCGGTCGCTGATATCGACGATACTGCCGCGAATACCGGTCACCTTGCCCTGGGAAATCATGGCATCGGCGGAGACCAGAGCCGGCAGGGTGGTGCCGTCCTTTTTACATACCGTGAACTGGTTATTGACCAGCTGCTGGCCGGCCAGCACCTGCTGAAAAACTTCCTGCAGGCGATCGTTCTCTTCCGCGGCAAACAGCCGGGCCAACGGCATGCTGTCACTCAGATCCTCGGCATTATAACCGCTCAGCTCAAGGGCAAAGCGGTTCCAGAATACCACCTGGCCGGCACGGTCGGTTTCAAAGACGCTCTGCGGCAGCAAGTCGACCGTTTCCCGAAAACGCCTTTCACTCTCTTCCAGGGCCGTGACCACCTGATGTCTGCGGGTTACCTCCTGGTGCAATTCCCGACGGCTGCGGCGGGTGCGGTGCAGAATGGACATGAACAGCGCAATCACCAGGCCGAGAAGGGCCGTTACCAGCCACATCAACAAACGGTAGTGGTCAGCCTCCTGTTGCCCACCCGCAGCATTGGCCGGCAACGCTTCCCACAGCAACAGGCTCCCGAAAAACAACAGGGTTATGAGCTTGCCGTGATGCTTCATCGGTAACCATTCCCGTTTCTTGTCTCAGCAAACACCTGTTCCGGTCCTCGTGACTCAGGGCAGATCGAGACCGGCGCGACAGGACGGGCAGCGCACCCGCTTGCCGGACAGCTTCTCGGGATAGGCCAGTTTGTAGTTGCAGGACAGGCAGCGCACCATGCTCACGCCGGGGCGAGCCGGATCGCTTTCGAGCTTGACCACCCCCGAGGCAGCTGGTTCCTGGTCAGCTGGTTCCTGAGCAGCTGGTTCCTGAGCAGCTGGTTCCTGAGCAGCTGGTTCCTGAGCAGCTGGTTCCTGAGCAGACGGTTCCTCCGCCTGGGGCTCCAGAGCGGGAGTCTCCGGCTCTTCGGTGGGAGCTGCGATCTGGTCCTCTTCGGCGGCAAAAACAGCCGAGGGCTCCTCTTCGGCGGCGGGAAGTTCATGAGGCTCGGCGGTGTCTTCCTCGCCGAAGGAAAAACTGTCGTCGCTCACAGCCAGCTCCTCGTCCAGCCCTGCTTCAGCCAGAGAAGCGGCCGCGCGGCTCAACAAATCGTCTTCCTCGGCTTGCGCCTCAGTCAGATCCGGCACCACCGCCGGCGCTTCTTCGGTCGCCCCGCTTTCGCCGGCCGAACCGGCATCTGCCACAGCCTCTTTGGCCGGCGCAACCGACAGCGGAGGTCGGGAGAGGGACCGCACTTCTTCACGAATCCGCTCCAGGCGTTCGTTGAGACGGGCCACTTCCCGTTCGATACGGGAAGTCCGGCGCAGCACCCGCCAGAACAACAGCAACAGAAGCACCAACACCGCTGCGGCAGCCAGCAGCTGCTGATCCACAGTCTCTAAAAAGCCCTGAACTTTCTGCAGAATCTCCTGGTAGTCCATCCCTGTCTCCTTGCAAAATAGCGTCACATGGTGTGGGAACAGTCTGTCGTTATCGGCAAGCACCGGTGCCATGAGGACAAACGTCCGCCATCTTTATTACTACTCTTTGATCGCCACGATGATATAAACCGGATCGTAGGCTTCGAACATCTTGTATTCGGTGGCCGGCCGGGTGCGGGCCACGTTTATGGTGGTAACCTCCAGCTGATAGCCGGCGTTGGCGAAGTATTCGCTGGCCGCGGTCAAAGTGTCGAAGGTGATGGCGTTGATCACCACCCGACCCTCGGCCGGCAGCCTCTGGTCGACCGCTTCCAGAATTTCCCACAAGTTGCCGCCGGAGCCACCGATAAAGACCCGGTCGGGGTCGGGCATGCCATCGAAACAGGCCGGTGCATCCCCTTCCACCAGGCGGGCATTGCGCACGTTGAACTTGCGGAAATTTTCCTTGATGAAACCGATGTACTGGGGATTGCGCTCGACAGCGAAAATTCGTCCGTTGGGCAACAGGTAATCGGCCTCGATGCTGACCGAACCGGAGCCGGCGCCAACATCCCACAGCACCATGTCGTGGCGAAGTTTGAGCTTGGCCAGGGTCACCACCCGCACCTCCTCGCGAGTGATCAGCTTGCGCGTGGCGGCAAACTCCTCGTCGGGAATGCCGAGGGTCGGCTCGTGCTCCTCACTGCCGGCATCGTATTGCTTGATCAGGATCAGCACGTTGAGGGGGGCCGCCTCGATTTCCAGCAACCCGCGCACGTCGGTGGTGACGATGCGCTCTTCAGCAGTACCGAGGTTCTCACACAGATAGGCGGCATAGCCTTCGCGCCCCCGCCGTACCAGCTCAGCGGCGATGGCCGCCGGGGTGTTGGTCGCATCGGTCAGCACCGCCGCTTTGTCGTTGGCAACGATGCGGTCGACCGCCCCTTCGATGCCGCGCCCCTGAGCGGAAAGAAAGATGGCATCGTCCCAGGGTTCCTTGAGCTTGGCAAAGGCATACTGCACCGAGCTGACGTTCGGCACGAATTCCAGCTCGTCGGCGGAAAAGTTGCGCAACAGACGCCGGCCGATGCCGAAAAAGAGCGGATCGCCCGAAGCCAGCACCACCGCCTGCCGGTCACTCTGCTTGAGGCGGTCCACTATTTCGGAAAAATTATTGTCGATCAACACCTTCTCGCCGGGAAAATCGGGGAAAAGGGCCAGATGTTCAGCCCGACCCATCAGCACCTGACAGGCCCTGACCAGTTCCAGGGCCCGGCCGCTGAAACCTTCCTGACCCTGCACCCCGGCTCCGACAACGTAAATCTTTTTCATCACTCCATCCTTTTCGCCCTGTGATACGGCTATGCGGCATTCATGCCAACCGGCCGCCATCACTCTACCGGTCCGGCTGAAAGTCGTCAAGTCCGCACAGGGCCTGTGCGAAACGTTCCCGGACCACCTCCGCCAGTTTGCCATGAACTCCCAACGGCTCGGCCAGCAGCAGCTCCACCTGAGGATGACGACGCCCGGCAGCGTCCATGGCAGCAGGCAGATCACTGCGCACGTGGCTTCCGGCAAAAAGAAAGCAGGGGCACAGCACAATGCGCCGGGCGCCCTGCGCCACACAACGCTCGACGCCGCCGGCAATATCCGGCTCGCCCCGGGAGAGAAAGGCCACTTCCACCATCTCGCCACTACCCAGATCACGCACCAGCCCGGCCAGGGCGCACAAATCTGCCTTCACTTCGGCACGGGCCGAGCCGTGCCCTACCAGTAACAACGCCGTCTGTTGAACCGTTCCGGTCATACGCGTCGCTCCCCTGCCATGCTCAGCCGTTAATAAGCTGCACTGTGACTTGGCCGTTGGCCCGGTAATCGAGGATATTCAGGCAGCAGTAAAACTGGGAAAGGGAAAAGACCTTTTCCAGCGGTGCGCCTAGAGCATCGAGCAGAATAACCCGGTTGACGCCGCCGTGAGCCACCACGATCACCTCCTGACCAAGATGGCGGGCGACAATTTCCGTCACCACCGAACGAACCCTTGCCTGCACATCGAGCAGGTTTTCTCCTCCGGGAATCCGGTGATGGACAATGTCGTCCAGTCGTTCTTGCCACTGTTGCGGAAAACGGGCCTGCAGTTGGCTCCAGGGGAGCCCCTGCCACTCGCCGGCATGCAACTCGCGCAGCCTCTGCATTGCCACCGGCTCCAGGCCGTGGGCCGCAGCCAGCATTTGTGCTCCTTCCAGACAGCGAGACAGATCGCTGCTGTAGACGGCGGCGACCGGTCGGGACCGCAGCCGTTCCGTCAATTGCCGATAATGATCGCGGCCACGCGGAGTCAGATCCACGTCCTGCTGACCGTTGTAGCGTGGCTCGCCATGGCCCTCGACCTCGCCGTGGCGCAGCAGCAGAAGGCGCGTTTCGTCGGCACGGCAGGGCTTCAGATCGTTTAGGGAGCCTGTTTCGGTGGAAGCATTCATCAGTGGCAGCCTATCTCGAACAACAGAACGGCAGCAGTGGCTGTCACCAGACCGTTCAAGGGATATAAAAAAGAAAGGACCAGGCAGTGTAGAACAGGCCGCCTATGACGCCGACCCACAATATAACCGGCGTCTACTCAACGTCTGGATCGACCAGCACCGGCTCAATTTCATCGTCAAGGGCGATCTCGATGCGCTGCCAGATCTCGTCGCGCCCCTCACGGGTCACCGCAGAAAAGAGGGTAAAAGCGTCCCGCGGCAGACCGGTGGCTTCCAGAATCGTTCGAATCTGTTTTTCCCGGTGACTTCGACCGATCTTGTCGACCTTGGTGATTACCGGGATAGTCGGCACCTCGAATTCCTCCAGCCAGTCGAGCAACTGCAACTCTTCCTGCTGGGGTTCGCGCCGAATATCGAAAAGCAACAACAGTACCCGCAGGTTGGCACGTCCTTCCAAGTAGTTGCGCACCATCGGCCCCCACTGCTTCCTAACCGCCATCGGCACCTTGGCGAAGCCGAATCCGGGCAGATCGACCAGATAAAACTCGCCGTTGATATCGAAAAAGTTGAGCAGCTGAGTACGCCCTGGGGTCGATGAGGTTCGGACCAGGCCCCGGCGGTTGACCAGGACATTGATCAGTGAACTTTTCCCGACGTTGCTGCGACCGGCAAAAGCCACCTCCTTGAAATCAGCGGGCGGATAGTTGCCGGGACGGGTAGCGCTTTTGACAAAGGTGGCAGATTTAATGATCACCGAAAGGTTCCCTCCGCTCTCTGAAAGCAGTCTTCAACTGCGTTAAACTTGCCCGACACGATAGCCCAGGCCGCAACGAATTGCAATGAATTCAAGTCTTTTGACGGGCAGCAAAAACAAATAAAGACACCGTCAAGCATCCCTCGCCGAGTGTCAGGGCAGCAAGTGGCGCAAACGGGAAAACAGCCGATAACCGACAATGGTCAGCAGATGCAACCCGGGCAGACCAAGCAGCCGGCTCAGCCGTCGGTAAAAAAGGCTCGGCAGGCCCAGCCACAGGGCGCGAAAGGCATCGACCCCACGATAGATTCGACCGCTGGCATCCTGGGCATGCAAAACTTTCATCAGATCCGCCTCTCCCAGTCCCCAGGCCTCTCCATCAAAAGAAGGAGCGCTGATATCGATGAATCGCAACCGGCAGGCCCGGTCGAGTTCACGGTAGTGTGCCATCTCCCGGGAACAGACCGGGCAACTGCCGTCGTAGAAGACGGTTAACGGAAAAACCGGGTGCCGCTGCGAATTCATTAGTTGGCGACCTTTTTCTTAAGCGCCCCGCTCGGTCGGCGACGTGCGATTGACAGCAGCCTGATAGGGCGATATGTATAAAAGTACAGGCTGTTGTTGCGCCCATCAAGGAAGGAGGCAGCGCATGTTCGAACACATCGATGTCCAGGATGCCATCAAGCGCTCGATCCAGACGGAAAAAAACGCCATGAACTTCTATCGCATGGCGGCCCGTCACATGCAAAAGGAGGAGGCTCGCCGCCTTTTCGAATTGCTGGCGGATGAAGAGCGGGAACATGCCCGGCAGTTTTACCAGCTCTACAAGCGTGACGATCTCCCCGATTTCGAAAGCTTCATGGACAGCGTCAGCGAGGCGGAAAAAGACTGGCTTACCTCACGGGAAAAAGCGCTGTTGAGCGACCTCGGAGTGCGCAAGGCCATGGAACTGGCCATGCACAAGGAACTGAAGCTGGAAAAACAGCTGCGGGTACTGGCCGTCAACATCAAGAACCCTGAAGTACGCAGAGTCTTTGAAGAAAACGCCAAGTCGACCAACCATCACTATCAGCTGATCGAGTCAGAATACGCCCATATGATGGGCATGGTGCATGAAACGGATATCGACATCTACGTACGCGAATAAAAAATCGGCAGCCGGCCTTTTCCTGAGCTGTCACCGTGGTAAAATAGAAGTGCAGAGCAGGTCAAAACGACTTGTTCCAAAAGACAACTAAATACCGGTATTACGCGGCCTAATGCCCGAAGCCTTGTCTTCCCATCCGCCGACTGCCACCGGACGCCATGCGATCATTCGGGTCTGTAAAGGAGCCGGAAAAACCGCAGGCGAAAGGTTGCAAGCCTGCGAATTCGCATAAAGCTGACCGTGGTAATACCGGTATTGTTTTGCACGCCGTCAACCTTTTGCTCTTTTTAGCGCCATCTGGCCACAACGCCCTTCATTCGCTGGCTTTCTCCATCCGATAATAGCGATGCACCGGCCGAATCTCGCCGGACGCCAGCGCCTCCTTGAGGTCCTGAAAAATTTGCTGCAACTCCTGCCGTTGAGCCTCGTTGAGGTTCAGGCGCGGCATCTGCGAGCCGGGCTGAACATAGCCTGGATCCTCCAGGTAAGCCTGCAAATAATCGAGGCGCAGTTTTTCCACCGCCAGCAACAGGTCGGGGGCCAGCGGCAGGGGGGCCGGCAACGAAAGGGGCTGCTGCTGATCGCCGAAGGCATGGCAGGCCAAACAGCTGCGCAGTGTCGCGCTTTCGGCAGCACGGGAGGCTGCCGCGCCCTTCAGCGGGGTAGGCGCAAAGGCCAGCGGCTTTTGTTTATAGAGACGGGCATGGCATCCGAAACAGTTGTAATTCTGCCAGGGCTCAAGGCGGAATTCGTGGGCCGGGGAGGTCATCCAGCCCAACTGCTGCAGATAATCGGCAACCGCTTCGAGTTCGGCAGGATGCAGGCTGGGCACCGCATTGGGCGAGGTATAAGCCAGCATCATCAGGTTGGCCATGGCCGGCCGAAGGCGATAGGGTGCGGCCAGGTAGTCTGAAAGCCAGCCCGGCTCGTACTTGTGACGACGCCAGGTCAGACTCGGGGCATGATCTGCGCCGAAACCCTCAATACGATGACAGCCCCGGCAGCGGGCGGCCTTGACAAGGCGCCGGCCGACCTGCAAGCGCTCGCCCAGTGCGTCGAGGGTCGGCTGTTTTTTTGCTTCCTGTTGTTGCGGCTCTGCAGCGGGTTTCTTTGCCGGTTTGGTGGCGGCGCGCCGGTCGCGTTCGCGACAACAGGCTTCATAACTGTCGCAAGTCGTCACTGCAACTACGTCGGCATCACCGGAGAAGCCTGCATCGACCACCAGGCTGCGCAACTCAAAGTCGACCAGCAGCCAGCTCTTTTCCGGAATTTCGGCAAACAATTCGCGGCCACCCAGCACATCGAAGAAATTGCGGCAGTCACGACTGGTGCGGGGATCCTCGTAAGCCAGAGTAATCCAGACCACCTTGCCATCCGCCACGATTTTCTTTTCCAGGAACAACACCTGATCGGTGTAACGGATGCCCGGCCGCTCTTTGGCCACCAGGGCCGCGAGAGGCCGAGGAACCATCAGCATCAATACGACCAGTCCTGCCCAGACTGCTGTCACGCGCATCGCCACCTCCTGTCGAAACAAGCTTGGGGTCTAGCTTTAACCTGAATCCGTGAGGCGGGGCGGATAAAGAGTGTGAGCGCTTGGCCTGGATAAGGATTTCAAAAATCTGAGGTGCACCCGCAGGTTCATCGATGATTTTTGAAAGGCTTAGACAGGGCAATGGCTTGCGCTATTTGCCGTCCAAGTCTCATGGATTCAGGTTTAAAACTAACATAACAGCCGGCCGCCACAACAACAACTTGCACCGAACTCGATAGCACTGATATCCTGCCGGTCGAAAATCACAACAGCATTTGCCTCAACCTGGAAGGAGTCCGGCATGAAACCCGCCGTCGTTTCTGTAGCCGCCAAGAGCGGCACCGGCAAAACCACCCTGGTGGTGAAACTGATCAGCGAACTGAAGCGCCGCGGCTACCGGGTCGGTGCCGTTAAACATGATGGCCATGGCTTCACCATGGACAAGGAAGGCAAGGACTCCTGGCGCTTCACCGAAGCAGGTTCCGACATTACCATGGTCACATCCCGCGACAAGATCGCCATGATTCGCCAAAATCCCGACCGACGAGAACCTCCGCTGAGCGAAACCATCGCCCGTTATTTCGGCGATGTCGATATCGTCATCACTGAGGGTTTCAAAAAGAACGACCTGCCCAAAATCGAGGTTCACCGTGGCGAATGCCGCAAGGAGCTTCTCTACCGAGGCGAAAACCACGACCCGAATCTGCTTGCGGTGGCCTCCGACGAGCCTCTCGATCTCGATGTGCCGGTCTTCGACATCAATGACGCGCCAGCCATCTGCGATCTCATCGAAAAGCGACTTGTAAAAACCAAAGAGGGATGAAAGAGATTAAAGCACACCTTGCGGCAAGGAGGGCTGGTCATCCTGCACGGTTCCATCGAACATTTCGATCAAATCCCACGGGGTGCGACGCGCCAACCGAAGCCATTCACCATTCGCCGGAGCCTCAGTCGCCATAATCCCGTCCAACTCGGCAACCGCCGCGCACAAGCGCTGTTGTTTCTTCCTCTGCATCAAACCGGCCGCCTTTCGGCAATACAGCAGCAGCTCCTCCAGAAACGCCTCCTCCAACTCCCCTTCACTCTCGGCCAGCCCCCCCGCCAGTGCCTGCCCCAGAACGGGCCGACTGCGGGGGACGAAAAAGAGGAGCGCAGGAATCAGCTCAAGCAGCTCTTTGGCGCCGATCGATCTGCTGCTCAGCGCCCGTACCACCTCGTGGATGTCATCGGCAATCTGATAGGCCTCGCCGATCTGCCGCCCATAGCGCCGCCACGCCCGCTGCACAGAGGCGGCAGCCCCGGCCGCCACGGCCCCCAGTTCACAGGCCGCAGCGAACAGAATGCCTGTTTTGAGGCTGATGATACGCTCGTAGCTGGTGCCATCAAGCTCCGCAAGCAGGGTATCAGGCTCCAGTGGTTCATGGTAGGCACCGCGTGAAAGTTCGGCAATGGCCCGAGAGACGATCCGGCAATCTTCGCGGCTCAGTTCGCTCATCATGTGAATGGCCGAGGAAAAAACGATATCGCCGAGCAGAACGGCCCGCCGAGCACCGGCCAGAGTCCAAAAGGCAGGCCGATTACGTCGGGTAAGATGCTGATCGACAAAATCGTCATGAACCAGGCTGGCGGTCTGAATCAACTCGACGGCCACCGCCCGAGGCCAAGCCGCCTCCTGTCTACCGCCGAGGGTCTCTGTTACCAGGCAGAGCAGTGCCCCCCGGATCTTTTTTCCGCCGGACAGACAGCGCAGTCCCTCGGAACGATGAGGGATGACCTTCCCCAAAAGTTGCGCCAATTGGCTGTCGAAGGCGGCATCGAGTGCCGGTTTCAGGCCGGCCGCATAGTCTCGAAAATGTTCAAACATTACCTTATCTCCGCAGGCAACCCTCTTCGCCAAGCTCAGCCGAACCCCATGGTTTCTAAACGGCAACCCGCCAGAACAACAGCCCCGTGCCGAGCAGAATCACCCCCAGGCTAATGCACTTGAGCAGGATTTCGTAACGCTGTAACAGGGTCTGGTCGGCAACGCTGAGTTCGGTCTGCCGCTTCAGTTCTTTGTAAGGGCGAGAGGCCTTGATCTCAACCAGGCTGAATAACGCCATGGCACCTGCCAGCATGAGGGAGGACAGCGAGATGCGATTGGTTTGCATGACATAGCCGGCCAGTACCGGCAGCGCCCCCCAGGAAAATGCAAACCAGCGGTCGGTATGGAACCGGCCGCTGAACAGCTCGAGGTTATAGGCAAAGACGAAAAAACCCTCAAGCAGGGCGATAACCCAGAGCAACGGCACGTATCGGATCATGTAGTAGCCAGCGATGCCGTAGGCAGTTGCCAGCGAAAGAAGAACCAACAGCCACAGCTGACTCCGGCTGAAAACGCTCCCCCAGGGCTTTACGCCCTTGCTGCCCAGGGCATCGAGAGCATGGGCTGCGATCCCCAGACCGAAGAAGTAAACCAGCACTATGGCCAACAGCCGTCCGTAGTCGACAGGCACAGCCAGCAGGGATCCGATGACTGCAAAAGACAGAACCATGCCGGTATAGGGCAAAAAGAGCAGACCGATGAAGGTGCGGAACTTCAACGACCCCCATTTTGGTACAAACCATTCGTCCCCTCTGGCGGGCCCGTCGCTATCGGTCAGCCTGTCCATGGGCGGAATCTTCCTCATCGATTAAGAAAAAACGATCCGGCAGGTCCGGTGCCGTTTGCAGCTTGTGGAAGTTGACGGTTCTTTTCAGCAGGCCGTCCGGGGTATATTCCCTTATCTCCACGGGCAGCCAATGGCTTTTATCGATGATAAAGCGGTAGCGGGTAACCTCCCCGACAAGAAAATGGTCTTCCGCCAACACATCCAATAGCAACCGATCAGCGCCCTCGGACAGCCTAAACTCCCCGCGCCGCCGATCCGTTAGGCTGTGACCGATGTTTTGGATCAACAGGCCGAAATCGGACTGATCGATGCGCTGGCCGGAACGGGTTCTGAGCAAGACATTGTCTGGCGCAAGATGCAATTTGAGAAACGCCTTCCATCCGCCGAACCGGACGGATACCTTGCCCTTTTCGTCTGGATAGACCAGCCGCATGCCCGGATGGGGTGTTTCCATGTCGATTCGCACCTGTTGAGGTTTCTTGAAGGAGTAGCGAAAACGTCGCGTCCCAACCACCCTGCCCCGGTCATATTCGTTAGTCTCGACCTCGGTCTGATAGGCTGTCAGTCGGCTGTAGGCGGCGCTCATTTTGGCTATGAGATCGGCCGCCCCGGGGGACGGCGACCCGGCTTGCAGATTCGAACTGAGCAGCAAGTGCAGTGCGAACAGGCAAAGAGTGAGAACAAGGCACCTGAAGGCCAGCGGAACCGGCCTAAGTTCAGCATATTTAGTCATTCGATGGATCGGTCGGTGGTAAAAATGATGGCCATGCCGGAGACCTGCCCGGCACCGGCCAGGAGGGCCAGGCTCATCAGCAACATGCACCAATCCATAGGCCCCGGATTCCTGATCATATTGGCTCCTTTTCCGACCTCTCCTGCCATCTTCCGGATTTTTGCCCCACATGAATCAATTTTTAATTTAACCGACCGGAGCGTCATTGCAACTGCGGGGGAGCCGCTCCTTGGGTGGAAACCTGTCGCCAGACAGATTTTCTATCTTCTGAACAGCTCCCAGCAGTTCAGCGTCAACAGAATCAACACTCCCCACCAACTGCGCAGCGCGTTTTGCAATCGTGGTTTCCGGTCCCGAACCGTTTTCTTCCAGGCTTGCTCGTCGCTTCGGTTTGTTTTGCGAATAATTCCATCCTGGCACAATACATAGCATGAAGATTGGCTCCGCTGGCGAGCCGCCAGGACCTCGGCAAAACTCGGCCAGCAGGACCCGTTGCGCCTCCAGGTGGCGGCGGAAACCACCCGGAATCCTACTCTTTCCGAAGGCTTGGCGGCCTGTTTGTCAACGTGTCCTGAAAATTGTCCCAGACTTCGCAGAGCCTGGCGAAGAAAACCCAGCCACACCCGCCATCGCAAGCCAAGAGCAGTTCTCCACCCGGCATAGCGGGAGCGCACTTGCCCCGCCTTGAGGAGATGATAGGCAGCAAGCAATTCCTGAAAACGGGCCGGATCAGCGGCGCCCCTGGCGGCGGTATCGGGGTGGCAGAGTCGGGCAAGACGATGAAAGGCGGAGCGGATTTCAGCGCGACTGGCGCCGGGATGAAGGCCGAGCAGTTGGTAGCAGCGTTTCTCCATGAACGGACCCCTTTCGACAGGGTCTCCTTCCGTGGAGAGCCGATAGCCGGAATAAACAGAATGTCCTCAAAATGAACAGCCCTGAATATTCCTTGTCGGTCGAGAAAGGGAAATTCTTTAACTTTGGAAAAAAAGCCCCCTGCCGAAGCAGGGGGCTTACTTACCGGAGGAACTTAGGTATGGCGTACTTAAGAATCTCGGTAAGTTGCGGGGTTAATTCTGAACCACGCGACGGGCAGCACGCTTGATGCTGACCAGGTTGCGGAAGCTGACGTTGTCGGTGGTGATGTTGTTGCCCTGGGAGCCGCAGCCGAGGGTCAGCGACGGAATCATGACGTTGAACAGGCCGCCGATAGCACCGTGGCTGGTGGGCGAGTTGAAGGTGACGCGGTTGGCGTCGACCTTGCTGGCGAACTCGATGCAGGTATCATCGCTGGCGGAGTGGATACCGGCGGTGTGGCCGGCACCACCTTTTTTCAGCAGCTCGGCGCAGCGCTCGATAGCCGCTTCCTTACCGTCGACAACCATGTAGCCGAGGGAGGGGGAGAGCTTTTCGCGGCTCATGGGCTCTTCGTCCTGCATGCCGTTGAGGGGGCCGACCAACAGGGCGCGGGTCCCTTCGGGAACGGCGAAACCGGCCATTTCGGCGATCTTGGTGGCGGGCTGGCCGACCACCTTGCCGGAAACGACGTAGCAGTCGCCGAAGTAGAGTTTTTCAAGCTTGGCTTTTTCTTCTTCGTTGACCAGGTAGGCACCGATTTCCTGCAGCTTGGCGACGGCCTTTTCAGCCACGGCGGCGTCGTCGAAGATCAGGTTCTGCTCGGAGGCGCAGACCACGCCGTTGTCGAAGCACTTGGACAGCAGGGTGTCTTCCATGGCCTGGTCGATATCGGCATCGCTGGCAACATACACGGGGCAACCGCCGGCGCCTACGCCGAA
>ENA-ORCT01000473-ORCT01000473.1-marine-metagenome-genome-assembly--contig:-NODE-473-length-19436-cov-3.301100_pt1 | contig 19436 bp, 19 predicted proteins | sample MGYA00248632_ERZ508511 | MGnify/ENA primary metagenome ERZ508511 (study PRJEB26182, sample SAMN06268839) | marine metagenome | isolation source: Tt an P1-techrep anaerobic enrichment on pine from sediment...
AGAAAAGGAAAAAAGCAACTTTTAGCTTTCCGGGTTCTTCGGGATTCGGGATTTTGGCTTTTCCTTTAGCTTCTTCATATTTTCCGTCCAGTGAGTGTTTGTAACCGGCATTGACCACATCAATTTTGCCATCGTCGCGCAACGAGTAGGTAGCTGTTACACCCACCAGATCCTTTTCAAACGAATGCTGAAAGCGGGCAATTTCGTACCAGGTTCCCATGTAGCGTTCCACATTCAATTCCGAAACGGTTGTCGTGTCAATAGCCATTTTGTTTGCCCCGCAGCTAAAAATCATAGATAAGCTAAAAAAGATGAGGGTTTTGGTTTTCATTCGGCAGCATTTTCTTTGAAGTTCACATGAACAGCTAAAATTAACGATTTTTTGGTGAAAGCTAAACCGACCTCCAAGAAACCAGCCACACTAAATTTTTTGCTACCTTTGTGGCTCGAAAAATTAAAATCATGGAACTGAATTTATTGACCGCAATTACGCCTATCGATGGCAGATACCGATCGAAAGTAGCAAATCTGGAAAACTATTTTTCTGAGTATGCCCTGATTAAGTATCGGGTGCTGGTTGAAGTGGAATATTTTATTGCCCTGTGCGAGTTGCCCTTGCCACAGTTGTCGGGTTTTGATCACCAGCTGTTTACGAAGTTGAGGCAAATTGCTACCGGTTTTTCAGTTGAAGATGCCCAACGGGTCAAAGACATTGAAAAGGTGACTAACCATGATGTAAAAGCTGTTGAGTATTTTTTGAAGGAAGAATTTGATAAGCTGGGCATTCAGTCTTACAAAGAGTTTATCCATTTTGGGCTGACATCGCAGGATATCAATAATACCGCTGTCCCCAAATCCATTCAGGATGCCTTGGATAGTGAATATTACCCGGCCATTAACGATTTGATTGATACGCTGGAAGAGTTAGCCGATGAATGGAAAGATATTTCAATGTTGGCGAAAACACACGGGCAGCCAGCTTCGCCAACCAACCTGGGCAAGGAAATCCGGGTTTTTTCGGAGCGGATCAAGATTCAACTGGAGCAGCTCAAGGCAGTGACCTGCGATGCCAAGTTTGGCGGGGCCACCGGTAACTTCAACGCGCACCAGATTGCGTATCCCGAGATTAGCTGGAAAGCGTTCGGTAATCATTTTCTGAAAAAATACCTTGGCTTGGAGCGCTCGCAGTACACCACGCAAATTGCCAATTACGATAATCATGCGGCGATTTTCGATGCCCTGAAAAGAATCAATACTGTGATTCTTGATTTGGATCGTGACCTGTGGACGTACATTTCGATGGAGTATTTCAAACAAAAAATTAAAGCGGGCGAAGTTGGGTCTTCGGCCATGCCACATAAAGTGAACCCCATCGATTTTGAAAATTCAGAAGGAAATATCGGCATTGCCAACGCTTTGCTGGAACACCTGGCCGTGAAATTGCCGGTCTCGCGCTTGCAACGTGACCTGACCGATTCAACGGTATTGCGTACGATTGGCATGCCCCTGGGGCACACATTGATCGCCGTGAGTTCCACCTTGAAAGGTCTGGGCAAGTTATTGCTGAACAAGGAAGCTATTGATGCTGATTTGGAGAAAAACTGGGCAGTAGTGGCCGAAGCTATTCAAACCATTTTGCGTCGCGAAGCTTATCCGAACCCGTACGAAGCTCTGCGCAACCTGACCCGTACAAACAAAAAAATGAGCCAGGAAGTGATTCATGAGTTTATTGATACACTGGAAATTAGTGATGAACTGAAAGCTGAACTCAAAACAATAACGCCACATAATTACACCGGAATTTTCAGCTAAGTCCGGTCAAAATAAAAAAGAGATCGTAAAAACATGAAAGACCTTTTTGGCCTGCTCAAGCGTTTTGTACCACCATACAGAGGAAAGGTAGTTCTGAATATTCTGTTTAACTTTTTGGGAGCGCTTTTCGGTGCATTTTCATTTGCCATGCTTATTCCTGCGCTGGGCATTTTATTCAACACGCAGGAGTTGGTGACTGAAAAACCCGCTTTAGATTCATTCAGTCTCGACGGTGCTTTGGAACTTTTCAACTACTATATTAGCCAGGTTATCCTGACCTCGGGAAACGAGCGCGCGCTGATTTATATCGGTATTTTCATCATCATCATGGTTTTTCTGAAAGTAGGCTTCACGTACCTGGCCAGCTTTGTTATGGTTTACCTTCGCAATGGTGTGGTTCGTGACATCCGCGCGCAGATGTATCGCAAAATTTTGCAACTACCTTTAGGCTTCTTTTCCGATGAGCGCAAGGGCGACATCATGGCCCGGATGACTGGAGATGTGCAGGAAGTGGAGAACTCGGTGATGAACTCACTGGAGATGCTGTTTAAGAACCCGGTTATCATCATCATTTCTTTGCTGGCCATGCTTTATATGAGCTGGTCACTCACTGTGTTTGTGTTTGTTTTGTTGCCAATCGCCGGCTTTATCATTGGGCGGGTTGGCCGGAGCCTGAAGAAAACCAGCCTGAAAGGGCAGGACAAAATGGGTGATATCCTGTCGATTACCGAAGAGGATATTACCGGACTGCGGGTAATTAAAGCTTTTAATGCTGAGGACAAAGCCTATGCACGCTTTGACCGGGAGAACGACTCATATTTACACATTATGAACAGGTTGATGTGGCGAAGGTTTTTGGCACATCCCATGAGCGAGTTGCTGGGGACCATGGTCATCATCATTGTTTTGTGGTACGGGGGCGCCTTGGTTTTAACCAACGAGAGTTCCCTTTCGGCACAGGCGTTTATTGGTTATCTGGTTTTCTTTTATAGCATTATCAATCCTGCAAAAGCGTTCTCTACCGCTCTTTACAGTGTAGAGAAAGGCTTAGCCTCAATGAATCGGATTGACAAGATTTTGAGTCAGGAGAACAGTATTAAGAATCAACCCGCTGCGGTAGGGAAAACCGATTTCAACCAGACCATTGAGTACAGCGATGTCAGTTTCAAGTATGTCAATGAAAAGGTTTTGAACCATGTTAACCTGAAGATCAGGAAAGGGCAGACCGTGGCTTTTGTCGGTAAATCAGGATCGGGGAAAACGACTTTGGTTGACTTGCTGCCACGTTTTTGGGACGTATCGGAAGGTAGCATCCGGATTGATGAAACAGACATTCGCGACATCAAGTTGCATGATTTACGTAATTTGATGGGCAATGTGAATCAGGAACCGATTTTGTTTAACGACTCGTTTTTCAACAACATTGCCTTTGGGGTTGAAAATGTGACCGAGGAAGCGGTGATTCAGGCAGCAAAAATTGCCAATGCCCACGAGTTTATTATTGCTACAGAGAAAGGCTACCATACCAATATTGGCGATCGTGGAGACAAGCTTTCAGGAGGTCAGAAACAGCGGGTTTCCATCGCCCGTGCGATCTTGAAAAATCCCCCGATTTTGATTTTGGATGAAGCGACTTCAGCCCTCGATACCGAGTCAGAAAAACTGGTGCAGGAGGCCTTGGAGAATCTGATGAAGAACCGGACTTCGCTGGTGATTGCACACCGGTTATCGACCATTAAAAATGCCGATGTGATTTGTGTGCTTCACAAAGGACAGATTGTTGAAATGGGGACCCATCAACAGCTTCTGGAACAAAATGGCCGCTACCAAAAACTACACCAGATGCAAGTGTTTTAGAATTTAAGACAGGTTAATTCAGCATGAATTTGTAACTTCAGGCCTAAATCCTCAAACTGAATACCATGAAATTACTACAGATTTTTTTCGTAACCTGTTGCCTGTTTTGTCTGGATGGCTTGACACTTTCGGCTCAGGATGCAATCACTTATAAAACAGAAAATTCAATTCTTTACCGGGAAGGTGGCGTGATTACCGATTACATGAGTGAACGCTGCCGTCTGGATATCTATTATCCGGAGAATACCCCTGACTTTACAACCATCGTATGGTTTCATGGTGGTGGTATCACTGGTGGATCTAAGTTTATTCCGGAAGAATGGAAGAACAAAGGGTTGGCGGTTGTTGCCGTGAATTATCGCCTCAGCCCAAAAGTGAAAAATCCAAAGTATATTGAAGATGCTGCGGCGGCTGTGGCTTGGGTTTTCAATCATATTGAGCAGTATGGCGGATCCAGAAGTTCTATTGTTGTATCGGGGCATTCGGCAGGTGGCTATTTGGCCAGCATGGTCGGTCTGGATAAACATTACCTGGAAGCATATGACATAGATGCTGATCAGATTGCTGCATTAATTCCTTTCAGCGGACATACCATCACGCATTTTACGATTCGTTCTGAACGCGGCATTCCGGGTACACAGCCAATTATTGACGAGTTTGCACCGCTGTATCATGTCAGAAGTGATGCGCCTCCGCTGTTCCTGATTACCGGAGGCCGTGAGCTGGAGATGCTCGGGCGATACGAAGAAAATGCCTACCTGTACCGCATGATGAAGGTTGCAGGACATGAAAGTACGTTTCTTTTTGAGTTGGATGGCTTCGATCACGGAGCGATGGCACGACCAGCTTTCGACCTAAGCTTGCAGATTTTACGCGATCTCGGATTGTGATGGCTCGACTAAGCTTGAAGAGATTAATTCGCGGTAGAGTCCCTGAATTTTTGTCGCCGCATCTTCCCACTTGATACTTCCGGATTCTTTTTGTCCAAACCGAATCATCATTTTTGACAAGGAAGGATAGCTGAGAAGCGCATGAATGGCGTCGCCCATGGCATGAACATCCCAAAAGTCAACTTTAATGGCATGTCTCACCACTTCCGAAACACCGGATTGCTTTGAAATAATTGCGGGAACGCCACTTTGCATGGCTTCCAGCGGGCAAATTCCAAAAGGTTCGGAAACCGAGGGCATCACAAATACATCGGATAGTTTCATCATGCGACAGACTTCCTTACCCTGCAAAAAACCAGTAAAGAAAAAGCGATCTGCCAGGTGCGCCTTAGCTACCTCCCGAATCATGGCATGATGCAGGTCACCACTTCCGGCCATGATGAATTTGACATTTTTCATTTTACTCAGCACCAACTCGGCCACACGAATGAAATATTCGGGCCCTTTTTGAAGGGTAATCCGGCCCAGGAAAGTCACTATTTTATTTTTGTCTTTATGCGGAAGTCCGATATTGGTATTGGTGTGTTCAAATTCAACACCGTTATAAACTGTTCGTGTTTTGAATGGAGGGATTTTGTATTTGTCGATCACGGTTTGGCGCGTTCGGTTGCTGACACAGATCACGCAGTCGGCTTGTTCCATTCCGTCTTGTTCAATCTGAAAGACCTGCGGATTGATCTTGCCTCCGCTACGGTCAAAATCAGTGGCATGAACATGAACCACCAACGGTTTACCGCTTACTTGCTTGGCTGCAACCCCCGCCGGGAATGTCAACCAGTCGTGTGCGTGAATGAGGTCAAATTGGGTTTGTGTGGCAATGTATTCACCGATCACTGAAAAATTATGAATCTCGCTCATCAGCCCGGATCCGTAACGACCGGTAAATTCTATCGCGGGTGATCGACTTGAAGATGTAGTGCTTTTTAGCTGCTCCTGTTTTGTTTTGTGCTTCTTCGTGAATTGTTCCGGATCGACATAGGGAACCAGTTGCGATTCCACACCAAGACATTCAACGGGAATTTTAAGGCGTTCGGTTCTGATTTTACTTTTGATTAAGTCGATTTTATTGGCTCCAATTAACTGAACTTGACCTTTCGGTTCATTTCCATAGGTCTTTGGAATAACGAAGGTAATTTTAGTTTCCTTGGCGGCCAGGCTTTTTGTAATACCATAGCACGCCGTCCCTAAACCACCGGAAATATTTGGGGGAAACTCCCATCCAAACATTAACACATTCATGGGTTTACCTTTAAACCGTCAAATGGGTATGACTTGCCCCGGCTTCATTTGGGTGAACAAATCGGAGTAAGTCACACAAGCATTATTTCGAAGAATCAATTTCGAAAAAGAAGAGAATCACCGTTTAGAATTAGCTGGTAGTTTTGTCCAACGCGAAATGCTTTACAGTATTTTGAAAGGAATATTCTTAACAGCAACACCGGTTGGGCTCTATTCTTCGTAAGCTTCTTCGTGAATTTCCCATTCAACCACGTAGTCAAATTTATCGCCTCTGCATTTAATCCCTTTTTCACTTGAAAAAGGTTGGTACTGATGTCTTCGTGTTTTCTGTAGGTAACTAATGTCTATTGAAGTTTCCGGTAAGAATGGTTCTTTGTCAGTTTTAACTTTTGTTTTCATGCGGCTTCCATTTTTTAATGATAATTGGCAGAATCTATTTTGCTTAACACGGAAGTCTTTGAATCTTGTCCAGGCTGATGTAAAAAATTCGCAAACTAACGTTTATAAAAGTAAGGGCACTCGCAGCAGGCATCATTCTCTTTCTGCTGGATATAGAACTACGGAAAAAAACGGAAAAATGTTTTTGAAAATTGTTAGGTATTTTGATTTATTTGAAGATTTTTCGTTTAATTAACACATTTATTTTTTGTTTTTATCACTAAGATCCTGCTTTTTAGCATAAATATAGAATTGAGTTCTCTAAAAAATATTTTTTATACAGCGCTGGTTGCTGACTGGGTTACGATTCTTCGGACCCTGTTTTTGAAGTGTTTTTTGCTGGCTTGCGTCTACTTAAATCAGTTGTTTCGTTCGCTCCGATTGTTATGATATTCATAACACCCGCAAGATCAGATTTTCAATTTATTAGGATAAAGTGGAGTTGCCAGAACGACCTTTAAACTAAGCAGCTTTAATCTTCCCAGCCACTGGCTAAAATGTCAGCGATATGAATTGGTGTGATTGGTAGTTTATTTTTCTTAATATACCCTTCAATATTTAAAAGGCAGGAGGATTCGGTTGAAATAATGTATTCGGCCCCGGTGTTCAAGGCGTGTTCTACTTTCTGTTCAGTCATGGCCGAAGAAATGGCTTTGAATTTGGTAACAAAGGTTCCGCCAAATCCGCAACAGGTTTCGGTTTCTTCCATTTCCACCAACTCGAGGCCTTTTACTTTCGAGAGCAACAGGCGTGGTTCACTTTTGACTCCGTATTCGCGCAGTGCGGTACATGCGTCGTGATAGCAGACTTTGTGCGGAAAACTGGCTCCAAAGTCTGTAAACTGAAGCTGGTTAACCAGGAAGTCGGTAAGTTCGAATAAACGCTTTTGAAGCTTTAAATGAAGCTCGTAGTCTGAATCCTTTTGGCTAAAGAGATTGGAATAGTAGTTTTTGATAAAACCGGTGCAGGATGCCGATGGACTCACAATTAGCCGGTCGCCCGGAAAATCTTTTACAAACTTGTGGGCCAGTGATCTTGTTTCATCCCAGTAACCACTGTTGTAAGCTGGTTGTCCGCAACAGGTTTGCTCGGGATTATATTCCACATTGACGCCCGCTTTTTTCAACAGTTTAACAACGTTAAATGCCGTATCGGGATAGAGTTGATCAATAAAACATGGGATAAATAAATCTACTGTCATCTTTAAGAATAGGGTTTAGGCAAATATAGCAGGTTTTCCTTGCATAAAAAAAATGCATGGCAAGGCTTTTTTTGAAGAATTTCAAGTTCCAAAGATCCGGACAAAGACAGGGAGTTTCAATTATCAAGCATTTGTTATTGAGTTGTCTGAAACCGATGAAGAGACCCATTGACAAGACTCTGAGCCGCAAATAAGAATATGGCACCGAACACTTTGTTATATTCTCAGGAAAAAATATTTTTTTTGGGGGTAAGCTTGCCTTTTTCACAATTTTTCCGAAAACCGCTTCATCCAGTCGGCATCTTTAAACGGAAGCGAATGGAGCAATTGGAAAATTCCGCATCAGAAGATAGCCAAAGGTGGTGAGCTGATTCATGAAATGGGTAGTGAGCCGAACGAAAGCCGGAGCATCAAATTAACTGGCAAATGACTTGTTAGGCTGTGTGCAGAGTGAAATCTCTTTTTTATGAAGGAGCTGTTAAATTCTCTTATCTTTGTTCATCACGTAAAAACAGAACGCTTTGAACTTAAAAACGAAAGAAGAAATTATTCAACTATATGAAGGTCATTTTCAGGAAGAAATGACTGTTTTTGAGGTGTTGCCAGTTTCTGGCTCCTATCGCGAATATTGTCGGATCCGGAGCAAAAATCATCAGGCCATTGGCGCCTGGAACCAAGATGTGCGCGAGAATCGGGCTTTCCTCGAGTTCTCAAGGCATTTTTTAAAACAAGGAGTGGCTGTGCCCGAAATTTATGCTGTGAATGAGGCCAAGACTTGCTATTTACAGGAGGATTTGGGGAACCTGACCTTGTTTGATTATTTGAGCCGTACCCGTGAGTTGGAAGGTTTTTCGGAAAAGATTGTGAACGTTTACAAAAAGGTGCTTCAGGAGTTGCCTAAGCTCCAAATCACAGCGGGGCAGGGGATTAATTACGACTTTTGTTATCCGCGGGCAGCGTTCGACAAGCAGTCGATGATGTGGGACCTGAACTACTTCAAATACTATTTTCTGAAACTGGCTAAAATTCCATTCGATGAGCAGGCCCTGGAAGATGATTTTCAGAATTTTAGTAGCTATTTGCTGAAAGCCGAAAGGGACTATTTCATGTTTCGTGATTTTCAGTCGCGCAACATCATGCTTCGCGATAATAAAGTGGCTTTCATTGATTATCAGGGCGGGCGAAAAGGTGCCCTTCAGTACGATTTGGCCTCGCTACTTTACGATGCTAAAGCCGATATTCCGCAGACGGTTCGAAATGAGTTGCTGGAGTTTTATCTCGATGAACTTGAAAAATACAAGCCCGTTGATCGTGATGAGTTTAAAGCTTATTTTACCGGTTACGTGCTAATTCGGATTATGCAAGCGATGGGAGCCTACGGTTTCAGGGGGTTTTATGAAAAGAAGGAACACTTTCTGAAAAGTATTCCCTTTGCTTTGGAAAATCTGAAATATTTGCTGGAGAACAACAACATACCGGTTGAACTGCCCGAGTTGTTGAATGTGCTTGATGCCATTAGTCAATCGATTTACCTTCGGAAAATTGGTTTGCAGGAAGACGGATTGACCATCCGGGTGACCAGCTTCTCCTTTAAAAAAGGCATTCCGCAGGATCCTTCGGGAAATGGCGGAGGTTATGTTTTCGACTGCCGGGCGATCCACAACCCCGGACGTTATGAGGAATATAAGCAGTTGACGGGTAAAGACCAGCCGGTAATCGACTTTTTGGAAAAAGACAATTCAGACATGGCCGATTTTCTAAAATCTGTCTTTGCCTTGGTTGATCAGTCGGTGAAAACCTACCTGGCGAGGGGCTTTTCGCATCTGAGCGTTAATTTTGGATGTACCGGCGGGCAACATCGCTCGGTGTATGCTGCTGAGCGGCTGGCCGCTCATTTAAGGGAAAACTACAAAGTCAATGTTTTGTTATCGCATCGCGAGCAGGATTTTTGACCTGACGTGAAGTTGACGCAGGTTATTTTAACAAGCGGTTGATCAGTTCAATTTTGTGCCGGTTAAATAGCCGGTTCGATTCGCGTGCACTTAAAAACACGAGTAGAAATCCGGTTCGACTCATTTTCCAGTCGTGATAGGTTTCGCCATTTTCGATGTTGGTTACAAAAATTGGTTTGATGTAGTGTTGTGGATTTAAACCCGCATGAAACAGGGACTGGTTAGCCTCTCTGATCGCCTCCATCAGTTCGTAGTCATCAAACAGCCCGGCATTGTGAAGATCGGTGCAGGAGTAGTGTAATTCCCGGTCATGAAATCCTTCGATTAATGCCTGTAGCATTTCGTCCTCTGTTTCCGGATATTTGATCAAGCTTTTCATCGTCATTTTGCTATCAGTTAAAACTTAGCCTGAGTTTTTCGAATAGTGCTTTTTGCTCGGCGGTCAAATTCTCAGGAATCTGAACCTGAAGTTGGACGAGCAAATCGCCCGATTGATTCGGTTTGCCATACGCCGGCATCCCTTTTCCTTTTACTCTGAGCGTTTTGTCATTCTTCGTTCCGGCCGGAATTTTAATCTTTATCTTTCCGTCCATCGTTTTCACTTCTGTTTCGCCACCAAGCACCGCGTCAAACAAGCTGATCTGGTGATTTACTTTCAGGTCATTCCCGATTCGCTCAAACGACTGATGTGGCATGAGCTGCACCGTAACCATCAAGTTCCCGTGGTTGTTTTTGCCGCTTCCTTTTCCACCCTTTCCTTTAATTCGAAGCACCTGACCATGGTAGGCACCAGGCTTTATTGTCAGGCGGATTTTTTCATCCTGAAGTTGGATCACTTTTGTGACTCCGTGGTAGGCTTCTTCCAAGGTGAGTTGAAGGTCAGCTCTAAAATCCTGCCCTTTAAACCCAAAGTTCCCGACTTGTCCCTGCGATCCGTGAGGAGTTCCCCTGCTGCCAAAGAAGGCTTCAAAGAAATCGGAAAAACCGGATGAGCCGAATCCTCCGAATGCACTTTGAAAATCTTCTCCCGAATGAAACGATTGTCCACCGCGAGGCCCAAAACCCGCAAATGGATCGTTTCCTGAATAAGCCCTGCCCTGTTCAAACCGGTTCCAATTCTGACCCAGCTCATCGTATTTTTTTCGTTTTTCGGGTTTGCTCAGCACCTCGTGGGCTTCGTTAATCTCCTTGAACCGGCTTTCTGTTTCCTTGTCTCCCGGATTTTTGTCCGGGTGGTATTTGACGGCAAGTTTTCGGTAGGCTTTCTTAATGTCGGCCTGCGATGCATGTTTATCAACCCCCAATATTTTGTAATAGTCCTTGTATTCCATCTCGGTACTTGTTTGAAAAATCTGACGAAAAAGGGGCGTCCACTTGCGAGGCGCCCCTTTCTCAATCCGGACAGGTGTCGCCTGCCATTATTTGATTTCAATTTGCTTGGGTGGTTTTGGCTTAACTTCTTCCTTCTTCGGAATGTCAACCTTCAGAATACCATTTTCGTACCTGGCCACAATTTTATCGCTTTCAACCGTTTGCGGCAGGGTAAACGACCGGCTAAAGGATTGGTAGCTAAACTCACGACGGGTAAATTGTTGCCCCTCGGAGGTTTCATTTTCCTTTTTTTTCTCAGAGGAGATGGTCAGTATGCTATTGTTCAGGTCGATTTTAAAATCTTTCTTATCGAAACCCGGAACAGCCACTTCAACCTCAAAACCATCGTTGTCTTCCTTGATGTTTACCGCAGGCAAAGTCGTGTTGGTTGTTGAATAATTCCGGTTTGACCAGTCAAATAAATTTGTGTCAAAAAAGCGGTCAAATAAATCCGGATACTGATTTGAAAATCTGGTTAGTGCCATTGTTTTATCCTCCATACTTTTTAGTTAGACATTTATTTTTCATTCCAAAAAAATCAAAATAAATGCCAGAGCCGGTGAAAGGACAAATTTTCAAGTCGTAGCTGTCATTTGTTCAGTGGCTTTGCTTTCGGGAATTTGAAATGCCGGAACAAATGCCGTGTTTTGAAAATGTCATTATGACAGCTTGAACAGAACTTGTTTAGGAATTCCTTTTAAACAAGGAATGGCTTCATTTTATACAGATCCCGAAACAAGTTCGGGATGACTGTATATCTATGGTTGTTGTTTCAGGCTGATTTCGCTTCGGATGCGCAACCTTCCTGGTATTCAGCAATAATCTTGTTGACTTGTTGTGGTGACACTCTTCCATAAACTTTTTCGCCCACGGTAACAACCGGCGCCAAACCGCAAGCTCCCACGCAACGCAGACTGCTGAGTGAGAATTTGCCATCGGGCGATGTTTGTCCTACTTCAATACTTAGTTGCCGTTTGAATTCGGCCAGTACCTGCTCGGCGCCGCGCACATAGCAAGCGGTGCCCATACAGATGGAAATGGGGTGTTTGCCCTGCGGCAGCATGGTGAAAAACGAATAGAAAGTCACCACGCCATACACTTTGGCAACCGACATTTTCAGTTCTTTGGCGATCACTTCCTGTACTTCGGCTGGCAAGTAACCCAGCTTGCTTTGAACCTGGTGTAGCACATTGATCAGTTCTCCCTCCTGGTTCTCAAATTGAGCACAGATTTCTTTAATCTGGTTGACGGTCTTTTCTGCAAGTTTTATTTTTGGCATTGTGTTTTGGTTTTCAGATGAATTATCTTTTTTGTTGCTTTTGTAATTTTTTCTTTTGTCATTCTTTGTTGATGGTCATTAAGTCATTAATAGTCATTTAGTCATTCGTTGTCCTTAACTTCATATTCATGCAATTACTAAGAATTCTTAGAGCCGATGGAATTGATGTAATTATTTAATTTAATGCCCAGTGAATTGTATTTTTCAATAAGTTCGTCGAATTTTTCCTCAGTAATTAGATTTCTTCGATATGCTTTTGTTAGCCATGTTTTTGTTTCAAATAGCGAACCTCTTGAAAAGTAGAGAAAGTTTTTGTGATCTTTAAAATGAAAGCGTCCAAATCCTTCGCTGATGTTCGCTGAAACCGAGTCAGCTGCATCCAATAATTGTTGAGCAGTGGAGTACTTGTAAAAGCTATCCCATTGAATGACCAGATCATGCACTTCATCCGCTAAATCCATTGATATTCGGTATACTTGTAAATCCTCTAGCGTCATTATTTTTTCATTTACAATTTATGTAGAACAATTTACAACTGATGACTATCAATATCAACAAATGACAATCTAATGACTATTGAATGACCATCAATGACTTTCTCAAATCAGCTTCTGTCGAAATATTCCGTGTGCAACAAATGGTGTGCTTTTTCGCTCAGTGGTTCGCCCAGGAATTCCTCGTAAAGCTTTTTGATATACGGGTTTTCGTGCGATTTGCGAATTGTTTTACTTTGATCTTCTGAATAGATTGCTTTCTGACGTTTTCGCAAAACCTCCACGTCACCATGGTGATAAGGCTGACCGCCTCCTCCAATACATCCACCGGGGCACGACATGATTTCAATAGCGTGAAATTCGCTGGTTCCCGCTTTAATTTCTTCCAGTAACTTGCGAGCATTCCCTAAACCATGTGCAATGCCTATGTTGATGGGCAATCCGTCAAAGTCGATGGTTGCTTTGCGCAGACCTTCCATTCCTCTTAATTCTTCAAAATCCAGTCGTTCCAACGTTTTTCCGGTTTGAACTTCGTAAGCAGTACGAACGGCAGCTTCAATTACGCCGCCCGTTGTCCCGAAGATGACACTGGCTCCGGTTGATTCTCCCATCGGATTGTCAAAATCTTCGTCAGGCAATGATTTGAAGTCGATATTTGCGAGATTGATCAATTGCGCAAGTTCGCGCGTTGTCAGGGCGTAATCTACGTCTGGATTGCCATCAACCGCAAATTCATCGCGGCTGCTTTCGTATTTCTTCGCTACGCAGGGCATGATGGAAACGACCACCAGGTCTTCGCGTTTTACTTTCATTTTATCGGCAAAATAGGTTTTGGCAATGGCGCCGAACATTTGCTGGGGCGAACGGGCAGTGGAAGGAATGTCTTTCAAGCCGGGGAAATGGTGTTCAAAAAACTTTACCCAAGCCGGGCAGCACGAAGTCAGAATTGGCAATTTTACTTCTTTGTCGCCGGCCAGGTACTTGTTGAGGCGCCCCAGTAGTTCGGTGCCTTCTTCCATGATGGTCAGGTCGGCCGCAAAGTCGGTATCAAACACATAGTCGAAACCCAGACGGCGGAGAGAGGCAGCCATTTTACCGGTAACCAGTGTTCCGGCAGGAAGTCCAAATTCTTCGCCTAAGGCAGCTCGCACCGCGGGAGCAGTTTGTACAATCACGGTTTTCGATGGGTCGGAAAGTGCCCGGATTACTGCCCCGGTTTGATCTACTTCCGTTAAAGCCCCGGTGGGACAAACGGCCACACATTGCCCGCAGTAGGTGCATGATGAGTGGTCGAGGTTCATTTCAAAAGCAGGCGAGACAACCGCGTGAAATCCCCGGTTGATCATGGAAAGCACACCGACCGTTTGTACCTCATTACACATCATTTCGCAGCGCCGGCACAGGATGCATTTGTCCATTTCGCGGATGATGGCCGGACTGGTATCTTCGCGGTAGTGCGATTGTTCGCCTTGGTAATGAATTTCGCGAATACCCAGATGATGCGCCATATCCTGCAGTTCACAATTGCCGGATTTGGCACATATCAGGCAGTCGGCCGGGTGATCGGAAAGGATTAGCTCCACCACGGTGCGTCGTGCGTTGACCGCCCTGATGGAGTGTGAACGAATCTCCATTCCTTCGGCTACTTCGGTGCAACAGGCCGGTGCCAGGTTGCGGCGGCCCGAAACTTCAACAACACACACCCGGCAGCCCCCAGGCTTATTTTCAATGTTCATATCGTGCAGATGCATGTGGCATAGCGTGGGAATATGGATTCCAATGCTTGATGCAGCTTCCAGTATGGTTGTCCCCTTTTTGACTACCAGGGGTTTTTTATCGATGGTTAAATTGATCATTTCCATAGTTCTTGTTCTTTTTATCCTTGTCTCCTTTGTTTTGTATGCGTCATGGGAGCTGGTCACGCGATTTTGATGGCATTGAATTTACATTTTTCGAAACAGGCACCACACTTAATGCACAGTGTTTGGTCAATGTAGTGGGGGCCGCGTTTTTCGCCAGAGATAGCTCCAACCGGGCAAATCCGGAAACATAGCGTACAGCCGGTACAACTTTCATCGTCGATAACGTATTGAAGCAAGGCTTTACATTGACCAGCCGGACATTTACTTTCGTTGACGTGCGCTTCATACTCGTCGATAAAATTGTCGAGGGTTGACAGCACCGGGTTGGGCGAGGTTTGGCCCAGCCCGCAAAGGGAGGTGTCTTTAATGACATGGCTCAGCATGCGCAGTTTGGTCAGATCCTCGGGAGTACCGTTTCCGTCGGTAATTTTTTCCAGAATCTCATGCAGGCGTTTGTTACCAATCCGGCAGGGAGTGCATTTGCCGCACGATTCTTCCAGTGTGAATTCGAGGTAAAATTTGGCAATGGAAACCATGCAATCGTCCTCGTCCATCACAATCATTCCGCCCGAACCCATCATGGAGCCGGCAGCCAGCAGGTTGTCGTAATCAATGGGTGTGTCCAGGAAATCTTTGGTCAGACAGCCACCTGATGGCCCACCAGTTTGCACCGACTTAAATTGCCTGCCATTTTTAATGCCTCCGCCAATGTCGTAAATCACTTCGCGCAGTGTGGTTCCCATCGGCACTTCAATCAACCCCACATTGTTAATTTTTCCGGCCAGCGCAAACACTTTGGTTCCTTTCGATTTTTCGGTACCAATGCTGCTAAACCAGGCTGCTCCTTTATTGATGATTGGGGGAATGTTGGCAAAGGTTTCCACGTTGTTGACGTTGGTAGGTTTGCCCAGGTAGCCTTCCTGCGAAGGGAATGGCGGCTTAAAGGTGGGTTCGCCGCGTTTACCTTCCATGGAATGAATGAGGGCGGTTTCTTCGCCACAAACAAATGCGCCGGCGCCGTATCGGATTTCAATATCGAAACTGAAGCCGGATCCGAGGATGTTTTCACCCAGCAAACCGTATTCACGGGCTTGGCTGAGGGCGGCTTTTAGTCGCTGAATAGCTAAGGGATATTCGGCCCGGATGTACACCAGCCCTTTGTCGGCTCCAATGCAGTAACCGCAAATCGCCATCGCTTCAATCACGGTGTGCGGGTCGCCCTCCAAAATCGAGCGGTCCATAAAGGCACCGGGGTCGCCTTCGTCGGCGTTGCAAACCACGTACTTCTGTTCGTTTTCCACTTTCCGGGTGATGTCCCATTTCAACCCGGTTGGGAAACCGCCGCCACCGCGTCCGCGCAATCCCGAATCCATGATGATTTTGATGGCTTCTTCGGGCGACAATTCATCCAGACATTTACCAAGCGCTGAGTAACCCTCATTGCCAATATATTCTTCAATATTTTCGGGATTGATAAAACCGCAATTTCGTAAAGCAATGCGGACCTGCTTTTTGTAAAAGTCCATGTTTTTACTTTCCGAAATCTGGGTTTTCGTGTTCGGGTCGGTATAGAGTAACCGCTCCACAATTCGGCCCTTCACCAAATGCTCGTCAATAATTTCCCTGGTGTCATCGGGGCTTACTGAGACGTAGAAGGTGTTGTCGGGTTGAATTTTTACAATGGGCCCTTGCTCACAAAACCCGAAGCATCCAGTGTGAATCACCTGGACGTCATTTTCGAGCCCGCGTTCAGCCAATTGGTTTTGAAAGTTGTTTTTTATGAGTTCGCTTTGGGCGGCTTTACAGCCGGTTCCGCCGCAAACCAGCAGGTGCATTTTATAGTCAGCCATTCGTTGCTTGGTTTTTATTCGTCAATGGTTTTGTAACTCACCGGGATGATGCCATCTACCAGTTCGTTTAACTTGATGTGTTTATCGATGATTTCCTGAGCCTTGGATTTATCCACGTAGCCATAGATGACCGGTTGCTTACCTGGCATGGTCAACTCAATGGTGGGTTCAGCATAGCAAAACCCCATACATCCGGTTTGGGTAATCAGCGCGTCTATTCCTTGGTGGTCGAGCTCTTCAATTAAATGATTCATGGTGTCCTTGGCGCCCGAAGCAATGCCGCAAGTGGCCATCGAAACCTTGATTTGAATAAGGTTGTCCGGGTTGTCGCCTTTTTCCCTGAGCTTGATTTTTGATTGCACTTCCTCTTTGAGTTTTTTGAGGTCGGCCAGCGATTTGATCTTGTTCATTTTATTTTGGTGTTATCGCGTTATTAATTCTGAAAGTTAAGTCATTTGCTGATCAAATGTCCGATGATTCAGCTAATTAAAGTCTAATTTTTGTCATTATTCGCTTATTTGAATTTGTTCTAAATTTTCGCGAATCATTTCGTTCAGAAATTTTCGAATTTCGGGTGTTGAGAGGGACATGCCGTCCAGTTCTTTTTTCACCTCGCGTGTGTCGAATTCGAACTGCCCTTTTGGTGTTTGGTGCAGGTAGCGAATGTCGGTTTCCTTTTCGTTGGCGGCCAGAATCAGTAAAGTTCCCGCCATGTCGCCCAAAACCGGGCGGTCAATATGGTGAAAGCCGAAGTTGACCTTTAGCCGGGTACCTTTGTTTTCTTCTGAATGAAGTTGAAAGCTCCCTTCCGTTTGTTCTGCATTGTGTTTAAGCAAGGGCAAGCCGAGACCGACTTTTCGCTTGGTCCGGGAGGTGAAAAACGGGTCGGCGGCTTGTTCTGCCTGTTGCGGATTCATGCCTTTCCCGTCGTCCGTAATTTCAATTTGATATTGGTTCGAGTCGGGCTTTTCAGTAATCAGTATTTCAATTAGTCCGGCGTTGGCACGGATAGAATTTTGAGCAATATCGAGGACGTGTAGCGCAAGTTCGTTCATGAGTCAATTTTTATGAAACGGCCATTTTTTTTATTCAGGGCCCACCGCATTTCTTGAAAAGTAGGCTTAAACAGGTAAAAAGAAGTAGCAGCTGAGGCAATATCTTCGGTGTAATGCGCATCCGACGCGGTGATCAGGCTGATATCTTCAGGGATATCGAAGCGGTTGCGGACTTCCTGTTCATCAGCGAACTTTGAGAGCTGCATCGCATCAACCTTCAGGTTGACTGGCAGATAGCCCAGTTGGCTGTAAAGACTGTTGATCGGCCGGTCGATGTGCGCCGGAATGAAGAGGCCATTCAGTTGATGAGTGTATTGCTCAATAGTCTCAATATCGATACGGAGCGGGCTGCCAAGGTAATTAGGCAAATGACTCGTGATTTGATTTTTTTTGTTCACCAGCACCTGGTGCCCATGATATTCGGGCCGGTTTGGGATTTCAGGCAAATATTGATCTAAAAACTGCTGAAACTTACGGCTGGTATAGTCATCTTCAAACAGGCAGATGGCGTGTATCTCCTCCCGACTGTTCACCTCGCAGCCGTTTACGACCAGAAGGCCGGTGCCCTCGGCATGTTTTCTCACCGTGGCGCATTGTGCGGTAGAGTTGTGGTCCGTTATCGCCAATATATCGATGCCGCGCTCCAAAGCCAGTCCCACAATTCGGTCGGGACTCATATCCAGGTCAGCGCATGGCGATAACACGGTATGAACATGGAGATCGGCGCGAAATCTTTTCATTGGCTATTCTTCAGTAGTGCATACAATTTTCCACTCAGTTCGAAGGTCGAATCGGTGGTTGATAGCAATGGAATTTGCTCTTCCTTGCTGTGTTGAATGGTACTTTTGTGCGGCTGCAGCCCTTTCACCAGAATGACGGCCGCCAGATCTTTCAGCGAGGCAATGGCCATGACATTTTGATGAACTTGAAGGGTAATCCATACCTGGTTTTCGCGGGCGTTACCCATCACGTCGCTCAGCAGGTCGGAGACATACGCTCCGCTGATTTCGCGGTCAAGACCTTTCTCGCCCGAAATCACTTGTAAGTTCAGTTTTTCGATTAATTCAGAAACCTTCATTTCGTTTTCCTCTTTTGTTACAGTCAGCTTTAAACCGGTGTTCGCCCCATTTTTTTTCAACATTTCGAAACGCTTTCGAAGTGTTGATCTTGCCTTCGTTTTGCCACATTTGTTGCAGAAAAACGCAGTCTGACATTTTCGAGTTTCCGCTTACCATATCTTCGGCCAAAGCCTGGCAGTTTGGAGCTCCGCAGGCTCCGCAATCTATTCCTGGCAAAAAACAAATGATCCGTTGTGCACGGTTCATTTTTTCGAGCGCCCGTTCGCGATCCGGATCCAGGCTGAAAGCCGGCTTGGGGACAATTTGGTCAGCTATCAATTTTTGTTTTAATTCTTTCGACTCTTTAATGGCGGGCGTGTTTTGCAATTTCCAGGCCGGGGCATAACGTCGGGCGCGTCGTTCGAGCCGTTCAACCGTCAGAAAACGGTTTCCGGTCATCATGATTCCACCGGCACAACTTTGGTCGCATGCGCGGAGTTCCAGAAAATCCAGGTCAGGCACTTCCTCGTTTTCCAGCCGCTCCAGAAAACGGATAACATTGTGAATGCCGTCGATGGCCATGCTGCGTTCGCCAAAATGTTTGGCTTCGCCCCGCGTCAGGCTCCACAAAATCCCGTCGCGTGTCAGGTTCTGCCGCTGATTGCCGGTGTCGGGAGCCTCTTTGGTGTCAATGGCTTTCATCACCCGGTTGTATAAAGCGTTCATGTTGATGATGCCGTCTACTATTGATTCCTTTTCGCCCACCGGACTTTTTACCGAACTGATTTTGGCATTGCAGGGAGTGACGTAAAACAGTCCGATTTCTCCTTCCTGTGCGCCTTGCTTTTTCAATTCGTTGATGGCGAAGTGAGCACCCAGATCGTGCGGTGCTTTGCGGCGGATCAGATTCTCGGTCAGCGAGGGGTAGCGGATTTGGATCAACCGCACGATGGCCGGACAAAAAGTTGAAATGTGTGGGCGGTTGCCTGGCGATTTCCGGCAATACTCTTTGATTGAA
>ENA-ORCT01000474-ORCT01000474.1-marine-metagenome-genome-assembly--contig:-NODE-474-length-19412-cov-3.818412_pt1 | contig 19412 bp, 14 predicted proteins | sample MGYA00248632_ERZ508511 | MGnify/ENA primary metagenome ERZ508511 (study PRJEB26182, sample SAMN06268839) | marine metagenome | isolation source: Tt an P1-techrep anaerobic enrichment on pine from sediment...
TGGTTTCTCTTTTTCCAGGTTGGCCGCTTTCAGTGCTTCGCGAATGGCATCCTGGTTATTTCCTTCAATGGTGATGACTTTCCATCCCCAGGCTTCATATTTTTTGGCGGTATCTTCGGTCGACACTTTATCGGTTTCAGTCGAAAGCTGAATGTCGTTTGAATCATAGAACATCACCAGGTTGTTTAAGCCCAGGAATCCGGCAATCCGGCCTGCTCCCTGCGAGATTTCTTCCTGAATACCACCATCCGAGATAAAAGCATAAGTTTTATGAGCCATCCAATCGCCGAAACGGGCAACCAGGAAACGTTCTACAATGGCAGCACCAACAGCCATGGTATGTCCTTGTCCCAAAGGGCCTGAGGTGTTTTCCACACCTCGTTCAACATCCAGCTCGGGGTGTCCCGGAGTGACGCTTTCCCACTGACGAAAGTTCTTCAAATCTTCCATATTGTATTTTCCTGTCAAGGATAGAATAGAATACAGCATGGGAGACATGTGTCCCGGATCTAAAAAGAACCGGTCACGGTTGGGCCAACTCATATCGGTTGGATCGTAATTCAGAAATTCAGAATAAAGCACACTTACAAAATCGGCTCCGCCCATGGCACCACCAGGATGGCCGGATTTTGCTTTTTCAACCATTGCGGCAGAAAGAATGCGGACATTGTCCGCAGCTTTTTCAATCAACTTGTTACTCATGATTTAATTTTTTGCCAGAATTTAATTATCAAGTTTTATTGTGTTCTTTCAAACGTTTGCAAAAATAAAACTATTTGCGATGTAGCAAGAACAAAAACAAAGATACCGGACGAGAAGGCAATAAGCTTAACATCGACCGGTATCTGGGTAATAAGCCAAAAGCTTACTGTATGATTCGTACCATAATGACTCCGTTAATGGCAGCGATTTTATCAGAAAGAGTTGGGTCTGCTTCTTTACGGTCAACATCGATAATATTGTATGCAATTTCAGCCTTGTTTCGATTAAGCATGTTTGCAATATTGTAGCCTTCGGCTGCCAATAACGTCGAAATTTGGCTTACCATGTTTGGCACGTTTTTGTTGGCAACAATAATCCGCGCTCCACCGGTGTGCTCCATTTCTGCCGCCGGGAAATTGACTGAGTTGATGATGTTGCCTTTTTCCAAAAACTCTCTCATCTGGTCAACTGCCATTACAGCACAGTTGGTTTCCGATTCCGCTGTCGAAGCTCCGAGGTGAGGAATTGAAATGACTTTATCCATTTTTAGCGTTTCCTCATCGGGGAAATCGGTAATGTATCGGGCTACCTTACCCGACTCAATGGCGGCAGCAAGATCTGTTTGATTGACCAGTCCGCCCCGCGCAAAATTGAGCAGACGAACCCCATTTTTCATCATCTTAAATTTGTCTTTATTGATGAACCCGGTGGTTTCTGCAGTTAGCGGGATTTGCAGGGTGACGTAGTCGGCATTGGCCAGCAAAGATTCCATTCCTTCGGCTTGTTTTACATTTCGACTCAGTTTCCAGGCATGTTTTACTGAAATAAATGGATCATAACCCAAAACATTCATGCCAAGTGCCTGAGCAGCATTAGCTACCAACACCCCAATCGCTCCCAGTCCAATTACGGCCAGCGTTTTTCCACGGATTTCCTGCCCTGCAAAATTTTTCTTTCCGGCTTCAATCAAAGCGGGCACTTCATCACCTTTCCCAATCAGCGTTTTTGCCCACTCAATTGCTCCAGCTACATCGCGCGATGCCAGCAACAAACCAGCAATGGTAAGTTCTTTTACCGCATGGGCATTGGCTCCCGGCGTATTAAAAACAATCACGCCCCGGTTGGTACACTTGTCAATTGGAATATTGTTAACACCAGCTCCTGCACGGGCAATTGCTTTTAGGTTGGAGGGTAAGTCCATATCGTGCATTTTCATACTTCGAACAATAATTCCATCCGGGTTTGAAAACTCACTGGCGATTTCGTATTGATCCAAAGGGAAGTTTTTGAGGCCTTCGGGTTCAATCTTATTTAAGGTCTGAATCTTAAACATATGTATCTAATTTTTGATAAATTGATTTTGCCTTTTTTTGAGAAGATAAAAAAGTCTGACAAAGATCAGAATTTTATTTAAGAATTGATATTTTTCAGTTTGCTTTTTTTATGATTTCGAATCAGTAGGCTGGTTTTTGTGTGAAATATTTTGAGATGGATAAAGAGAGACAACCATTCAGGTCGCCGCTTGCTGAAGGGCTCTGCAGGTCATGTTCAGTATCGGAATATCGATCGCCTTGAATATCAGGTTGGAATGTTGTTTAGTCTGCAATTATTTTCCTTTTCGCCAGCGCAAGGTAGGTTTGAAATAATTGGCTCTTGCACCGCTAATAGATTTTACATCCTCAATGGAATAAAAAGCGTTGGGGTTGTAGGTTCGCATGATTTCCAACACCTTGTTGACTTCGTTTCGCTTGATAATGGTGTAAATGACCGCCACTTTCTCATTGGCTCCCTGGGCTTCATGGTGGGTAATGCCATAGCCGCCGGCCTTTAGTTTGGCAATTAAGTTTTGAGCGCTTTTTCGGGTGATGATCTGAAGTTGAACAATGCCAACCGCCAGCTTTTCTTCAATGATTAATCCAATGTAGTTTCCGGTTGCAAAGCCCGCACCGTAGGCAACGTAGGCCACCCAGTTGTCGATGTTCTGAATAATTTTACTCATGGTGATCAGCCAGATTACAACTTCGAAGAAACCAAGCAGGGGGGCAATAAGTTTTTGTCCTTTCGAAACCATGACAATCCGAAGGGTTCCCACGGTTACGTCGCTGATTCGCGCAAAGAAAATGAGAAGTGGCAAAACAAGGTAGGAAAATAGATTACCTTCAAAAAAGTTAATGTTTAGAATTTCCATAATGAGTGTGCCAGTTTTTTCTAAAAATAGAAAAATATACGTCAGACCAAAAACCGCATCTAAAAGAAAGAAGAATCAAAATTCACTTGTGAAATGAAATTTGATGTCTTTAAATTCATCTTGCGCCATTTGTAAAATAAAGCTGGAATCGGCCATAAATACATCCCGGCCGCGCTTGTCTACGGCCATTTTCTGGTGTTTACGTTTCTTAAATTCATTCAGCATTTTCGAATCATTGCATTCAATCCAGCAGGCTTTGTGCATCGGCAGGTTTTCGAAACGGCACTTGGCGCCATATTCGTGCAACAAGCGGTATTCGATTACTTCGAATTGCAGTTGTCCGACTGTTCCAATAATTTTCCGACCATTAAACTGACTGGTGAAGAGCTGTGCCACGCCTTCGTCCATGAGCTGATCTATGCCTTTAGCCAGTTGCTTGGCTTTCATTGGGTCGGCATTTTCGATGTAACGAAACAATTCGGGAGAAAAACTGGGCAAGCCTTTGAAATGGATTTCCTCACCTGAAGTGATGGAATCGCCGATCACCAGGTTCCCCGAATCGGGCACACCAATGATGTCACCAGGATAGGCTTCGTCGATAATTTCGCGCTGGGAAGCCATAAAAGCCGTTGGACTCGAAATCCGAAGGGGTTTGCCGCTTCGTATGTGCTTATAAGGTTTGTTACGTTCAAATTTTCCGGAGCAGATTTTTACGAAGGCAATCCGGCTGCGGTGATTCGGATCGATGTTGGCATGAATCTTAAAAATGAACCCGCTGAATTCGTTTTCTTCGGGCTTAATTTCGCGTTCTTCGGTAGTGCTTGGTCGGGGAGAGGGGGCTATCTCAACAAAAGCATCCAACAGTTCCTGCACTCCAAAATTATAGAGCGCGCTGCCAAAAAACACGGGAGCTAGATTTCCATTCAGGTATTCCTGGTGGTCAAATTCAGGATAAACACCTTCGACCAGTTCCAGTTCTTCGCGTAAAACGTCCGCGTCATCGCCAATGTACTCTTCCAGTTCCGGGCTACTGACATCTTCAAAGTCAATACCATCGTTAATCACTTGTACATTGGCTTCAAACAAACGCAAGCTTTTGTTATAAATATTATAGACTCCCTTGAAGTCGGGGCCATTGTTAATGGGCCAGCTCAGCGGACGCGTTTTAATCTGCAGTTGGTTTTCAATTTCATCCAGCAACTCAAATGAATCTTGCGTTGGGCGGTCCATCTTATTGATGAAAACAATGACCGGGGTTTTACGCATCCGGCAAACGTTCATCAATTTTTCAGTTTGGGCCTCTACCCCCTTGGCAGCGTCAATGACAATAATCACACTATCCACTGCCGTTAGCGTCCTAAAGGTATCTTCCTGAAAATCCTGGTGTCCGGGTGTATCTAAGATGTTGATTTTGTAGTTGCGGTATTCAAAGCCCATGACCGAGGTGGCCACGGAGATTCCCCGCTGGCGCTCAATTTCCATAAAATCTGAAGTGGCACCTTTCTTTATTTTGTTGCTTTTTACGGCTCCGGCAACCCGGATTGCACCGCCAAAGAGCAAGAGTTTCTCTGTTAAAGTGGTTTTCCCGGCATCGGGGTGACTAACAATACCAAAAGTCCTTCTGCGTTTAATCTCTTCTATAAAGCCCATACATTTTATTTGAGCTGCAAAAATAGGATTTTTTGGAGAATAAACAGGATTGGTTTTTATTGAATAGATCGGGATATGTATCGCCACAATCGCTTGTGAAACTTTTGACCCTCTGCGCCAATTCTGTCGAAGTAGGTTTTCGGCTGATCGGAAGGTGAAAAGATCAGAGAGTCACCTGGTTCATATAAAGCAATCACTTCAGGATGGAACTGAAGACCAAATACATTGGGATATTTTTTATGACGGATGCCTTCAATAACTTTTTTATCCATCGACCAAGCTGTAATTTCCCAGCAGTCGTTTAAGTTTTCCACTGACTGATGATGTGAGCTTAGTACCGGGGGAGAAACATTTGGACGCCACTTAACATCGTTTCTAAAAAAACCATTTTCAGCCAGCTGAAGTTGGTGAAAGTTTGTCGTCATCAATTGATCATTCTCAAAAATTTCCTGCCAATAGTTGCGGTGAATCTTGTCTTTATCAAGCTGTACAATCTCAGCCGGATCATCAATACCGTAAATTTCAGCTGGAATGTCCTGGATGAGGCTTCCCCCGGTGGCTACATTCATACTTTGCATGCCCAGACAAAATCCGGCGATAAAATATTTTGGATTGCTTTCGAGCAAGGGAACAAAATCAGGATTTTGCGGACCACCAAGCAGATGGAATAGCAAGGAAAGTTCGAACAGGTGCCGGGAAGGATCGGTTACCAGGGCGTACTGGTTTTCCTCCTTGTATAGTTCGGGTTGGAGATCGGGGCCACCAAAAAAGAAGATTCCCAGCGATTGTTGAAAGAGAATTTCAAAATTGGCGGAGAAATCATTTTCGGTAAAGACATTGTCGGCTCGCAGCATCCCGGTTAAGTGTTGCAGGTGGAATTTACTTAACTCATTTTCCCGGATAAAATCAATCGATTGATTGTAGTTATAGTTTTCAAAGCTATAATATATGCCAACGATTTCTGTTTCGCCCACGAATAAAATATTGTGGTCGATCAGATACTTCATGGTTTTGATATTCTCAACGGTAGGGTGGGCCATCAGTAAATAGGTTTTACCAGCTTCGCCACCATCCTTGAAATAATCTTGAGCCGCGGCAGGTAAATGAACAAATAAACATAAGATTAGCAGGAGTCGTATGGCGAATTTATTCATTTTCATAGGATCAGAATTGTCAGTTTCACGAGCTGAAATTAATATTTTTCTTACAGATGCTAAAAAATGTTATTAACTAACTTTTTTATTGTTATTTTTAAATCGCATAAACCAGAAGAAAAACGCTCAACATGTCTCTAAAACTGTTTCTGCTAAATGCCTTTGGCGGTATTAAAGCCACTTCAAAAATTGAGTCTGAAAAAGAATCCCTTTGGAATGATTATCAAGTATTTTCAAGAGTTGAACAGTCAGCTGAATTGAAAGAGTTTTTGGATTTGGAAGCGCAGGTCGGTTCCGAATCTTTTAAAAAGCGGAAGGCTGAACTGAAGGCTTTAAAGTTTAAAGGAAGCCCCGAAGAACGGCAGCTCAAACAGTTTGACAAGCTAAAAAGAAATAAAAAGCTGCAAAAATATTATCAAACTGCCAGTTCGAAGGATCTGCAACGTTACGAAAGTCTCAAGGAGGGAAATGAACTTGAGCGATATTTTGAGTTGGAGATCTTGGTGGGGAAGGGAGCCGGTAAATCGGACGAGAAAGCGAAACAACAGCAAGCTGAATTCAAGCAGCTAAAAGCGTCTGAGCCCGTTCGGTTTTTTCATCAATATCCCAAAACTTCGGCTTTCAAGAACTATCTGCGGATGGATAAATCTGAAGAGAAGCGAAGTTTTGAAGACTTGAAATCGGTGGTTGAATCGGATGATTTTATTGAAAAAAAGGCCTACTTGGAAGATCCGAAAAAATGGGAGAAGACGCCCGAATTTGAGGCGGAGAAACGATATCTTGAATTGAAAAATAAGCCTGAAATTATCCTATATCAAAAGTATAAGAATTCCACGGCTCTTGATTTTTGTAAGAAATGGGAAATTGCGTTTGAAGATCGCTTTGAAGGCAATGTACTGGATTCTTCAAAATGGAAACCTTTGAATTATTGGGCCGAGAAAACTGTTGGAAAGAATTTTTCACCGGTTGGAGATTTGCAGGCTTTTACTGAAGGAAAAAATACCCACATCAGAGGTGAGCGCCTGCAAATTGAGGTGAAAAGAGAAAAGCGAAACACCTTGGTTTGGAATCCTGTTCTTGGATTTGTTCAAAAAGAGATGGATTATTCGTCTGATACACTGACGACTGGTGGACTGTTTGAATCGCAGTACGGCATTCTGGAAGCAAAAATCAAATACAATCCGAATAAGAATTTTCAAGACGTATTTTACCTGGCAGGCCAAGACAATTCGTTGCGGATTAATTTGTTTGAAGCCGGAGTGAAAACCCAGTTTGGACTTAGCAAAAATGAAGGAGGGAAGCTTCAGGAAGAGACTTTCTCTTTGTCAGGTTTGTCTGCAGGCAAACTGTATATTTTTAGTTTGGAATGGGAAAGGGGAAAAATTACCTGGCGGATTAATGATAAAGAACTTTTTACCGTTCATTCGAAGGTGCCTGATCTTCCAATGTTTATTAATCTTACTTCGTTGGTTCTCAGCGAAAGTAACTCGATGCCACATTATTTCGAGATTGATTGGATCCGGTTTTATCAGAAACGAAAGTCCTGAGTCACAATTCACCATTTACTTTAAATCCTGTGCGAGCCGGTTTCCAATTGTTCCGGGTATTCTGATAATCATTGGGTGTTTGTAAATTCGTAGCCCCAAAGCTAGTAGCCACGTTTATTAAACAACACATAGCCAAAACTAAGTACAACGTAGAATTTCGTGTTTTCCTTCTCAAAATAATTAACGCTGAGGCTCAGCGGGCCTAAGCCGGTGTGATAAACCAATCCGCCCAGCCCCATCAATTTTATTTCAGGATAGTTGTCAGGATTGTTTATTGCCTGGTAATTATCGCCCCTTATAATTTGCGTGCCAGGAATAAAAGCATATCCTTCCATTCTTAAATGCATTTGATCGCTCAATTCAAAGATGGATTTCAAGCCTGAAGCCAGATATTTGTTGGCCCGGTAATTTTCAAGAAACATGGTTTGACTGAACGGAGTTGGAGCAAAAGTGTTGGCACCGAGCAAAGTTGCCGTATAGTTATTCATCAGTTTCTTGTTGCTGTATACGCCCTCCAGCAAAAGGCCCAAACTTGTGTGCCGGGTGATAGGGAAGTGGTTGTCGTATTTGCCTCTGACTGTGAAAAAATCGTGAGATGAAGCAAAGGGCCTGTCGAGCGGTGAGTTCGACCCGGGCTGATGTTTCTCGTCGCCAGCGGTGTACGTGAAACTGAGCTCCGAAGAGACACCTTCGGTAGCGAATTGTTTGTAGTTTTGTGAATTTCTTTCAATACTTATTCTGCTTGAAAACGCATCAAATCGGGTTTCTTCGGCATTGTCGTCACGTTTGATCGATTCGTTAAAATAGTAAGAATCTGTGGCAGATGAATAACTGGTTCCCAGGGTTATCTTTCCGTGTGTTTTGAACGGAAACCCCAATTCAAAACGGACATTGTTTTCATCCTGAATGATGAAAGGCGAACTAACATCTTCAAAGAAAAATTCATTGTTACTGGTGAAAAAATCCCAGCGGTTCAGCGTCAGGTAGCCTGAGAGGTAGAATGGCAGGTTGGTGGGAAAATCAATCCTTCCGCCAGCTTTTATCGAACTGTAAAACCGGCCGAAATAGATGTTGGTGCTGAGCGTATAGGCCCGGTTATCGAAAAAAAGGTAGTCCAGGCTTAAGAAGCCTTGGTTGATAGGCTTGGTTGATACATTACCTCCAAACTTAATTTCCATCGATTTTTCTTTACGAACCTTCAAATGAAGATCAAAATAGCCGGTTTCGCGGTTGTAAAATGATACCGGACGGATCGATCTGAGCTGAGGGTCAGCCACCAGTTTGAAATACTCTTTTCGCAGCTGATTTAAATCAACGACGTCGTTTTTATGTTTCACACTTTGAATAATATATTTACGCTGCATGGGATCGGTAACCCCTTCCACCTGAATGTTCTGAAATAAGAGTTCTGGCTTTCGGATGTTGAAATCCTGTCTTTTTTTGTCCATTGAACTCTGGCTTACTCTTCGGCTGATCAACATCTTAATGCTGTCCATTTTTTCTATGCCGGTTTGGTATCCTGCCTGCTCTAATAACAAAACTTTATTAAAATCCAGCAAGCTGACATTGGAGAAGGAAGTTTCCAACAGAAGGCCTTTGTCTTTTGGAACTTCGTAATCGGTCTTTTGCATGATCATATTCTCCAGTTGCGCCATCACGTCATCTTCCTGGGCGCGCTCAGAATTGTTGGCAACTTTGTGGCCGATGACGATATCAGGATTGAAAGCTTCAATGGTGTTTTTGACAGGAAAATTATTTACGATACCTCCATCGAAAACCAAGGCTCCGTCAATTGAGATGGGTTTAAAGTAGAGTGGGAAGGTCATTGATGCGCGGATGGCTTCGCCCAAGTCGCCACTGCGCAGTTCCACCTCCTTATTTTCGTAAACATCGGTTGCAATGCACAAAAAGGGAACCATTAAATTGTCGAAGTTGTTCCTGCACACGGCATTGGTTGACGAGAACATCTCCATAAAGGCAAAGTCGATTTGCTCTTCAGGAATAATATTGGTTGGCAACATAATCCGCAGTCGATCTTCCGTTCTTCGCAGGTCGAGGTTGAGCCATGCGGGCGTTTGTTCCAGTTTCCTGAAATAGTAACGATATTCTTCTTGAATTTTACCGGTAGCCCAAAACTTAAACTGGTCGGACAGGAACAGCTCTTCCATTTCGTCGGGGGTGTAGCCGGCCGCGTACAGCCCGCCAATAATTGCTCCCATTGAGGTGCCGGAAATGTAGTCGATGGGAATGTTATTTTCTTCGAGTGCCCGGATAACGCCAATGTGTGCCAATCCTTTTGCTCCGCCGCCACTCAAGACGAGTCCCACGGATTGTGCGCTGGAAAAAGTTGTGAGACATGACATCAAAAAGATCAGGAAGATGACTTTCATGGCAGTAATAATTCGGATGATTTTTGACCTTCTAAATTACTAAAATGAATGTTAAAATTCCGAATCTGCAAAGTTAAATCGTGGTTAGGAATCGATCTTCATCTTCAGATTTTGAAAGCCCTCGCCCAATATTTCGCTGGTGTCCATAACGGTGATGAAAGCATCCGGGTCAATCTGACTGATGTATTGCTCCAATATTGCCACTTCGCGCCGACTGACAACAGTATAGATAATTTTTTTTTCTTCTCCGCTATACATGCCGATTCCGTTAAAATATGTGCCGCCACGTTCGAGATCAACCAGAAGTTTGTGTTTTATTTCTTCGTGCTTGTTTGAAATAATCAGCAGCGCTTTGTTATAATTCGAACCTTCAATGGTGATGTCGATTGCGCGACCGGTAATGTAGATGACCAGCCAGGAGTACAGGGGAATTTGCCATTCGCCAAAGGCGGCAAGACCAAACAGCACAATGACCGAGTCAACATAGATCAATAACTGTCCCAGCTGCAACCCGGTGTATTTGGCAATAATCATGGCGATGATATCAGATCCACCTGAGGTAGCCCGCGATTTAAATATCAGCCCTAAGCCAAACCCAATCAGGACGCCTCCAAATACGCATGAAAGCAACACGTCTTCAACCAGAGGGGCACTGCCGTCAGCGCGCAAATAAGTGATCATATCCATGAAAACAGACGAAAGGACAAAGCCAATAACTGTTTTCATGCCAAAGCGTGGCCCCAGTATTTTAATGCCGGCAATGGTTAGCGGAATATTCAGTACTAAACCAAACAGACCAATTGGAATTCCGTCGGGCCAAATCGAAAACATCCCTTCGGTCAGGTAGTGCACCACAATGGCAATACCATAAACGCCTCCGGGAACAATTTTATGGGGTGAAATAAAATAAACGAAGCCAACGGCCAAAATGAATGCACCAATGGTAATGAAGCTGTAGTCCTTGAACCATCGGAGGGTAAACAGTTTTTCTTTTTGCAGGAATGGCATAAGTTTCTTTTTTCACAAATTAAACATCGTGCGGATTGATATGCTGTGATTTTTATCAGCAAAAGCATCTTATATTCAGATTTGTTCAGGTGTAAAAGATTTTGTTGTTGTGTTGAATTCGTTCGGTTTTGGTTGACTTTTTTGAAAACTATCAGGGAGGAAATATGCGGATAAAGAACCGGTATTTGCAAGTCTATGAGTCGGGAGAAAGCTTCTGGCTGGTTCTTAATCCGAAGGTTTATAACAGCATCATCGCGCAGGGCAACAATGGTAAACTTGCTTTGCAGAACAAGAAGTTCAAGGCAGTTTGCCATGGTGAATCCTTTCGAAAATAAAAAAGGCCATCAAACGAAGGCCTTTTAATATCATGAATTCTGATTCTAGAATCTTCTTTCCTTGATTCTTGCTTTTTTACCAGTGCGTTCACGTTGGTAAAAAATGCGTGCACGACGTACGCTACCTGTTTTGTTAATGGCAATTCCTTCAATAAAAGGAGAAGTCATCGGGAAAATACGCTCTACGCCAACGTTTCCTGACATTTTACGAACAGTAAAAGTCTTGTTTGTTCCGGCACCTTTCACTTGAATAACTACACCGCGGAAATCCTGAATACGTTCTTTGTTTCCTTCTTTAATTTTGTAGTGTACAGTGATGGTATCACCTGCGCTAAATTTGGGTAGGTTGTTTTCAACCTCGAAAGCTTTTTCGGCTACTTTAATTAAATCCATCGTTGTAAATTTTAGGGCAATGTTACACAGCTTCAGTGTAAGAGATTGCATAATTTGGCGCAAAATTAGCAATAATTGCGGTCTTGCAAAACATTTATGTTTTATTTTTTAGTGCGAATCGCCACCAATGACCTTAAAATGATCTCCGGTACTCTTAATGATTGCTTCGTACCACCATTCAGGGTATCCCGGGAAATCGGGTGATGCTGGCTGTCCGTACTCATTTCTCAAAAATTCGCCGTTTTCTTCCTTCTTAACATTGCCGTCGATGTATTTAACGAGGAGGTAGTGAGAAAGTTGCTTCCAGTCGGCGGTCATGTTGTTGGCTTCATTTACCGAATATTGAGTCAGAAACTCACGTGCTTTGGCCGGACCTTGTTTTTCGTGTAGTAGCTTGGCTGCCTGGTCGATGGCAGGTCTGTAGGCAATAAATTTACCTTCAATTTCAGCCTGACGCTTGCGAATGTGTTTAATCATGTCATCATAGCGCAGGTAGGCAAAATTGGTTACGGTATTGAAGATCCAAAAAGCTGATGTTTCAGAGTAATTGAGGAGGTCACCGTTTCCAACGGCAAAGCATTCGGGAATTTCCGTGATGCCACAGTACATGGGTGCATAGCAGGTGCTGTATGTATCGTCGACACCGAACCAAAGGATTCCGCCAATAGGATCAGGTAACCAGGAGCGGCTTTGTGAAACAAAGGAAAATCCGGTTTGCTGGGTCGATATGGCCCGCTCGTTGCAGTACTCAACAGAGTCAACTTCCCAGGTTAGGCCGCGCCAGCGGTAAGGTAATTTGTGTGGGCCAGCTCCAAGGTCTTGAGTCATATCCAGCTCGGTTCCTTCAAAGTGGTCACGCATCATTTCCATCACATCTTTTACTGAAAGCTTTTTGTCGGGCTTAATCCAAAGGGGCATGCGGTTGGTGGCGTAGTTCGTGATTGTGTCATACGCTACCAGGCCTTTTGCGTAGTTGGTATATTGGTCCATACCCTCGGCTACTTTGTTGAATCCGGCCCAAACACGGGCTTCGCAGAAACGGGCACCGCCAAAATCAACTGGTGCATAAACATCCGAAAAGCTAAAGTCTTTATTTATTCCGTCAAACCAACCTTTTTCACGGGCAAAAGAGATGACATCTTTTGAGTACATGCAATTCTGCGAATCATTTAGAGGGAAGGTTGTAATTCGGGCTTGGTTGGCATGTCCGCTGATGTAGCCATCAGGAACCCGGACGGCTACCCATACCGCGCCTTTTTCTCCTTCACCCTTGCCAATCATTTCCAGGATCCACACTTCATTTGGATCAGCAATTGAAAAAGACTCCCCCGAACTGTAATAGCCATGTTCTTCCACCAGGTCAGTCATCACGGTAATTGCTTCACGGGCAGTTTTAGCGCGTTGAAGGGCGACGTAAATCAAACTTCCGTAATCCATGATGGCCCCCGACTGGCTTCCCAACTCTTCACGCCCTCCAAAAGTGGTTTCACCAATGGCCAGCTGATGTTCGTTCATGTTACCTACGACACTGTAAGTGTGTGGTGCCTCAGGAATGACACCCAGAAACTTGCCGGTGTCCCACTCGAAAATTTCGCGGGTCGCTCCTTCTGGGTGATCGGCTGCCGGTTGAAAGTATAGCTCACCATATAAATTGTGGGAGTCAGCAGCATATGTAATCATGGTTGATCCGTCTGCCGAAGCTCCTTTTGTGATCAGAAAATTGGTACAAGCCCAGCTGTAAACTGAGCCAATCAAAATAAAAAAGGCAATTACACTTATTCTTTTTCTCATTATTATTTGTTTTAAAATTGTCTGTTTGGGAATTAGAAATCAAGGCTCCTAAAAAAGCGAAAAAAAGGCTGAATTAAAAATGAGTAAACTCAAAAAACGGAATGATTTCTGTTTTTGTGGTCGATTTTAAGACGCATCGGGGTAACATGGCCTAAGCCGATTGATCGTTTTCTGGCACTTGTGTGTTCATTTAACCGGTCATTTTTTATGAAAGTCGTTCTAAAATCACCAATTTTAACCAATCAAAATGAATAAACAATTTTAATGATATGAAATACAGTGTTTTTCATAAGATGTCATACGGTATGTACCTGGTAGCTGCCGAGTTAAATGGTAAAAAATCGGGTTACATTGCCAATACCGCATTTCAGGTTACCAACTCTCCGGAACAAGTGGCTATTTCGTGTCACAAAAATAATCATACAACTGATGTGATCCTTGAAGCCGGAGCTTTTTCCGTCTCCATTTTGAAACAAGAACTGGACGTTAAGTTGATTGGAAATTTTGGTTTTATGTCAGCCACCGATTTGGATAAGTTTCAGGATGTAAAAACGCAAACAGCAAAAACGGGTATGCCCATTGTACTGGACGAATGTGTGGCGTGGTTGGATTGTAAAGTTCGACAAACAGTCGATGTCGGATCCCATTGGCTGATTATTGGTGAAGTATTGGACAGCGACCTGGTTTTGGATGAAGAGCCATTAACATACAAGGTCTATCGCGAGAAGTATAAAATGTTCTCACCCAAAAATTCGCCAACTTATATTGAGCGGGAAACCCTGGATCAGGAGAAAGCCGAAATTGCCCAAAGAGAAGAGGAGCTTAAGCCTGATGCAGGGAACAAATCGGGTGCTCAACCTCATGTCTGTCTGATTTGTGGTTACACCTACGATCCGGAAGTGGGAGATCCAAGCATGGGAATTCCTCCGGGGACGCCGTTTGAAGATTTACCGGATGACTATAAATGTCCGATTTGCAATGCTGCAAAGGAATACTTCAGGGAAATATAGGCTGTTAGTGCCCCATTGCGTTGGCTCCTTCGACTGCCCATTCCGGATAGCTTGTCAGGTCGATGGGAAGCACGGCTGGCCCCCAGAACAGGGTCAATAATGTGATTAAGACAATGGCAATCAAGTTCAAAACAAAACCTGCTTTCATCATTTCCATCATCGATAGTTTGCCTGTGCTGAAAATAATGGCATTGGGGGGCGTTGCTACCGGAAACATGAATGCCATGGAGGCGGCCAGGGTAACCGGAATCATCAACAGCAGCGGGTTGACTTGAATTTCAGTGGCCAGACCTGAAATAATTGGCAGCATCATTTCTGTGGTTGCTGTGTTGGATGTGAATTCCGTCAGCCCGGTCATCATGGTAGTTACCACTCCAATCAATCCCAGGTTTGAAAGCGATTTTGCTTCGGCGAGCTGGTTGCCAATATAGGCCGACAGCCCGGATTCGATGAACCCGTTGGCCAGCGCAAAACCTCCGCCAAAAAGCAAGACAATGTTCCAGGGAATTTTTTTGGTGATTTCCCAGGTTACGAGCCCTTCATTCTTTCGTTTCGACGGAATGACGAACAACAATACCGCCACAAAAACGGCAATGGTGCCGTCGTTAATAAATTGCGGGTGCTTAAAAATCGCGCTCCACCCCGGAATTGAAAAACTTCCCAATTCAATTTCTTTTCTGAAAAACCATAGAAAAATGAGCAGGCAAAATAGAATGAGTACGCGTTTTTCGTCGGTGGAAACGGGGCCCAGTTCGTGGTATCTTCTTTTGAAGAAATCCTTTTTTAGTTTTGACATTTCCGGATTCGGTTTGTACCTAAAGTAAAGGAATAGCAAGGTAATTAGAAACATGGCAATGGTCAGTGGCAAGGCAAAAAGAGCCCACTGCCCAAATGAAATTTCGGGCCCTGAAGGAAAGATAATTTCAAAAATCCGGACAAATGACAGGTTGGGTGGCGTGCCCACCAAGGTGCTGATTCCGCCGATTGAACAGGCATAGGCAATGCTGAGCAGCAAGCCGGTGCGATACCTGTGGATATGATCTTCGCCCACCACATCAGTTAAGGCTGTTATTACCGAAAAAGCAATCGGAAGCATCATCATCGCGGTGGCAGTATTCGACATCCACATGGATAAAAAGGCGGCTGAAAACATAAAGCCAAGCAAAATCATGATGGGTTTGCTGCCGGTCAGTGACAGAATTTTCAGGGCGATGCGCTTGTGCAAGTTCCATTTTTCGAGCGCCAGAGCCATGATGAACCCACCAATGTAAAGGAAGATAATGTAATTGATGTACGAGTTGGAAATGGTTTTCCCGTCGAGTACTCCCAGCGCCGGAAAAAGCAGGATGGGAAGGAGAGAGGTGACTCCAATGGGAAGTGCTTCGGTGACCCACCACAATGCAATAAGTACCGCAATGGCCGCGGTATAGGTTACTTCGGGCGAGCCGGGCTGCAGGTCGATAAAAAAAAGGATTCCGAAGAAGATGAATAAGCCCGCAAAAATAATTTTGAAATTGATGGACGATTTTAATTCGGGTTTAGACATAGCGGTAGTGGTCAAATGTTTTGTTTTCAGTTTTCAACATGTTGACCCTTTAATTGTTCATGCGCTGTCGAGGCTGTTGATGGCAAAAAAAATCCCGGGCTATCTTCGTCCGGGGATTTCGCAGGTTTTATGTTTTTTGCCTACATGTTGGCATCTTTCAAAATCACGTCATGTGCACCGCCTTCGACAATGCTTGTCGCTGACACCAGCGTGATTTTTGCTTCGTCTTTTAGTTGCTGAATTGAAATAGCTCCACAGCTGCACATGGTCGATTTCATTTTTCCAAGCGTAATGTCGAGGTTGTCTTTCAGCTTTCCGGCGTAAGGCACGTAGCTGTCTACCCCTTCTTCAAATTTGAGACCGGTGCTTCCGCCCATGTCGTAACGTTGCCAGTTGCGAGCCCGGTTTGAGCCTTCTCCCCAGTATTCTTTCACGTATCGGTTGTTGACCATTAATTTACGCGTAGGGCTTTCGTCAAAACGCGCAAAGTAGCGGCCCATCATCAAAAAGTCGGCACCCATCGCCAGAGCCAGCACCATGTGGTAGTCCTGCACAATTCCACCGTCGGAACAGATCGGAATGTAAGTTCCCGTTTTCTCAAAGTACTCATCGCGCGCCGCAGCCACCTCAATAATGGAAGTTGCCTGCCCGCGGCCAATTCCTTTTTGTTCGCGGGTGATACAAATGGATCCGCCGCCGATTCCAACTTTAATGAAATCAGCTCCGGCTTCGGCCAGATATAAAAAGCCATCTTTGTCAACCACGTTTCCAGCCCCAATTTTGACTTCCCCGTTGAATTCTTTTTTAACGTATTCAATGGTTTCGCGCTGCCAGGCTGAAAAACCGTCAGAGGAGTCAACACAAAGCACATCGGCTCCGGCCGCAACCAGGGCAGGGACACGCTCGCGGTAGTCGCGGCTATTGATTCCGGCGCCAACCATCAGCTTTTTATTGGTGTCTGATAATTCGTTTGGATATTCTTTGTGGCTTTCATAGTCTTTCCGAAAGACAAAATGTTGCAGGTTTTGGTTCTTGTCGATGATTGGCAGGCTATTTAGCTTGTTGTCCCAAATTACATCATTGGCTTCATTCAAGGTCATTCCCAGTTGGCCGGTAATCAGCTTTCCGAAGGGGGTCATAAAATCCTTCACTTTTTTATCCAGCGGATCCCTGCTTACGCGGAAATCACGGCCGGTAACAATGCCCAACAGCTTCCCGTTGGGCGAGCCATCTTCAGTCACTCCCAAGGTAGAATGTCCTGTTTTTTCAATGAGCTCAATCACATCGGCCAGCGTATGTTCCGGCGTCAGGTTCGAGTCGCTTTCAACAAAGCCTGCTTTAAATTTTTTTACTTTACGCACCATTTCCGCTTGGGTATCGATGGGTTGCGAACCAAAGATAAAGGAAAGCCCGCCGTTGCGTGCCAGGGCGATGGCCATGTTATCGTCGGACACGGACTGCATGATAGCAGAAACAAAAGGAATATTCAACTCCATGCTTGGTGTTTCTCCTTTCTTGAAACTTACCAAAGGCGCCTTTAATGAGACGTTTTCAGGTAAGCATGTTTTGTCGGTCAGTCCGGGGATCAGCAGATATTCACTAAAGGTTCTGGAAACTTCGTTTGAGTACTTGGCCATAATCTATCAGCTTTTGGAATGAAAAATTGCGCAAAACTACGATAATTTTACAAAAAAGCGGAGCTTTTGTTTTAAAAAACAAGCAATAAATTCTTGGGTTATTGATGCAATGACTTGAGGTCATCGGATCAATAGCAATGCCGGGGCTCTTCACTGATCGGATGACTACTGGTCTCCCGATCAGTGACAGCCTCAGAACCTCATTTAGTCATTGTACCAATTAATTTTTCTGGTGAAGAACATGGTTAGTGCCAGTATGAAAAACAAGCCGATACTTCCAACCATCAAAGCATAGGACTCCAATTGCATCAAAACGAAAATAAAGCCAAACGAGAACATCAGGATTGAAGTCAACAGGATGGCGTTAAGCCAGGTTTTCAGGAACGTCCGGGAATAGGCCAATACCAAACCAGTGACTGATAGTGCCGAAATCAGGTAGGCAGCATTGAACCCGGTTTGTTCTGAAATAGAAAGTAGCAGCAGGTAAAAAATAAGAATAGCGGCGCCAACCAGGATATATTGAAAGGGATGGACTCTCTGCTTTGTGATGATTTCATTTAGAAAGAATGCAAGAAACATAAACAGGATGACAAGAATTCCATATTGGGCACTACGGTAATTTTTTTGATAATGATCTGCAACCATGACCAGTTTTACGCCAAAGTCGGCTTGGGTAACATCAAATTCGTTACCTGTCCATTGCTGTGGAAAGTTTCGGTTGTAGTTTAGCACCTTCCAGTTGGCTGTAAATCCGTTGGCGTCGACTGTTCGAGTGGCAGGTAAAAAACTTCCCTGAAAACCAGGATCGCTCCAGCTTGATTGAAGGAAAGCGGTAGTTGTTTCACCCAAGGGCGCAAACTGCATGGAATCAGAACCTTTCAGGTTTAATTTAATTTGGAAGTTTGCCGGAAAACGATCTCCCTCCTGCATTGGGAGGGCCAGTGAAATTCCGTTTTTCCCCAAGACTTTATTTTCCATGCCGGGAGAAAAAGGATAGGAGCGCTCGTTCCACGACAAGTTGGTCATGGAGTTTATTCCGCGGAGATCGCTGATGGCTATAGATAATTTGGCTTTTTCCCAGATAACATCCTCCGGGTTAATTTTCAGACTCTCCAAATCAGGATTTTCAAAATTACCAGTGATTTCTACAAAAGATTCGTAAACGACTGATTGGTAGATGTTTCGATACAATTTCTGAGGCATGATTTCGCCGTTGATGGCCAGCGTTTCCGAAAGAAAATGACATTCGCGAACTTGTTCCCGAACCACCTCGTTTCCATCAATTATGCGTTCGATGTAGGGGATTGTCAGTAAGGGGCCGCGAATGGTTTGGCTGAGCGACCACTTTTCCATTACTTCATGTTTGGCCGATTCGGCTGTTGTTTCGCGCTCGTGAATAAGTCCAATAATCATCATTTTCGGAATAAGTAAAACCAATGAAATGATTCCGATGATCACCACTTTCAAGGTCAGCTGTACATTGACTGACCTAAATTTCTGTTCCAGATTTCGATTCGTTTCCATTTTGTATTGTTTAAAAGTACTTTGTGATTCAAAGTGTATGCTTAAAAAAATTAGCGTTGTCTCAATATTTCTTCCAGTACGTTAAGATGCTTTTCAAACGCCGATTTACCAGTCTCAGTAATCACATAAACTGTATTTGGTTTTCGGTTGATAAAGCTTTTTTTGACCGAGATGTATCCTTCCTTTTCGAGGTGCCGCAAGTGACTGGCCAAGTTGCCATCGGTTACTTCAAGCAAATCCTTCAAATCATTAAACGAAGCCTCATTATTTGCTAATAAGATTGACATGGCGCCCAGCCTGATCTTATTCTCGAAAGCTTTATCTAATTGTTGAAATAGGTTCTTCATGTGTGTTTTTTGTCAATTAGCGCCTTTATTAGTTGCTGATTAGCGTCTGCCTTACAAATAAGCGATCAACGCATGGAATTCGTCATTAAATATTTCCACTCAAGTTTAAAAGTCTATTGTTTGGACTCGTTTCATGCTCACGCAGGTTTCTTTTCATACCTGAAATACATGACTGTACCATAAATGATAT
>ENA-ORCT01000475-ORCT01000475.1-marine-metagenome-genome-assembly--contig:-NODE-475-length-19370-cov-3.421293_pt1 | contig 19370 bp, 18 predicted proteins | sample MGYA00248632_ERZ508511 | MGnify/ENA primary metagenome ERZ508511 (study PRJEB26182, sample SAMN06268839) | marine metagenome | isolation source: Tt an P1-techrep anaerobic enrichment on pine from sediment...
GTAGCCATGTCCCAGCCGGCCCTCGACAAATTTATCGGAACCCTGAAAAGCGGCGGCCTGCTGATCATCGACCCGGAATTCGTGAAAAAACCGGACCGGGAAGATATTTCCATCTGTGAATTTCCGGCAACCCAGACCGCCACGGATATCGGCGTGAAACTGGCCGCCAACATGGCCATGCTCGGCTTCATCCAGGAAAAACTGCAGATCTTCAGCGACGAGGATCTATTGGAGGTTATCTCCGCCAACGTACCGGCGAAATTTCTCGATGCCAATATCAAGGCGGCAACCAGCGGCATGCAGTTTGCCCGGGAAAACTGATTTTTCGCGAACAGGATAGTGACATGAAACTCTTGGAATACCAGGCCAAAAAGATACTGTCCGAAAACGGGATCCCCATTCCGGAAGGCAGGCTCATAGAAAAGAAATCGGACCTTGCGGATATCGCGTTTCCGAGCGTTCTCAAGGCCCAGATTCCCGTTGGTGGACGGGGAAAAGCCGGCGCCGTTCGAGTGGCCCGGGACAAGGCCGAGGCCGAGGCGATTACCGCGGAGCTTTTTGCTGCAAACGTAAAAGGGTTTGCCATCAACACTCTGCTGGCCGAATCGGCAGTGAACATCGAAAAAGAAATCTACATCTGCTGCCTCAATGACAAAGAAAACAACCGCCCTATGGTTATCGCCAGCAAAGAGGGCGGTGTCGATATCGAGCAGCTTGCGAACGAATCACCGGAGAAAATCATCCGCAAACGGATCGACCCGCTGGTGGGGCTCATGGAATTCGATATCCGCGATCTGGCCGCCAGCCTGGCGATCCCCTGTGACAAGGCATTTATCGCGGTCGTCAACGGTCTCTGGAGCATTCTGAGGAGCCAGGACGCCACACTGGTGGAGATCAACCCGCTGGCCATCACCGACACCGGTCTGATGGCCCTTGACGGCAAGATCATTCTCGATGACAACGGCGCATTTCGCAGCAACGGCAGACTCACGGAAATCCAGTCCGATCAGAAGGATCGAATCATCAAAGAGAAAAGCGAGCCCGAACGGCTGGCGGAGACCTATGATATCTCCTACGTCCTTCTTGACGGAGACATCGGTATCATCGCCGATGGTGCCGGCACCGGCATGCTGACCCTTGATCTGGTGAAGGACCTGGGCGGAAAACCGGCCAACTTCTGCGAAATGGGGGGCAAGGCGGCGGCTGAAGCGGCCGAACAGGCCATGGAAATCGTGCTTGCCAACCCAAATGTCAAATCCCTTCTCATCAGTCTCATCGGCGGCCTGACCCGCATGGATCAGGTGGCCGAAGGCATCGATGCCTATCTGAAAAAAAACGGGTGCCGGCTGCCGGTTTCGGTCCGCATGTGCGGGACAAAAGCAGAAGAAGGCGCCCGGATCTTATCTCCCCATGGTATCGAGGCAAAAGCGGATCTTTTCGAAACGGCAAAAATGGCCGTTCAGTATGGAGGACGGTAACGTGGCGATTCTGATCGATCAAAATACCCGAATCCTGGTTCAGGGAATCACCGGCAACGTGGGCTCGTTTCAGACCCGTATCATGAAAGAATACGGCAGCAATATCGTTGCAGGGGTTACCCCGGGCAAAGGCGGGCAGAATGTTGACGGGATTCCCGTCTATAATCTGGTTGCAGAGGCGGTACGCGAACACCGGATCGATGCAGCCATCAGCTTTGTTCCCGCCCCGTTTGCCAAAAACGCGGCGCTTGAAATACTGGCTGCCGGCATACCGTTTCTGGTGCTGACCACCGAAGGCATCCCGGAAAATGACATCATCGATATCGTCCGGTATGCCGAACTGACCGGCAATCGGGTGCTGGGCCCGGATACCCCCGGCCTCATCTCTCCCGGAAAATGCAAGCTGGGTGTCCACCCCCACCAGATGCTCAAGGAGGGCCCGGTGGGCATTGTCTCCAAAAGCGGATCGCTTTCCTACGAGGTCGGCCGGGTACTGACCGATGCAGGCATTGGTCAGACGTCGGTGGTGGGCATCGGCGGCGGTCCGGTCTGGGGCACCACCCATGAAGAGGTTCTCAAAGAGTTCGAGAATGATCCGGAAACAAAGGCCATCGTTCTTCTGGGTGAGGTCGGCGGGAAGCTGGAGCACCATGCGGCGAAATTCATCAAATCCCACATGACCAAACCGGTTGTGGCGATGATCGTGGGCAGATCCGCTCCCGAAGGGGCCCAGATGGGCCATGCGGGGGCGATTGTGGAAGGTGAGGAAGGAACGGCTGCCAGCAAATTGAAAGCCCTGAAACAGGCGGGCGCCCACACGGCAACTACTCCTCATGAAATCGTGGAGATTCTTCAACGGATTGGAGTGTAATATGAGTTTTTGTATAGACGAGCAGGTCTGCAAGGGATGCGGCATCTGTGTCGCCAACTGCGCAAAAAAGATATTGGAGTTATCCGACCGTCGAAATGCCAAAGGCGCCAATATCGTTGAGCAGACTGAGCCTGAAAAATGCGTCGAGTGCAGGATCTGTCAGGATACCTGCCCGGACCTTGCCATCTGGATCTGCTCTGACTGAAGCCGATGCTGGTTGAGCCGGTTGAGAGGCCAATTTAAGATACGTTCAAGAGACACATACAACGGAGGGAATCATGGGTAATATACTCGATATTTGTGAAAAGGCCCTGAATGGTCCGATCATGAAAGAGCAGGATTTTGATCGAAAATTCATGATGGCCGCCATGAAACTGGCCAAAGAAAGCGGGGTGAAATACGACCGCGAAAATCCGGTTCCAAACGATGACGATGCGGCCGATCGCATTTTCGCAGCCGCAAAAAAGCTCGTTGAAGAAGTCGGTGTTTACTGCCTGGACACCGCCCGGATAATGCAATTTACCGAAAAAGAAATCGAAGAGGCCATCCGGAACGCCCCGGGTCAAGTGAAGGCCGGCCAGGGTATTGACAGAAAGTATTTCGGCATGCGCATGCCGGATGAACACAAGTGGCCATGGTTCCAGGTCGGATCGGGTATTGTCTCCTCGAAACCCGCGTATGCGTCGAATATTGTCGAGGGATACGCGTCCATTCCCGAGGTCAACTCCATCCAGATCCCGAGTTTGTCCAGTATCCGCGGCATACCGATTTCCGCCGGTGCCCCGACCGAGTTCTATGCGGGTGTTCTGGGAATGAAAACCGCCCTGGACGCCCTGCAGAGGGCCGGCAGACCGGGAATCCCGATTTTTAACCTGCAGCCCACGACAGCTGTAGCGGTAACCAACATCGCCGCCAGCGCACCTCAGTTCGGAAGCCGTCTTACCGACGCATGGCTCTGCGGAAGTATCGCGGAGATGAAAATCAACTATGACACCTTGAACAAGGTGGCCTATCTGCATGCATCAGGGGCCAATGTAGCGGCCGAATCCGGCCCCATGCTGGGCGGCTTTTCCGGAGGACCGGAAGGTTTTGCCATCTTATGTTCGGCATACCTGATCATGGGGCAGCTGGTTCACAAGGGCCACCTGCAGCTCAACTTCCCCATTCACTTCATGCACGCGTGCTCCAGCACCCCGGATGTTATCTGGGGCGTTTCCACCGCTATCCAGGCTTCAAGCCGGAACATCAAAGTGCCAGTGCTCTGGGGGCCCTACTGTGGAGCCGGTCCGAACACCAAAATGTACATGTACGAGGCTGCGGCCATCTACCTGGCCTGGGTCACATCCGGCGCCCCCTGCGTCAATCAGCCCCATCCGGCCAAGGCGGTAAAGGTGGACGGTATTACCCCGATGGAGGCCAAATTCTGCGTCGAGGTCGGCAAGGCGGCATCGCAGCTGACCCGGGAACAGGCCAATGATCTGGTAATCCAGCTGTTGCAGAAATATGAATCCGATATCCGGAATCCGCCGACAGGTGACTGCTACTACGAATGCTTCAACGCGGAGACCGGCAAGCCCAATGAGGATTATGTGCGACTGGTTGATGAGGTGATAGAAGAACTTACCGGCATGGGCATCCCATTCGCCTGAGCTCCTTAAGATCGCGTCATGACAGTATAGACAGGGAGAGATCCAAAACGTGTCCCTCCCTGTGCAGTCGCGAGGAAAACCGATCATAAGTCATCCAGGATTGCGATCAATCGAAGCATATATAAGTTGAAAGCGCCACGGGCCTGTAATATGACTGAATTTCCAATAACACGCGACATATTGTGATGAGGAGAAAAGAGAAATGACAAATCTGGGAAACGTAAAAATCAGGACATTGCGGGATATTGCCTACGAGAGCATCAAGGAATCCATCATGAAACATGAATTGATGCCCGGGGAAACGCTTACCATCACCAATCTTGCCGGAAAACTCGGCATCAGTCCCACTCCGGTGCGAGAAGCTGTTGTTCGCCTGTCCGACGAAGGCATTCTGGACTACGAGGCCAACAAGCGAATCAAGGTAAGCCAGATTTCAAGAGAAGATGTCTGCGAAGTCTACGAAGCCAGACGACTGCTCGAACTCCACATCGCAAAAAAGCTGGTATCGATTGTAAAGGAAAACACAGCCCTGGCGAAAAAACTGGAGGCACTCAAAAAAGAAGCCTGCAGTCTGGTGGAGGCAAAACAGGCCGCTGAACAATACGCTCTCATCGATCTGAAACTTCATGAACTGTTCCTCGATATGGTGGGCAATGGCATTCTAAAGGAGCTCTTCTACTTTGTCGGCAACAAGTCTCTGAGAATCCGCACCTTTGTTGAAGCGACCAACAAAGGTAACGGCGATTCCGGTGAAGCGCTGCACGCCGGCGCCGTTGAACACCTGGCAATCATCGAAGCCCTTCTCAGCAGCGACGAAGATCAGGTTACAACGGCTGTGGAGACTCACCTTGTCAATGGTGAAAAACGTACGCTGAAATCCCTTGAGGATTACTTTAAAACACTTTGAAATACACAACATTCTGTAAATTTAGCGTTAATTAAAGGGGGTGCCATCGGCACATCCCATCCGATGGACACGTATTTCATACGGAGGAATCAAATGGATAAAAAACAGATACTCGAAAATTTATGTCAACGGGTCATTGAAGGAGATATGGGGCAGATTGCCGAGTTGAGCCAGCAGGCACTGGACAGCGGCATAGAGCCACTTGAGATCCTTGAAAACGGAATTTCGAAGGGAATGGATGTTGTTGGCCAGCGATTTGGAAGCGGCGAGGCATTTCTGCCCGAGCTGCTGATGGCTGCAGACGCCTTTTCCAACGCCATGGAAGTCATCTCACCGGCACTGGAGGCCAGCAAGGACAATGTCGAAAAAATCGGCAAGATCCTCCTGGCAACCGTTAAGGGCGATGTTCACAACCTTGGCAAGAACATCCTGGCGAAAGTGCTCGAGACCAACGGCTTTGAAGTCATCGATATCGGCGTGGATCAGGACACACTGACCATTATCGACGCGGCCCAGAAAAACGATGTCGATATCATCGGCCTCTCGGCGGTCATGACAACCACCATGCCCTACCAGACGGAACTGATCAACACGCTGACCGAAATGGGTCTCAGGGATAAATTCATCGTCATGGTGGGTGGCGGTCCGGTAACCCAGCAATGGGCCGACGATATCGGAGCCGACGGCTACGGGGAAACCGCCATGGACGCTGTTACCGTTGCGACACAGAAAATCGAGACTAAAAAGGCGGCAGCGTAATGTTGGTACAGATGGGGGCATTAAAAAAGGGAAAGGCCATAGGGATTGTCGGCGGAGTCGGCCCCTATGCCGGCCTGGATCTGACCCGAAAAATTTTCGATCATACGCTTGCCGGAACCGATCAGGATCATCTGCCGGTGTTGCTGGCCTCCCTTTCCCCCATCATCAACGACAGGACCAGGTACCTGCTGCAGGGGGATGTTGAAACCCCTGCCCCAAGCCTGTTCCATGTCATTAAATTGTTGGACTCGGCCGGTGCGACAGTGGCGGGCATCCCGTGCAATACGGCCCATGCGGCACGCATCTTTTCAATAATCGAGCAACTGATTGATGAAAGCGGCCTGCAGATCAAGCTGCTTAACATGATATCCGAAGTGACAGCGGAAATTCAATCCAGATACAGCAACGATACGAAAGTCGGTGTGATCAGTACCCTGGGTACCTATAAAACCGGTCTTTACAGCGAGTATCTGGACAAAGCGAATATACCGTATATTCTTCCGGACGAATCCCTTGCCGAAGAAATTCACGCGTCCATATACGATCCGGCCTGCGGGATAAAAGCGCATTCAAACCCGGTAACTCAAAAGGCCCGCCATATTGTTGAAGAAGCTGTAAGGACACTGGGGCAAAAGGGAGCAAATGCGGTTATATTGGGGTGTACCGAACTGCCCATCGCTCTTCCAGGTGATTCGCTGGACGGGATCACACTGATCGACCCGACAACCATTCTTGCCCGCGCCCTGGTCCGGGAAACATATCCTGACAAACTTAAACCCTTATCCGGCCAATATGCTGCTGTTTCAGCGAGGTATATAGATTATGATAACGGGCTGTTCAATCTGGAATCACGACACGCAAAAACGTATTCACCATGAGACACTGAAAGTGTTGAAAAATGTGGGTGTCCGGGTGGACAATGACGAAACCCTTGAAATTTTCCACTCGGCAGGCGCACACATTATAAAGGAAAAAAAAGGTGGTATCGTCCGGTTGCCCGAACATCTTGTGGAAGACTGTATCGGCTGGGCACCCAAGTCGGTGATCTATTATGGAAGAGACCGGGCCAGAGATTACGATACAAAAAGCGGAAAGGTTGGTTTTTCCACTTATGGAGAGTGTGTCCAGATCGCCGATCCCTATACCCGCCAGCTTCGCCCGACAACCAAAGAAGATTGCGGAAATACCGGCAAACTGGTCGACTACTTTGATGAACTCACCGTTATGGAACGGGCGGTCTGCTCAACGGATAAGCCATCGGAAACACAGCCCCTTCACAACCTGGAAGTTCTGCTGAAAAACACGTCAAAGCATATTATCCTTGGGGCCGGGAACCGGGAAAACTGCAAAACCATGCTGAAGATGGCCCGAATTGCCGCCGGGGGAAAGGACGCATTCAACGAGAGGCCCATCATCACCTTCTCGGTCTGTCCGTCCAGCCCCCTGACCCTGACCCGGCACACCTGTGAGGTTATCATCGAATGCGCAAAGGCCGGGGTTGGCCTGTGGCTTATTTCAATGGTCCTTGCCGGGGGAACCGGTCCGGTGACCCTGGCCGGTTCCATGGTACAGCACAACGCTGAGATCCTGAGCGGTATTGTTCTTGCCCAGCTGGTAAAAAAGGGAACGCCCTGCACATATTGCAGCAGCACCAGTATCATGTACCTGAAAAATGCCTCGTCGGTCATGGGAGCGCCGGAATACGGCATGATGGGTCGTGCGGCAGCTCAGATGGCAAAATTTTACGACCTGCCCAGCGCCATCGCCACCGGTGTCACGGAAAGCAAATCCACAGACATCCAGGCTGCCTATGAGACAGCCATCAATCTCACCCAGGTGGCCATGTCACGCCCGCCAATCATTTACGGCATCGGAAGCATAGAAAGCGGTCTGACTTTTGATTTGGCAAAGGTCATTTTGGACTGCGAGCATATCCGTCATCTTTTGATGGCCATCGACGGCATTCCGGTGGATGAATATCAACTTGCTTACGAGCAGATCCGGGAAGTGGGCCCCGGTGGCACCTATCTACTCCAGAAGCAGACAATGGACAACATGAGAAAGCAAAGCGATGTAACGGTGTTCGATAGAAATCCGCGGGAAAGCTGGGAGAAAAAAGGATCGCCAAACGCCCTTGATGCCGCTTGTCAAAAGGCGATTGATATTATCGAGAATCATACGCCCAAAGCGCTGCCGGATGGGGCGGAAAAAGAAATTGCCAGTCTGATTCGCGAATATGAGGCCAGCATTCTGGAAAAGGTCGCATAATTCAGAGACAAAGGGAAACACATAAATGAAAAGCATCGATATCAATTGTGACATGGGGGAAAGTTTTGGCCGCTACACGCTGGGGATGGACGAAGAGGTCATTCGCCTGATCAGTTCGGCAAACGTGGGATGTGGATTCCACGGAGGAGATCCCCATGTCATGCGGAAAACCGTGGCTCTGGCCAAAGCGTGCGACGTTGGGGTCGGCGCCCACCCGGGACTGCCGGATCTGCTGGGATTCGGACGCCGCTATATGGATGTGACCCCTCAGGAACTGGAAGATTTTTTTGTCTACCAGATCGGCGCCCTGAAAGCGTTCTGCAAGGCGGCCGGCATACGACTGCAGCATGTCAAGGCACACGGCGTTCTGAGCGGCATGGCCGAAAGAGATGAGAAAATCGCCGAAGCCATCTGCCGGGCCATCAGCATGATCGACAAGGAGATCATCTGGTTGACGTACTCCGGCACAAAAACACGGCCGATTGCCGAATCCATGGGGTTGCGGGTGGTCGAAGAATGCTACGCCGACCGGGCCTACAACGCGGATCTGTCACTTGTCGCTAGGAAACAGCCGGGTGCCGTCATCAAGGATGTGGCAGTGATTCAAAAACGCATCCTGCAACTGGTCAAGGAGGGCACCATCACCACCATCGACGGTCAGGTACTGGATATGCCCTGCCAGTCCATTGCAGTACACGGCGATTCGCAGGGGGCACTTGACATGGTCCGCCAGATTCGGTCAGCGCTTGAAGAAAACAATGTAAAAATCACTCCACTACGCTCATTTGTCGGATAAGAGACGATCATGAAAAAAGCGAATTATCCATTGATCCGCCTGCTCGGCGAAGATTCCATCCTCGTGGAATTCGAAGCGGAGGTGAGTTGGGAAATCAGCGGTAAAGTCCGGCGGTTGCTGCATGCACTGGAAACCAAGGGCATTGACGGCTACCGGATGGCCCTGCCATCCTATCGTTCCCTGATGATCTATTATGATACGTGTAAAATCAGCGATGACAGCATGCTGTCAGAAGTCATGTCCGCCCTGGCCGAATCCGAAGTGATGGACGAACCCGAAGGCCGGTTGTTTCGCCTGCCCACCGTATATGGCGGTGAACACGGACCGGACGTGGATCGCGTGGCCGAATTATCCGGCATCACGGCTGAGAAGGTGATCGAACTGTCTTCCAATCTCAAACTGCCGGTGTATTTCTTGGGCTATATCTGCTCTCAGGCGTATATGGGCGGTATCCCCAAAGAGTTGCAGTCGCCGCGTCACCAGAGCCCGCGACCGCTGGTTCCCGGAGGGTCTTTTGGCTTTGGAGGCCCCCAGGCCAACATCCTGGCCGTGGACTCTCCATCCGGGCTCAACTATGTAGGCCGGACTTTCGTAAAGGTATTTAACCCGGACAGATTTCCTCCCACGGCATTTCTCCCGGGAGATTTTGTCCAGTGTTACGCCGTTGATGAAACAACCGCCGTCGAGGCGGGGAAAAGACCCATGGAGGATTTCATTGAACCGCTTTGCGATAGTTAACCCGGGACTTCTGACCACGTTCCAGGATTTGGGCCGGGCAGAGATGCTCAAATACGCCCTTTCCGCTTCCGGAGCCATGGATCAGACGGCCGTCAGGCTGATCAACCTGTTGCTGGGAAACCCGGAAAGCGCAGCCGTCCTTGAAACAACCATGATGGGATTGAAGCTCCGGGCATTATCCGATGGCCAGATCGCAGTGGGTGGGGCCGACCTTGGTCTTACGATCAATGGGCGTCCTGCACCGATGTGGACTGTGCTGATCATCAACGAAGGTGATGTTATTGCGTTCAGCGAAATGCGCTGCGGTATGCGCGCCTATGTGGGCGTTGTCGGAGGATTTGATGCCCCGCTGATCCTGGGATCGAGATCTGCCTACCTGCGGGGCTCTCTTGGCTCCGCGTTAAAAAGAGGAGACGAAATCCGATCCCTCGACTGTTCACCGGACAGAGGGAAACTGCGTCGACATGCAGGAAAAACTCTGCCGTCCCGACTGATTCCGGACCGGAGTATGAAAAGAGCGTTCCGGGTGCTTCCCGGGCCCCAGATGGACTATTTCAGCGAAGACGGTATTCAGGTGTTCTGCAGTTCGTTTTATACGATTTCACCGATATCCGACCGCCAGGGCATCCGGACCGACGGGCCATCGATTGAACGAGTCAAGGGGCCGGACATCATCACCGATCCCACGCCCATGGGCGGCATACAGGTCCCCGGCAGTGGTCTTCCCATCATTCTTCACAGGGATGCCCAGGTGACCGGAGGGTACGCAAAGATCGCGCTTTTATGCAAGGCGGATATCGACCGGGCCGGGCAGCTTGGTCCGGGGGACAGGATCCGGTTTGAATTTATCACCCGGTCGGCAGCAAAGGCGCTCATGATAAAGCAGAAAAAGATGCTGGAAAACGCCCGAAAAACGCTGGCAGGCTGATACCGAAACTATGGCCCCATCAAACCGGACAATTCATATCACGGAATTGTCGTTGCACGACCTACCCCTCTAAGGAACGAGGATTTATTTAATTGTGATTAATTAAATTCGCGTTCCTGAACAGGCTTATCACGGGAACGCCCCACCATTACATAAAGAATAAGGAGTAACTCATGATCATCATCGGAGAACTGATCAATGCCAGCCGCAAGGCCATTGGTGCGGCTATCGAGGCTGAAGATGTCGCCGCCATTCAGAAGGTGGCCCAGGACCAAACGGCAGCGGGCGCCGACTATATTGACGTCAATGCCGGCATCTTCGTGGGCAAGGAGCCCGAATATCTCAAGTGGCTGGTAAACACCGTACAGCAGGTGACCGATAAACCCTGCGCCATCGACAGCCCCGACCCCAAGGCCATTGAGGCGGCCCTTTCCGTGCACCAGGGAACGCCCATGATCAACTCCATTTCCCTGGAAAAGGAGCGCTACGATAACCTGATGCCGATCATTGCCGGTACGGACATGAAGGTAGTCGCCCTTTGCATGAGCGATGAGGGGATGCCGGAAACGATGGACGACCGGCTGACGATTGCTGACAAACTGGTCAACGGGCTGATTCAGAACAACGTGAAGATAGAGAACATCTTTGTCGATCCCCTGGTCCAGCCCCTGTCGGTAAATAAGACATTCGGCATGGAGTTTATCAACTCCATCGAGCAGATCGTGGAGCGGTTCAAGGGGATTCACACCGCCTGCGGCCTGTCAAACATCAGCTACGGCCTGCCGGGCCGAAAGTACGTCAACCGGGCCTTTATGATCCAAGCCATCGCCAAGGGCCTTGACGGGGCCATCGTCAATCCCCTGGACAAGGGGATGATGGGCGCCATTGTCATTGCCGAGGCCCTTGCCGGCAAGGACAACTTCTGCATGAATTACCTCAAGGCGTTTCGCGCCGGTTTGATCGACGGGTAAAGCTGCCGGTTTTCGCCCCTCCTCAACGGGAGCCGGCTTCTACGTCTGAAGCAAAGGGGAGGTGCGGCATTTGCCGCACCTCCCACCGTCTGACCCATTATCTTCGATTCTCAGGGTGAGGAAAACCCGCCGCCGCCCGGCGTTTCCAGGCGGATCCGATCGCCCTTTTTAAGTCTCTCGCTGAACTTGCCGTCTTTTTCCAAACGCTTTCCCCCTCGGATCACGATGTTTTTCCCCACCCTGCCCGGCTCACCGCCGGTAAGACCATAGGGCGGATGCTTTCGCCGCTCGGAAAGAACCGTCACCTCGGCATCCGAGAGCAGTTCGATCTCCCGGACCAGGCCATCCCCCCCTGAGTAGCGGCCCCGTCCGCCGGAGCCTATTCGGACAGCGTATTCGACCACCCGAAACGGGTAGCTGAACTCCAGGGCCTCAACCGGTGTATTGAGGGTATTGGTCATATGGGAGTGAATCGCCGACTCGCCATCGGCGCCGGGTGATGCGCCCATGCCGCCGGCCAGAGTCTCGTAGTATGCAAACGGCTGCCCGTTTCGCTCGTCCACCCCACCGATGGTGATGTTGTTCATGGTTCCCTGGCTGGCCGCGGGAATGGTCCCGGGAAGGGCTCCGGCAAGCGCGCCCAGCACCACATCGACGATGCGCTGGGATGTTTCCACATTGCCGCCGGCAACCGGCGCAGGAAACCCGGCATCCACAATGGAGCCTTTGGGGGTGATCACCTTAAGCGGTTTGACACAGCCCGCGTTGGTGGGAATATCGGCATCCACCAGGGCGCGAAACACGTAGAGCACGGCAGATAAGGTGATGGCATATACGGCGTTGATGCTGCCGGTAACCTGTGGGTGGGAGCCGGCAAAATCGATCACCGCCTCGTCATCGCGGATAGCAATCGAAACCGCAATGGGGATGTCACCATTGCCCTGCCCGTCTCCGTCCATGCAGTCGGCAAACGTGTAGGTGCCGTCGGGAATCCCGCGGATGGTCTGACGGGTCAGCCGTTCGGAATAATCCATCAGGCTCCGGGCGTAAAAATCCACCGTTTCAAGATCATACCGTGAAACCAGCTCCTTCATCCGGTTGACCCCGGTGATGTTCGCCATGATCTGGGCGGCAAAATCGCCCTCCCGCTCCACCGGTGTGCGAACGTTGTTGAGAAGAAACGCCAGCAGCTTGCGGTCGATCTCACCGTTTTCAACGATCTTCAGCGGGGGGATGATCACCCCTTCCTGAAAAATCGACGACGACAGGGGCATGGATCCCGAAGTCATGCCGCCCACGTCTGCATGATGGGCCCGGTTGGCCACATAAAAGGCCGGCGTATCCGCCCCGTCAATATACACCGGCGCCACAATGGTAATATCCGGCAGGTGGGTTCCGCCGCGAAAGGGGTCGTTCAGCATCACCATATCACCGTCGGCCAGTTGCAGACCGGTGATGGCCGACTGAACGGAAAGCGGCATGGATCCGAGATGAACGGGAATATGGGCGGCCTGGGCGATCATTTCCCCGTGATTGTCGAATATAGCGCAGGAGAAATCCCGGCGCTCCTTGATATTCGGAGAAAAGGCGGTGCGGTTCAAGGTGACGCCCATTTCCTCGGAAATAGAGGCGAAGCGGTTTTTGAAAACTTCCAGTAAAATGGGATTCGGCGTCATGGCGGCATCCTTGTTTCAATTGATCTCGATCACGATATTTTCAAAGGCGTCAACCCGTGCGCGGGCAAATGGGGGGATGACGACCGTGGAGGTGTACTCCACCACAATCGCCGGCCCGTCGATCCGATTGCCCGGCTTGAGCCGGTCCCGGGCCACGACGGCTGTAGGCGTTGGCATCCCGTCAAAGATGCCCTCCCGCCGGTCCAGCACGGCATGGTCGGCCGGCATGTCTTCGCCGGCTTCGCTCTTTGGAAAAACCGGCTTTTCCGGCATGCCGCGGGCCCGCAGACGAACATTGACGATCTCGACCGATTTATCCGGGCTGGCATAGCCGTAGGTCTTCTCGTGAAGCTCGTCAAACCGTGCCCGGCTGTCCGCCACAAAGGGTACGATCAGCTCATAGGACTGTCCTTTGTAGCGCATGTCCAGGTATCGCTCCAGCCGGATATTTTCCCGGGCCACCCCTTCGTTTTCAAGGTCCGATATGCCGGTATCCTCCAGCGGCGCAAACCGTTGGGCCAGCTCGTCACGGGATTCCATGCCGGTCATGACGGTCTGGGAATAATCTTTGATGATATCTGCCATCACCATACCCATGGCAGACAGAATACCCGGATTTCGCGGCACAAATACCTTGGGGATGTTGAGCAGCCTAGCAAGAAAGGCGGCGTGCATGCCGCCGGCCCCTCCAAATGATAACAGGGTAAAGGCCCTGGGGTCGAATCCCCGTTCCACGGAAATCACCCGGATCGCCCGCTCCATGGCGGTATTGGCCACGGCCAGGATCCCTTCGGCCAGTTCCACCGGCGTCAACCCGATGGACTCGGCCATTCCCTTGAAAAACGACTCAAGCCGCCGAGTCTGAAGGGCCATGCCGCCCCCCAGAAAATTCTCCGGAATGAGGCGCCCCAAAAACAGATTGGCGTCGGTCACGGTAATCCGCTCGCCGGTTCCGTAGCATACCGGCCCCGGGTCGGCTCCGGCGCTCTCCGGCCCTACCCGCAGGGAGCCGCCCGCGTCAATATAGGCGATGGATCCGCCGCCGGCCCCCACCGTGTGGATATCGATCATGGGAACTTTCACCGGATAATCGGCAATGCTCGACTCCAGGGTCAGCGGCAGATCACCGTCGATAAGGGAAACGTCCGTGGACGTGCCGCCCATGTCAAAGGTGATCAGCCGGTCATAGCCGGCCATGCGGCCGATCTCGAAAGCCCCCACTGCCCCGCCGGCAGGACCGGATAAAATGGTCCGGACCGATTCGCTCATGGCCGTTGCGGCGGAGATGCTGCCCCCGTTGGACTGCATGATTCGCAGCCGATCCTCACCGATCGTATCGGTGATAAACCCGATATATCGCTTCATCTTGGGAACGACATAGGCGTTGATGACCGTGGTGGAGGTGCGCTCGTACTCCCGGAACTCGGATAAAATCTCATGAGACAGCGAAACCGTCATACCGCAGTTTTCCAGCGCATCGCGAATCGCCCGTTCATGGGCAGGATTTTTAAAAGCGAACAGAAACGACACCGCCACCGATTCGACCCCAAGGGACTGTATCCCGGTGATCGCCCCGGTCAACTGCTCCGGTGCAATGTCCTTAAGAATAGCGCCGTCGCTGGTCACCCGGCAATCAATCCCGAAACGAAGATCCCGTGGGACCAGCGGAGGATTTTTCCGGTAGGCCAGATTGTAAAGATCGGTCCGGTTTTGCCGGCCGATTTCGATCAGATCCTCAAAATCTCTGTTGGTGATGAGAGCTGTTTTAGCGCCTTTTTTCTCCAGGATGGCATTGGTGGCCACCGTGGAGCCGTGAACCACCTGCACAGCCTGCCGGCCGGCAATGTGCCGGATTCCCTCCAGTACCGCTTCGGCCGGATTGCCGGGCGTGGAGAGCCGTTTGTATACGCCCCAGCCATCAGGTTTCCGGTAGATAAAATCGGTGAATGTGCCGCCCGTGTCGACCCCGATCAAAATCATTCAACTTCCTCCTGCTCCTGCTACCACTACTGCTGCTGCTGTTGCCGGTTTCCCGAATGAATTGCCCGCATAAAATTAGATACCCGCTGGACTATGCCGTCAGATAGTGGATAATTCGACGTTTAAACGTATCGAGATGAACGCGGATTACCGACCGGAGGCTGTCCGGATTTCTGGCACCGATCAGTTCGATAAACTGCTGATGCTGATCCAGTACCGAGGCATAGTGCGATGCAAGAGACGCGCCCCCATCACTATCGGTGCTGCCGGACAGATAAGCCAGGCGGTTGGCTTCACAGCGGGTCTCGAGCAGCGCCCGCATGAGATAGCCATTCCATGAGCACTGTGCAAAGAGCATGTGAAAGTCATGGTTGAGTTCAACCACTCTCATGATATCCACCTGATCGACCGCGGTGCGAAGCGATTCGTTGACCCGGGCCATTTGATCCAGAATTTCCCGGTTATCATGATTCACCGCCAGGCGGGCCACACCCAGCTCGAGAATTTCAAGCGCCTCGAAAACAGCCCGGGTGGTCTGGAGGGTGATGGGCCGAACCACAAACCCTTTGTTCGGCTCGGATGTCACCATGGACACGCTTTCCAGACGAAGCAGGGCTTCCCGGATCGGCGTTCGTCCAATATCCAAATCCGTCATCAGCCGTTTTTCCTCCAGATTCTGGCCGGGCTGGTAGTCCAGCGAGATAATCTTCCGGTAAATCTGGTCATAGGCTGTTTCCGCCAGCGACCGTTTCCGGCTGTCGTTTTCATTGAACCGGTTATCGAAAAGAAAATGCATGCGGCACCATTTCGGGTTAGTGATTTTTGCGATAAATTGCCTATAAGATATTAATTAAATATATGTCAAATATATTTGGCTGTTTTACCTGCAATGCCGGGTTAATGGAAAATATCGTCGGGAGGCTTGTAATCGACGCGGTTTCCTTATGGGAGGCCCATTAAGGGGCTTGCGGAAACCGATGAACGGGATTGGATCGTTTAAATTCGTGCTCGATCAGGGAAACGAGAGAAATGAGGCCGTGGCCGGGCGGACTCGCGTCTGTCCGCAAATTGAAGATTTCCGGATGAAGTACAGGCAAATGAGTGTTTTGCAAATCCACAGGACGACGGGGGCATGGCGGCAGGCAAGGAACGCGAATTGTTAATCCGCGTTCCTGACCGATCCGGGCTAAAGCCCGTCCTCGATAATCCGGTCTATCCGGCTTTTGATCATCGCCGCGTCATCAAGCAGCTGGCGCACCTGCTGATTTTTTTCGGCGGTATAGTCGGTATCCGTGATCGCCGGAAGATTGATTCGAACGTTCATCGCCGCGCCCCTGAGTCCGGTCATCGCCGCCTCGCCGGCCACCCCCAGATCGCTGAGCGCATTGGCGTTGGCCTTGCCGGCGATAGCGTCAATCAACTTCAGGACGGCAACGCAGTGCCGGCATACGCTGAACGGAACATCCGCAGCCTGCTTAAAGGCAAGTTGAATGGCCCGGCCGCGCTCCGCTTTCTGTTCGTCGGTGTCACGGGGCAGCTTAAACCCGGCCATCACCTGATTGAACGCATCGGTATCCTCGTCCACCAGCCGGCCGAGAGCTTGTCGATGCGTTTCAACCTCCGACAGGGTTTGGGTCATCAGCTCTTCAACCGCTTCATATTTTTTCTTGCCAATTGTCAGCCGGCAAACCATACTCACCAGTCCGGCCCCCAAAGTCCCGGAGACAGCAGCCACACTGCCGCCGCCCGGCGCCGGGGAATCGGAGGCCAGCTCCTCAGCAAATTCGTTGACAGTCATATTCACGAGCATTGCACTGAATCTCCCTGTAAAAGCGGATTAACTAAAATGAGCCCATCAGAAAACGCGGATTTTCTATAGTCCAATCATATGATTCTCTATAATCTGATCCCGGTTGAAGTCCTCGATTTTCAAAAAGTATTCGGCACAGTTGATCAGCGCCTCCTGCGGAAGCGTGCCGACAATCTGCGAGGCGACAACCGGCACCCCGTAGCGTCTGGCTTCGAGTTCAACCAGTTGATAGGCCCGGTAAATGGGCGTCTTGTTGGTGTCGAACATGTTCATGGAAACAGCCACCTGATTGCGATCCTCAAAGGCCAGACCGATGGCCCGGATGGTGCTGAAACCGCCGCTGGGCCCGCGAACCGTCCTGGCAATCGCCTTGGCAATACCAAGATCGCCCGTTCCCAGAACCACATTGACCGCCACCAGTCCGGAAGTGGCCGCGCTCACGATAGTCGCTCCGGCCGTAGGGTGCAAGGCGGCAGGGCCGATATCCGGCGCCCTTTCGGGCAGGTGTGCCACTTTTTTGAGCCCTTCATATTGCCCTTTGCGAATAAAGTCCAGACTCTTTCGCTGTTCGTTGCGGGCATTTTCTCCCGAGAAAAAAACCGGCACATGATAGCGGTTGAACACCTCGTTTCCAATTTCCTCGGCCAGTGCGATGCACTCATCCAGGGTGATATTGGCCAGCGGAAACAGCGGAATCGTATCCTGGGCACCGATACGGGGGTGAGCCCCCTTTTGCTCTTCCATGTTGATCAGCTTGTAGGATTTGCCGGCCATGTTGAGCAGCGCTTCTTTCAAGGGTGCGGGTTTGCCGATCACCTCGATCACGGTTCGGTTGAAATCGGCGTCCGGATAGCAGTCGATAAGCTTGACACCGTCCGCATCCTTCAGCTGTCCCACGACAGCCTCGATAACATCCTCTCGTATACCCTCACTGAAATTGGGCACGGCATGAATATACTGAGTCATGATTGAATTTCCTTCAGTTTTTATTAAAAAGCAGCATTTCTATCGAACGTAGCCCGCCGCACGTCAGTACCCGTAGGCCAGGTCTCTGAAAAACAGTCCGATCTGGGGGAAGAAAATGATCAGCACCGCCACGAATCCCAGAATAAAAATAAAGGGCGGCGTGGCTTTGATCACCTCATAATAGGGTCTTCGGAATATGGCGATGGCCGTAAATATATCACACCCCATAGGCGGTGTTGCCGAGCCGATGGCAGCCTGCAGGGTTACCACCACCCCCAGGAGGATCGGATCGACCCCGGCCTTCATGGCGATGGGGAAAAGCACCGGAGTCAGGACCATGATCACCACGATGTTGTCAACGAACATACACCCGACAAAATAGGCCAGTGTGATCACAAACAGCACCTGGTAAGCCGACGGGTCGGTGCCGAGGATCGCCGGCATGATCATGTTTGGAATCCGCGCAAAGGTTATCAGCCAGGAGAAGGCGGCCCCCATGCCGATCAGCACGAACACAACGGCGGTAATCACGCCGGTTTCCAGCGCTATGGCCGGGATCTCGCTGATTTTCAATGACCGGTAGAAAATCATCTCGAGGATCAGGGCGTACAGGATACTGGCTCCGGCCGCCTCGTTGGGGCTGAATATTCCGGTGTAAATGCCTCCGATGACGATAATCGGAAACCCGAAGGCCGGCAGCGCCCTTTTGGTCGCCTCCAGCCGCTCCTGCCAGAGGGCTTTGGGCTCAATGGACACGCCCTGGGTTTTGGAGTAGATATAGCTGTAAATGGCAAACAGAAAAAAAATGAGCACACCGGGGCCGATGCCGGCAATGAACAGCTCCCCCACCGAAGTCCCGGTCACAACACCGTAGACAATCATCCCGATACTCGGTGGAATCAACAGAGCGATATCCGATGCATTGATGATCAGGGCCATGGAAAACGAGCTGCTGTATCCGCTTTGCATCAGCCGGGGAAGCAGCGGCACACCCATAGCGACCACCGTTGCCTGCGTGGATCCGGAGATCGAGCCGAACAGGGTGCATGCGGCCGATGTGGCAATGGCGGACCCGCCCCTTAAGTGCCGGATAAAACTGAGCACGAAATCGATCAGCCGATTGGCGGTCTGGCCCTTGGTCATGATTCCGGCGGCAAAGATAAACATGGGAATGGCGATCAGCGACATCAGCCGAACGCCGCTGACAGCCTGCTGGATCAGGATATTGGTCTTAAGGGCCGGATAAAAAATTTTCAAAACGGCAATGGGTGCGGCAATCAACGGGATCATCATGGGAAATCCCAGAAAAAGCAGCACCAGCATAATACCCATTAAAAGGGTCAGCATAACACGACCTCTCCGTCAGTATCTGATAAGGGATCCACAGCCGCGGCCGGCGGCCTTTAGGACGCAGATCAATTAAATCCGCGTTCTGCGAACACTTTTTTTAATCAGAGAACTCCTTGTATTCGGATTTCTCCTCGTAAGACAGCCACACATCTCGTGTGCGAAGGTTCTTGATGAGCGTCAGGGCATTCTGCACGGCGCCCATGAACAACCCGATGGGCACCCA
>ENA-ORCT01000476-ORCT01000476.1-marine-metagenome-genome-assembly--contig:-NODE-476-length-19352-cov-3.364410_pt1 | contig 19352 bp, 18 predicted proteins | sample MGYA00248632_ERZ508511 | MGnify/ENA primary metagenome ERZ508511 (study PRJEB26182, sample SAMN06268839) | marine metagenome | isolation source: Tt an P1-techrep anaerobic enrichment on pine from sediment...
ATTCGGCTATGATCCGATTTTTTATTATCCGCCGGTTGGCAAAACATTTGCGGAAATTTCCCGTGAAGAAAAATCGAGTGTCAGCCATCGCGGGAAAGCCCTTGCCGAATTAAAGAGCGAATTTGACAAGGTGTTGACCTGGATACGTCAACACATGCCGATCGATGAAAAATTCCAATGCGATAACGGATAAGGAGCGTTCAAATGGGTCAAGCAACCGAAGAGCTGGACATTGCCAAAATTATCGGCGGGGTAACAACGCCTGATGAAGCTTCGGCGCTGTTCGAAAAGTCAATGGACGAGGAAAATCTCTCTAAAATCAAACAGATAAAGACTCCGGACGTTCTGATAAAAATTGCCAACGCTATTGCCATGTGCGAACCGGAGCGGATTTTCGTCAATACCGGCTCAGTGGCGGACAAACAGCGTGTGCGAGACCTTGCCCTTGAAAACGGCGAGGAAAACCGGCTTCCCATGGACGGGCACACCATTCATTTCGATCTCAAAGACGAACAGGGTCGCATCATTGACCGCACATTTTACATCGTCAACCCGGGCGAGGCGGTCAGCTCACTGGCCAACCGGATGCTTCGGGCCGATGCGATAGCCGATCTGCAGGAAAAGATGGCCGGTATCATGCACGGCATGACGATGATTATCGGTTTTTATATTCGCGGACCGATCAAAGCACCTGTGTCCAACCCGGCACTGGAAATCACCAGCTCCGCCTACGTGATGCACAGCGCCGATATCCTGTACCGGAATGCATATCCCCAATTCGATGACGAGGTGTCTCGGGCCGGACATTTTTATACCAACATCCACAGCCAGGGATTGAATCGGACCGAAGATCTGCCCAATGCCCGCGTATTTATGGACAGAACCGACCGGACCACCTACAGCATCAACTGCACGTATGCGGGAAACACCCTGCTGCTTAAAAAAGGAAACCATCGGTTTTCGGTCGACAAAGCGGTATATGAGAACCGGGGCGAAGAGCTCTCCGAGCACATGTTCATCACCGGCATGGAAGGCCCCGGCGGCCGGGTAACCTGGTTTGCCGGCGCCGCACCGAGCGGATGCGGAAAAACGACCACCGCAATGGCCGGCTCGCATTTTGTCGGTGACGATCTGGCTCAAATGTGGATCGCCGCCGATGGTACCATTCGATCGATCAACCCGGAAGCCGGCATTTTCGGTATCGTCGAGGACGTCAACTGGGACGGCGACCCCATGTTGATGGATATCCTCAGAAATCCCGGCACGGAGGTGATCTGGTCCAATGTTCTGATCGATGACAGCGGTGTGCCGCAATGGACCGGCAACGGTGAGGAGCCGCCGGAAAAAGGGATCAACTTCCAGGGTGAATGGCATCGGGGGATGCTCGATGACAAAGACAAACCGGCTCCCGTCTCTCATCCCAATGCCCGGTGCACGGTGCCGGCCACAGCCCTGGCCAACTGCTCGGATATGCTGGACGCCTCCGAAGGAGTGGAAACCCGGGTCTTTACCTATAGCGGCCGGGACAGCAACACCATGCCGCCGGTGTGGGCAGCCGCCAGTTCCGATCACGGGGTGGTGATCGGCGCCTGCATTGTATCGGCCGCTACGGCCACCGAAGTCGGGGCTACCGGTGTGAAACGGGCGCCGTGGGCCAATGCGCCGTTTATCCCCGGCGCCCTTGGCGACTATATGGATGCCCAGTTTAAATTCTTTGGAAACGAGTGCATCGCACCGGACAAGCGGCCGGTCATGGCCGGTTTGAACTATTTTCTGACCGATGAAGCCCGCGGCGGATCATCACCGAAGCTGCTGGGTGAAAAACGGGACGTCAAGGTCTGGCTCAGCTGGCTGGAAAGACTCGCCCATGGTGAGGTGACTGTCATCGAGAGCCCCATCGGGAACCTTCCGAAATACGACGATCTGAAATCGATGTTCCAGTCGGTCATCAACAAGGAATACCCCCGCGATCTTTACGACAAACAGTTTTCACTCTACATCGACAATATCATCTCCCGTATCGATCTTCAGCTGGAAGCGTACGGAAAAGAATCGGACATTCCCGGCCAACTGTTTGACATACTTCGCCGGCAGCGTGAAAACCTTCTGGTGCTGAAAGAATCCATCGGCCCCATTGTCACGCCCGCTCAACTTGAGGAATACAACGCTAAAAACGCCTTCGCCGTCTGAGAGCTGGTTTGAAAACCGATGAATTGGCTGGTATGACGGCTGAACGACGACCGGATTCGAACCATCGACCGAGGAGGACATTCTGCCAGAAAACCGAGCCCCCATCCTGCGTGTGATCTTCAGCGGCCGCATGACGATAACCCTGCTGATGGGTTTCGCATGCGGCCTTCCGTTATTGCTGACCATGAGCGTCCTCCAGGCCTGGATGACGGAGGAGAACATTGACCTTACGGTAATCGGGTTGATCACCCTCGTTCAAATTCCCTACACTTGGAAATTTGTCTGGGCACCGCTTCTTGATCGCTACACCCTGCCGCTGTTTGGACGAAGACGGGGCTGGCTGCTGATTGCCCAGGTCTGCCTGATCATGTCCATTGCCGTCCTGGGGCTTTCCAACCCTGCCGAGAAGCTCGGCACACTGATTGCGGCGGCCATTCTGGTCGCATTTTTCAGCGCGACCCAGGATATCGTGGTGGACGCCTACCGCCGGGAAACCCTGAGCGACGATGAGCTGGGATTCGGCTCATCGCTGTATATATATGGATACCGCTTGGGGACCCTGCTCTCATCCGGCGGCGGCCTGATCCTGGCAGATTATCTGCCGTGGTCCCAGGTGTATTTCATCATGGCCCTTTTTATGATTCCGGCCGTCATCACCACACTGGTGGCGCCGGAGCCCGAAGCCGCCGCCGGCTCGCCCCAGACGTTGAAGTCGGCCGTGATTCAGCCGCTCACCGAATATTTCAGCCGAAACGACGCCGTCATCATGCTGGTATTTATTCTGCTCTACAAAATCGGCGATACCATGGCCTCGGCCATGACGATGCCGTTTTACCTTGACGTCGGATTCACAAAAACCGAAGTCGGCGCCGTGGTAAAAATTTTCGGTACCGGCGCCATCATCGGAGGAGCTGTTTTCGGCGGTTTGCTCATGCTTCGCCTGGGTATCAACCGCAGCCTGTGGATCTTCGGATTTCTCCAGGCAGCCTCTACCGCCTGTTTTGCCCTGCTGCTTCACAGCGGGCCGAACGCTGCGGTTCTGGCAGGGGTCATTGCCTTTGAAAACATCAGCAGCGGAATGGGAACAGCCGCCTTTGTCGCCTTCATGGCCAGCATTACCGACAAGCGATTTACCGCAACCCAGTACGCTCTGCTGACCAGTCTGATGGCATTTCCCAGGGTCCTGGCATCGGCGCCGACCGGTTATTTCGCCAAGGCCATGGGCTGGGAAAATTTTTTCATATCCTGCGCACTGATTGCCGCTCCGGGCATTTTGCTCCTGTTTAAATTCGCGCCCTGGAACGGCGACACGCACGTTCCGCAGGTATCACCACAGGGCTTACGATGAACGATGAAAAAAAAATAGACAACTCGGCGATTGAACGCATCCGGACCCTTCAAAAGCACCGGAAAAAAATCCTGAACCTGCCGCCGGAAAAAGCGCTGGACTATATACTGGAACGGCGCCATCCGGCAGCCGTAGTTCATTCGTTTGCTGAAGAGGATTTTCATTTTCTCATTCACGACATCGGCGTCGAAGACGCCCGTCCCCTGATTTCACTGGCATCGAACCGGCAGTGGCAGCATTGCCTTGATGTGGAAACGTGGCATCAGGATCAGTTGGATAATGAGGCGGTAACCCGATGGATGGAAATGCTTTTCAGGGCCGAGCCGGATCGAGCGGTGCGATGGTTTGCTGAAAGCAAAGCCGAATTTCTCGAAATGTTTTTCTTCAAAAACCTTGAAATCCGTATTCGTGAAATAGATCAGGATCCCCCGGATCGCGATTCAGACTTCTTTACGGATGACGACACATATTATGTGCGGATCATCGAACCGCCCACCAGCCTTGAAGCCGAGGAGCGGCAATCGGAATACGAAGCCCGGAAGCGGCGCCGGGACTTTTTGTCGGATTTCATCCGGCGGCTCTCAGCCCACGATCATGTCCGTTATCAACAGATTCTGCATGAGGCGATACAGATTGTACCGGCCGAATCGGAAGAGGACGAATACCGCTGGCGAAACGTACGTCTTGCAGAGAAAGGGTTTCTCTCCTTTGATGAAGCGGTGGGGGTATACCAGCCGCTTGATCCTGCAGCCCTCCTCCGCCGGACGCCAAAACAATTGGCGCCCGGCTCGGAGACGGTTTCCCGGCTTCCGGCCCCCATGGCCTCCCGCCAGATGCTCGATGACAGCGGGCTTTTTCCAGAAGCAATGCGGCAAATAGACTCACCGGAGACGATCGAGCAGCTTCAGCTGGAATTCTCCGCGCTGTGCAACCAGATCATCGCCGCTGACCAGGCCATCGTGCGTAGTCGCCAGGCCCTTGAAATAAAAGTTAAAAAAACCAGCGGCTATATCGGAATCGGTCTGGAGCGCCTGACCCGGAAAACCGGTGCTGAAGCAGTTCAACCGGCCGCCGAACTGATCCGGCGGCACGCGCTGAGCGATCTGTTCCGGGTCGGGTATGGCCTGGCCCTGACACTCAAATGGCGGGCTGAACGGTGGCGAAAAACGAGCTGGTTTGAAAAGGCGGGGCTTCCGCTGAACTTCTGGGGGGAGTCCTGGCTGGGGGTTCTGGGGGGCCTGCTGATTAAAAAGCCCCAGTACTATGACAATTACCTGACCGGTGTTCTGTATCGGGAATTTAATACCCTTAACGACATCGACACATCCCGGGAGACCTTAAACCAGATCATTGCCGTCGACAGTCTACTGGCAGCTATGGATATTCAGCTGAAATCCGAAGCCGGCTACAGATGGCTCAGCTACCAGAACCTGATTCTCACCCTCTGGGCCCGGCATCAATCCGGTCTTCCCGACGGCGTTATTCCCCTGTCGATGAACGAATTCAAAGTATTTTTCAACACCCTGTGGGATAGCCCGCAGCCGCCCCGGCAAACCAGTGCGGAGGCCAAGACTTCTTTTTTGACCTGGATGAGCCGGCGGACCGGCCTCTCACCGGTGGAAATCACCCGGAGAATCGGCCCCAGCCTTGACGCACTGTTCGAGACGCTGGACCATGAATTGGGTCAGGTTATGGTAAAAGACCTCACGGCCCGGTACATCCACCTGTTTCTGGTAAAGCAGGATTAATAGCAGAACCGGTTTTCAAGCAGGCTCTCAGGAACGCGGATTTAATTAATTGCAAGAATTCGCGTTCCTTAGTCCATTCCTGCCGCCGGTGCCCACAGATAATAAAAACCGGCCGGCCATTCGGTCAACGATTCCAGGGGCCCCAACCGCACGAGGGGCTGACCGGCACCTTCCCGCTGACTCATCAGCGTGTTGTACAGATTATCATCCGGGTATTCGGTTCGGCGATACACCACAACCCTGGCCTGTTGATCAAGGCCCGCCAGGGTTTTTGCCTTCCCAATGGCATCGGCCAGATACCCCACCTGATCGATCAGTCCGATTGCCCTGGCCTCATCAGCCATATACACCCGCGCGGTAGCCACCTGAGAAAGGACCTGTTCATCAACCGGGCGGTGCTGCTTCACCAAATCCAGAAACCGGCGCCCCTGGAAATCGATCACCGCCTGAAGGATCCCGTTCTCCTCTTCGGTTGATTTTCTGAACGGTGACCCGATATCCTTGTTCTTTCCGGATTTGTTAACCGATACGGATACTCCGATTTTTTCCATCAGACCCGTCACCCGGGGACGAAAAAAAATAGCGCCGACCGATCCGGTCACGGTCGTCGGATGAGCCAGGATATAATCCGCCGGAAGGGCGATATAATATCCGCCGGAGGTGGCCATTCCCATCAGAGCCGCCACCAGTTTGACTCCGGTCTTTTTTTGGAATTCAATCAGTTCATGGTACAGAATGTCACTGGCCGTTGTGGTACCGCCCGGAGAGTCAATCTTCAGCACCACCGCTTTGATATCGGAATCCGTTTCGGCCAGCCGCAGCTGGGAAACGATTTCCTGAACCACACTGGGACGGGTTGAATAAAGTCGCTCTTTGGGCGTTTCGGTTATGGTCCCTTTGACCGATACCACAAGAACTTTGCCCGGTTTTTCTCCCTGGAGGGTAAATTCCCGGAGTGGCTCCGTATCATCGCCAAACAGGTTTATTCGGGGTACAGCGCATCCGGTGATGCACATTACCGACAAAGCGAACACGACCAGCCAGAACCGCCAATGCATGGACCACCTCCTGCACCAAGAATTGTAAAGGCAAACATCCGATCGCCGCATGAACAGCAGGTACTCCGATTTCAGGGACGAAGCTCGACGTCAACCCCACCCTGAATTCGTGTACTGACCCGACCGTCTCCAATCTGCTGCATGGATTCGTTCCGAATCACGTTTATTTCCGAACCGGCGGTCGGTATAAGCCCACCGGTTTCCGGGCTCCAGGGCAGGGAACTGTCGGGCTTAAATTCATCGGAACCCGCCTTGCCGGCGTGCTCGGTCACCAGTTCATCAACGTCAGCGTCCCTGGGTTTGACTTTCTTAACGCGAACATAGCGAAGTGCCGGATCTTCAGTCTCGTCATCCTGCCCCCCCGCGGCATCCCCCGGGCCGTCTTGCGGTGTATCGAACGGCACGCTGGGATTTCCGGAAACCCAGTTCATCTGCTCGTTGGTCAATTCATCCATATCGGCGCGGGCAGAATCAACAGGCACGACAACGTCAGAAAGACCGGCAAATGAAAGCAGAAAAACCGTGACTGTAATCCGGCACGCTATGTTCAACAATTTCATTGGCATCAGCGAAGCTCTCGAACCAGACGAAACCCGATATAATAGGACGTGTAATTCGGCTCATCATAATCCCGGTTGGCGCAGCGCGTGAGCTTTGGCCCATCGTCCCAGCTGCCCCCGCGAACAACGTGCAGCCCCCCCCCACTCGGTCCCTGCGGGTCAATCGCCGGATCGGTGGCATATTTTCCCTTAAAATCCAGGGTCCACTCCCAGACGTTACCCAGCATATCGTAAAGACCAAACCCGTTGGGGCTCAAACTCCCCACCGGTGAAGCGATGTCAAAGCCGTCCTCGCAGCGATGATGGAGCCAGGAAAACCCTTTGGCCTGTTTGGATGTCTGATCGTGCACGTTGGCAAATCCGCAGCCGTCGTCCGGATTATCGCCCCAGAACCGGGCCGCATCCGATCCGGCCCGGCAGGCATACTCCCACTCCGCTTCTGTGGGAAGCCGGTAGGCATCGGTTTTTTCCAATCGATTCAACTTTCCGATAAAATCCTGCACCTGATTCCAGGATACCTGCTCGACCGGAAAGTCATCACTGAGATAATTGAAATTGGCCGGATTGTTTTCCATAATCATTCGCCACTGCCGCTGGGATACTTCAGTGGTCTGCATAAAAAAACCGCGCGAGAGTGTCACGTGATGAAGCGTTTCATCCGCATCCCGACCACCTTCACCCGGAGGACTTCCCATAAAAAAGCTTCCCGGCGGAATATATCTGAAAGCCATTCCAACACTGTTGGTAAACGAATCGATCCGCTGCGATAATGAAGCCTCCACGGCGGGCTGATGACGGCCGGAATCGGCAAAAGACAACTCGATCATCATCAGGCCGGCACCGATCATCAACCCGATTACCGCACCTCTCATTCTGAACCGATTCCTCATCAAACCACCTGCCCGACCCACGAGCTGACCGAAGGGCGAAAATCATGAAATCCACAGGAAGAACAATACCGGATAATAAATGTTGTGTATAACCAAAACAAGCTATCCTGTCAATTTCAGGCCAATAAATCCAGCCAGTCGAACGTAACCGGCCTGAAAACTGACTCCCCCGGCCGATTGACTTCCCGCGCCCAGTTCTTTACTATCTTTCTGTTCTTCCCGTTCACCCGGGTTCACTGCACCTCATCGATCCGACAGGAAATGCCGATTTAATGACAACCAGAAAAGAAGGGAAACGACCATGAGCCGCTATCTGCTGGTCGACATCGGGGCCGGCACCATGGACATTTTATGCTATGACGACACCTCGGATCTTCACTACAAAGCTGTGGTGAAGTCTCCGGTGCAAACAGTTGCCGAAACGGCCGCACGCCTGCCGGGAAACCTTGTGGTTACCGGTTGTGAAATGGGCGGCGGGCCTGTCTCTTCGGTTCTCAGACAACGGGCGAAATCCGCGAAAGTCGCCATGACCGGCGCCGCAGCGGCTACCCTTCACCATGACCCGGAACGGGTGGAAGCATGGGGTATTCGCATTGTGACGGAAACAGAGGCTATAGAGCTTCAAGGCCGGAATGATTATCAATCGCTGAGACTGGGGGATGTCAACCCGGAGCGGCTGGAGCGAATCATCTCGGGTCTGGGCATCCCGTTTGAATTTGACGTGGCGGCTTTCTGTGCCCAGGATCATGGCGTGGCACCCCGCGGGGTTTCTCACCTCGACTTCCGGCACCAGCTGTTTACATCCTATCTGGAAAACCAGCCAACTCCCGAGCGGCTTCTTTTTCAAAAAAATGAGATCCCCACGACCATGAACCGCCTGCGATCCATTGCCGCTGATGCAGCCCGATTGCCGGCCGGGGAAATCTTTGTCATGGACAGTGGAATGGCCGCCATTCTGGGCGCCTCCATGGACCGGCTGTGCCAGGGCAGCCCATCGTTTATAATACTGGATATCGCAACATCCCATACCGTAGGGGCGGCTCTTGCCAACGGGGAAATCGCCTCTTTTTTTGAATACCACACACGGGATGTCACGCCGGAGCGCCTCGACGAGTTGATACGGGATCTGGCCGAGGGCAAGCTGAGCCACGGAAGCGTCCTGGCGGAAGGGGGCCACGGGGCTTACACCCGCCGGGCCATCGGTTTCGACCCCAACGGAATCATTCTGGCGACCGGCCCCCGACGCCGCCTGATCGCCAATTCCACACTTCCCATGAAGTTCGGCGCTCCTTGGGGAGACAATATGATGACCGGCACCGTGGGCCTCCTGGAAGCGGTCCGCCGTCAAAAGTCGCTTTCCCCGCTAACTTACCTGTAAACCTTTTTTCCTTTCCGGCGACTGATAAGTTAAACGGTTCAAATTCTCGCGGCACCGGCAGGCAGCGTCCTGCCTGCACCGCCTTGTGAAACCGGGTAATGAATCAACACACAGGAAAGGACCTCTCCGTCATGAAACAGATCATTTCACGATTACTTCTTGTCAGCCTCGTGTCGACCCTGATTGCCTGCGCCGGCGCCAGCCACTCGGAGCGCAACGCCAAAACAGGCGTCCTGATCGGCACCGCCACCGGCGCCGCTCTGGGCCAGGCCATCGGTAAAAACACCGAGGGAACCCTCATCGGGGCGGGAATCGGAGCTCTGGTCGGCGGATTGGCCGGCCACCAGGTCGGCCGGTACATGGATCAGCAGGAAGCCGCACTTCGCTCGGCCATGGCCCAGAGTGAAGCGACCAGTGTTTATCGAAACCGCGATGTGCTGACCGCAACGTTTCGCTCCGAGGTCCTGTTCGATACCGGATCAGCCGTTTTAAAGCCCGGTGCCTACGGGGAAGTTTCTCGGGTGGCCGATGTACTGAACCGCTATCCGGAAACCACCATCCGCGTGGAGGGCCATACCGACGCCAGAGGCACTGAGGCATACAATCTCAGGCTTTCCGAGGCGCGGGCCGCAGCGGTCAAAAATGCGCTTATCCAGCGGGGCGTTGACCCGGCGAGAATTCGTGCCATGGGCTATGGAGAGTCCCAACCGGTTTCATCCCAGCATGCAATGAATCGTCGCGTGGATATCGTCATTGAACCTGTAGTCTCCGGTTAGGAATGCAAAATCAATTAATCGAATAGCAGCAACAATGGCAACGCGTTCTTCTTCAAAAAAAAGAGAATTATAACCGAAAAAAAGGTTATTGCACTACTCTGACTTTTCCCACCGACCGACCTCCCTTCGGTCTTCGCCAAGGGTTCGCCCCGACAGGCCATCAAGGGGGAGGAGGGTGGACCGCTTTAACGCAGAAGGAACGCGGACTTATTAAATCCGCGTTCCTTCTGCAGCCAATTCAATCGGTTTTTAAACAGGCTCTCAGCCTTTCAATGCCCACCGACGATCTCTCTGCCATGCTGTGAACTTAAATAGCCCCCATTTATGGTATTTATTTCACAAACTCCGCGAACAAAAACATCCAAACGATAAAAATTTACCCATAGCGCATATTTTTTAAGCCGAATCATGTGTGTACGGTTTTTGCATATTATTTTGATCACACCGGCATACGCATACGTCGGCCACGAAATACGGATTCAAAAAATAGCAAACACATCTATTGCCGGATACAGGTTCGTGTTTCCGCCGGCAGTGGGCGGGCTGATTCACTCCGTACGTTTATGATCGCTGAAACAGAGCGACATTGACAAATGACATGTAATAACCGTGAAACGGATTTCACCGTGTGGCATTACCCAAACCAGCCAGGACCGATTACATGATACCCGATCCAGCCCCAAACATCGTTTTCCCGGACAGACGATCCGGTCAAGAACGGCGCAAACGGTCCCTGCCACGCCTTGGGGACCTGCTTGTTTACCGTCGACGCGGTCAGGTGCGCAGGGCCGCGGACAAGAGCCGGATTCACGTTTTGGATATCTATCACCCGAGCCTGTTCATATCCATTCTCCTTATCCTTTTCCTGAGCATCATCGATGGCATGCTCACCCTCTACCTCATTGAACGCGGCGCCACAGAGCTGAACCCTGTCATGGATCTGTTTCTACAGATAAGCCCCTGGGCGTTTGTCGGCGCTAAATATGCACTGACCAGCCTGTCGCTCATCGCCCTTCTGGCTGCCCAGCACACGGTTCTGAAACGACTGAATATCCGCGTCAGACTGTTGTTCCCGGGCTTCATTGTCATCTTCTCGGGGGTAATTCTTTGGGAACTTTTTCTGATCGTTTTCATCGCAGCCTGATGCCGGTCGGGAGAATTCAGAAAAAAATCAATGAAAATTTGACTTAATCGACAGTTCCGATGTAGAGTGATTATATTCGCCTTTCAATCAACCGCCACTATTCTGCAGGCGGACTTGGGTGTATCACTACGTATTTTTTCTACGTAATACGCCTGAAAAGAACTAGTATTGTATTTGTTACATCAATGAAATATAAATAATTTTCTAGTTTTTCTGACTTGGAAACTTTTTTTCCGGCCGCGCGTCTATCGCGCTTGGCATCCTGATCCTGAGCCACACCTTCAGAAACCAGTCTTGAGAGCAGTGATTTTTTACGCCGGACATGGATACCGTCAGGCGAATTATGGCCTTGACGGTAATGTACCCTGCCTGAGTTGTATTGTCCCGGTAAGCGGTCAGTCTGTTTCAACCGTCCGCCGGGTGATTTATCGATTACCCAGTTGCCTTTTTTTCAACGCCGTCATCAGTGGCAACCGGCAAGGGTCAATTGATTTCTATAAATGGGCAGTCTCGTTTTAATTGGCGCCGAAAGGGAAAAGGATATGAAAGATCTGATCAAGTATATCGCTCAGACACTTGTCGATCATCCGGAGGAGGTTCAGGTTAATGAAATCGAAGGCAGCCAGACCTCCGTTATCGAGCTGAAAGTCGCCAAGGAAGATCTCGGCAAAATCATCGGCCGACAGGGACGAACAGCCAATGCCATCCGTTCCATATTGAATGCTGCATCGGCCAAGGCCAGAAAACGAACCACCCTGGAAATTATTGAATAGTTGCTGAAAACCCGCTGTATGCAGTTCAGCGATTGCTCTTTTAAAAAACAGATCCATCAAATGACCCGGATAAACCAGAGCGGAAGAGAAATGCCATGAACCTACCCCCGCATCTGATTGTAAACCCTCAATCCCAAATTCAGGAGGAATCGATGACGAAAGCAGAACTGATCCGAAAAATCGCCGAGGATGCTCAAATTACACAGACCGCAGCCGGTGAAGCCCTGGACTCCTTTGTGAGCCATGTCACCAAGGAATTGAAGAAAAAAGACGGCAAAGTGACCCTGACCGGGTTCGGCACATTCCAGAAGTCGCGGCGGAAGGCCAGAAACGGTCGGAATCCGCAGACCGGAGAATCTATCAAAATCAAGGCGAGAAACGTGGTCAAGTTCCGCCCTGGCAAACGCCTTAAGGCAACCGTTTGATTTTCTTGCCACCTGCTTTAAAAAGGGCAGCCCGCCAGACAACTGGCAGGCTGCCTTTTTATATGCCGGTCTGAAACACAGGCGGAATCCGGCATATCCTTACCGTGCGCCAGGCTCGGGGATAATACTCGGCCGCTGCATTATCCTGGCCACTGCTAACGCCGGGAGCCTGCTCGGGTCTATCTGGCGTCAGCTGAAAAATGGTGATCGCTGAAAAATCGGTTCCGATTTTTGTGACTCGCCGCCAGAAAAGCCTTCAGTCGCTCTCTCAGCCCTTGGGCCTCACCCAGAACATAGGCGCCTGCCATCGCCTCGGTGGCCTCGTATAACGCGCCGTCCGCATATAGACGACCGGCGGCATCCAGATATCGGGGCCGGACGGTCGTTAACGTCCGAATTATTGATCTTCCGATCTGCCCGGACGCCTCATCGACCAGATCTTCGACAATATCCTCTTCCGGTGGCAGGGCATCATCTCCGGTATTTGATGCAGCTGTACGCCAATCCTCGTAGTCTTGCCGGACGGTTATCGTATCCGACCACAGCGTTCGGGAAAAATTGATATCCACAAGCCGGATGGAAACGGATAGTGCTCCGGTTATCCGATGAACCCAGGCCGAATATTCCACCTCTTTCTCAACCGGAGCCGTCACTGTTTCGGGAGGTTTCGGAATCCCTTTCCGCTGATTAGCATCAAGCTTCATCCAGGCGGAAAACGCCGGATTTTCAATCAGCCTGCTCCCGGTCACCCCTTGTCGAATCTCCCGAGCTGACGCCAGCGTACGATCCACATGAAAATCGCTCACCCGCCCGGTTATGAGTGTATCCGCATGCCACTCGGCCGAGGGCCGCCGCATCGAACAAATCGAATCGGGCGGCAAATTCCCGGCATCAGCTGGATTTACAAGTCGAAAATCTCCGATCGCGTTTTCAAACAGATGGGAAAAAAGCCGGGCAGACAACATCTGACCGGTTTCCGGACCGGTTTCCGGACTTTCAAAATCCAATACGGTTATGCGTCGAACCGACTGGCCGGCGATCGTTTTCCAAAGATCCCGAATCTCATGGTCAAGCCCGGGGTATTCTGGGTTAACGTCCTCCACGTGAAGCAGGTACCCGAGAGCGTGTCCCGGCCGACCGTACGCCATTTCTTGACGCGCACGAGCTACCAAGCGATCCAGAAAGGCGCTTTCATCGCGGGACAGCACAGCAAAGGCAGGATCATAGCGTTCGGCAAGCTGTCGACCCTGTAAATACAGAATCGCAGCGTCATCGATATTCCCCCGGCGCTCGGCGGTGACGGCCTGTTGCGCCAAAAAACCGGCAACCCGGACTACATCGCCCCCCATACCGGACTTAAACGTCCCGTTTCCGATCTCATTTTCCATCTCATCCAGAATCGATAGCACCCTGTCGAGATTTGCCTGGTTAACAGCACTGACGAGTTGCTCCCGCCGCCGGGACTGTCGCGTCGCTTCGATCCGCTCGTCCACACTCCGATAACCGGAGCGATATCCATCCACCAGCCGAAAAGCGGTTTCTGCGACTTTCCAACGGCCGGATAAAAAGGCCTCCTCGCCGGCCAGATAAATCGTATCCAGCCCGCGGGTCTCAACAGGCCGTCGCAGAGGATTCTCAGGATCGGGAGAGTGGAGCTGAAGCATTTTTTCAAAGACCAGCCCGGCTTCATCCGATGGCTCCAGCTCTGCCAATCGATGCTTCAGGCGGGCAATTTCCCGGCGCGTTTTCTGCTCTTCATCAAGGAGAATTGATCGTATTTCCACGTGCAGTCCCTTGTCCAGCATGGCTATGGATGCCAGATTGTTCTGTGCGCCGGCGATAGCGCTCAGGGGAACAAGTCCTCCGTATAACCGCTGTGAGAGGTAATCTTGATGAATTTGCCTCACCAGACGTTCAGCTTCCAGGCGGGTATCGGTCTGCACATCACGATGATCGGAAAGGATCGGCATCGAGGCGAAGAAATTTCCGCACCCGGAGAACCCGACAAAAAAAAGAAAAATCAACAACTGCCATAACCCAGAAAACCACCTGACCGGATTCATGGATTCTCTTGCCTCCGGAAAATCTTGAAGTAGAGCGTACAATTCCATATGTATATACGACAAAGCAGACCGAAAGGTCACAGTAGTTCGCTGAAAAAAACCGGAAAAAATCCAAGGCGTGGGCTGAAAAAACGAAAAATGCAGGTGTAGCCGCTGACATTTCAAACGGTTAGCCGTAATGAGCCTCGCCTCCCCCAATGAGGCCAAGGCAAGCAGGAGATCCTCCGGCAACGGAGACACGGATAAAAGAGATGCAATGAAACAAACCCGCTGGATCATGTGGCTGATGCTGATACTCTTTTCCTCCGCTATCGATGAATCCGCCGCCAATGCCCTTCCGTTTTGCCCCGGCGAGCGACTGACCTACGAGCTGAAATGGGCGTTCCTGCCGGTGGGTGAAGCGGTTCTCGAAGTCGGAAAAATGGATGTGATCAATGGTGAGCCGGCATTTCATTTCATTCTCACGGCGCGCTCCTACCCGTTTCTAGACATGATTTTCAAAGTCAGGGACCGAATCGATTCCTTTACGGATGTTGGCATCACCCAGTCCCTGCATTATCGAAAAAACCAGCATGAAGGAAAAACGCGTCGGAATATTGTGGTCAATTTCGATTGGGACCGACTGCAGGCCCGATATTCGATGTCAGGCCAAACCAAAAAACACATCCAAATCGCTCCGGGATCCTTTGATCCGCTCTCGGTATTTTTCTATTCAAGGACACTTAAATACCGGGAAAACCAGGAAATCGTCCGCCCGGTCACAGACGGCAAGCGGGCCATCCTGGGCAGAGCCCGGGTGGTGAGGCGGGAAAAGCTCAAGGTCAATGGATTAACATACGACACGTATCTGCTTGAGCCGGACCTCGAGCATGTGAGCGGGGTATTCGAGAAAAGCAAAAACGCCAGCATTCAGCTCTGGGTCACCGCCGATCACCGAAAAATCCCTGTTCGAATCAAAAGCAGGGTTATCGTCGGCAATTTCTCCGGTGACCTGATCGCCGATGAAACCATTTGCCGGTGATGTTTTTTGGTATTCTCCGCCACTCATCCCATCTTATTCCCCAATGATACTGGCAACGTATACCGCTGAACACCCAAATTGTACAACAGGCCCCAGCAAGGCATGAAATTTTAAATGCAGCATCATGTTTTCGGGGTGACTTCGGAGGAAAAATCGGCAGTTGCCTGTCGCAGGCAAAAGTGGGCAGGGGTGGAATCACCCATGCCCGGTGTGGTTACAGCGACCACAGAACAAACCGGATCAACCGGCTGTGTTTTACACGGTTTCTATGGGGCGGGGAATTTCATACCCCTCGGCCTCCTCCGTAGACAGCAGGTAACTCTCCAGGTCCTTGCCCTTGAGGTCGTCATATGCGTTGGCGGCGCCTTCTGCCGTGGTCCGGATGGGAAACTTGAACCGCTTGATGGTGCCATTGCGAAACTTGCAGGTCCACATGACATCCTCGGTTCCCATCATCGGCATGATGCTGCTTCCCAGCGGGACAAAATCGGCATAACCCCGCACTTCGATTGCCTGGGTCGGACAGATCTTCACGCATGAAAAACATTCCCAGCACTGATCCGGTTCCTGATTGTACGCCTTCATGGCATTGGGATCCAGAACCATCAGATCGTTGGGGCAGATGTACATGCATGCGGTTTTCTCACCGCCCTTGCAACCGTCGCATTTTTCAGCGATCACAAAACTCGGCATTGAATGTCCTCCTGTTTAACGTTTGTTTTCGCCAGTTCCCAAGGGATTGTAAAACAGTTCCACAGCCCCTTGGGAAAAACCACAAACTGACCCTAAGACCGCAGTCCGGCTTGTCAATCCTTCCGCTTGACCCTCAACCGCAGAATCTTACCTTGAATTATCACGAACCACCCAACCAAGGAAAACCGCAATGAATGATCCAAACGACTTCAGCCATATTATCGAGACCGTCGAATCCCGAAACGGCAGCACCGATACGTGCGGCCCGATGGTGAAAGGATGGCAACGATACCTGGCCGGCATGCTGGAAAAGATGGCTCCTTTCATGCCCTCCGCCAAACTGGTGACATTTCGGCAATTAACTGAAAAAGAAAAAACAACATTTGAGTACATCCACGCCCGGCTCAGCGTTCCGGCCAATGTCTCGGCCATTTTTATTCCACCAAGCGTTCTGAAAACCATGATGAACGACGGGTCACCACCGGCAAACCAGGCACCGGACAACGGCATTCTCCTGGCCACCCGAACCGGTGATTACGCCGTGATCCTCAACGCCTTGTTCGCCCTGCCTCCATATTACCCTGCAGTGGACATCTACGAAAACGGGTGCCTGTTGTCCGGTCATGTGTTCAACTCTGTCAGCGAGTGCGTTGAGGGGTTGTCCGATTTGACCCGAACGTATCTGGATCGCAGGAATCCTTAGCGATCCCGTTTGGAGCACGAGGAACGAAAGGAGCTTTTCATGCCCCGGCCCATAACATCCATATCCGGAAACATCCTGGCCCTTCGCATTCAGGATGAAATTCGAGACCGTGAGATGAACGAGATTTGCAAAGCGATGGAAAGCATGATCGCCACCGGTGAACCGGTTCGGTTGTTTATCGTAGTCGACCACTACCCGTCGTTCAACTCGGCCGAATCGCTTTATGACGATCTGCGATTTGTTAAGCTCTACGCCGATCGGATTGAGCGGCTGGCGGTGGTCGGAGACAAGCCGTGGCAACACACCTGGATCGCCCTGTTCGGCCTCTTTGGCGGTATCCGGGCAGAATACTTCGACCGGTCCCAAAGCGAAGCCGCCCTGCAGTGGTTGACGCATTGAAAAAATCTCGCCAAAAAACGGTTTCCTTTCCCACACCAATTGGTAAAATAACCTTTTCTCAGAGCCTGTTCGAAAACTCGTGACGGCAATTAATATCGCCAATAACCGGCAACCGCAGCGGAGATACTCCTTTCAATGAATTCACCCATCATCCACTTTCCCAAAGGCACGCTCTGGCAGGCCATCCTGGAGCGGACCCAAAGCGCCCTGGCCTGCGGCGCGCTCCAGTGCATCCGGACCGATTTTACCTATGTGGAGCAAAACGGCGTCAACTTCCTGGTGCGGGTGGCCGCCAGCCTTCAGCGTAAAAATGATGAAAAACAAAAACGGATCGAACAGAAAAAATCCACCGGACAGGAGGTCAACCCTTTCCTGCCGCCAGACAGCGAGTTGTTCGTGGCGAAACTGACCGATTCCCATTCGGCCGTGCTGAACAAATTCAATGTCATCGATCATCACCTGCTCATCATCACCAACCATTTCGAGGATCAGGACACCCTGCTCACGCCAGCGGATTTTAAGGCTCTATGGAACTGCATGGAGGAATTCGAAGGGCTGGGGTTCTACAACGGGGGGGTGGTGGCCGGTGCCAGCCAGCGACACAAGCACCTGCAGATGGTGCCGCTTCCCATGGGAAACGACGGTCGCCTGCTTCCAATCGATCCGCTGATGGAGCAGGTCGGCAACCGCTCGGGCCAGGGTAAGATACCGGGATTTCCATTTACCCATACCTTATGGCCACTGACTGACATCCAGGGCAACACCATCGAGCAAAACGCTTCCATGCTCCATGAGCGGTACCTCAAGATGCTGTCGGCCGTGGGCCTTGAAGCCATCGAAAAAAACGGCACCAAGTGGCAGTCCGCCCCTTACAACCTGCTGGTCACCCGCCGATGGATGCTCATGGTACCCCGCTCCCGGGAATTCTGCGAATCTATCTCCATCAACTCCCTGGGCTACGCCGGCTCCCTCTTTGTCAAAAACCCGGCAGAGCTGGAAACCGTTCGGCAAATTGGACCGATGAATGTGCTCCGGCAGGTTTCAGTTGAAGCGCTGTGATCTGAAAACACGGAGAAGATCTTTTCTGGTTGGATTTCAGAAGAGGGGGGGGCAAAAAGATAAGGGAATCAAAGATTCTTCAAGCGTCTGAAAAAAATTTTATATCCGGCCATCTCGTTTCAGCTCTTTCAGTACATCCTCAAAGGCAATCAAAGGTTCCTTGGAGCGCTCTTCAAACGCAGCAAGATCCTCTGCATCCTCAGCAAATGTCAACCGAACAGCCTCGTTCACAAGCTCCGACATAGAACGCTCAGTCTCGGCTGATTTCATCCGCAGGGCCCGGTGTAAGGCCTCATCCAGATAAACCGTGGTTCGTTTGGTTTCTATTGTAATGTCAACACCTCCAGTTTAATGTTTGTAAAAGCATCGTAATGGTGAGACATCATAACATCAATTATGGGGAGAGAAGATTGTTCGAGCATATATCAAGCTCTGACCCGTTTTATCCGTCAGTATTAAACCTCAGCGCCTTTGCGTCTCTGCGTGAAACAATATGTTTTTAAAACCGAGAGATTTTTTCAGGCCACACCGCTATCCAGCCAAATCAGCCGGGAAACTGTCTGCGTTCGTTCGCGCGCGTCTGCGGCTACTATTATTTCACCGAGCCGTCATCTTACGAAATGCCTCCTGAAGTTGCCGGGTGATCGGTCCCGGCACTGCATTTCCGATTGGCTTGCCGTTGAGGGTCACCACGGGGGTAACCTCCACAGTGGTGCCGGTGATAAACAACTCGTCAACTCTTCCGATTTCTGATGCCGGAACCGGCCGCAGGTCAACCGGCAGGTCGAGTTGCTCGCAGAGTTCCAGGACAACCTGCCGGGTGATACCACTGAGGATATGGTGGGTCGCCGGATAGGTAATAATTCGGCCACCGACAACTGCAAAAGCATTCGTGTGAGTCCCTTCCGTCACAAAGCCGTCCCGGACAAAAATCGCCTCCAGTGCCCCCTGTTCCCGGGCCTGCTGCTGGGCCATGGCATTGAGCAGCAGCCCCACGGTCTTAAGATCGCACCGTGCCCACCGCTGGTCCGGCACCAGGATGGCTGCCGCACCCTTTTCCATCTCGGCCGTAGGCGGCGCAAATGATTTTGAAAAACCGTAAACCGTCAGCGGAGTATCCTCAG
>ENA-ORCT01000478-ORCT01000478.1-marine-metagenome-genome-assembly--contig:-NODE-478-length-19287-cov-3.147215_pt1 | contig 19287 bp, 17 predicted proteins | sample MGYA00248632_ERZ508511 | MGnify/ENA primary metagenome ERZ508511 (study PRJEB26182, sample SAMN06268839) | marine metagenome | isolation source: Tt an P1-techrep anaerobic enrichment on pine from sediment...
GGGGATGAGGTTGAACTGCTGAAACCCCAGCCCGACCACCTGCCGGCGCAGCGCGGCACGGGCACGGTCGTCGAGCGCGCCCAGCGCCTGGCCCTCGATCCGCAGCTCGCCGGCATCGGCCCGGTCCAGCCCGGCGCAGAGGTGCAGAAGCGTGCTCTTGCCGCTGCCCGATTCTCCGGTCAGCGCCACGCTTTCGCCCGCCGCGGCCGTGAAACTCACCCCGCAGAGCACCCGGACCGCCCCCGCGCCGGTGCCAAAGCTTTTCTCGATCTCCTGCGCCTCGAGCAGCATGGCCACCTCCCTGTACCTGATCCGAACCTAGTGCGCCCGCACGCCTTAGGCACCCCTATTCGCGCCCGCCGCAGCGCCCCTGATCCGCGTCGCGCGCGCGGGGCCATTGACAAAGTGTCGCGGGCGGGATTTGGCTTCGCCTATGTGGTCCACCTTGCGCATCCTTGCCGTCGGCGCCGCGGGCGCCGGCGCGGCGCTGGCGCTGCATATCCCCGCCCCGTTCCTGACCGGACCGGCGCTGTGCGTTTCGCTGGCCACGCTGTTCGGGCTGCGCGGCAACATCCCGGACCGGCTGCGCGATGCCTGCTTCGTGCTGATCGGCGTGGGCATGGGCACCGGCGTGACGCCGGAGGCGCTGAACACCGCCGCGCAATGGCCGCTGAGCCTGGTGATCCTGACGCTGAGCGTGATGGTGATCTTCCTGGGCGGCGCGCGGCTGTTGCAGGCGCTGTTCGGCATGGACCGTATGAGCGGCATCCTGACCGCGACGCCGGGGCACCTGAGCTTCGTCCTCAGCCTGACGACCGAATTGAAGGCCGACCTGCCCCGCGTAACGATGATCCAGAGCCTGCGGGTGCTGTCGCTGACCCTTCTGGTGCCGTTCCTGGCGCCCTTGCTGACCGACCGGCCGCTGCCGGCGCTGGCGCGGGTGAGCAGCGTCATGCCGCTGCCCGACCTTGCGCTGGTCCTGGCGGTCTCGGCCGTGGCCGGGTTGGGGTTCAAGCGGCTGCGGGTGCCGGCCGCACTGTTGATGGGCGGCATGGGCGTGTCGGCGGTGGCCCATGCCACCGCACTGACCACGGGGGCGGTGACGCCCTGGCTGTCGGTGCCGGGCTTCGTGGTGATGGGCACGCTGATCGGCACGCGGTTCAGCGGGATCACGCCCGGCATGGTGGGCCAGGCCTTGGGGGCAGCCTCGGTGCTGACGGGGTTCGCCGCGCTGGCGTCTCTGGCGAGCGCGGCGCTGGTGGCGCATCTGTTCGGCCTGCCGGTGGTCACCGTGCTGATCGCCTTTGCCCCCGGCGGACTCGAGACGATGATGGCCATGTCGGTGCTGCTGGACGCCAACCCGGCCTTCGTGGCCGCGCATCACGTGTTTCGGCTGCTGCTGCTGACGGTGGTTCTGCCGCTGGTCGTGGCCCGCGCGCAGCGCTAAGGCCTATTCCCGGGCCCGCAACACCCGGGCGGGGCGCGCCGCCAGCGGCCCCCAGGCGAAGGCAAGCCCGGCCAGCAGCGTTGCCAGCACCCCGCCCGCGACGATGGCAACGGCCGAGACCGGCTCGAACACGTAGCTGCTGTCCATGACGAAGACCATCACCGCCCAGCCGGCGATCGCGCCCGCGACGATGGCCACCAGGCCGGCCGCCGCGCCCAGCAGCGCGGCCCGCAGGGCGAGATAGGCCAGAACCTGGGCTCGCACCGCCCCCACGGTCTTCAGCACCGCCGCCTCGAAGAGCCGCGCCCGCTGCCCCGCCGCGGCCGCGCCGATCAGCACGAAGAGCCCGGTCACAAGCGTCGCCCCGGCGCCATAGGTGATGGCGGCGGCCAGGCCCGACAGCACCTCGGACACCCGGTCGATCGCGTCGCGCACGCGGATGGCGGTGATGTTGGGATAGGCCTGCGCCAGGTCGCGCAGGATGGGGGCCTCGGAGGCCTCGTCGGCATAGATGGTGGCGATATGGGTATGGGGCGCGCCCGCCAGCGCGGCAGGGTTCAGCGCCATGACGAAGCCGATCCCGGCGGTCGAGAAATCGACCACGCGGAAGCTGGCGATCTCGGCCGTGATATCGCGGCCGAGGATGTTGACCGTCACCCTGTCGCCCAGCTTCAGCCCCATCTCCTCGGCCTCTTCGGCGGCGAAGCTCATCTGCGGCGGGCCCGCGTAATCCTCCGGCCACCACTGGCCCGCGGTGATCACCGTGCCCTCGGGCGGGGTGGCGGAATAGGTCACGCCGCGGTCGCCGCGGATCACCCAATGCTCGCCCACCGCCTCGCGCGCGGGCACCCCGTTGATGCGGGTGATGATGCCGCGCAGCATGGGCGCGGTCTGCACCTTGCTGACGCCGGGGTCGTTTTGCAGCCGGTCGAGGAAACCGGGCAACTGGTCGGTCTGGATGTCGACCATGAAATAGGAGGGCGCGACCTCGGGCAGTTCCTCGGCGATGCCGCGGCTGAGATTGGCCTGGATCTGCCCCACCGCGGCCAGCACCGACAGGCCCAGCCCCAGCGACAGCACCACCGAGGCGGCCTCGCCCCCCGGGCCGCCAACCGCGCCCAGCGCCAGCCGCAGCGCGGTGCGCCCGCGAACGGCGCGCGCCCTTGCCCCCCGCCGGGCCAGCACCCGCGCCGCCTGCGCCGAGAGCAGAAGCAGGCCCAGCGCCATCGCGATGCCCCCGGCCGCCCAGAGGGCGAGATGCGCCACACCCGTGAACCACGCCGCCGCGCCGACCAGCGCGCCCGCCAGCAGGACGGTGAGCGCGACGACCGGCCAGCGCGGCCAGCCGCGGGCCCGGGCCGACACCTCTCGGAACAGGGCGGCAGCGCGAATCTCCTCGGTCCGGGCCAGCGGCCAGAGCGTGAACAATAGCGCCGTCAGCGCGCCGTAGAGCGCGGCCTCGGCCAGCGGACCGGGATAGACGGCAAGGCGGACAGGCAGCGGCAGCCGCGCCTCGAGCACTGGGGCCAGCGCCAGCGGTGCGAGCGCGCCCAGCATCAGCCCGATCGCGATGCCCAAGGCCGCCAGCACCGCGATCTGGATCAGGTAGGCCCACAGGATCGTCCGCGCCTCGGCCCCCAGCGTCTTGAGGGTGGCGATGACCTCGGTCTTGCCGTCGAGATACGATCGCACCGCCGCCGACACGCCGACGCCCCCCACCGCGAGCCCCGCCAGCCCGACAAGCACCAGAAACGCCCCGACCCGGTCGACGAAACGGGTCATTCCCGGCGCGCCGTTGCGGCTGTCGCGCCAGCGCAGGCCGGTGTCGCGGAACAGCCCCTCTGCCTCCGTCTCCAGCGCGGTCAGGTCGCTGCCCGGCGGCAGGGCCAGGCGGTATTGTGTTTCGAACAGCGTGCCGGGGGCCAGCAGCCCGGCGCCCTCCAGCGCGGCGGTGCGCAGCAGCGTCGGCGGGCCGAGGCCAAAGCCGCCACCGGCGTCGTCCGGCGCGCGCTCGAGAATCGCGGAGAGGCTGAAATCCTTGGTGCCCAGCCGAAAGCTGTCGCCGACCGTCAGCCCCAGCCGGTCGGCCAGCACCCGCGCCATCACCGCGCGGTCACCCGCCAGCGCCTGATCGAGCGGCAGGGCCGGATCCAGCACCACGTCGCCATAAAGGGGGTAGGCGCCATCGACCCCCTTCACCTGCGTCAGCGCACGCTCGGAGCCGCCCGCACCCTCGACCACCGCCATGGACCGGAAATCGACGATCTCGGAAACGCGCTCGGCCTTCCCGGCCATCCAGGCGCGCTCGGCCTCGTCCGCGTAGCGGTAGGTGAAGGACATCTCGGCATCGCCGCCCAAGAGCGTCGCGCCCTCTGCCTGCAGCCCCTGCTGGATGCTCATCCGCACCGAGCCGACGGCGGCGATCGCCGCCACGCCCAGCGCCAGGCAGGCGAGAAAGACGTAGAAGCCGCGCAGCCCGCCGCGCAGCTCGCGCCGGGCGATGCGGGCGGCGACGGGCAGGGTCATTCCGCGGCCCTCCGGCGGTCGTCCGTTTCGATCCGGCCATCGGCCAGCCGCACCACGCGGTCGCAACGCTCGGCCAGGTCGGGCGCGTGGGTGACCAGCACCAGTGTCGCGCCGTGCCGGTCGCGCAGGCCGAAGAGCATATCCATGATCGCCGCGCCATTGGCGGCGTCAAGGTTGCCGGTGGGTTCATCCGCCAGCAGGATATCGGGGCGCGGCGCGGCGGCGCGGGCCAGCGCCACGCGCTGCTGCTCGCCGCCCGACATCTGCGCCGGATAGTGATCCATCCGCGCCTCCAGCCCAACCGCGCGTAGCTCGTCGGCCGCGCGGTCGAAGGCGTCGCGGTGGCCCGCCAGCTCCAGCGGGGTTGCGACATTTTCCAGCGCCGTCATGGTGGGGATCAGGTGGAAAGACTGGAACACCACGCCCATATGTTGCCGGCGGAACCGGGCGAGCTGGTCTTCGTTCATCGCGGTCAGGTCGTGGCCCCGCGCCATGACGGAACCGGATGTGGCGCGCTCCAGCCCGCCCATGAGCATGAGGAGAGAGGACTTGCCCGACCCCGAAGGCCCCACCAGCCCCAGCGTTTCGCCGGCGCTCACCTCCAGGGTGATTCCGTGCAGGATCTCCACCGGCCCGGCATTGCCCTGCAGGGTGAGGGTGACGTCTTTCAGCGACAGGATCGGGTCGGTCATATCGGGCCTTCGGTCTTGGGCGTCTCTCCTGCGATATGGGGTGCTGCGCCGCGCGGGCAAGCTTGCCATGCTGACCAGCCTGACCATTGCCGCCGCCCCGGCCCTTGCCCAGGAGGTCACCATCGCCGCGCTCGGCGACAGCCTGACGCAGGGCTATGGGCTGATGGGGCCAGAGGGTTTCGTGCCCCAGCTTCAGGCCTGGCTCAGGGCGCAGGGCGAGGAGGTGCTGGTGATCAATGCCGGCGTCTCGGGCGACACCACCGCCGGGGGGCTGGCGCGGGTGGGCTGGACGCTGGAGGACCCGCGGGTGGACGCGATGATCGTGGCGCTGGGGGGCAACGACCTGCTGCGCGGGATCGACCCGGACGTGTCGCGCGCCAACCTGAAGGGCATCCTCGAGGCCGCGCAGGAGAAGGAGATCGAGGTGCTGCTGGTGGGACTGAACGCGCCGGGCAATTACGGGCCGGGCTACAAGGCGGCCTTCGATTCCATCTATCCCGACCTGGCCGGGGAATTCGGCGCGCTGTACTATCCCAGCTTTTTCGAGTCGCTGAGCGCCCGCACCGGCGAAACCGGCGCGATCACGAAATACATGCAGCCCGACGGCATCCATCCCAGTGCCGAGGGCGTGGCGCTGATCGTGGCCGACATGGGGCCGAAGGTACTGGAACTGATCGCGCGCGCCCGCTGATCACCACCTGAGCCCGAAACGCAGCGCATCGTAGATCCCGGCGTGGATATTGCGCGAGGCCACGGCGTCGCCGACGCGGTAGAGGATGAAGACGCCATCGGGGTTGCGCGCCGGGAAGGGGTCGCCCCCGTCGATGAGGGCCGGGTAATCGACGGCGCCGAGGTTCCGGCTGAGCGGTTTCAGCGCGAAATAGAGCTCGTCCAGCGGCAGCGTGCCGTGCTCGACCACCACCTGGTCCACCCGCCGCTCTTCGGACCAGCCGCGCGCGAAATCGGAGCCGAGCGTAACCACCAGCTCGTTACCCTCGCGCCGCACGGCCCTGACCCGCGTGTTGATCGTCACCCGCGTTCCGGTTTCCTGGAAGGCGCGCATGTAGGGGACGTGATTCATGCCGCCCATCTCGGGGGCGAAGAAGCGCTCGGGACTGACAAGTTCCAGCTCCGAGCCGCCGCGCGCGATCACCTCGGCCGCGCTCATCCCCGGATGGCCGCCATTGTCGTCATAGAGCAGGACCCGCGCCGCCGGTTTCACCGCGCCCGACAGGATGTCCCAGCTGGAGACGGTCAGGCCGTCGCCCTCCATCTCGGGCGGCTGGGGCAGCCCGCCGGTGGCAATGACCACCACATCGGGGGTCTCCCCCAGAACCTCCCGCTCCTCGGCATAGAGGTTGTAGCGGATTTCGACCGCCAGCCGGTCCAGCTCGGCCAGCCGCCAGTCGACGATCCCGGCCAGCTCCCGCCGCCGCGGGTTGGCGGTCAGAAGGGCGACCTGCCCCCCGGCCCGGTCGGCGGCCTCGAACAGCGTCACGCGGTGGCCGCGCTCGCCCGCGACCCGCGCGGCCTCCAGCCCCGCGGGACCGGCGCCCACCACGGCCACGCGTTTTGGCACCCTGGCCCGGGGGATGACATGCGGGATCTCCGCCTCGCGCCCGGTGGCGGCGTTGTGGATGCACAAAGCCTCTCCCCCCTCGTAGATCCGGTCGAGGCAGTAGGTGGCGCCGACGCAGGGGCGGATGCGGTCCTCCTGCCCGGCCGCCACCCTGGCCGCGATATGCGGATCGGCCATATGCGCCCGGGTCATCCCCACCATGTCCAGTTTGCCGCTGGCCACCGCGTGCCGCGCCGTGGCCACGTCGGAGACCTTCGCGGCGTGGAACACCGGGAAATCCGTGGCCTGCCGCACCTCGCCCGCGAAATCCAGATGCGGGGCGCTGGCCATGCCCTGCACCGGGATCACCCCGGTCAGTTCGGCGTCGGTGGCCACGCGGCCCCGGATCAGGTTGATGAAATCGAACTTGCCGGAATCGGCGATCCGCCGGGCGATCTCCACCCCCTCTTCGCGGCTCAGCCCCTTGTCGAAGTCTTCATCCGCGACCATGCGGATTCCGACGATGAACTCCGGCCCTACCGCCGCGCGCACCGCGTCGATCACCGCCCAGGTGAAGCGCAGCCGGTTGTCGAGGCTGCCGTTCCACTCATCCCCGCGCCGGTTCTGGTAGGGCGACCAGAAGGCATCCATCAGGTGGCCATAGGCCTCGAACTCGATCCCATCCAGCCCCGCCGCCTGCATCCGCTGGGCGGCGGCGGCGTAATCACCCACGATGCGCTCGATATCCCAGTCCTCCATCTCCTTGGGAAAGGCGCGGTGGGCCGGTTCGCGCACCGGCGAGGGGGCCAGCACCGGCAGCCAATCGCCCTTGTTCCAGCCCGTGCGCCAGCCCAGATGCGTCAGCTGGATCATCACCGCCGCGCCATGTTCGTGGCAGGCATCGGTGAGCTCGCGCATCCAGGGCACGATCTCGTCGCGATAGGCGTGCAGGTTGCCGAAGGCCTCGGGGCTGTCGGGCGAGACCACGGCCGAGCCCGCGGTCATGGTCAGGGCAATGCCGCCCCTGGCCTTTTCGGCGTGGTAGAGGCGGTATTTCTCCTTCGGCATGCCGTCTTCGGAGTAATAGGGCTCATGCGCCGTCGACATGATCCGGTTTTTCAGGGTCAGGTGCTTCAGCCGGTAGGGCTGCAACAGCGGATCGTTCGACATGAAATCCCTCCGTTTTCCGCAGGCTAGCCTGCGGCGCGGCGCCACCTCTGGTCAATAAGCGGCATTTCCCCGATAAGAGGCCGACATCTGGGGAGGAGCGACGGGATGGACCTCATCGAGCGGCTGCAAGGGATTCTGGGCAAGGCACATGTGCTGACCGGCAAGGACGCCGAGGGCTATGGCCGCGACTGGACGGGAAAATACGTCAGCACGCCCCTGGCCGTTCTCCGCCCCGCCAACCGCGACGAGGCCGCGGAGGTGATGAAACTGGCGCACGAAACCGGCACGCCGGTGGTCCCCGTTTCGGGCAACACCGGGCTGGCGGGCGGGGCCCATGCCGAGGGCGCGCTGATGATCTCGCTGGAGCGGATGAACCGCATCCGCGAAATCCGCCCCGAGGCGCGCATCGCCATCGTCGAGGCCGGCGTGGTGCTGGCCAGCCTGCACGAGGCGGCCGAAGAGAAGGACCTGATATTTCCGCTCATCTTCGGCGCGCGCGGCTCGGCCATGATCGGGGGCGTTCTGGCGACCAATGCGGGCGGCTCGAACGTGCTGCGCTACGGCAACACGCGGGCGCTGTGCCTGGGGCTGGAGGTGGTGCTGCCCGACGGCCGGGTGATGGACCTGATGAGCGAGCTGCACAAGGACAACACCGGCTATGACCTCAAGGACCTCTTCATCGGCGCCGAGGGCACGCTGGGCCTGATCACGGGCGCGGTGCTGAAGCTGTCGCCCAGGCCGCGGGCCTATGCCACGGCGATGGTGGCCCTGCCCGCGCTCTCCGACGCGCTGACCCTGCTCAACCGGCTGCAGCAGGAAACCGGCGGCGCGGTCGAGGCCTATGAATACATGCCCGAAACCTACATGGCGCGGATGGCCGAGTGCCGCCCCGACCTGCGCCCGCCCTTCGCCGAGACCCACGCGGTGAACATCCTGGTGGAGGTCGGCGCCACCGCCCCGCGCGACGCGGCGCCCGCCGAGGATGGCAGCCTGCCGGTGGTGAACCTGCTGGAAGAGGTCCTGGCCGGCATGATGGAGGAAGGCGCGCTGCTCGACGCCGTGGTGGCGCAGTCCGACGCCCAGCGCGCCCAGATGTGGGAGCGGCGCGAGGCGGCGGCCGAGATCACCTTCTCCCGCCTGCCCATCGTCGACAGCGACGTGGCGCTGCCGCTCGACAAGGTGGCAATGTTCATGGAGCGGATGGAGGCGCGCCTGCCGCAGGTCGATGCGCAGGCGGACACGATCACCGTGGGCCATCTGGGCGACGGCAACCTGCATTACACGGTCTGGCCCTCGCGCGATGACGAGGCGCTGAAGGATGCCATCCGCGAGGCGGTCGAGGACGTGGTGGCCGAGCTTGGCGGCAGTTTCTCGGCCGAGCACGGGATCGGGTTGTCGAAACTCGCCACCATGCGGCGGCGCAAGAACCCGGTCGCGCTGGACGTGATGCACAGCATCAAGGCGGCGCTCGACCCCAAGGGGATCATGAACCCCGGCAAGCTGCTGCCCTGAGGGGCCTCAGCCCCCGATGAAGTCGAAAAAGCCCTCGCCCGCGCGGGCCTTCAGCCCCGCGGCCAGCGCCCGGCCCATCTCGGCCCCGTCCGCGATGGCGCCGCTCACCTCGTCTGCCAGCCGTTCCGAGCCGTCGGGGCGCAGGATCTCGCCGCGCAGGCGCAGCGTGCCGCCCCGCAGTTCCGCCAGCCCGCCGATCGGCGTCTCGCAGGAGCCGTCGAGTTCCGCCAGGAACGCGCGCTCGGCGGCCAGCCGCTCGCCGGTCTCGCGGTCGTGGATCGCCTCCAGCATCGCCGCCACGCCGGCATCATCGCCGCGCCGCTCGATCCCGATGGCGCCCTGCGCCACGGCGGGCAGCATTTCCTCGGGCGCGATGGCGGTGCGCGGCACGTCCGCGGCGTTCAGACGGTTCAGCCCGGCCATGGCCAGGAAGGTGGCCTGCGCCACCCCGTCCTCCAGCTTCTTCAGCCGGGTCTGCACATTGCCGCGGAACTCCACCACCTTCAGGTCGGGTCGGTAGTTCAGCAGCTGCGCGCGGCGGCGCAGGCTGGAGGTGCCCACGACCGCGCCCTCCTCCAGATCGGCCAGCCCGCCCGCCGACAGCGAGACAAACGCATCGCGCACATCCTCGCGCGGCAGGTAGCAGTCCAGCACCAGCCCGCCGGGCTGCTCCACCGGCATGTCCTTCATGGAATGGACCGCGATGTCGATGCCGCCCGACAGCATCGCCTCTTCGATCTCCTTGGTGAACAGGCCCTTGCCGCCGATTTCCTTCAGCGGGCGGTCGGCGTCGATCATCTGACGGTTGTCGCCGGTGGTCTTGATGACCACGATCTCGAAGGCCTCCTGCGGCAGGTCGAAGGCCGCGGCCAGCCGGTCGCGGGTCTCATGGGCCTGCGCCAGGGCCAGCGGCGAACCGCGGGTGCCGATCTTCAGGGGCGAAGCGGGGGAAGGAAGCGTCACTGTCATGGCTCCCCTTTATCGCCGCTGCGGCGTCCTGACAACTCGGCCATGCTTGACACCGGGTCGCAACCCGGCGACGACACGTTGGCGACAAAAGGGGGAAGAAAATGGCCGAGACCAAGAAACTGATGCGCGCGCTGGCAGGCGAGACCCAGGCCGTGCCGCCGGTGTGGATGATGCGCCAGGCGGGCCGCTACCTGCCCGAATACCGCGCCACCCGCGCCAAGGCGGGCGATTTCCTGTCGCTGTGCTACACCCCCGACCTGGCCGCCGAGGTCACGCTGCAGCCGATCCGCCGCTACGGCTTCGACGCGGCGATCCTGTTCGCCGACATCCTGCTGCTGCCCCAGGCGCTTGGGGCCGACCTGTGGTTCGTCACCGGCGAGGGCCCGCGCCTGTCGACCATCACCACGCCCGACGAACTGAAGGCGCTGAAACCGGTCGATGCGATCCACGAAACGCTGAACCCGGTCTACGAAACGGTCCGCATCCTGTCGCGCGAACTGCCCGCCGAGACCACCTTCATCGGCTTTGCCGGCGCGCCCTGGACGGTTGCCACCTACATGATCGCCGGCCGCGGCACGCCCGATCAGGGCCCGGCGCACGCGCTGAAAGAGGCCGACCGCGCCACCTTCGAGGCGCTTCTGGCCCGGATCACCGAGGGCACCATCGAATACCTGTCCAAGCAGATCGAGGCCGGGGCCGAGGTGGTGAAGCTGTTCGACAGCTGGGCCAGCTCGCTGAAAGGTGAGGATTTCGACCGCTACGCGATGGCTCCGGCCCGCCAGATCATTGCCGCGCTCAAAGAGCGTCACCCCGGCGTTCCGGTCATCGCCTTCCCCCGCGGCGCGGGCGAGAAATACGTGGGCTTCGCCAAGGCCACCGGCGCCGATTGCGTGGCGCTGGACCAGTCCGTCTCGGCCGAATGGGCGGCGGAGCACGTGCAGGTGGATGGCTGCGTTCAGGGCAATCTCGACCCGCGGCACATGGTCACCGGCGGGCAGGAGCTGATCGACGAGACCCGCCGCATCGTGCGCGCCTTCTCCAAAGGGCCGCATATCTTCAACCTCGGCCACGGCATCACGCCGGATGCCGATCCCGACAACGTGCAGCTCATGCTGGACACGATCCGGGAAGGCACCTAACGCGGCGGGCGCGGCCACTCGGGGTGCATGTCGTCGATGACGAAGGGATGGGCGTGCCGATAGCCGCCCGCGACCCTCTCGGCATCGGCCAGATGCGGGTGATCGGCGGACAGGCCCGCATGGACATGCGGCAGATGATCGGGCTGGCCCGCGGGCCAAAGGCGGAGCGCCAGAAATGCGCAGGCCAGGCCCACCGCGCCCAGCCCCGCCATCACCACGGGCACGCCCAGCGCCGAACCGACCAGCCCCGCCACAGGATAGGCAAACAGCCAGGTCGCGTGGGACAGCGCGAATTGCGCGGCGAAAATCGGCGGCAGGTCCTCGGCCTGCGCTGAACGCCGCAAAAGCCGCCCGGCCGGCGTCATCACCGCCGACAGGCACAGGCCCAGAACAAACCACAGCACCAGGAACACCGGCCAAGCGGGCCAGTCGACCAGCGCCACCCACAAACCGGCCCCGACCATCAGCAGCCCCGCCGCCGAGGCCGCGGGCCCCATCAGCGCGCGGTCCGCGCGCCGCTCCAGCAGCCGCGGCAGGGCCAGCGCGGCCAGCATCGACCCCATCCCGTAGGCCCCCAGCGCGACGGCCAGCGCCCGCTCGTCCCCGCCATAGGCGGACCGGGCGATGACCACGCTTTGCACCAGCACGACCGCGCCCACAGCCGAGACGGTGCCGTTCAGCGCCAGCAGCCCGCGCAGGCGCGGGGTCGCCAGGTAGATGCGGATGCCCCGGGTGAGGCGTTCTCTGAACGGGCGCTGTCGGGCAGGCCGCACCGCCGGAACCGCCGCCGCGCGCACCAGCGCCGCCGAAACCAGGAACCCGGCCACCGTGCCGAAGAACAGCGTGTCGGCGGCCAGCACCGTCAGCAGCAGCCCCGCCAGCATCGGGCTGACGATGTTTTCCAGGTCGTAAGCCAGCCGCGACAGTGACAGCGCGCGGGTGTAATCGCCTTCCTCGGGCAGCACGTCGGGGATCACCGCCTGGAAGGTCGGCGTGAAGGTGGCCGAGGCCGCCTGCAGCACGAAGACCGCCAGGTAGATCTGCCAGGCAGAGTCGATAAAGGGCAGGCTCAGCGCCGCGCAGGCCCGCACCAGGTCGGCCCCGATCATCACATGCTTGCGGTTCAGCCGCGCCACCACCGCATTGGCCACGGGCGACAGGCCGACATAGGCCACCATCTTGATGGTCAGCGCCAGCCCCAGAACGGTGCCCGCCCCTTCGCCCGCAATGTCATAGGCCAGCAGGCCCAGCGCGATGGTCAGGAGCCCCGTGCCCAGCAGCGCCACCACCTGCGCCGCCAAGAGCCGCGCATAGGTGGGATGGCCGAGCACGGCCAGCATGGGGGCTCAGACCCACTTGGCCAGGGGCGGCAGGCTCATCAGCACGGCGTTGGCGTCATGGCCGGTGGCCAGGCCGAACTTGGTGCCGCGGTCATAGACCAGGTTGTATTCGGCATAGAGCCCGCGGTGGACGAGCTGGGTGTCCTTGTCCGCCTCGGTCCAGGGCGTGTTGCGGCGGCGCTCGGTCACCGGCACGAAGGCGGGCAGGAAGGCGCGGCCCACATCCTGGGTGAAGGCGAAATCGGCCTCCCAGTCGCCGGTGTTCAGATCGTCGTAGAAGATCCCGCCCACGCCCCGCGCCCGGTGACGGTGGGGGATGTAGAAATACTCGTCCGCCCATTCCTTGAACCGCGCGTAGTAGGACGGGTCGTGCTTGTCGCAGGCGGCCTGCAGCGCGGCGTGGAAGCTTTCGGTGTCCTCGTCATACTCGATGCAGGGGTTCAGGTCGGCGCCGCCGCCGAACCACCAGGCCCCCGGCGTCCAGAACATCCGGGTGTTCATGTGCACCGCAGGGGTGTGCGGGTTCTGCATATGCGCCACCAGGCTGATGCCAGAAGCCCAGAAGCGCGGATCGCTCTCCACCCCCGGCTTGCCGCGCGCGGCCATGGCCTTCTGCGCCGGCTCGCCCAGCGTGCCGTAGACGGTGGAGACGTTGACGCCCACCTTTTCAAACACCCGGCCGCCGCGCATCACGCTCATCAGCCCGCCGCCGGCATCCGAGCCATCCTCGGAGGTGCGCCTGGTCTCGGCCACCTCGAACCGGCCGGCGGGCCGATCGGCGAACGGCCCCTCGGTCTGGCTGTCCTCCAGCGTCTCGAAGGCGGCGACGATGTCGTCGCGCAACTGCCGGAACCAGGCGCTTGCGCGGGCCTTGCGGTCATCGAACGGGTCGGTCATGCGGGTCTCCTTCGGTCTTGGGCTTGGCCTAGCAGGTTTGGCGGAACCCCGCCAGCGCGCTTTGAGATCGCACCGGGGCGGCGTATATCTGAAAGGATACCGGCAAGGAGTTCCCCCATGCGCCGCCTGATCCTGCTGCTGCTTCTGCCGCTGGCCGCCTGCGCCACGCCGCGCCAGCAATGCGAGCGCGCCGCGACCGAGGACCTGAGGATCATCGACGCGCTGATCGTGGAGACCGGGCAGAACATCGCCCGCGGCTACCGGCTGGAACGCGTGGTGACCACCCGCCCGCGCCTGGTGTTCTGCTACGGCGGGCGCTACCACCCTCACGACAGGGTCGGCATGATGTTCTGCAACACCACCGAAACCGTGGTGAAAGAGCGCCCCGTGGCCATCGACCTGAAGGCCGAGCGCGCCAAGCTGGCCTCGCTCAGGCAAAAGCGCCCCGAGGTCGCGCGCCGCGCCGCGATGGCACTGGCCGCCTGCCGCGCGGAATTCCCCGAGGGTTAATGCGCCGGGGCCGTGACCGGGTCGAGCAGCGTGCGCCCGCCATCCACGGTCATGATCTGCCCGGTCATGAAGGAGGCCCCTTCGGAGGCCAGGAACTGCACCGCCTCGGCCACCTCGTCGGGGCGGGCGATGCGCGCCAGCGGCGTGTGGTCCTTGATGTCGGCGCGGAACTCGGAATGGTCCTTCAGCGTGCTCTGCAGGCTGGCGCTGAGCACCGAGCCGAAGGCCACCGCGTTCACCCGGATGCGCTGCGGCGCCAGCGCCACCGCCAGCGAACGGGTCATCTGGTCCAGCGCCGCCGTGCTGACGGAATAGCCCAGCAGATCGGGATGCGTGCGCCGCGCCGCGATCGAGGAGAGGTTGACGATGGCGCCCAGGCTGCCCTCTTCCTGGCCTGCCTCCTCGCCCTGCTTGATCATCCGCCTGGCCACCAGCTGGCTGAGGCGCAGGCTGGTCATCAGGTTCTGTTCCAGCAGCTCTTCGACCGCGTCCGCATCGGGGTCCAGCGGGTCTGAGGGAATCATCTGGCGGCTGGCATTGACCAGGATATCCACCCGCTCGAACGCGTCGATCGTGGCCGACAACAGGTTGGCCTGGGTCAACCGCTCGCGCAGGTCGCCCGCGTAGTAGCGGGTATTGCCTTCCCTCTCGGCATCCTTGCCCAGCTGGGCCTTGAGACCCTCTTCGTCCATGTCCGCGAACATGACATTGGCGTCGTGGTCGGCGAAGTGGCGGGCGATGGCCAGCCCGACGCCATTGGCCGCCCCGGTGACGATGGCGGTCTTGCCCGCGATCGAGAAACTCATGGATCACTCCCCATTGATTCTTGCGCGGGACTCTAGGCGGTTTCAGCCCCGCGGGCGAGACGGCGCCTTGGGCTTGGCCGCGCGGATGACCTTGAAGCCACTGTCGCCACCGATTTCCGCAACCTCCTGGAACAGGTCGCCGAGCAGGCGTTCATAGGGCAGGTGCCGGTTGGCCACGGCAAACAGCGTGCCGGACCGGCCGAGGATGCGCGCGGCGTTGGACAGGAAGGCCTGCCCCAGGCCCGGGTCGGCGGCGCGGCCGGCATGGAAAGGCGGGTTGGTGATCACCGCATCGAAGGGCGCGCCATCGGAGAATTGCGTGGCATCGGCCCAATGGAACCGGGCCCGCGGGTCGGTGACATTCTCGCGCGCGCAGGCCAGCGCGTCGTGATCGGCCTCGACGAGGTGCAGCTCGGTGATGCCGGGGTTGTCGGCCAGAGCCCGCGCGGCAAGATATCCCCAGCCCGCGCCGAGATCGGCCACCCGGCCCTTCAGCCTGGGCAGGGCGCCGGCCAGCAGGGCCGAGCCGCGATCGACCGCGTCGGCCGAGAACACGCCGGGGCGGGTGCGGAACCCCTCGGGCAGGGTTTTCGGCGCTCCCGCCCAATCGGCGAAGGCCGCGGGCTCTGCGCTCAGCGAAAATATCTTGCCATGCGCCTTGGAGAGCGGCGCGCCGACCTCGGCGCGCTTGCGGCAGTCTTTCAGCAGGCTGTCGATGCCGTCGGTCTTGGCGCCGTCCACGATCACCGGCCCACCTGCCACCAGCGCCACCGCCTCGGCCAGCAGGGCGCGGGCCTTGTCCTTGGCGCGCGGCACGAAGAGCATGGCCGCCGCGAACACGCCCTCGGGGGCGACGCGCACGTCATAGCCGCGCGTGGTCCAGGCATCGAAATCGGGCTTGAAGCCCTGGATGATCTGCACCCGCCCGGCAGGCAGCGCCGACAGGTCGGCCCCCGCCGGCGGGGCGAAGACGGCGATGCGGCCCTCATCGGGCAGCGATACGGCGCCGGCATCCAGCGCAAGGGTCAAACGGGACTGGCGCATGGGCGGGCGGCGGGCCCTATTCCTTTTCCATGGTGCATTGCAGCGGGTGCTGGTGGCGGCGCGCGAAATCCATCACCTGGGCGACCTTGGTCTCGGCCACCTCGAACGAGAACACGCCCACCACGGCGACCCCCTTCTTGTGCACGGTCAGCATGATCTCGAAGGCCTGCGCATGGCTCATGGCGAAGAACCGCTCCAGCACATGCACGACGAATTCCATCGGCGTGTAGTCGTCGTTCAGCAGCAAGACCTTGTAAAGCGGCGGGCGGGCCGTTTTCGGGCGCGTCTGGGTGATGACTCCGGTGTCCTCACCGCCCTGGTCCTGCTTGTCGGACATCATGACATGGGTGTGGGTCAGCACGCGCGCTCCAAGAATTCCTGATGGTATCGGCCTGGGCACGTTTATATAAGCGGCGGGCCGTCTGTGAAAAGGGGGCGGCGCAGGGCAGCCGGGAATGCGGGAAAAATGGCGCAGGCACCAACAACCATCGGCCTCGATGCGGACGACACGCTCTGGCAGAACGAGCAGTTCTTTCGCATGACGCAGGAGCGATTCGCCGAACTGCTGGCCGATTTCGCCCCGCCCGATCGCCTGCTGGAGCGGCTTCTCGCCGCCGAGAAGCGCAATCTCGGGCATTACGGCTTTGGCGTGAAGGGCTTCGTTCTGTCGATGATCGAGACCGCGATCGAGGTCACCGACGAGCGCGTGCCGGCAACCGTGATCCAGGAATTGCTGCGCGCGGGCCAGGACATGCTGCGGCACCCGATCCACCTGCTGCCCCATGCCCGCGAGGCCATCGAGGCGCTGGCCGCCGATTACCGCCTCCTGCTGATCACCAAGGGCGACCTGCTGGACCAGGAGCGCAAGCTGGCGCAATCGGGGCTGGGCGAGCTGTTCGACGGGGTCGAGATCGTCTCGCACAAGACGCCCGCCGTCTATCACGAGATCTTCACCCGCCACGGCGAGGGCCCCTCCCGCGGCCTGATGGTGGGCAATTCGCTCCGCTCGGACGTGATTCCGGCGATCGAGGCGGGCGCCTGGGGGGTCTATGTGCCGCACCGCCTGACCTGGGAACTGGAACATGCCGAGCCGCCCGCCGGCCACGCGCGCTATCATGAGTTGAGCGATCTGGCGGCGCTTCCCGCCCTCGTGGCGGGCCTGGAATAACATCTGGTAGCGGTCGCCACGCAGTCCCCCAGATATGGCCCAACCGCCTCAACTGCTCTGCAAAACATGTTGAAACAAGGGTGTTTTCTCGCTCCTCACCCTGTGTTAACCTTGCTCAGAAAACAAAAAGCCGGCCGGAAAAACCCGGCCGCACGAGGCAGAAAAAGGCAAGTGACGTGCAGAACTTAGGGCAGTACGTCCGGAACGGGCTGTTTTTCGTAGTCACCGCGTTTTTTGTTGCGCTTTCGATCACCGGGGCGCAGGCCGCGCCCTATGCGGCGATGGTCATCGACGCGCGCACCGGCGAAGTGCTGCATTCGCGCAACGCCGACACCCGCCTGCACCCCGCCTCGCTGACCAAGATGATGACCCTCTACATCGCCTTCGAGGCGGTCGAGAACGGCGAGATCTCGCTCGACACCAAGGTGCGCATTTCCCGCAACGCGGCCTCCGAGCCGCCCTCGAAACTGGGGCTGAAACCCGGTCAGCGCATCGCCCTGCGCTATCTGATCCGGGCCGCGGCGGTGAAATCGGCCAATGACGCGGCCACCGCCATCGGCGAGGCGATCGAGGGCAGCGAGGCCGCCTTCGCCCGCCGCATGAACCGCACCGCGAAGGCGCTCGGGATGAGCCGGACCACCTTCAGGAACGCCAACGGCCTGACCAAGGAAGGGCACCTGTCGACCGCGCGGGACATGACCACGCTGGGCCGGCACCTGTTCTACGACTACCCCGATTACTACAACCTGTTCTCGCGCCGCACGACCGATGCCGGGATGCGCGAGGTGGCCAATACCAACCGCCGCCTGCTGAACGCCTATCGCGGCGCCGACGGGATCAAGACAGGCTATACCCGCGCCGCCGGCTTCAACCTCGTGGCCTCGGCCGAACGGGGCGGCATGCGCATCATCGCCACCGTCTTCGGCGGCCGCTCCTCGGCCACCCGCAATGCCCGCGTGGCCGAGCTTCTGGACATGGGGTTCCAGCGGGCGCCCAGCCGCGTCGCGCTGCGCAAGCCCGCGCGCCCGGCCTATGGCGGAAGCGGCGGGACGATCCGCCTGGTGCGCGCGGTCACAACCTCGCCGCGGCCGATGGCCCGCCCCGCCGCCGAGCCCCCGCAAGGCCTGCTGGTGGCCATGCAGGACGATATCCAGCAGGCCGTGACCGAGGCCAATGCGGCGTCTGCCGCCGCCGCGACCCCGCCCTCCCATCAACAGACGGCCGAGGCCCAGATCACCCCCAAGGCCCGCCCGGAGGAATTGCAGCTCGCCTCGCTTTCAGCGGATGCCGACGAGGCGCAGGCGCCCGAGGTGGTCACCCGGATGTCCACCTCCGGCGGGCGGCATTGGGGGATCAATGTCGGGCGCTACCCGACCCGTTTCCAGGCCGAGCGCGTGCTCCTTTCCACCGCGCTGCAGGAACTGGGGGCGCTGGACGACGCGCTGCGCAAGGTCGTGCAGAACAGCCGTGGCTTCGAGGCCAATTTCGTGGGCATGACCCAGGAACAGGCGGCGCGGGCCTGCCGCAGGCTGGAGGCCCGCGGCGCAGATTGCACCGCCTTCGGCCCCAATTCCTGAGCGCATAACGGAGTTCGCATTCGCTCCGCCGGCGCAACCGGCCCTGCCCCTGGGCGGGCGTCGGCGCCCGGTCCCGCGGCGATCGCCGCAGGGTCGAGATCGAGAGGCTCGGCGCCGCCACCACCGAGATCGCCTGGGCGTCACGGCCTGGGGTGATCGTCCCAGTCGTCGCTGAGGATACGGTGCTTGTCGCCCTCGGGATCGTCGAACTGGCGGGTCTTCAGCGCCCAGAAGAACGCCGCCAGCCCCAGCCCGCCCAGAAAAAGCGAGATCGGGATCAGGTAGACCAGCGTTTCCATTCCATCACCTCAGGCGCAGCGCGTTCAGCGACACCGTAATCGACGAGGCCGACATGGCCAAGGCCGCGGCCAGGGGCGTGGCCAGCCCGATCAGGGCGATCGGCACCGCGATCATATTGTAGAGCGCCGCGATCGAGAAATTCTCCTTGATCCGCCGCGTGGATTTGCGCGCGGTGATCACCGCCTCGCCCAGCGGCGCAAGGTCCTTGCCCAGCAGCACGATGTCCGAGGCCACCCGCGCCGCATCCAGCGCCGTCGCGGGTGAGATCGACACATGCGCCGCGGCCAGCGCGGCGGTGTCGTTCAGCCCGTCGCCCACCATCAGCACCCGCGCGCCGCCGTCGGTCAGCGCCTGCACACGGGCGGCCTTGTCCTGCGGCAACGCCCCTGCCACCCAGTCGCCGATCCCCAGCCGCGCGGCCAGCTCGGCCACCGGCCCCTCGGCATCGCCCGAGATCAGGTGCACCGCCTTGCCCTGCGCCTTCAGCGCGGCCACCGCCTGTTCGGCGCCGGGCCGCAGGCTGTCGGCAAAGGTAAACTCGATGGGCTCGGCAGTGCCGATACGCAGCCAAGCCGCCGTGGCCTTGCCCGGGGTCGCGCCCAGCCAGGCCGCGCGGCCGAAACGCACGGTCT
>ENA-ORCT01000481-ORCT01000481.1-marine-metagenome-genome-assembly--contig:-NODE-481-length-19239-cov-3.874961_pt1 | contig 19239 bp, 16 predicted proteins | sample MGYA00248632_ERZ508511 | MGnify/ENA primary metagenome ERZ508511 (study PRJEB26182, sample SAMN06268839) | marine metagenome | isolation source: Tt an P1-techrep anaerobic enrichment on pine from sediment...
ACGAACATAGAAGACCGTCTTTACCGCGTTATTTCCAGTGTCGCCAAAGAGCATGGAACAACGAGCGCCCGCGGACTGGAGATACAGTTTCCCCTGACCCATGAAGATCTGAGCTTTTTAACCGGCGCACACCGGGTCAGTATCACCCGTGCCATGAAAGCCTTGAAAGCTGCGGGCAAAATCATTCTTGAGGGCAAAAAGCTTATTGTGCCGTCTCTGGATGCCGCATAGATTCGAGTTTGTTTTAGCGTGTTGAATTGATTGACCAAAACTTACCTGCCTGTAACCCCTGCATTCGTTAGCAGTCCCTTTCATACACTCCACAGTTCTACCGGAATGGCAGTAGATTCCTTATGCTACTGAATCATTGAAATTAAAAATTTTAAGGCAACCCCTTCTACTTTGCAAAATACTGCCCCGGAGTTTTTCCGAGCGTTTTTTTGAACATGGAAATAAAAGCACTCGGGCTATCGTATCCAAGTGCTATGGCTACCGTTGTAACCGGTTCATCCATACCCAAACGTCTTAACGCTTCCAAAATCCGAATCTGTTGCCGCCACTGGCCAAAGGTCATTCCCGTTTCCAGGCGAAAGCGCCGGGCTAATGTCCGCCCGGTTGCCCCTACCCGTTTCCCCCAATCCTCCAAGGTACGATTATCCTCAGGCCTGCCGGCAAGATGTTTGTAGATCTTTTTGAGCCGCGCATCTTTTGGGATTGGCAGTTCCAGTGGGGCAATGTTCATGGCCTGAATTTGATCGGGTATAACATTCATCAACCGTTCCTCCGGCCCATTCAATTGATAAAGAAGCGGCATGGCAACAGCATGCAGTATAAGCTCTCTGAGCAAAGGCGTTACAGAAACCACGCAGCAACCTTCAGGCAAGCCGTTATATACTCCTTGCTGGATGTACAACGTTCGCATGGCCACATGGCCTGATGCCAAGATCTGATGGTAGGTATAGGCCGGTATCCATACGGCACGCAGCGGCGGCACAATCCAAACGCCGATGCCAGTTTCAACGGTCATAACTCCTGATGATGCGTACAACAGTTGAGATCTGATGTGCTGGTGCCGTTCGATCACGTATCCGGATGGTATTTCTCTTGCCATGCCAACAATGGGACGGGGAATCGTAAGAATGTCATTTACAGAGTCCCGCGGAATCGGCTTTGTCCTTTTTGAGCTATTATTTGTCTGCATAGCGCAAGCAGGATAGCATCCGAATGGTTTATGATCAAATAAAATCAATGAATCAGAAGTGAGGTAATACATGGACAATATGAAATACCGCACTGTAGGAATATTATCTGTCGGCCATATGGTGACAGACATCAATCAAGGTGCTCTGCCGGCCATGTTACCATTTTTTATTGCCGCTTATGATCTGTCTTATGCAGCCGCAGCAGGAATCGTATTCGCCGCCAATATGACATCGAGCATTGTACAACCACTTTTTGGGTATGCAGCAGATCGATTTTCAAAACCCTGGTTGTTATCAATCGGCCTGATACTGGCGGGTCTCGGGCTGGCTCTGACAGGAATATTTCAGGATTACCGATGGATAATGATATTGGCTGTAGTCAGTGGGATAGGCATCGCAGCATACCATCCTGAAGCGGCACGATTGGTCAATTTTGCTGCCGGAGGAAAGAAAGGGTCAGCCATGAGCCTTTTTGGTGTCGGGGGCACTATCGGTTTCGCAATCGGCCCACTTTTTATAACCACGGCACTGCTTCAATGGGGATTGAAAGGAACACTTCTCCTTATAGTGCCAGTAACCACCATGGCCTTGATCATGACCAGCCAGTTTTCGACGTTTAAATCCCTGGAAGCCTATAATAATCGAAAACAGGAAATATCCGGTTCTGAAAATACTGAAGAAAAATGGGGTGCATTTGCACGATTGACCATTACAATCATCGGTCGGTCAATTCTTTTTTACAGTTTAAATACCTTTATTCCGATTTATTGGATCAGGGTGCTGAATCAGTCAAAAACAACAGGTGCCATGGCGCTCACCGTTTTTGCAGGCGCGGGAATTATTGGGAATCTGGTGGGCGGCAGGTTAGCCGACCGAATGGGACAAAAAAAAGTCATGTTGCTCGGATTTTCCGGTCTGACGCTACTTCTCCCCCTTCTGATACTGGTGAAGAATGTGCAGACAGCTACGCTTTTATTGGTCCCGATCGGATTCGTTCTCTATGGGACCTACAGCCCATCGATCGTATTGGGGCAAAACTATCTTCCGAATCGTGTTGGTCTGTCATCGGGTGTTACACTCGGACTTGCTGTTGCAGTTGGAGGCGGAGCCGCACCGATCATCGGAAGGATAGCCGATCTGTACGGAATTTGGTATTCATTGGCCTCGATCGCCTGTTTGCCCGTGTTTATCACGGCTATCGCATTGAGTTTGCCCAGCTGTCAGGGGAAAATTGTAAAAATTTAAGATAAAAAGCCTCTATCGACGTAAAACGGTAATCGATCTCGTAACCCCCATACCGGTTATATCCACCAACAGCCAATCAAAGCTTCCGATACGGCCGCATCATTATCGACTGATTCCTTTTCGTTAACTTATTCAAAAACGGCCCGCCTTATTTTTATTGACAGATCCAATAAATTAGTTTTTAAACCAATTAAGTATTTCTTTAATTGGATCTGACCCATGATTTTGATTAAGTCATTAAAAGCGTTGGCCGATGAAAAGCGCCTGAAAATTCTACAAATGCTCATGGCCAGCGATCTATGTGTCGGCGCTTTGGCCAAGCACCTTGGTATTTCAAAGCCGGCGGTATCTCAGCATCTCCAGATTTTGCGGAAGGCGGGCCTGGTGAGAGGAGAAAAACGCGGTTACTGGACCCATTACGTCGTGAATCGACACGCCCTGTCACAAATTGCTTCGAAACTGAACGATATAGCAGTGACGGAAAATACTCACATAACGATTTGCCGGCGAACAAACGAAATACATGAGAACAAACCTGAATCAGAGGAGGCGGATATATGTAAAAATTGTTGCCAACAACCCGATAAATTAATGGACAAACCCGAAAACTACGCAGAGGAACAGATGAGGGAATGCCACAGCGACACCAAAAAGCACCCATGCACAAAAGAAAATTGCGATCCCGAACATAGGGAACGCGAATTTAAGTAATTACAATTTCTTGCTTGTCTGTTGGCCCATCTTACGCGTTGCGTCAACGGCCTCATACGTAAAGTATGAAACAGCTGACGCGCCTTGAAGATGAACCAACATCCTGCGCAATATTCTTGCAATTAAACAAATCCTCGTTCCCAAGTAATCAAAAACAGGTATTTTTTAAGCCATGACCCATTCAGTTATTCTAATTGCCGGTATTTTTTTCATATCTTTGATCCTGACCATGGTAGGCCTCGGTGGGGGCCTTATCTTTTCTCCACTTTTTGTAATTCTCGGATTTACAAAATCCCAGGCTGCATCAGCCTCGTTGTTTCTGAACCTGACCGCTGCAGCATCCGCCGCATATACCTATTCGCGAAAAGGGATGATTGACTTTTCCCTTTCCATCCCACTGATAATCTCATCGTGCCTGGCCGCACCCATCGGTTCGAACTTGAATGTACTCATCGACCTGAAGCCTTTCCTGATTATCATGGCTGTGGTGTTGGCCATGGCAGGTGCCCGTATGCTGCTGTCTCCGCCAACTGATGTCGCAAACGCTGCTCAATCATCAGTGGCGAAAATAGTTGGAGGAACTGGCATCGGTGCCTGTATCGGCCTGATGGGCGGCTTGCTGGGTATCGGCGGTGGCGTTTTCGTGGTCCCGCTTTTGATCTATGTGCTCAAAACACCAACAAAAATAGCCGCTGCATCATCAACTTTCATCGTGTGCTTCTCTTCCTTGACCGGTTTTATAGGCTATGCCTCCATGGAAAAAATCAACTGGTCGTTTATTCTGCCTGCCGCGATGGTTTGCTTTGCAGGAGGGCAGGCCGGCGCAAGGATCATGAGCACCCGGATGAATGGAAAAAATATTCGTATCATATTCAGTGCCGTTCTATTTGTCTTGTGCGCCAAACTGTTGCACCAGTCTTTTTTCTAAGAGCCTGTTTGAAAACCAGGGGATTGAAGCGAAAATGAGTGAGAGCGAGGACAAATTGTTGCAAATTTGAGGTCAATAGCCGGCCTATTTACAGAAAATTTGCGGCGATTTGGACCGCTCTCACGCATTTGCAGCCAATTCATCGGTTTTCAAACAGGCTCTTAGAGCCTGTTTGAAAACCAGGGCGGCGCTGACCCTCGTCGGCGTGGCGCCGGACGAAAGCAATCCATATCCTGACAAGCGTTTGGTTGCGGCTTATCTGCATCAGTTCACTATGGAACATACAACCCATCAATCGTTCTGAGCCGGAATTTAATCAATGCAATTATAGTTCGTGTATTAATTATTTATATGCTAATCAAATTGACATTGCTCATGCCAACCCGGAAAGGATGGTGATATGACATTTGAAGATTGCTTGTGTTACCAACTGGGGAAAGCGGTAAGAAAGCTAACAAGAGCCTATCGCGATGAGATTGCGGAATATAAGCTGACTCACGGCCAGTTCTTTTTGATAGTGGCGATAATGGAAGAAGAGGGGCTCCTGCCCAGTGAACTTGCTGAAAAAACGTCCCAGGACAGGGCTACAATAACCGGTCTCGTTGATCGTCTGGTAAAAGATGGATGGATCGAAAGAAGACCGGATGAAATCGACCGCCGGTCTTTCAGAATATATCTTACAGCTTACGCAAATCAAAATAGAGATTCGATTTTAAAGCTTTTTGAGAAAACCAACCAGAAGTTCCTGAGCTGTTTTACCCGTGAGGAATGGTGCCAGATGCAGGGCTTTTTAAACCGGTTGGAGCAATGCCCATGATTCTGATCTCACTATGAGGAGAAAAATGTCAGAGTTAAACCCCGAACACCTGAAATCGGTAATCGAAATCATTAACAAGGGACCCTTTTTCAGGCATATGTCGATGATGGTAACGGAACTGGGTGTCGGCTATTCGAAAGTTGTAGCCGAGATCAGCAGAAAGCATATGAATCCGTTTGGCGCTCTCCACGGCGGTGTATATTCCTCTCTAATCGATACGGCCGCCTATTGGTCTGCCTACTGTGATCTCCCGGAAGAACAGGGTTTGGTTTCAATTGATCTTAAAGTCGATTTTCTTGCCCCCGTACTCGATCAACTCGTTTTTGTCACGGGAAAACGGGTCAAAGCAGGGAAAACGATATATCTCACCGAAGCTCAAATGTTCAACAAGGATGAAAAGTTAGTGGCTCACGGAACATCCAAGCTTATGGCGATTAACAATAAACAGACAATGAACGAAGTCGTTGATTACGTGTCTGCTGAAAGACTGCCGTCAAAATTTATAAAGGACTGTCATGCCAATTAAAATCATCGGATATGCCTATCCGGTTAAATCAGGTAAGTCCTTCTCTGTTTCTGGATGAGCCCATTTTCCACTATACAACGTGTCGTATTGTGGCCAATCCTTTACATCAACAGCAAGCCCCAGAGCCCTTAGGAAAGCTGGACCTCGCCAAAATCGGCGATTGAACCTGAAAGTGAACTCATTGAGATAAGCCTGCAAGTGCTTATGCGTTACAGCCCCCTTGTGAGTGCCAGTCAGCCAACGTTTCAGGTTGGAAACAATGAGATGCACGAGCGGTAACCACTTACCCGTCTTATGCCCTTTATGAGTCTGAAGTGTACGAATGTGACGGTAACCGAGTGCTTCCAAGCCGTTGTATCCCTTCCAACCATCGGTGTAAATTTTAGTCCCCGTTTCTATGCTCGATTCGATCCAAGGCAACAGCGTCTCTGCACTGGCATCAGGGATGACCACCATACGTACGCGACCAGCGCGTTTGCGGAGCACGGGTTCGCCATCAGCCTGAGAACGTTTCTGATGCTCCGGGGGGCCATCAATGTCGTATTGTGTGACATGGCGACCAGGTTTACGTCCGCTTGTGTCTATCCAACGCACGATTTCGACAGATATGACCACGAGCGATTTCTTTCCTTTAGACCGGCCAGGCTTTTCTTCTTCATGACCACCGATGTAACACTCGTCCACCTCAACCTCACCTTTAAGTTTTTCTCGGCCAGGTGCTACGAGTGCGGAGCGCAGCTTGTGTAACATGTTGAATGCGGTTTCGTATCGCTTGATCCCGAGTTGTTTCTGAAACTGTAGAGCGGATATGCCTGGTGTAAGAGTTGACATGAGGTACGCTGCATAGAACCAGGTAGTTAGATTCTGGCGTGAGCGATGCATGACAGTGCCCGCCTTGAGGCTGACTTGATGACCATTGCTGCATTCGATAACGCCACGACTTGCAATAGGCCATCCTTTCTGACTGCTACACTTGGGGCATACAAATCCGTTCGCGTAACGGACCCGAAATAAATATTCTGCGCAAGCTTCGTCTGTAGTGAACATGCGCACGAAATCAAGTAACGAGCTTGGCTTTTCAAGCATTGGGAGTGGTTGCGGCATGTTTTTAATCTATCATGGCCGTGATACCTGAATCAACCGGATAGGCATATCATCGGAATATCCGGAAGCCCGGTAAAAAACGGAAACGTAGATGCATTTCTGGGCTCGATAATGGATCTGGCCGTGGAAAAAGGACTCGATGCGGAAACGATTAATCTTTCCGGAATGGAAATTAAAAACTGCGTTCACTGCAATTTTTGCATCGTAAAACAAAAACCGGGAAAATACTGTTCACTTGAAGATGATGCACAGTTGATATTCGAGAAATTGGAACGCGCGGATATCATCGTACTGGCCAGTCCGGTTTACTTCATGCGCACCAGCGGAATGATGGCAACCTTTTTAGACCGGCTGCGGGTTTTTATTTTCGGCAATATTGCCGGCGGAAAACTGCGAAATAAAATCGGAATAAGTGCCGGGGTATCCTGGTCAAGGCATGGGGGGATGGAGACTACACATCTTTCCCATATTCTTGCATTTATCACTCTGGATATGATTCCTGCGACAAATCATTCATCCATAAGCCCGATGGGTGCAGCAGCAGTTGCCAGTATACATGGGGAAGGGAAATTTGATCCGTCTATCCGAATTGGAATAAATGAGGATGAAGCCGGGTTAAAATCCGCCAATGCCATATTTTCCCGTGCACTGGAATTGGCCGAACTCATTCACAAATAAAAAATATCACTCCGAACCAAATTCAACTCGAATTAAATCGGCCAGCACGCACCCCAAGGATTATTTTCACATTTGGAAAACCGTAGAATTAGTGACAGGATTACCTGTACAGAACTTTTTCTATCTCAATGATATAAACTTTTTCCATACGCCAAAAGGCTCCCAGATCTGCCGAAGATCCCACAGAGCTGATTGCTCATCTTCCCCGATTACAGCGCATCGATATTTATATATGAACACTGATGCCCGAGCATTGACAGCACAATGGATCCATACCTTTCCGCCAGATGCTGACTGCATGGCGGCCACAAACTTGTCGAAATCATCTCTGGTCGGATTGAAAGGGGCAACCGGAATATAAATGTATCGCATTCCCAATGCTGTCACCAGAGTTCTTTCGCCTTTAAGGGAATTTTCGGTACCCTGCGGCAAAAGATTGATGACGGTCTTGTAGCCGGCATCGCGAATCGCATAAAACTGGTTCTCGGTAGGCTGCCCGGAAGATCCGATCCGGTCATTAATCAAAAGATAGTTCAAGGTATCTTCCACGGAATCATCACTAAACTTCATTGGCGTATATTTTTCTGCCAGGGACAATAAATAGCGCCACATCGTTCTTATGAACCTTAATTTCATCTTGTCTCCTTTAAACATAATCCAGTAACCATTGTGCGGCCGGACGAGTAAAAAGCTGTCTTTATGTCGGCAGCAAACAAATCTCAGGTTGCTGTGTCGTATCCCATAAAAAACAATTGAAAAAGAGACAATTCCGTGATTTTGTCCAATCTTGTTCATTCATGCGCAAATTGTCTCAGGGTTTGAAGGATAAAATGAATCGCGGTGAACGAACGGCAAATCGGACAAAAGCCGCTATCAAGCATGCGCTTGTCGAACTTATCAGGGAACAAACCACCATCATGTGAGCCGGCGGCAAGTAAATTGCCTATTTTACTTCGCCAACGAGGCCTTCAATTGCTCCAGCATATCACACCACACACCGGCGGTCTCCGGACCGACTTGATCGATCAGCCGGCAAATCGGTGAGAGGATGGCCATCTCGATCCGTTTGAAGTCCTTATTAATTTTCGGGGAAAGCCGAGCGATAACCTTTCGTCTGTCCCGTGGAACGATTTCACGAATCAGAATATCTTTTTTCACCAACCGATCGACCATTGCCGAAGTTGAGGCTACGGAAACCCCCAGCAGACCGGCAAGTTGGGTAATGGTCACCTGCTTTCGTTTACGAATAACACTGACCGCCTGCAGCTGAGCGGGAGTGATCTCAACCGGGAAAGGGGATGCGATACCGGTGCCCGCGCAGGATTTCGATCGCTCGGCGAGAAGCTCGTGAACGGTTTTCACGGTGCCGCAAATCTGTCTCGCATATGCTGCTGTGTCGACTGTTGTCATAGTGCCCTCGTCTCATCAATGTGTAGTTAGTTAAATTTCCAGTCCCCTATTTGAATCGGATCAACGGCATTAACCTTGATCACGATCAGTGTCGTGTCCTCCTCCGGCTCACGGCCGCTTGAAAACCGTTGCAACTCAAAAAATACCGCATCCAGAATATCGGCGGCGCTACCGGCGGCATGCTCCCGGATAATCTCTCGAAAACGATTTTCACCGAACATCGGTTCGTTTTTATCTCGCCGCTTCCATAGTCCATCTGTGACCACGCTAATCAGTCGGCCATCGGGGGGTATTTCGATGAAATGCTCGTGGAATCGCATCGTTTTATCTGCCCCAATGGCCGATCCATTTCCTTCCAGCTCCTGAAAAACGCCGTTTGCCGTGTTGTAAAGCAGTACCTGCTCGTGACCGGCCCTGACCCAGCGAATCCGGCGACTCTCCGGATCAACGACCAGCACCAGCAAGGAGATCAACCAGCCGTTGTCTTGCAGCTCCAGGGTGAAATACTGATTCATCTCCGTGACAATCCGGTCGATTGATTGATCGCGTGAGGCCAGTACCCGAAAAAACGCACCGGCGGAGACCATCAGCAGTTCCGCATCCTCGCCATGTCCGGAAATATTCCCAACCACCACCCCTAATGGGCCGTAATGATCGTTCTCTTCCCACAGATAATCGACATAATCTCGATCGGTTTCGCTGCCTGACAGGCTTTTTCCGGCGATATCAAAATCGACGCTCGCCCGGCTTTGACGCAAACATTTCTTTTTCATATGTTTTTCTACATAACCTTCGCCATGCCGTGGCGACCATCCAGACAAACAGATGGGACCTGTTGAACTTTATCGTATTGCTCAGATTTTCAATGGACCATAAAGCTCAACAAACTTTGGAGAAAACGCGCAGGCTCTGATGCCAGGGTATAATACGAACACCTCAATCTGTTTGATGGCCGCCATGGCATGAGGCACAGTTCCGAGAAAAGTTTATATTTTTTAAGAATCAAATTGGGTCCGTTCCAATCGTTCCATCCAGCCATCCAGTTCTTCCTGCGATGCGAAGAGAAAAAAGCTACCCGTGCTTCGCTGGACGGCCATAAGATCGATGAGAAAATCGTAAACGGCATTGGCGGCCTGCTGGTCGGCCACCAGAGCCTGGTTCTGGGCGTCGATGAGATCAATGATGGATTTGATGCCGCGCGTATAGGAATCGGTCACCAGTGTGAGGTTGCGCCGGGCCGCATCGGCGGCATCGTTTGAGAGCCGGATACCGGGATAGGAGGCACGAATCAGGTGGACCGCCTTGAGGATTTGCTCCTCGACATGGTTTGCCAGGGCGTCACGCTCATGCTCCAGTTGCAACAACTCTTCCTGAGACCGATTGAGGGTGGCGCGTCTTCCACCACCGGTATACAGAGGCAGGGTGACCTGAATCCCGGCAGCCCAGTCCGTTTCATCCATTCCAAGCGGATAGCAGGATCCTTCTCCGCTTTTGGTGATGCTCTCGGTCACATCACCGAAGAGGGACATAGTCGGCACCCAGAACTCCCGTTTGGCCTGGATGATGCTGCGCTTCTGGGCGGCGATAGTCGCCTTGATCTGCTTTAGCACCGGAGACGCGTTGAGCCCCTCAGTCACCAGAAAATCTCTGAGACGGTCAAGCTCCTTGGAGTTGTCCATATATTGGATCAACCTCCGGTCGGGAAGTATGCTCAGAGGGTCCGTAAAGTCGGCTTCTTCCGGGGCAAACTTCTCCCGTAAGGGGCGATTGAGGATATTGTTCATGGCACTGATGGCATCCAGAGTCACGGATTGGGCGCTGAGCAAGTTTCGACGGCTGTCGGCAATCTGGCTCTCCCAGCGGTAGACCTCCTCGGGACCGCCGACGCCGATCTCCATCCGGATGCGCGCCCGTTGGAGGTTTTCACGAGTCAGGTTCAGGTTCTCCGCTTGAATCCGTTCGATACTCCTGGAGCGCAAGACATTCAGATAGGCGCTGGCGGCGGCCTGTAGAATATCCAGCCGCACCGCATCACGCCCCTGCTCCCTTGAGGTTTGCAGGTATTTCTCTATCTCAAAGCTGGCCCAGGCCTTGTCCGAATAGATCAGTTGGGTGGCATGCAGCGATCCGGTCCAATGGCGCTGAGGTAGACTGCCGGAGGCTGCCCGGGCCCGGTCATCATCAACTATCACAGCCTGGGTCCTCACGTTCAACTGGGGCAGCAGGGGGGATTTCGTTTCCTGCAACCGGGACTTGCCGGCTTCCACTGACCGGTTGGCGGCAGCCAGGTCCAGGTTGGCCGCCAGAGCCTCCTGCATGGCGATATTGATGTTCAGCCGTCGTTCGATTGCGGTGGCTTCGTCATTGAGTAATTCGGCCTCGGTGAGAAGATCCCAGCCGGGGTAAACCTGGATAGCCCGGGCGGTGGCCATATTGATGAACCATTTCTCCCCTGCGACAACAGGCGCGGAAAGCGTTCCTGCATCGGCTCCGTCGAGGACCTCCTTGAGGTTGACGGCAACACTTCGAGCAAGGCTCAGCATGTTGTCTTCGGCAAGGGTGCAGGCCAGCACCCCTTTCTCCACATCGGCCCGACCTCTGAAAGAGAAACTGGGCAATTTGCGTGCGATAAGACCGTCCACCAGAGTCCGGAATTCGCGATCGGAAAAGCGCGGCATCTGCGATAGAAATACGGCATCAGCTTCCGGTGGGATCCTTGCCAGCACATCTTCACCCGAATCCTTCACCGTTGTCACGGTCACCGTCAGATTCTCTGCTTGGGCCAGGCGGTGGATCAGGGCGTTGAGCTGGGGGATGGATTCATAGATAAACTCGTCCATGACGATGGCCACCCGGGAAAACGGTGTAATTCTCCTGAACTGTTGAAACGGCCGGTTCAAGTCGGGAAATGCGCTGATATAATTCAAGTTTCTTATCCCGCTGGTTCCCTTATCGGATGGAATTCCCTGAATTTCGGCATCCACTACATGGACGGCGAATACGGGTTTACCGAAATGGCGACGCCGGCAGACCTCATGGGAGGAAACCTCTCCCAGGACCAGGACCATATCCACCTCGCCGGGCAGCAGCAGCCGATCGATGGCCCGGTTGATCCGCTTGACATTCCAGCCGCCGCTGATCTGTGCCCCGGTCGGGAAGCTCGCGGTGTGCTCGCCGCGGATCATACTCTGGATTTCATTGGAAAAAAGATCTCTGACACTCTGAAATTGCATCGAATCGCCGTCATAGACCATCCCGATCCGAACCGTTTTTGCCTGGACAATGGAAGCAAAAACCAGGGTCAGGCCGATCCATCCCAGAACAAATGCATATCGGCGTTTCATATGGGTACTCCTGTGTGATTTATAATTGGCGATGTGTCGAATCCCTGTTTTCATCTTTCAGGTTCGAGTTGAATGTTAAAAAACGTGGCATACAGGGTCGGCACGAAAAGCAGGGTCAACAAAGTGGCGAACCCCAGGCCGAAGACGATGGTCACCGCCATGGAAACGTAAAAGGGGTCCTGGAACAGGGGAATCATCCCCATCATGGTCGTCAGGGCGGCCAGCATGACCGGACGCATCCTGCTCACCCCTGAATCCACCACGGCCCGCAAGGGCGCCTTGCCCCCCCGAATCTCCAGGTCGATCTGGTCGATGAGCACGATGGCGTTTTTGATGAGCATGCCGGACAGACTCATCAGCCCCAGCAACGCCATGAACCCGAAGGGCTGTTGCAGCAGCAAAAGGCCCACGGTAACGCCGATGATCCCCAGGGGCACAGTGAGCCAGATGATCAACGGCTGACGCAAGGCGTTAAACAGACCGATCACAACGAGGACCATCATACCGAAAAAGATGGGGACGTTCGCCCCCAACTGGTCGTTGGCTTCGGCGCTCTCCTCGGCCTCTCCGGACCATGCCAGAAAGTAGCCGGGCATCCCTTTCAACGGGAGGATATCGTCGAATTTCACCGCTCCGGTGCCAACGCCCTCCTGCCCCGGGTCGACACGGGCGCCGAGATAGGCTTCGACGTCCACGCCCAGGGCCGCCTCGATTCTCGGCTTCAGCCGCGCCAACAGTTCAGAGGGCAGTTCCGTGCGGGCGTCGCAGTGCAGCTTGATCAGGCCCCGGCGCTGGCGCCTGGAAATGCGGGCGTTTTCCGACTCGGTGGCAAAACCGTCGACCACCTGGGACAGGGGTATGTTGCGGCCTGCGGTGGGGCTGAAGATCTGGATGTCGCGCATGTTCTCCATGGCGATCCGTTCGTTGACCGGCGCCTTTGAGATGATGGGGATCAATTCGATTCCTTCCCGGTAGACCCCCGCGGCGACGCCCGAAAAATTGGACCGGATGGCCCGGGCCACCATGGTGCGATCGATGCCCAGACGCCGCGCCCGATCCTCGGCTATCACCGGACGCACCACCTTCACCGGCGCCCCCCATTCACTGCGAAGCGCCTTGGTTTCCGGATCCGAGGTCATGACAGCCATGGCCTTCTCCGCCAGGGAGCGCAACACGACGGGATCCGGGCCGTTGATGCGCAGTTGAATCTTGCCCCCGTTGCCTGGCCCAAGGTTGAATCTCTTCACGTTGACCGTCGCGTCCGGCATCATCCGTTCCAGGTCGTTCTGGACCCTGGTGTAGATGCCGTCAATCGTCCGGTAGTCGACGACAGAGGCCAGGATGCAGCAATAGTTAGCGCCGGCATCCACGGGGACGTCGTAGGTGAGCAAAAACCGGGGATGGCCGGCCCCTAAGGCCGAGGCGATGTCGGAGACCCCTTCCAGGCCCCGCAAATAGGCCTCCACGCGGGCCACGGCCTTTTCCGTCTCGCGGATATGGATTCCTTCTCGAAACTGGCACTCAACCATAATCTGCGGACGGGTGGATGGCGGAAAGAACATGTCGTCCACGTAGCCGAAGCCGAACACGGACACGATGAACATGCCCGCTACCAGGGCGAGGGTGATCCAACGAAAACGCATAGCGGCGATGAGGACCCGGCGATATGCCCGGTAGAACCTTCCGTCGTAAGGATTTTTCGATCCGCGGACCGTTTCCTTCTTCCTTTTTCCATCCAGGATGAAAAGTTTGGTCATCAACGGGGTCGTGGTCACTGCGGTAAGCCAGCTCATCGACAGCGAGATGAGAATCACCTGGTAGAGAGACCGGCAGTATTCTCCTGCGGCATTTTTCATGCTTCCGATGGAGGCGAAGGCGAGCACAGCCACCGCGGTTGCGCCAAGCAGCGGGACCGCGTTCTGGCCCACCACCTCCCGGGCCGCCTTCAACCCATCCATGCCCTGCTCCATGCGCACCTTCATGCCGTCCACCACCACGATGGCGTTATCCACCAGCATCCCCAGGGCGATGATCAGCGCGCCCAGGGAGATGCGCTCCAGAGCGATATCGTAGATATTCATCAACACGAAGGTGGCAGCGATGGTGAGCGCCAGAATAAATCCGATTATCAGGCCGCTGCGCAGCCCCATGAACAAGAGGAGCACCACGACGACGATGACAACGGCTTCCAACAGATTCACGAGAAATCCGTTCACCGCCTCGGTGACGGCCTCGGATTGCATGGAGACGACCCCCAATTCCATGCCCACTGGTATCCGGGGCATCAACTCATCGATGCGCCGCTGCACCGCGTCGCCCATCACCACGGCGTTCCCTCCCAGGACAGTGGAGATGGCGATGCCGATGGCGGGCTTGCCGTTGAAGCGCAGGATGTTCTCCGGGGGATCCATGTAGCCCCGGCGAATGTCGGCCACGTCCTTCAGGTAGATGAGCCTGCCCCCGCGGCCGGCGATGAACAGCTCCCCGAAATCCTTTTCCGAGGTAAAGGTTCCCGTGGGATAAATGGGGACATGCTCGCTGCCGATCTTGATCTTGCCGGTGTCCGCGGGCAGATTTTTGGCGCTCAAGGCCGTAAAAATCTCTTCACAGGTAATGCCCAGGGCGGCCATCTTTTCCTTGGCCATCTCAACGTAAATTGCCTCGGTCTGTTCACCGAAAAATACAACTTTTTTCACGTCGGTGACGGTGAGCAATTCGCGTTTAAGTAGCTCGGCCACCCGTTTGAGCTCTGCGTGGGAATACCCCTCCCCGGTGAGGGCGAAATAGACGCCGTAGACGTCGCCAAAGTCGTCGTTGATCAGGGAAGGGCCCGCGCCCGGGGGCAGCTGCTCCTGGACACTCCTGATTTTGCGGCGCATTTCGTCCCACACCTGGGGCAACGACGCCTTGTCGTATTCGTCCTTGATGACGACCCGGACGACGGAAAACCCGCGGGAGGAAAACGACTCCACCCGTTTAAGCTGGCCCAGTTCCTGGACCGCCTTTTCGATACGTTCCGTCACCTCCTTTTCGACCTCACCCGGCGAGGCCCCGGGATAGGGCGTCGCCACCACGGCCTCTTTGATGACAAATTCCGGATCTTGCAGGCGGGACAGATCCCGGTACGCCAGGAAACCGAGTAACAGGACAACCACAGTCATGGTCCAGGTGATGACATTTTTCTTTATTGAGAGCTCTGCGATATTCATTATTTGCATTCCCTACATTGAGGCGTCCCAGATGCTGACTCTCATTCCCGCCTGCAATTTGGTGATACCGGCGGTCACCACCTTTTCACCCCCGGCGAGACCCTCGCGGATAACGATGCCATCATCCCCGGTCATCTCTCCCACACGGACCATGGCCCGTTGGACCGTCATCTGCGCTTCGTTGAGTACCCACACAAAAGGTTCCTTCTTCGAATCCTCCGTGACGGCGATGGCTGGGACAACGATTCGGTTGCCGTCTCCGGCAGGGAATCCGGAATCGCTCTCCACCGCGGCTGTCATGCCCGGCAGGATGTTGATGCCTTCGGGCCGCGGCATCACCATGACAACCTGGTAGGTCTGGGTCTTGGGGTCTGCATCGGTGGAAAATTCTTTGAGTCTAAGGGGAAAGGTCCGTTTCGGTGCCACAGCGAACCGGGCGACCACATCTGCGTCATCGTCTGTTCGGAACCGGGTCATCATGGTTTCCGGAACATCCAGAAGAATCTCTATGGCGGAAATGTCCTGCAAAAAAACAATGGGCTGTTTGGCCTGAATTTCCTGATGGTTTTCCACGTGGCGTTTGGCCACGACCCCTGCAAAAGGAGCCTTCAGGCAGGTGTCATCAAGGGCGTCCTTAGCCGCTTTCAGTTTAGCCTCCAATCCGCTGATCCTGGACTGCATGGCTTCAATATCCTCTTCTCTTGCCCCCGTTTCCCCCTTCGCTAAATTTTGTTCGGCCGCCTCCAGTTTGGCCTTGGCAGTATCCCTGAGATGAGCATACCGCTCAAATTCGGCCCTGGAAACATGCCGTTTTATCCATAGTTGCCTATAGCGTTTGTCCTGATCCTCGGCGAAGAGATATTGTGCCCTGGCTGCATCGATTTCCGATTCCAGTATCCTGATATCCTCAACTCTGGCTCCTCTTTTCATGGACTTGAAATTGGCTTTGGCTTCGGACAGGGCGCTTTTGATCCCCCTGAGATTGGTTTCAAAGTCCCTCGGGTCGATGCGGGCGATGAACTGGCCCCGTTTGACTGTCTGCCCCTCTTCCACCGGCAGTTGAACCAGCGGCCCGGACACCTTGAACGACAGATTCGCCCGCCGGTTGGCGCGGGTTCTACCCGGCAGGGAGATCGGGCCGGCAGCAGTTCCATTGACCACGGTGGTGACCTTGACAGGGCGGGTGACTGCCCTGGGCGTTGGACCGTCCTTTTTTTTGCAACCGCCGCCGCCAACAACAAGAAACATCAATACGGCTGGGACAGCGATGGAAAAAAATCGTCCGATCGAGTTCCGGTTAAATGGTCCTGAAAGGGCAAACATGTGTTTCATAGTCAAAACCTTTGAATACTCGTTGATATAAAAATGATGATGTGGTCTGAAAGATCCACTGTCAGACGAATGCCATGGAATCCATTTTTACCTGTTTCCGGGTGGTTTAACGGTGCAACTCATACGAACACCGGGGTCGCAGCATATCCACACCGTGTGATGCACAATCCCCAGTGTACCAAGCGCTTCAACCAGATTTTCCACAATGGCCGGTTTCCCTTCAACTGCCGGGTGATGCAGCCAAACCGCCCAGTCGTTTTCCACCTGTTCACTCTTACACAGCCTGGCGGAACTGTGCAGCAAAGCGGTCTGTTCCACCATTTCAGTAAAGAGTTCCCGAACTACATGCGAATCCACGATTCTGTTGAGGCGGACGACGATCATATCTATCCGGCCTTTGGTTGTTTGATTCATGGCGCGCTCCTTTTTCCTGAACTGATTGCCAAACTCGTGCCAGAGCATTAACCATTCAAAATTACGCTATAATTTAATTTTTTGTCGATTTACACACCGTATACGGCACAATAATAATGCCATATGCGGTGCTTTATGATATGAGCACCATATGCGGCATTTTCATAAAAACCATAAAACCGGGAGACACCATGAAAAAAGCCGGAGATGATTTTTTTCACCAGGCCACCCTGCGTATCTGCGGCAGCCTGGATCTGGATACCATGCTGGCCGATTGTTACGAGTTCATTCGAAAGGTCATTCCGGCAGACGGAATCTCCCTGAGCGTCTACGATAAAAAGACCGGCATGACCGAGGAGCTTGCTGTCGTCAATGATCCGGAGCTTGAGCTCCAAGAGCAAAATTTTAAAATATCGCCGGAGGCGATGTCCTACATTGAAAGCTTCAAGAAAGCGTTTCCGGGAGTCCCCGGCTTTATCACCAACCGACCCAAGGAAAATCCGCTGGGCCGACAGGCATGGGAGGCAATGAATAAAAAACCCTTCTCTTTTATTTTTTCCCACTTGATCGTTGGCGGTTCGGAAATCGGCGTGATCAGCCTCTTAGCCAAAGGATACGACCGGTATGCCCCATCCGATCTGGACCTGCTCAACCAGCTAAACGGCCCCTTTGCCATTGCCCTGTCCAATGCCTTGCAGCATCGGGAGGTGCTGCGCCTGAAAGAGATGCTGGCCGATGACAACCGCTATCTCAACCGGCAACTTCACCGCCTGGCAGGAGATGAGATCATCGGCCAGAACTTCGGTTTGCGCGATGTGATGGAGATGGTCAGGCAGGTGGCCCCCATGTCCAGCCAGGTTTTACTGCTCGGCGAGACCGGCGTGGGCAAGGAGGTAATCGCCAACGCCATCCACCACTTATCGCCAAGGGTTGACGGCCCGTTTATCAAGGTCAACTGCGGGGCGATTCCCGAATCCCTCATTGACAGCGAATTGTTCGGTCACGAAAAAGGAGCCTTTACCGGGGCGCTTGGAAAAAAACGGGGGCGGTTCGAACGGGCCCATGGGGGGACGATTTTCCTGGATGAAATCGGCGAGCTTCCCCTTCCGGCCCAGGTCAGGCTTCTGCGGGTGATCCAGACGCGGGAGATCGAGCGGGTGGGCGGAACCAAGCCTGTTCCTGTGGACATACGGATCATCGCCGCTACCCATCGCAATCTGGAAGAGATGATACGCAATGGGAGATTCAGGGAAGATCTCTGGTTCCGGTTGAATGTGTTTCCCATCACGATCCCCCCCCTTCGGCACAGGGTGATGGATATCCCGGCCCTTGTCAGCTTTTTCATCAAAAGGAAATCTAAGGAGATGAACCTTGATGCAGGAAAGACTCCTGCCCCGGGCAGTATCGAATCACTTCAGACTTACGCCTGGCCCGGCAATGTCAGGGAACTGGAAAATGTTGTGGAGCGAGCCCTGATCCGAAGCGCGACTTCCGCACCTGGAGACTATCTGCGTTTTGATGAATCAACAATTCGGATAGAGCCTTTTGAGAAACCTGCCACTGAACCCGCCGGCCCCCGTGTCCTGAAAATGGATGAGGCCATGAAACTCCACATCGAGTCGATTCTCTACCTGACAAAGGGGAAAATACAGGGGCAAAACGGGGCTGCAGCATTGCTTGGTTTGCCTCCCAGCACACTTCGAAACCGGATGAGAAAGTTGAGAATGGTTTTTGGAAGGCGGGCAAAAAAATAAATAAATTCGAAATAGAATACTCCGATTGAGTAATTGCAAAATCAAATAAATAAGCGGAAACAGCTCTTCACTTTCACCATTTCCGCCTTATAAACATATCCCTCAGCATGCGCACTGCTATGCTTTTATTATTCTTTTTCCAGACAAGGACGTTTTCGTTATAAAGTTGTTTGTCTTTCAAGTGGATTTTAGCGACAGATCCTTTATGCATAAAGGATGCAGGAAAAAATGCCAACCCTATTCCCGAAGCGACCATCGACATCGCTTCCTCATAATTGTTGGAGCGTATTACCTTGGATATGTCAATTCCGGCATCCCTCAAAAAGGCTAAGCCTCTGGCAACGCATTTCGACACATAGGAATCGCTGACCATGATAAATCTTTCATCCTTGAAATCGCTGAGCCAAAATCTCTCACCTGTCGCGAACGGGTGATCCTTTGAAGTAAAAACGCACAGGGGCTCCCGGAATAGGAACTGCGTCTCCAGCCTGGAATCATCTCTCACTTCGGTTGCTTCCGTTATGGTAATATCCAGGGTGTCGTTTATGATCTGACGAATAAGCTG
>ENA-ORCT01000482-ORCT01000482.1-marine-metagenome-genome-assembly--contig:-NODE-482-length-19181-cov-2.815798_pt1 | contig 19181 bp, 17 predicted proteins | sample MGYA00248632_ERZ508511 | MGnify/ENA primary metagenome ERZ508511 (study PRJEB26182, sample SAMN06268839) | marine metagenome | isolation source: Tt an P1-techrep anaerobic enrichment on pine from sediment...
GAGACGTACGCAGCGCCCTTCCTTCAAATCGATAGCCGGTATGACAATCATTTACAGTTCTCCAAAATTCTTCAGGATGTGCAGACCCACCTGCTGGCTCTTTTCAGGATGAAACTGGGTAGCCATGACGTTGTCGCGCCAGATGCTGGAACAGAAACGCAAACCGTAGTCGGTAGTGGTTGCCACCACCGCCTCATCGTCGGGATCGACATAGTAAGAATGGACGAAGTAGACCGCCGAGCCGTCTTCCACCCCACGCAACAGCGGCGACGGTTGTTCGATGGAGATCTGGTTCCAGCCCATATGCGGCACCTTGAGCTGCTCACCCGCCACGCGCATGTCGTCGGCAAAGCGCCGCACCTTGCCGGGGATGACGCCGAGGCCCTGGTGACAACCGAATTCCTCGCTTTCGCTGAACAGCAGCTGCAGACCGAGACAGATGCCTAGAAACGGCCGGCCGCTGGCAATATGGCTGTGAATTGCATCGATGAAGTCGCCCTGGCGCAGGTTGTCCATGCAGTCCTTGAAAGCCCCTACCCCGGGCAGCACCAGCTTATCGGCCCGCTCTACCACCCGCGGATCAGCGGTCACCTCGGCGGGGAAGCCGACCTTTTCGAAGCCTTTCTGCACACTTCGCAGATTGCCCATGCCGTAATCGATGATGGTGATCATGTTACTCCAACTTTCCTTTACTCGACATCACCCCAACGATGCGCTCGTCTTGGCCAGTCGCCTCGTCGAGGGCGCGGCCGAAGGCCTTGAATACCGCCTCGATGATGTGATGCAGGTTACTGCCGTAATTCAGGTTGACGTGCAGATTGACCCCGGCATGATTGCAGAAGGCGACGAAAAACTCTTCGGTCAGCTCGACATCGAAATCGCCGACCTTGGCCTTGGGCAGATCGACGTTGAAAACCAGATGGGGCCGCCCGGAAAAATCGATATCGACCGTGGCCAGCGCCTCGTGCATGGGCATGGTGCAACGTCCGTAGCGACGCAGCCCTTGCTTGTCGCCTATTGCCTGCTTAAATGCCTCGCCGAGGCAGATGCCGAGGTCTTCAACGGTGTGATGGGCATCGACCTGCACGTCCCCTTCGGCCTTCACCTCGAGATCGAAAAAGCCGTGCCTGGCCAGCAGCACCAGCATGTGGTCGAGAAAAGGCACCGAGGTGGCAATGTCCCCGCGGCCGCTGCCGTCCAGGGCCAGGGTCAGATGAATCCGGGTTTCTGCGGTCTGCCGATCGATGGTCGCGCTGCGTGGCATATCCATTCCCCCCTATTGGTTAAGGCTGCACCCTTCCGTCCGGACGGGCACCATTGAATATTCAGCGGTCAAGGCGGATCGATACCGACCGGCCGTGGGCGGCGAGCCCTTCCAGCTCCGCCAGATGGACGACCGCCCCGCCGATCCGCTGCAAACCGTCGCGGCTCAAGGAAATCAGACTCGATTTCTTGACGAAATCGTCGACCCCGAGGGGCGAGAAAAAACGCGCCGTGCCGCCGGTCGGCAGAGTGTGGTTGGGCCCGGCCAGATAGTCGCCCGCCGCCTCCGGGGTGTGGTGGCCCATGAAAATCGCACCGGCATGGCGAATCAACGGCAGCACCGCAAAGGGATCGGCCACCGCCAGCTCAAGATGTTCCGGAGCGATGCGGTTACTGAAAGCAATGGCTTCGTCGAGGTCGGCCGCAACGATGATCGCCCCGTAACTGGCCAGGGACCGCTCAGCAATATCGCGTCGCGGCAGCACGACCAACTGTTGGGCAAGAGCCTCCCTGACTGCTGCGGCAAAATCGCCGTCGGTGGTGACCAGGATGCTGGCCGCCAGTTCATCGTGCTCGGCCTGGGACAGCAGGTCGGCCGCCACGTGCTGCGGATCGCCGCTGCCGTCGTTAATGACCAGAATCTCGCTAGGCCCGGCGATCATGTCGATATCGACCTGGCCGAAGACCTGCTTCTTGGCGGTGGCCACGTAAATATTGCCGGGACCGGTGATCTTGTCGACCCGCGGAACGCTTTCGGTGCCGAAAGCCAGAGCCCCTACCGCCTGAGCACCGCCGATTTTGAAAACCCGGTCGACCCCGGCCAGTTTGGCGGCCGCCAGCACATGGGGATTGACCTCCCCGCCGGGCATCGGCACCGCCATAACGATTTCGCCGACGCCAGCCACCTTGGCCGGCAGAGCGTTCATCAGCACCGACGACGGATAGCTGGCCTTGCCGCCGGGAACATAGATGCCGACGCGGTCAAGGGGCCGCACCAGTTGGCCGAGGAGCATGTCAGGCTCGTCGGTGGACAGCCAGGACTCCTGCTTCTGTTTGCGATGAAAGGCTTCGATACGGTCGGCGGCCAGCTGCAGGCAGACCCGGGACTCTTCATCGATCTCGGCCAGGGCCTTTTCCAGTTCTTCAGCCGTGACCTCGACGGTAACGGCACAGAGATTCAGCCCATCGAAACGGGCGGTATAGTCGAACAGCGCCCGATCCCCTTCCTGCCGCACTCGGGCGATGATCTCGGCCACGGCCTCCTCGACCCCTGCCGGCGGCTCCTCGCCGCGCGCCACGATACGTTCCAGGGCCGCCTCGAAATCGGCGTCGTCGAAACGCAGAAACTCGATCATGATCTCTCCCACACGATAATCCGGGCAACAGGGTTAGCCGGAAATTTTCGTTTCGTCGCCGACCACCTGCTCCAGATCGGTAAGGATGCGGCTCAGTCGTTCATGTTTGGTCTTCAGACTGGCCCGGTTGACGATCAGACGGCTGGTGATCTCGGCGATGGTTTCCACTTCCACCATGTCGTTGTCGCGCAGCGTGGCGCCGGTAGAAACCAGATCGACTATGCGCTCGGCCAGACCGACCAACGGCGCCAATTCAATGGAACCGTACAGCTTGATGAGTTCGACCTGTACGCCGCGAGCGGCAAAATAACGTTCGGTGATATTGGGGTACTTAGTGGCCACGCGGATGTTCGACCAGCTGGTGGGATCTTCCTCCTCCAGCAGGGCCTTGGGTTCGGCCACCACGAGCCGGCAGTAGCCGAACTTGAGATCGAGAGGCTCGTAAAGATCCTTGCCCTGCTCCAGCAGAGTGTCCTTGCCGACCACGCCGAGATCGGCGCAGCCGTATTCGACATAGGTCGGCACGTCGGTGGCCCGCACCGCCATGAAGCGAAATTTGCTTTCGCGGTTTTCAAAAACCAACTTGCGGCTGTCGCCGGCCATTTCCGGGCAGGTGATGCCGATCTTGCCGAAAAGCTCCATCGAATCCTGCATGATGCGCCCTTTGGGCAAGGCGAATGTGATGTAATCACTCATAAAACAACCGTCCTTTGTCCGTTGTCAGCGGCCATTTGCCAACGACAAAAACCACTGACTGATGACCAGTGCCATACGACCTATTACTCCTTAACCCGTTCGATGCAGGCTCCCAGCTGGCGAAACTTTTCCTCGATCCGCTCGTAGCCCCGGTCAAGGTGGTAGATGCGCCGCACCTCGGTGGTGTTGTCAGCTGCCAGGCCAGCCAATACCAGACAGGCGCTGGCCCGTAGATCGGTCGCCATGACCGGCGCGCCAAACAGTTCCTTGACCCCCTTGACCGTCGCTCTACCGCCCTCGATAGAAATATCGGCGCCCATGCGCTGCAATTCACAGACGTGCATGAAGCGGTTTTCAAAGACATTTTCACTGATCACGCTGGTCCCCTCGCTCAAAGCCATCAGAGCCATGAACTGGGCCTGCATGTCGGTGGGGAAACCCGGATGGGGCCGGGTTTTGATGTCGACCGCAGCGATGCGACGCGGTCCCTTGACCCGCAACCCCTCTTCCTCTTCGCTCACCTCGACCCCGGCTTCGCGCAATTTGCAGATCAACGCCTCGAGATGCTTGGCTCGAGCACCGCAGACCAGCACGTTGCCACGGGTCAGGGCGGCAGCTACCATGAAAGTACCGGCTTCGATACGATCGGGCATCACCGAAAAATTCATGGGCTGTAATTCGTCCACCCCTTCGATGGTGAGGCGATCGCTGCCGGCACCACTGATGCGCGCCCCCATGGAGCTCAATGCCTCGGCGAGGTCGACGATTTCCGGCTCGCAGGCGGCGTTTTCGAGCACTGTGGTGCCTTTAGCCAGGGTCGCGGCCATCATCAGATTCTCAGTCCCGCCCACAGTGGGAATATCGAGATAGATATGGGCGCCCTTGAGGCGCTTGGCGCGCGCCTCGACATAACCGTGATCAAGCTCGATACGAGCCCCCATGGCCTCGAGCCCCTTGAGGTGCAGATTGATCGGCCGTGCACCGATGGCACAACCTCCGGGCAAACTGACCCGGGCATGGCCGAGGCGAGCCAGCAGCGGACCCAGGCTCAGCACCGAAGCGCGCATGGTCCGCACCAGTTCATAGGGCGCCTCGACACTCTGAATGGCCGTGGCATCCACGGTGCAGTAATCGTCCTGACGCACAACTTGCGCACCAAAAGCGCTCAGCAACTTCTCGGCGGTACCGATATCGCGCAGATTTGGCACATTACCGAGGCGATGGTTACCGGGGGCCAACAAAGTGGCAAATAAAAGGGGCAGGGCCGAATTTTTGGCGCCGCTGACCTGAACGCGACCGGAGAGTCGCCGGCCACCGTGAATAACGATTTTTTCCAAGGGTCGCTTGCCTGTCGAGGGTAAGGGTTATGCGGCAGCGGTCGCGAGACGGCCACCGACCACTCGCGCCACTCCGGCGTAATCGTTGCGGCAGAAGATTTCGCCCAACCCGGCCTGGGACAGCAACTTCTGCACGGCCTCGGCCTGGCCGATGCCGACCTCCAGCAACAGCCAGCCGCCGCCGCTCAGACAGCGGGCGGCCTGGGCGGCCAATGCCCGGTAACAGTCGAGGCCGTCGTCGCCGCCGGCCAGGGCCAGCTTCGGTTCATAGTCGCGCACTTCGGGCTGCAGCGCCGCCAAGTCCTGCTGCGGGATATAAGGTGGATTGGCGACGATCAGCTCGAAAGGACCGGCCGGCAACTGCCGCAGATCAGCTTGCTGAAAATCAATCCGTTCAGCCACCTTGTTGAGGTGGGCATTTTCCTGCGCCACCTCCAAAGCTTTTTCACAAATATCTATGGCGACCAGCCGCACATCGGGCAATTCGTGGGTCAGAGTTACGGCCAGCGCGCCGCTGCCGGTGCCGACATCGAGAATCCGGCTGGCGCCGGCCGCCCGGGCCAGGGCCTCTTCGACCAGCACTTCGGTGTCGGGCCGCGGGATTAGCACCCCGGGCCGAATCACGAACGGCAGCGACCAGAATTCGCTTCGCTCCAGAATATAGGCCACCGGCTCCCGCCGCGCCCGACGGCCGACCAGTTGCCGATAGGCCGCCAGCTCGGCGGCCTCAAGGGGCCGGTCGTAATTGACGTAGAGCCCGACCCGGTCGAGTTGCAACACCTCGGTAAGCAACAGTTCAGCGTCGAGGCGCGCACCGTCGACACCCTTTTCCTGCAGATAACCGGCCGTCCATTGCAGAACCTTGAGCACCGTCCAGGTTTCCGTCAAGGTCACGACTCCTGACCGGCCAGAGCCTCGCTCTGGTAATGGGTGCTGATGGCGTCCACCAGCTCATCGAGATCGCCCTGCATGATATTGTCGAGCTTATAAAGAGTCAGGCCGATGCGATGGTCGGTACAGCGCCCCTGGGGAAAGTTATAGGTGCGAATGCGTTGGGAACGGTCGCCGCTGCCAACCTGTGTCTTGCGATCAGCGGCCATCTGGGCCTGCTGTTCGGCCATCAGGCTGTCGAGGATGCGCGACTTAAGCACCTTCATCGCCTTGGCCTTGTTCTTGTGCTGCGACTTTTCGTCTTGGCAGGAGACCACCACCCCGGTCGGCACATGGGTAATGCGCACCGCCGACTCGGTCTTGTTGACATGCTGGCCGCCGGCACCCGACGCGCGATAAACGTCGATACGCAGATCAGTCGGGTCGATATCGACATCGACATCTTCGGCCTCGGGCAGTACCGCCACAGTACAGGCCGAGGTATGAATACGGCCCTGGGTCTCTGTTTCCGGTACCCGCTGCACACGATGGGTGCCGCTTTCGTACTTGAGGCGGGAGTAGACCCGCTGACCGCTGACCATGGCGATCACTTCCTTCATACCGCCGGCCTCGGAATCGGAACAACTCAACATCTCCACCCGCCAGCCCTGACTCTCGGCATAGCGGCTGTACATGCGAAACAGGTCACCGGCAAACAGAGCCGCTTCGTCACCGCCGGTACCGGCGCGTACTTCGAGAATGACGTTCTTGTCGTCGTTGGGATCCTTGGGCAGCAGCAGCAGTTTGAGTTGCTGCTCCAGCTCGGCAAGCTGCTCTTCCAGCGCCGGCAATTCCTCGCGGGCCATCTCCTTGAGTTCCGGATCGCTGTCCTGCAGCAATTCCCGATGGCCAGCGATCTCGTCGCACAATTGACGATAGCTGCGGTAGGCCTCCACCACCGGCGTCAGTTCGGCATGTTCTTTGGTCAACTGGCGAAAGCGGTCCTGCTGAGAGACCACATTCGGGTCGGAAAGCAGACCTTCGACCTCTTGCAAGCGATCGACGACCTCTTCCAGTTTGTCAAACATGGGATCCAAAACTGATCACTCCTTAAGCGCTTTCAAGAGTCGCTCAGAGATCGGCAAATTCGCGCCGCACTTCGTCTATCGCACCGCAGGTCATGGCGCCCTCGGGGCAGGGCCCGGCAAGACAACCGGGACCGGCGCCGGCAAACAGCAGCGGCGCGGCACCACGTGCCAGTCGCAGCATCTCAATGGCCAAGGCGCGAATTTCCCACTGCGCCCGTCGGCAGCAGCGCAAACCGAAAAAGTGCAGCAGTTCCCGCGCGTTCATGGTCACAACCAGCTTGGTCTGGGCGGCATTGGGCAGCACGAACCGGGCATCCTCGGCCGGCACGCCGGCTTCGAGCAGTTCGCGATAGAGGCCGTGAACCTCATCAAACAACGCTTCATAGCGTTGCAGCAATTCCGGCCGTTCGGCGATGCTCGGAGGCACCACGGCGGCAAAGCGTTCACGATGGGAGACGTAGCGCTGACTCTGCTGGGAAAAGGAGGCCAGGCGATGCCGGACCAACTGGTGGGAACAGGCTCGGCTTATCCCTTCGATACCGAAGGAAAAAGAAGCGTGCTCAAGCACCGACAAGTGACCCAGGGAAACGATCTTTTCCACCAGGCGGGAGCGCTCCTGCTCGCCCTGCTCCAGCAGCTCCTCGATGGAAGATGCCGAATAACAGAGGCGGGCCGCTGCAGCCACCACCCGTTCAGGCTCGGGAGTATGCTGTAATAACTGAACGAACATGGCCCCCTCAATACCATTCCGCATAACTACTCGGAAGGGCTCCGCGCCGAACCGGGGATTCAGCGCGTCAATAAACTCGACAAGCCGCAACGCTCAGGCGCTGCGGCTTAATAAAAAAGAAACGGCCCTGAAGGGCCGTTCCCGGCGCTTACTTTTTCTGACCGTATTTTTTGCGGAACCGCTCGATCCGACCGGCGGTATCGATCAGCTTCTGCTTACCGGTGAAGAAGGGATGGCAAGCCGAGCAGATCTCCGTGGTGATCTCGTCTTTCTTGGTGGAGCGTGTCTCGAAGGTATAGCCACAGTGACATTTGACCGTGACCGTATCGTAGGCAGGATGAATTCCGTCTTTCATAACTCTTGTTCTCCTTAATGCCCTGGCTTTGTACAGGGCGGGATTTTGGTCTGTGCACTAAAAAACGAAGCTTACTTGATACCACCTTAAGGCGATTTTCGCAAGCCCTTTCTTGCCAGAGGCAATTATTGATTCATGGAGTCGAGGAAGTCTTGGTTGCCTTTGCAGGCAGAGAGTTTTTCCAGCATAAACTCCATGCTGTCGACCACGTTCATGCTCGACAACACCTTACGCAAAAGCCACATACGTTGCAGGGTGGTGGTATCGAGCAGCAGCTCTTCGCGACGGGTTCCCGACTTATTGATGTCGATCGCCGGGAAAGTCCGCTTGTCGACCAGACGCCGGTCAAGCTGCAACTCCATGTTACCGGTACCCTTGAATTCTTCGAAGATGACCTCGTCCATCTTGCTGCCGGTATCAATCAGGGCAGTGGCGATGATGGTCAGGCTGCCACCCTCCTCGATATTGCGCGCTGCACCGAAAAAGCGTTTCGGTTTATGCAAAGCATTGGAATCGACCCCGCCGGAAAGGATCTTGCCGCTGGGCGGCACCACGGTGTTATAAGCACGGGCCAGGCGGGTGATGGAATCGAGCAAAATGACCACATCGCGCTTGTGTTCCACCAGGCGGCGGGCCTTCTCAATGACCATCTCCGCCACCTGGACGTGACGGGTGGCAGGCTCGTCGAAGGTGGAGGATATGACCTCACCATTGACAGAACGCTGCATGTCGGTCACTTCTTCCGGGCGCTCGTCGATGAGCAAAACAATCAGGTAGACTTCGGGATGGTTGGTGGTGATGGAATTGGCAATATTCTGCAGCAGCATGGTCTTGCCGGTACGCGGTGGCGCGACGATCAAACCACGCTGCCCTTTGCCGATAGGGGTCGCCAGGTCCATGACCCGCATCGACAGATTGTCCGGCTCGGCTTCGAGCACGATACGCTCTTCCGGATAGAGAGGGGTCAGATTGTCGAACAGGGTCTTGTCACGCGCTACGGCCGGGTTCTCGAAATTGACCTCGGAAACCTTGAGCAGGGCAAAATAGCGTTCGGACTCTTTGGGCTGCCGGATCTGGCCGGAAACCGTGTCCCCGGTTCTCAGGTTGAAGCGCCGGATCTGGGACGGCGAAACGTAGATGTCGTCCGGACCGGGCAGATAATTGTAGTTGGGGGCCCGCAGGAAACCGAAACCGTCAGGCAGAATCTCAAGTGTTCCTTCACCGTAAATCAATCCATTTTTTTCGATCTGAGCCTGGAGCAGCGAAAAAATCAGCTCCTGTTTGCGCATGCCGGCAGCCCCTTCGATATTGAGCTGCTTGGCCATTTTGTTCAGTTCATTGATCTTCTTGTTTTTCAATTCTACGATGTTCATTAAAACACTCCACGTTAGGATTGGTAAGCGCGCATGGCTTGAATTTCTGGTGTTCGCAAAACGACCATTTGGGATGTCGATACAACAGCACGACCGAATACCTGCAACGGCGATAAGGCGATGCCCCCCAAGCCTGCATTTCAGGTTTCATGATGCTACGGTGCCTTCAGGTGAATTGGGTTGGGCTGTTGGTTTTTTTTGGAGGAATATGCGTGCTTTTGTGATAGAGGTTATCGAAAAATGTTCCCCGGAGCGGGTCTGCCCGTAGGGATATGTGAACAGTTATATCATGAATTCGCCGGTGTCAAGAGAATTTGAATCCACTCGGACCGTGATGGCAAAGGAATTGAAATGACCGGATAGCAGTCGCAGGGGGCTAAAATTATCCACCCCCTGCCCTGCCTGCGCAACGATGATCAAATGCCGATAATCGCCAATGCAAGCTATGCCTGACTTCTCCGGCTTCGACCTGGAGTTTCTGCCCGAGACCGCCGATGCCATCTATCTGGTCGGTGGAAGCGTTCGGGACCTTTTGGCCGGCCGGCGGCCAGCGGACTTCGATCTGGCAGTGAATGGCAATATCCGCCGCATCGCCGGCCAGATCGCCGCAAAAACCGGCGGAACAGTTGTAAACCTGGGCAACAGAGGCTTCGAGGTGCTGCGGGTGGCTTCGCCGGATGTCATGATCGACCTCACCCCTCTTGATGGCCCCGACATCGAAGTCGACTTGCAGCGGCGGGACTTTACCGTCAACGCCATGGCCTGGGACATCCGCTCGCGCCGGCTGGTGGACTGCACCGGCGGCCTGGCCGACATGCAGCGACGGACCATTCGTATGGTCTCCTCAACCGCCCTGGAAAAAGACCCGGCCCGTCTGGTCCGGGCCTACCGCCTGGCCGCCGTGCTGGGATTTTCCATCGATTCCGAAACCCGGACCGCCATTGCCAGCCATCACCGCCTGATCGGAAGCGTTGCCGCCGAACGGGTCTGGGCCGAGCTGGAAAAACTGCTGGCCTGCGATTGTTCGGCGCCGCACGTCCACGATATGGCGGAAAGCGGCCTGCTGATTTCGATCTTCCCGGAACTTGCGCCCGCCGTAGGCTGCGGCCAGAACCAGTACCACGCCTTCGATGTATTCGAGCACAGCCTCCAGGCCTATGCCCACCTGGAACGGCTGATCGTCGCGTTCGGCTCCCGCTATCCGGAGTTGGCCGACCTTGCCGAAGAACATCATCTGCTCCGCCACGCGCCCATACTCAAATATGCCTGCCTGCTTCACGATGTGGGCAAGCCCGCCACGCGCCGGATGGATGCGGCGGGCCAGGTCCATTTCTACGGCCATGCAGGGAAAAGCGCCGATATTGCCGCCGGCGTATCCGAACGGCTGCGTCTGTCCCGCAAACAGCGCCAGACCGCCGATGTCATCATTCGTCATCATATCCGACCGCTCTTTCTTTATCTGGCGTCGCAAAAGGGCCATCTCGGCCGGCGCGGCATGATCCGTTTTTTCAGCCGCTGCGGCGAGATGACCCTGCCCATCGTCGTGCACACCATGGCCGACATCATGGCCAAGTGTCCGGTAATCGATGGCAGGGACGAAGGCTTCATCCTTTTCTGCAGTGACGTGCTGACCGCCTATCGGGACTTTTGCAGCCGTCGGGCCACCCTGCCGCCCCTGATCGACGGTCACGACCTGATGGACATCTTCGGCCTGGCCCCATCTCCCCTGGTGGGACGGATTTTGAAACAGGTGCATGAACGACGCCTGTCCGGAGAACTGGCCACACGGGATCAGGCCCTGGCGTGGGTACGCACTTATTTGGATCGGAGGGCGGAGGTCGAAAGACAGAAGTCGGATGAGAGATGATTTTAAAGTGATATGCCCCCCCGCGTCGATCCATAAATCGGTCAATTCGGCCGAGATCAAGGCTTTCGTAAATTTTTTCCGGAGGCGCCCGAAGGAAGTGCCCTTGGGGTGTATCTTTTTGATATTCCGAGGATAAAAATTTTCGTATAACGCGGAGATCGATCGAATTGGCCGGTTTATGGGGAACATGTGTTTGCTTGACAAGCTTCCACACATTCTGTACTAACCCACGTTAGCTGGAAACGATCCCTTCGGTGCCAGCCCGCCTGCATTCAACCACTTAAAATTATGGTTGCGGTTTTGTCGGCCGCATCAAACGAAAACGAACGGCACCCGGCGATTGCCCCAACAGGCTCGCTTTACAATCCGTAAAGCAAGCTCTTGAAATCGCGGTGCGATTGGCATTTTCATGGATCCTGTGTAGCCATTCACAGGACGAAGAAAGGAGAAGCGGAATGAACATCTTGTTTTTTGGCCCCAACGGCAGCGGCAAGGGAACCCAGGGTGCAATCCTGAAAGAGAAGTACAACACCCCGCACATCGAATCCGGGGCGATCTTTCGCGAAAATATCGGCAAAGGCACCGAGCTGGGCGCCCAGGCCAAGGCTTACATCGACAAGGGCGATCTGGTTCCCGACGAGATTACCATTCCCATGATCCTCGACCGTCTGAAACAAGACGATTGTAAAGGCGGCTGGCTGCTGGACGGGTTCCCCCGCAACAAGAACCAGGCCATCAAGCTTGACGAGGCCCTCAAGGAAGCCGGCATGGCCCTGGACATCGTCGTGGAAATCCTTCTGGACCGCGAAATCGCCAAGAACCGCATCATGGGCCGCCGCCTGTGCGTCAACGACAACAACCATCCCAACAACATCTACATCGACGCCATCAAACCCGACGGGGACAAATGCCGGGTGTGCGGCGGCGATCTGAAGACCCGCGACGACGATCAGGACGAAGGGGCCATCAACAAGCGCCACAACATCTACTACGACACCACTGAAGGCACCCTGGCATCGGCCTACTACTTCAAAGATCTGGCCGGCGCAGGCCTGAAATACATTACCCTGGACGGCGCCCCCAGCGTGAAGGACGTTACCGCCGAACTGGTCTCCAAACTGGACTAACCCCTATACAACGGTGAAACTGTCAACGGCGGTTTCACCGTTGTTGTTTTCCGAGCGAAAATCCTGATATCGTGCGTTGCTGAAAGCCATTCTTTTTTACAGGAATCGCTGAAATTTGACTTGATCGTTCTATCTTTATTTGCTATAAAATTCGTTTTAATATTATTGAAAATAACCATCAAGGTTGAGATATAGCCAAGCAGCATGACCAGGCGATGGGAAAAAGGGGGGTTGAGCCAGTTTGAAAGCAATTGAAGTCAAGGTTTTCGATAACGATCTCGAAAAAGCCATGCGTATTCTGAAAAAGAAGATCCAGAACGATGGCCTCTTCAAGCGCCTGAAGTTGAAAAAAAGCTACGAAAAACCGAGCGAGTATCGTCGTCGCAAACAACGTGAGGCCTTGCGCCGCCAACGTATCGCAGCGGCAAGAAGCAGGAGATATCGTTAGCACCATTCGTTTGACACCTTAACCCGGTGTGGGACCTCCCCGCCGGGTTTCTTTTTTACTCCACCCGAACTACCCAAGCTAAACCAACGGTCTGACGCATTTTTGCGACCCGCGATGCGCCCGTCCGGAGTATGCCGAGTACAACCGTTCATTCCGTCCAACAAAAAGACGCCGTCGGTGGGGTGTGCATACGCAAGGGAATCAGGAGGCGAAGCCATGTCAACCAACGCGTATCGCGAATGTCTCGATGCCATGTTCGGCATGCGGCGATTCGGCATCATCCTCGGCCTCGATATCATCGGCAACATCCTGGAAGGCCTCGGCAACCCCCAAGACACCTTTCGCGCCGTTCACATTGCCGGTACCAACGGCAAAGGCTCCATTGCATCGGCATTGGCCACCATTCTTCAGCAGGCCGGCTATCGTGTGGGGCTTTACACGTCGCCGCACCTGATCAAGTTCAACGAACGGATCTGCGTCAACAGCCTGCCCATCGCCGATGAAGATGTGGTGGCCTCCTGGGAAGCCGTCAAAGCCGTTCATCATGGCGACCGGGAACCCACTTTCTTCGAGTTCTCCACCGCCATGGCCTTTCACGAATTCGGCCGCCAGGGGGTGGACTACGCCGTGATCGAAACCGGCATGGGCGGGCGCATGGACGCCACCAACGTAGTCTCCCCTGATGCAACCGTCATCACCAACATTTCGCTGGAACACAAGAATTATCTTGGCGGGACCATCGCAGCGATTACCGGAGAAAAGGCCGGCATCATCAAACCGGGCGTTCCGGTGGTCACCGGTGTGACCCAGAAAGCCGCCAAGGAGGTGGTCGAAACGCTTGCCGCAGAGAATTCGGCCCCGGTTTACCTGAAAGGCCGCGACTTCCGGGTGCGGCGCAACGGGCAGAATAAATTTTCCTACTGGGGCTTCGAACACACCTGGACCGGCATGCAAACCGGTCTCATCGGCAGCCATCAGGTGGAAAACGCATCCCTGACCCTGGCCACCTGCGAAGCGCTCATCCACGGAGGTGCAGAAATTTCCAGGGAAAACATCCAGGCCGGCCTGATCCTCAACAACTGGCCGGGACGCCTGGAGGTGGTTTCCCAGAAGCCATTCGTTATTCTGGACGGTGCCCACAACCTTATGGCAGCCCGCAGCCTGAGCCGCTTTTTGCAGGACAACCTGGCCGGCAGGCCCATTACCATGGTGGCCGGCATTCTGGACGACAAACCCTACGAGGCCATCCTCAAGGATCTTTTGGCCCCTTGCGAGCGGCTAATTATCACCCGGCCCAAGATAGACCGATCTTTACCCACCGCTATCCTTCGTGAAGTGGCCGCATCCCTGATTGCGGACATTGAAGTTATCGAAGATGTCGGCGACGCCCTGCGGCATGCCCTGGCCACGGTCAAGCCCGACGATGCTGTCTGTGTCGCCGGTTCGTTGTATGTCGTTGGGGAAGCCAAGGCGGCGCTGGAGAAGGCTGGGGATTCGCTGTTTCAAATATAACAAGGGGGTTGACTTGAAAGCGTCGATCCACTATTTAGCGACAACCAATTCAACGCGCCCGTAGCTCAGTGGATAGAGCACTAGCCTCCGGAGCTAGGTGTCGCAGGTTCGATCCCTGCCGGGCGCGCCATCAATTATTTCAAGGGCTTATATAAATTTTTTAAGCCCTATTTTTATATCAATAAATCCTGACACCCAACACTATACCCAACGTTTAATCACGAAATCTTAGTCGCGGTATACAGTCATACTTTCACAGACCAGTCCAGCATTAATATTCAGATCAAACTCGAACAATTGTGCTACGCACTCCTGGGGTATTCGTACATACGCCAATGACAAGTAGCTGTTGGAAATAGCACTTTTTCAGGGCGGACCGGACCAGCAGATAACCATTTACGTATCTTGATTTTCGCTAAAAATCCGGCAAGCTTCCTGAAGGCCGTCTATCACAACATTTGACAGGGCTGTCCGACACAATGTAATCTAATATTGCATCCCATCCAAATGTGTCACCGGCAACATTTATAAACCATCCCCTGCTGTCGGCCACCGAAAAATGATCATTTACAGAAAGGAGAAGCCCGATGAGACGACCATTCAGGTTTTTTCTAACCTTACTACTGACCCTCGGTATTTTCCCCACACAGAGCTTTGCAACCGGATACGTGATCCGGGTAATGTCTCGCAATCAGTATCTGGGTGCCGACTTAACAAATTTGATTCTGGCTCAGAATCCTGAGGATTTTACTGAAGAACTGGGAGTTGTCTTCACGCAGATCGCCAAAAATAACTTTCCAAGAAGGGCCATAAGGCTCGCGGCAGAGGTTGCCTTTACCAGACCGGATGTGATTGCCCTTCAGGAAGTGTTTGATTTCAAGGTGAACGGCATAAATATCGGACCGCCCTTTGTCGACCACCTGACCGAAACGCTCGATGCCCTGTCCGAAATAGGTCAGCACTATGTCGCGGCGGCGGCGGTCGTCAACTTGAATATTACCGTCCCCTATGACATCGATGGCGACAACGAACCGGAACTTGTAAGCGTGATGGATCGCGATGTTTTGCTTGTCCGCAAGGGGATCAAATTTGAAAAGCTGGTTGGTGACTTCGCTGCAGGCGGTCTCTGCGGGGTAGAAACCAATAATCCGTTGGGGGGTGTTTTTCATTCAAGAATATCCGAAGACGGTTGCAATTACACCGTTGTAGCTTCGGTTGACGGGCCGGGAATTGGCGAAATTGCAATCGAGCGCGGTTTTGTGGGGGTGGACGCCATCGTGCGGGGGGAGACATACCGTATCGTAAACACGCATCTTGAGGTGTATAGACTGATTCCAGATGATCCAACGACGGCAATTTTTCAATACCTGCAGTCCGAGGAACTCGTAGGGACACTGCGGGAGACAGCACCAAGTGGTAGAAAGCTAATTCTGACCGGCGACTTTAATTCCTCACCTGAAGACAAGCCCTCCAATCTAATCATACCACCGTATCAGGTCATTACCGATGCCGGTTTCAGCGACATCTGGAACAAGAATTTTCTCCACTTCAATTCAAACGGTTTTACTTGCTGCCAAGCGGAAGATCTTTCAAATCGAAAATCAGAGCTGGACGATAGAATTGACATTATTTTTGTCAACGACCCTTCGTTTCGATCCATTGCTTTTGTTACCGGACAGGTGCCCTTATACCCCCTGCTGATACCGCCGAACTGGGCCTCTGATCATGGTGGCGTATTTGGATGGATAAAATTCAGTACGAAGCACTGGTAGGCACCATCGTGGGGTAGATTGATGGCGCAAAAACCGATCCGGCCGCAAACGCACCGCGGCCATGCAGCTGCCGGTAGATAACCTGAACAGGTTCGGATGGCCCGGGATCTGATGGGTTCCAAATATCGGAATCGGATTGACCCCCTGTGTCAGGATAGTTGTCGCATGAACTGAAAACCATTATAAAAGGTGGCAGGAGGTTCATGCATGCGATACTCACCAGAGCGAAAAGAGGTGGTACTGAAAAAGATGATGCCGCCGCACAACCGGACGATCAAACAGCTGGCGCTTGAAGAAGGCATCAGCGAAGCTACGTTATACAATTGGCGACAGGAGGCCAGATCCAAAGGGATTCTGATGCCTGACGGCGATAGCGGTCCCGAGGGCTGGAATGCCCGGGACAAATTTGCCGCCGTCCTTGAAAGCGCGTCTTTGAACGAACAGGAGACTGCCGAAAGCTGTAGACGAAAAGGCATTTATTCGCATGAATTGAAACAATGGCGCAAGGCCTGTGAAGATGCCAACGACTGGGACCGACAGGCCAATATCAAGCTGAAGTCGGAAAGAAAAACCGACCGCAAGCGCATCAAGGGTCTTGAAAAAGAACTCCAGCGCAAGGAAAAAGCCCTTGCCGAAACTGCGGCCCTGCTGGTGCTGCAAAAAAAGTACAGGCGATCTGGGGGGACCCCGAGGACGAATGATCAGCACCTCTGATCGCCGTCAAACCATCGCGCTGATCAACGAGGCGCGGCATGGTGGGGCACGATTGGCCCCCGCCTGTCAAATGGCGGGCATCAGTGCCCGGACCTACCAGCGCTGGACAGAAACCGGCAACGTAAATCCGGACCACCGCCCGATTGCTAAACGTCCAGAACCTTCGAACAAACTGACACCGGAAGAAAGACAACGAATTTTAGATATCTGTCATCAGCCTGAATATGCCAGTTCGCCGCCCGGACAAATCGTTCCCTGGTTGGCAGACCAGGGTGAGTATGTTGCCTCGGTGGAATAGGGACATCCATTAATTTATAAATAAACCTATCAAACTACAGAAAAGCATTTTTCGCGAGGACTGATCAAAAAACTCCGCCCTGAGCATCCGGTAATCACGCCCGCTCACTTAAAATAAAAAATTGAGACCGGAGCTTGGATCAGAAGCCCCGGTCTCAATGAGGAGCCACAGATAGAGCGTTTATGTCTCCGTCTGTGCTGAAAATCAATCTGAACACAAATTCAAGATCTGTCAAGCTGGTTGAATATCGCCATTTCGATCCCGTCACGCCGCCTACATCGATAGGGTTTATTGGAACATCCATTAATATCCGACCGTACCTCCTGAGGAAGTGCCCCGACCACGGAAAAGGGCGCCCAGAACATGGGATGGACGTACTCAGCCGGTGTTTGAGACATCATGGCGCGCATGGTCTCAGCCAGGGCACACGCCGGGTCTTGCGGATGTCGAGCGTGCCAGGCCTTGAAAAAGCGAATCATCAGTTCTTTGGTGGCGCGGCTGCTCACCGGCCAGTGAGACACCAGCAAGCTGCGGCTGCCGGCATAGATGAACGCGCGTGCCAGTCCGGAAAGCGTCTGCCCGTCGGCACTACCGTCCGGTGCGGCGGAATTGCAGGCCGACAGAATGACCATCTCCGCGTCGAGACGCAACCTTGAAATTTCACTGGTGGTCAGCAGGCCGTCATCGGTATCGCCGGCCGCCTGCGGGGGGCTCAGTACAAGCGCCGGTTCGGCCAGGCCGGGAAGGTCCCCAGCCATCAGGGCGTGGGTGGCAAAGGCCAGAATCCGAAAGCGGTCAAGGGCCATGGCACACACCCTTCTCTCCGTGGCGTTTTCGCCCAGCAGCAGGCTATCCGGACCGGCACCGAGAATTTGGGCCACGCTGCGAAGTTCATCGGCGGTTTCCGGCAGCCGTGTCAGGCGCTTGACATCGCTGACGCGTACCCGCGTTTCGCCACGGGGCCGGGATCTTGAACCGTCCCCCCAGGGGTTGGAGAGAACCGGATCGCCGAAGCCAGCAAAAAGCGACGGCGCCGACGATGGTCCCACCGTTTTTTGCAGGGCACCCAACGAGGCAACCATGGGAAGACGTAGTATGCTGACATGGTTGATCAGCCAGTCCACTTGGGCATAACCGTTTTTTTGCGGAATGAAGGCTGTTGGCATGGTTCGCACGAGAATTCCGAACGGCAAGGAAGCCAGCGGCCCGTCGGCGACGACAACCAGGCGGTCGATCCCCGCCAGCCGATCTTCCATGGAGGTGAAAAGCTGACCGTAGAGCCGGTTGGCGAGGGTAACGTCAAACGGACGAATCTCGTCGGCAAAAATGACATCCGCCTGATTGAGTCCCCGTTTCAGGCGGGCTACCGTTTCCCTCAGCGCCTTTTGTCCGACCGGGACCGGTGCCATGGCGATTCGTTCCCTGTCCAGCAGCCAGACATAGCTTTCGGTTTCTCCGCTCAGGACCAGCAGCAAGGCATCCCGGCGGCCCAGCAGGCGTTGCACATCCGCGGCCGTTTGTGCGACGGGCATTTCCAGTGAGGCGAAGTCGGGAAAACCGGCGGCGATTTTGCCGGAGAGAAGCCTCAGTTCGGTTTCAACGCGGTCAAGCTGCCGGCGAAGGATCGTCAGGGCGTCATCATCGTCCAATGGATCGTACCGGATCAATCTCTGGGTCAACTGGGATTCCAGGTTGTGCCGACGAATGCGAAGGTCCTGGCGCTGGCGGACCTGCCGGGCCAGGTCATCGGAGCCAACGGCGAAACGCGCGGCCAGTTGTCGGAAAGCATCGCCCGCGCGGCTGGCCATGGCCCATTGGGCGGCAAAGAACGCCTCTCTCGCGATTTCCCCTTCCCTGCCGGGATGAGCGGGGGCAAGACGGCTTAAAAGGTCGATACGGTTGATCAGGACATGGCGCAGCAAACGGCGTGAAGCGCCATCGCCGGTTCCGGCCTCAAGGCATGCCTGCACCAGTGCCGCGGCCTGGGCGCTGTATGTATTGGCCGCATCAAAAGCCTTTGCCCGGACATGCAGGCCGGCCATGGCATTAAGCATTTCGATCCGCCGGGGATGCCTTGGCGGTAGCACGCGGGTCGCAATGGTCAGCGCCTTGCCATGAACCCGGACGGCCTCCTCCAGATCGCCCGAATCGCGGTGCAGCATTGCCAGGCTGGCCAGGATTTCCATGGATTGATAGTGATCCGTGCCCAGCCGCCGGGTTAACGCCAGCGCTTCGCAAAGGTGGGCCTCGGCCTTTCGCAGGTCTCCCTGACGTTGGTCAAGGTGGGCGATGTTTTGAAATACGGCAGCCAGCAGCAGTAGCAGCGGCTCCTCTTGAGCCACGCAGATGTGCCGTGCCCGTTGGAGGTGGATGCGG
>ENA-ORCT01000483-ORCT01000483.1-marine-metagenome-genome-assembly--contig:-NODE-483-length-19177-cov-3.384974_pt1 | contig 19177 bp, 14 predicted proteins | sample MGYA00248632_ERZ508511 | MGnify/ENA primary metagenome ERZ508511 (study PRJEB26182, sample SAMN06268839) | marine metagenome | isolation source: Tt an P1-techrep anaerobic enrichment on pine from sediment...
GCTCACTGAACTGACCGAGCAGGTGCTCCTCTTCCGAGTTCTGGTTTGCGTTCGAGAACACGTTAAAATCGGGCTGGTCGTTCTCATAGAAATCTTCTTGCGCCACGGCCAGAGCACCACCCACCGAGCCATTGCCTGAAGCACCACTGTTCAGCTTAAACGCTAGCCGGTTGGCGGAAACGTGCCAGTCCTCATAGGACTCCACACTTTCCCCGGTTTCCAGGTTGAGATACACCGTGTCGGTAGCCGCCGGCAATGTACGGGTCGTAATACCGTTCGAATTGACCGGATCATCTGTGCCGGTTGTCGGCGTGTCGTTACCGGACTGGCTCGCATCGCTGATATCCTTGCCACCTCCGCCACCGCCACAGCCAACAACAATGAATAGCAAGACCATAAAAATTGCCCACAATTTTCTCATACGTCATTCCTCCTCTGCAAAGTTAATAGGCCGAAAGCCCAGAGAGTGACCGTCTAGCCAATTTCATGGAACCGACCAACGATCATTTGGAAATATTCAGAGAAGTTTTTGAATGAAATGTAACAAATTGTCAAGAAATAATTGTGGAATGTAAATCTTTTGTCCTTAATTTAAAAAATGTAATATTTGGCCCAATTCGTAAGGGCAGGTTTGAGTAAAGAGGAGGTAGCTCTGTGAATAAAACACCCTTAAATGGTTTTAAGGAAAGTTCTAAGTGAAGGTTGCCTTGGTGGCGATTCGTTTTGCAATACAGAGGTTTATCCAGGTGGAATGGAAAAGAAAGAGGGGGTACGTCGAAAGACGTAACCCCTTAATGGCTTATTGTGCCCAAGAACAGAATCGAACTGCCGACACAATTTATTTATAAACACCATGTTTGTAGATATGGGCAAATCACTGCACGACGTCAAATGGAGCTAAATTATAAGGTCGATGCACAGCCTGATCATGCCGCTACTCTTTTTTGGCGTACTTATCTGGCGAACCGCCGAATTTATTTACACCAAATGTCGAAAATATTTACAAACTGCCATCTCTTACGATTAGTTCCTTTCAAAACGCTTGAAATAACGATGAAAATTTCAGATGGCGTGATTTATGCTTAACAGGTATCGTCACATTAAAAGGAGGAGCAGGATCATGCACACACACATCAAATCCAGTCTGTTCAAGCTTTTTCTCTTCATTGCCATCTTTTCCATGAGCGGCAATGCCTCGGCCACCCCAACTACACTTTCATTTTTAGAGAACCCAACTTTTAGCACTCTTTCACCCGGGGAAGATGGCCTGTACAACACGGGTGATGAATTACCCATCCCCATCGTACCGGGGCACTCCAATGACAGTGGGGCCGCCTCAGTCGGTTCCACATTGCCTGGCCTTTTAGTTAATTTCACTGGATCTGCTGTGTTTGGAGCGCCTCTTCAGGTCGGCGTAAACACCATGGTTGCACTGGATACGAAAATCGAGACCCTGTCAGGGGATGTCAGCGCAGCACTTGATTTAACAGCAACCAATGAATTGATATGGAATGCAGATAATACCTTTACCACCGCCTTCACCCACTTAATATCCAACGGTGATGTCAATGTTCTCACCCATGATAACAGTAAGGGCTATTACCTGCTAAAAGGCCAGAATCCGGATGACATTTTCGGACTAAACTCTGCCCTGGCAAAGCATTTCAATTTTCTAACTCCTTTGTTGCCCAATGATTGGACTGTAGTAACAACCAACCTGTTTGAATCCGAATATACTGCGTCTGGATATGACCCTCAGAGCTTTTTTGGAAGCATCACAACCGTACAAACTTCTCCAGTGCCTGAGCCATCCACAATGATTTTATTCGGAGTCGGCATCGTCGGAGTGCTTGGGATGAGGCTGCGGAAGCGCACCAGTTGAATTGAGGTTGATTTAAATTGCCAGGTTAGCTATACACCCACGAACCATGTGGTGAAATCTCACAAGTCGCGATCAAAACTTCGGACGGCCCAACCTGTTTCCAATAGGTTGGGCCGTGTTGTATTTTGCCTCAGAATGTTTTCTTGCCGGCTTACATGGAGAGTGTTCCCTTTTTCTCCTTTTTAGACATTTGGCGTTCCCCCCCCTGAATCTCATAGAAGTTGGAACGCTAGCGGCAGGCAAAAGGAACAGAATTATTGAACAAGATTAGCCACACGGGGCGCTTAAGTCCCGTGGCTTATGGTGTGATGCCTTTTCGTTCAATTCACGGAGACTGCTCAACAAGCTGGCTCGCTTTATAGGTTTGGCCAGATAACCGGTGAATCCGGCGGCAAGGCATTTATCGCGATCTTCATCGAAGGCATTGGCGGTGAGGGCGATGATTGGTGTCTCGGGACGCTGGGTGCTGTTTTCAAAGTGCCTAATTTCCCGGGCTGCCTGAAAACCGTCCATGACGGGCATTTGAATATCCATGATAACAAGATCAAAATTCTGGGTTTTGAACCTTTCGACACCTTCAGCACCGTGTTTAGCCATTTCCAGGATGCACGGAATGACACGCAGATAAATTTCGACGATCCCACGGATGCTCTTGTCATCTTCGACGAGCAGGATGCGGAGAGGCCTTGATTCTGATTCACCCACTGGGTCTGCATCTTTTTCAGATCCTGCGGCACTTTTGTTACTCCGGATATCCTGCGAAACCAGGTTGCTGATATCGCATGGCAGGACAGGCTTGGCCAAAAAGCCGGATATGCCGGAGGATTTGACCATCTCCTGGCTTGTCTGAAGGTCGCTGGTCGTGACCAACGCGTAAAGAGCCGTGCGATCCATGACGGTGGAGAGTTGACGAGCCGACTCCTTCCAGTCAGGTCCGCCAACCAGTGCTAAATCGAAAGGACTGGAATCTTTTGTCTGTCGGATCAATGAAACCGCCTGGTTGATATCGGCAGCTATTGCAGGAGTAAACTTCTGGCCGCTTAATGTGGTCGCGAGAGATTCCGCCGTCATCTGGCAAGGATCAAGCACCAAGGCCCGGCCAAGTGGGTGAGCAGGTGGTTCTTGGGAGGTTGGAGCTTCAAGCGAAACGGTAACCGAAAAGGAAGTCCCCCGGCCTGGAGCACTATCCACGGTAATGTCGCCCCCCATAAGCTGGACGAATCGTCGGGCGATGGTCAGGCCCAGACCGGTACCGCCATACTCACGCGACGTGGAGGTGTCCGCTTGCGTGAAACTTTCAAAGATCAGATCCAATTTTTCCTGTGCTATTCCAATACCTGTATCTTTCACAGTGAAACAAAGAACGGGCCGGCCAGAGGCAGAGAGCGTGGCAGCGGGAGGCAAAACCTCCACCGTCAGCATGACGTGCCCTTCGTTGGTAAATTTAATGGCATTTCCGACAAGGTTGTAAAGTACCTGACCCAATCGTGTGGGGTCGCCTTTATGCAATGTCGGCACTTCAGGGTGTACCGTAGCGATAAATTCCAGACCTTTTTCATGGGCGCGGGTCGCAAAGACCCTGCAGACTTTTTTGATGACATCTGACAGGGCGAAGGGGATAGATTCCAGTTCGATGCAACCTTCCTCCACCTTTGCCAAGTCCAGTATGGAATTGACGATGGAAATGAGATGATCGCTGGAAGCCTGGAGGGCCTGTATGAAGTGTCGCTGTTCGGGGGTCGGCTTGGTGTCGCTCAAGAGGTCGCTCATGCCCTGGATTACGGTGAGTGGAGTGCGGATTTCATGACTCATGTTGGCCAGAAATTCACTTTTTGCCGAATTGGCAGCTTCCGCCGACTCCATGGCCAAAGTCAGGCGGCGGGCCTCTTCAATATGGGATAGGTCGACAATACTTCCTTCCAGGTAGGCAATTTCACCATTCTCTCCATAGCTTGCATGACATTTTAGAGAAACGTGGATGATTGATCCGTCTTGCCGGATTAAATCCGTATCGATGCTGGCTCGTCCACTTTCCTTCACCCCTGCAAGAAGGCGAGAGCGTTCAGACGGGACAGCATAGTAATTTACAAAGCTATCCTCTTCCCGTAAAAACTCTTCCGGCGACCCGAAACCCAACAGTTTCGCCAGCGCAGAGTTTACAAGTAAGATTTTGCCCTCAGGACTTGTCTGAAACATGCCGTCGGTAGCATTTTCGAAAATGCTTCGAAATTTTTCCTCTGAAGAGCGCAACTCCTGGTCTCGCTGATGCAGACGATCCGCCATGTCGTTAAACGCATGGGCCAGATTGCCGATTTCATCTTTTGCATATATGCCTGCACGGACCCCGAGCTCCCCGGCCTTCAAGCTTTCAACAGCCTGCATCAGGCTCAAAAGGGACTTTCTGAATTTTTTTGAGATGGTAAAGGTGGCAACTATGGAAAACAGGATAGCAAAAGTTATGAGCAGGGCTGATTTTTCGGCAAGTTCAATGATGTTGTTGTGTGCTTCAAGGATGCGTTCATCAAAATTCGATTCATAGGTCGTATAAGCTTGATTTAGGGAAAGAGCCAGTTCTTCTTTTTGGCGCATAAAAACAAGCATGGCATCATCACCTGCTGCGAGTCGTTCAGCGCCGGTTTTGCGAAGTACCCGTTTGCCTACCAGATAATATGCCTGAAATGCATTGAACAGAGCACGTAGAGTTTCATCCCTGTTTACGAGAGCACCAGAGAGTTGGTCCATGAGGCCATAGAACGCTAGGGCCCGGGCGTCCAGCTCGGCAAGTCGCGCCTCACGGTCTGGCACACCAAAGACCATGGACTCCAGCACATCGGTGTGGATTTCTCCAATGATCAATGTGGCGCGCTGTATCTGCTTGTCTACCTCAAATCGCGTGCGAGAAAGGTCTTCAACAGTGTCTATAGAGTTACGGAAAAAATGCAGGTTCATTGCCCCGACGACAATGAAGACCGTTGCGAGGAAACCAAACCAGACAAGAAGTTGTGTTTTCAGTTTCATGCTTGAAGAAACCTTACCGGGGTATCATTTCCACAAGGAACCAACCGGGAATGTCGATGCGTTCGCGGATAATAGTGTAATTCCGGTTGCGCAGTGAAATGGTGAACTCAGATTCAGCCAGCAAACGCCTGGCCATTGCCTTTACAGATGGAGTGTCGGAATGGCTGAGTTTGAACCGGTCTGGGGCAGAAACATCTTCAGTGATATTTTGAAGGTAGTAATACTTTCCAAGACCTTTAAATTTAAGCAGTTCATTACATCGTGGAGTGCTTGCAACAACCAGGGTTTCATCGGTAACAATCATAAGGTTGCGTTCGGAAGAGAGGAATTTCTCGCCAATTGGCATGACGCGGATGTCACAGCCTGCGGACCCCTCAAAAGTATCCTTTTTATAAATGGGGGCTGTTACGGAAACAATGTAGCCTTTTCCGGTAGCATCGATATATGGCTTGATCCACACAGCTTCGCGGGTTGGATTGTACTTGGGGCCGGCTTCATAGAACGGTTTGAATGCCTTGTAAAAATCGAGCTTAGGCTCAAAATAGGCCACCGGGTTGAAGAAGGGGTAGTAAATGGAAATATGCTCGCGAGTGAGTACATAAGCCTGATCGATAAATTTGTTTTCCGTAACGGATTTTTTTATCTCCGGCCCCACGCTCTCCAACGCAAGAATGCGGGCCTGTTGCCGTTCCTCGATCGGAATCAAGCCTGAGGCCCACATGCCGCACAAACCATCGTCCTTCTTTTTATAGTAGGATGTTTTTTCAAAAAATGCGTATTTTGCTAAACGTTCCTGGCCAAGCTCAGGCAGGGGCTGATTATAGATCTCGGCGGCTCTATCACGCAAGGAGAGGGCCGTCTCCCTGGCGTCTGCAAAGATGTTGCTGATGGCTCCGGCCGTGGCGCGTAATTTTTCTCTGCGCATGTCTGCCTTGGCTTGGCAGCCTGTAAGTACAAAAGATAGCAGCAGACAAGCGCTTGTTATGCTAATCGCTTTTTGTCGCGGTACCATAGTCGCCTCCTTGGAAAGGCATAGTGTTGAGAGGGAAGCTGGATATTTTCAAATTTCCAAACCACCCGTTTCCATTTTATGGGTTAGGCTAACGAATGCTCATTCGGAGGGGGCATTGTGGAAAAGACGTCAGGGAAAGTCAAGGAAGCGGCGTTTCCACGGTAATAAGGGGCATGTGGCCAGCACAGTTTGACGCCGGTTGGGCGGCTTAGAGTTCTGGTGGCGCCCCAGTTGGGGGAGTGTTGAGATATTTATAGCGGGAGGAGTGAGGCTACTGTGCCAGTTCTGATTAAGGTTGAGGTCTGAATTGCAAAAGTGATCACCCAAAGGACCACTACAGCGGCTTAACAAACAAAAAGGGGCTACGTCGAATGACGTAACCCCTTTGATTTTTATGGTGCCCAGGGACAGAATCGAACTGCCGACACGAGGATTTTCAGTCCTCTGCTCTACCGACTGAGCTACCTGGGCAAGCCGAGCCCCGTTTATAAATGAAACTCCCCGCACCTGTCAAGGAAAAATCGTCGAAGTTTCCAGACCGTGCCTGTCGCGCTTTTTGTCTGTTCGCAACATTGTGATAATATTGATTCAATAATGTCCTCGATATTTCCGGATGATCTCTTGCCCAGGAGAACCGCATGACCGAAAGCGCCGTCGATAACGCGGAGGCAACGCCTTTTACGGTACGGGACTGTGCCCTCATCTCCCTGGCTACGGGGCTCAAGGCGCATAACCTGAGGGAGTTCAGCGATATTCTCAAGCGCATACCGCTGGAAAGTATCGAGCACCACCTGTGGGGCCGGCTTTTGCAGCCGCGCTTCGATGAGCCGGAATATAACAACGATTTCGCCTCCTGGGCCTTCCACGGTTTGAATGACAAGATTCTGGCCGAGCGGCTGAGTATGGTGCTGCCCACCGACTTTGATGATCAGGAGGCGCTGCGTCAGGAGCTGGTTGAGGTTGTGGAAGAGCGCCTCGACGAGTGCGAAATGGTGCCGTGGGCTAAAAAGGACAACCAGTTTCATTTTCTGCGGTCGCAGATTGTCATATTTGACAGCCGCCTGCGTTTTGTCCAGCCGGTCGATATCGTTCCCTATCTGCCGCACTTGTCCACCGGCAGTATCTATTATCATTTTATCGATGCCCGTAACCGCACCGACGAACGCTGTGACGATTTCAGTGCCTGGCTGGCCGGCTGCGGTCCCGAGTATCAGCCCTTGCGCGAGCGGCTTTGCAGTGTCGACCCTTATTTTTCCTCCTTGCAGAACATTCGCCAGATCGTCACCGATCTTTTTCAGGCATTTTTTGAGGAGGAAGCTCAATGAACCCTGGCGATAGGAATGACAGCCTGTTGCTCGATCGCTATGCCGAAGTGACCGGCCCCGAGGTCATCCACCATTTGCAGCAACTGGCCGCGCCTCTTAAAGGCGCCAAAGTGGTGCATGTCAACTCGACGCGCGAGGGGGGCGGGGTAGCGGAAATCATGCGAAAACTGATTCCCCTCAAACGGGCCCTTGGCATCGATGCCAGCTGGGAGGTGATCCGAGGCGGGGCGGCATTTTACGAGTGCACCAAGGGTTTTCATAACGGATTGCAGGGCATCCGCCGGCCTATGTCGCAATCGCTGTTGGACGAGTACGAAAAGGTCAATGCCGCCAATGCCGAGGAATTGCGCGGTCGCCTTGAGGAGGCCGATTTCGTGGTCATTCACGACCCGCAGCCGGCGCCCCTGCTGAGCCATTGTACCGGGCGCCGCGGCCGTTGGCTATGGCGCTGTCACATTGACGCCAGCCATCCTTACCGGCCGGTGTGGAAGTATCTGCGTCAATGGCTGACCCCTTATGATGCCAGCATATTTTCCATTCCCCAGTTTGCCCAGCTGTTGCCGCATCCCCAGTACATCGTCGCGCCGAGCATCGATCCACTGAGCGAAAAGAATTGCGATCTGCCCGAGGAGGAACTGGAGGCCGTTCGTCATCGCTTCGGTCTCGATCCGGAACTGCCGATGATCCTGCAGGTGTCCCGTTACGACCGCTTCAAGGACCCTCTGGGCGTGGTGCAGGCCTACCGACTGGCCAGCAAATTGACCCCTTTGCAATTGGTGCTGGCCGGGGGCGGTGCCAGCGACGATCCCGAGGGCGAGGCGGTGCTGGACGAAGTTCGTCAGGCAGTGGCGGGGGACCCGCGTGTCAAAGTGCTGTTGTTGCCGGCCGATGCCCACCATACTATCAACGCCTTGCAGCGTATCGCCGATATCGTCCTGCAGAAGTCGATTCGCGAAGGTTTCGGCCTGACCGTGGCCGAGGCCATGTGGAAGGCCAAGCCGGTTATCGGCGGCGACACCGGCGGCATTCGGTTGCAGGTGTTTGATCATTACACCGGTTTTCTGGTGCGCACTCCGGAGGGCGCGGCCTTGCGCATTCGCTACTTGCTTCATCGCCGCGAACTGCTCAGGGAGATGGGGCAGCGGGCGCGCCGCTTCGTCGGCGAAAACTATCTCATCACCCGCCATCTTCGGGAATATCTGGCGATGATGCTGGGGCTGCAGAGCGGTACCGAAGGTCGCATGGAGCTCGGCTTGTAGCACAGCGTTCACAGCTGAACCGGGCGAAACAGGAGGCAATATCTATATGGCCCACGATCACAAAAGACGGATGCTGGTGGTATCCAACCGCCTGCCGGCAGTTGTTGCCCGGGAGAGAAATGGATGGCAGATCACCCCCGGTAGTGGAGGCCTGGTGACGGCGCTGGCCCCCGTTATGCGGCGACAGCAGGGATTATGGATCGGCTGGCCGGGCTGCGGCGCAGAGGCTCCGTTGGAGCGGTTGCTGGCCCGTTTTACGGAAGAAAACGGCTATTCGCTGGCTGCGGTACCCCTTTCCGAGGACGAGGTGGAGCAGTTCTACCGAGGGTTTTCCAACGAGGCTTTGTGGCCGCTGTTTCATGACCTGCTGGGATTCTGTCGTTTTTCTTCGGAGAACTGGCAGGTTTACTGTGACGTCAACCGGCGATTTGCCCAGGTGGTTGTCGAACACGCCTCAGCCAACGATCTGATATGGGTTCACGATTATCAACTGATCCTGGTCGGCGAACATTTGCGAACCCTGCAGCTGCCGCAGCCCCTCGGCTACTTTTTGCACATCCCTTTTCCGGCTCCGGACCTTTTTCGCCGCCTGCCGTGGAAAAACGAGTTGATCCGCGGGCTGCTGGCCTACGATCTGCTCGGTTTTCAGACCTTGCGCGACCGACGCAACTTTGTCAACACTGCCTGCAGCTTGCTGCCCGAAGTCAAGGTAATCAGTCGCCAGCGGCGTTTCACTGCACTACACGTCGACGGCCGCACTGTGCGGGTAGGGAATTTCCCGATCAGCATCGACTTCGACGAATTCGATAACGGCGCCCGCTCCAAAGAGGTGGAAGACGCCGCCTGGTATCTGCACGAAAACCTGCACGGCCGGCAGCTGGTGCTGGGGGTCGACCGGCTCGATTACACCAAAGGCCTTCCGGAGCGGTTTCTGGCCTTTGAGCGGGCCCTGGAGAAATATCCTGAACTCATCACCAAAATCTGCCTGATGCAGTTGGTGGTGCCAAGCCGTACCCTGGTGCCCGACTACCAGAATCTCAAGGAGACTCTCGACCAACTGGCAGGTCGTATCAATGCTCGTTTCGGTCGCCCCGAATGGAACCCCATTTACTACGTCTACCGTCACCTCGACCGTACCCAGCTGCTGGCTCGCTACCGAACCTCGGAGATCGCTTTCATCACGCCGTTGCGCGACGGCATGAACCTGGTGGCCAAGGAGTATTGTGCCAGTTCGGTGGAGAATAACGGCGTGCTGATTCTCAGCGAATTCGCCGGTGCCGCCGACCAGCTCGGCAAAGGGGCACTGCTGGTCAACCCCTACGATATCGACGGTACCGCCGATGCGATCTATCGGGCTTTTACCATGGAGGCCGACGAGCGTCGCCGGCGTATGCAGCTGCTGCGGAACGAGATCAGGCGCCACGATGTGCACCGCTGGCTGCAGAGCTACACTGAAATGCTCTGCGAGGGCTGCCAGGCCGGTCAATAGCCTCCTCGGAGGCTGTCGGTCTTTCCATAAACCGACTGCAAAATCGTCGGATCGGTCCATGTATCCGACAATTTTCGACAAATAGCCCTGCTATTCGCCCTCAAATTCTCAAAAATCTGGCCTCGAACAGCCAATTTTTCGTTTCGGCCCGTTAAGTTCGACAGCCTCCTGGCCCAGCTCTTGCCATTTGCCGAAAATTCTGTTAGAAGGTTATAAGTAGTTTTGCTCAGGAGCACAAGATGCTGTTTCGTTACGACTTTTTTAACGGTTTTTTCTTTTGGCGCGGTTTCTTTTTTAGGCCGTCTGCCCAGGGTGAAGGTCCGTTGACGTAACTGACAGCTGTCAACCAACCATTTGTATGAACCACGGGCAGACCGAACTCCGGCCCCGTGGTTTTTTGTTTTTGTATCGGCAAAAGGTCGCGGCGGGGTTAAACCTGGTTCCGTGAGTAAGGGGCGAGAAAAGAGTGTAAGTGCTTGGCCTGAATAAGGGTTTCAAAAAATCTGAGGCGCACCCACAGGTTCGTCGGTGATTTTTTGATCACTTAGGCAGGTCAATGACGTGCGCTATCTTTCCGTCAATTACTTACGGGTCCAGGTTGAGGAAAGCCACAGTCTGCGTCCTGAAGTCAATGCGACTCGGCGGCGCTACCAAAAGGAGACCAAGATGATCATCGTCATGAAACATGGGGCCAGCCGCGAGCAGCTGCTGGAGGTCAAACAGCGCATCCGTGATCTCGGCTACAAGCCCCACGTCATTCACGGAGAAACCCGCAATGTTATCGGTGCGGTAGGGGACGAGCGCGGCAAGGCTGTGCTGCAGTCGTTGGAGTCGATGGACGGCGTCGAAAGCGTCATGCCGATTCTGCAGCCCTACAAGTTGGCCAGTCGCGAAGTCTGTCCCGAGCCGAGTGTTATTGAGCTGGCGCCCGGCCTGACTATCGGCGGCGAGCACTTGGTGGTGATGGCAGGGCCCTGCTCGGTCGAAGGCGAACAGCAGCTGATCGAAACGGCCCGCGCGGTCAAGGAGGCCGGCGCCACGGTGCTGCGGGGGGGGGCTTTCAAACCGCGCACCAGTCCCTACGCCTTTCAGGGCCTGGAAGAAGAAGGCCTCAAATTGCTCGACCTGGCCCGTCAGGAAACCGGGCTGCCCATTATCACCGAGGTGGTCAACCCACGGGATGTGGACCTGGTGGCCCGCTACGCCGACATTCTTCAGGTGGGGGCGCGCAACGTCCAGAACTTTCCGTTGCTCAGACTGCTGGGCCAGCAGGACAAACCGGTGCTGCTCAAGCGCGGTATGGCGACTACCATCAAGGAATTTCTGATGAGCGCCGAGTATATACTGTCGGAAGGCAACCGCCGGGTGATTCTTTGTGAGCGCGGTATTCGTACCTTCGAAACCGCCACCCGCAATACCCTCGACATTTCGGCCGTGCCGGTTCTCAAAGAACAGACCCATCTGCCGGTCGTGATTGATCCGTCCCATTCAACCGGCCACGCCAGCCTGGTGCCCTCCATGTGTTATGCGGCGGTTGCGGCAGGCTGCGACGGTCTGCTGGTCGAAGTCCACAACAGTCCGGAAACCGCCTCCTGCGACGGTCCCCAGTCCTTGCGGCCTTCCGATTTTGCCGCGACCATGGACAAACTACGCAAGTTCGCCGCTGCGGCCGACAGAAAGCTGTAGAACGCGCTCGGTTGCGACAGAGGGTTCGTACTCGTACTCGGATTAGGGGTTGAGCAAAGGGGCAAAACCTTTCAGGCCGAGTACGCGTACGAGTAGGAGTGCGAGTACGAAAAGACGCATATGTCCTTTGGCCGGCGCAGGGGGCTTACATTATTCCGGCTGTTTCGTGTAAGATGGTTCGGTCATATAATTCACAGCCGTATTGCACAGGAGTTACCGAATGTTTTTTATCCCCCTTAACCAGCCGGAAAGCGTTGCCCTGGTCATCCATGCCCTGCGGGTTGCCGGCGGCGAGGCCGATTGCTCCACCTGCCCGGTCCGCCGGGTCTGTATGAAGCAGTGCCTTGCCATTGCCAATTCGCTGCAGCAGATGATTGAGGATGGCACTCTGCCCTCTCTGGAGGAAGAGCCGTTGCCCGAAGCGGCCACGGAGACCGAAAATTCCGCATTGCAGGAAGAGGTTGAGTCGCCGGCCAGAGGCAGTCATCTCAAGGTTATTAAATAGTTTTCTGTACGGTATGGAAAACGCAATGGACAAAAAGCGGCCCTTTAAGGGCCGCTTTTTTTATTGACCGTTTCGCGTACTCGTACTCAGCCCCGCAGGGGCGGTACTCGAACTCGTACTCGAAGGTTTTATGGAAGGGTTTGATCGGGGTGGTTAGGTGGAGAGAAATGGAAATACCGAAGAAGATCCGAAAAACTTTTAAATCCGAGTACGCGTACGAGTGCGAGTACGAGTAAAACGGGGCAGATATTACTCTGCCTCTGCCAGCAATGGCCCTTCCTGGGAAGGAATCAGGCCTGCCGCTGCTGCGCGTTGCAACAGTTCATCGATGGCAGCCAGCCCTTCATCGCCCAGATCCAAAGTGAAGTCGTTGACGTAAAGGGCGATATGGCGTTCGATGGCGCGGTCGGCCAGTTCCTGAGCGTGCCGGCGTATGTACGGCAAGGGCTGCTGGGGATTGTCGCGGGCATAAGCGGCACTGGAGGCAATGGCCTGCTCGATGGCGGCGATCCGCTCGCCGCCCAGATTCCGCTGGGCGACGATGGCGCCGAGGGGCAGGGGCAGGCCGGTCAGTTCCTGCCACCAGCAGCCGAAGTCGATGATCTTGATCAGCCCCTGTTGCTCGAAGGTGAAGCGTCCTTCGTGAATCAGCAGGCCGGCTTGCACCTGGCCGTCTCTTACCGCCGGCATGATGCGGTCGAAGGGCAGAATGACCAGCTGGTCGCAGCGCGGCTGCCAAAGGTGCAGCAGCAGGCCGGCGGTTGTCATGCCGCCGGGGATGGCGATGGAGCCACCGGCGATAGCGGCGGGTGACAGGTCCTGGCGCGCTACCAGCAGCGGACCGCAGCCACGACCCAGGGCGGCGCCGCTGCGCAGCAGGGCATAGTCGCGGCGCACATGACCCAGCGTGTGGCACGATATTTTGCTGATCGCCAGGCGGCCGTTGCGCACCAGGCCGTTGAGGGTTTCGACATCGGTCAGCAGCGGCGGCCTCTGCAGGCCTGGTAGTGGGACGATGCCGCAGGCTAGGGCGTAAAAGAGGAAGGTATCGTTCGGGCAGGGCGAATAGCCGAGCGAGAGGGAAGGGCTCATTTGGATACCGGTGACGATTGGCGGTCTTTCAGGAAGGCCATCAGGGCCCGTTGGGCGATGCTGGCTGCTGCCGGAAGGTTCCAGCGGTCAAGGTCCCGGTTTTCGACCAGGTTGGAGATGCCGCGTAACTCGAGAAAAGGAACCTCGTACAGGCGGCAGACTTGGGCAATGGCACCGCCCTCCATGTTTTCGCAGATACCTCCGGTGCGCCGTTCCATGGCCTGCGCAGCCTGATCGGTGCCGGAACAGGTCGAGACGGTGACCAGCAGACCTGCCAGTAGTTTGGCGTCGGCTGCTGCGACAGCTGCGGTCATCGGGGGTTGCGCCGCTTCCAGCAGTTGGGCAGAGGAGGCAAAGCGCTGTTCCATGAGCGCTTTGCCGTGCTTCAGGAGCGGGAAGCCGAGGGTGGCGAAATCGACAAAACCCTGCGGCGTGATACCCCCCTCGTCGGCAAGCAGTTCTTCGGTGGCCAGGGCAAGGTCCCCGGGCACCAGGCCGCTGCCGGGATAGGCGCCTCCGCAGCCGATGACGATCACCGCTTCGGCGGGTACGGTTTCCAGCAGGGCGGTGGCAGCCGACGCCGCGTTGGTTTTACCGATGCCGCTGTGCAGCAGTGCAACCTTCTGTCCGAACAGGGTGCCGAGAAAAAGCTCTCTTGTGCCGCAACGACGCACCTCGCAGGGTGAGAGGGATTGGCGAAGCAGGACTGTTTCCGCGGCTACGGCGGCAACAATGGCGATCATGGCGTTTATCGGGCTCCACTCTTGTTACAGGGCCGGGAAAAACGAATTGGATGCAGATAAGGCCTAAGGGTCAAGCCGTAAGGTGTGAGGGATAAAGCCGTGAAGGGTGAAACCGTGAGGGGTATAACCTGTTACGAATTACGGAATTTTACTCACGTCTCACGTCTCACGGCTTTCAGCTTACGGCTATTGCTTGATCTGCGAAGGCGCAGCATCAGATTCTACCAGCGTCCGGAATAATAGCAAACAGCCGGCCGGACTTCGTCGATTAGCCTGCATTGTTGCGCTCCGCATCGAAAAGAGCGGGTGCCAATGAACAGGTGTCAGGGTTTGTACCAGCCGGAGCGGATCAGGTCGCGGCGCAAAAAGATGCCCTGTTTGAGGACCATGCCTCGATACCAGAAACGGTCGGCGCGCAAAGAGATGTCGTTGGGTGGGTCGAGACGTTTGCGGCAGTCGGACAGGTTTTTGCGAAAACGGCTGTCCGGTTCGGCGATTATTTCGACCAGCTTGTCGTGCAATACGGTGGGAACGCCTTCGATAACATATTGAATGATATCGCGCAGCTTCAGGCCCTGGTGGTATTCATCCAGGTCGCCTTCAAAGCCGGCCTCGCACTCCTGGACGAAATCGTGCCAGCTGAGAAGCAGTTCGCCAAAATCCTCCTCGGCGAAACCGGCAAATTCCGGCTGCTGCTTAAGACGTTTATTGATTGCGGCCTGCTCTCGCCGGGACAAAAAGAATGACAGCCCTTCTTCCACCGGGTACATGTCGAGCAGATCGGCCAGGTCTTCGCAGAAACACAGATAGTCCAGCTCGCATTCCGTCAGCTGGCTCAGGGAGGTGGGCAGAAGCTGTTTCGGGTGGCACAGCAGGGACAGGTGATCGTGCCCGAGGTCGGAGGTCAGCAACAGATCGGGAGAAAAGGGCAGCCCCTGGCTGTGAAGCAGGTCCATGATGCGGATGTGATTTTCGGTAAAGCAGGTCAAAACCTTTTCTTCCGAATAGAAGAGTTCCAGGCCATTGTGATTGTTGGCCAGGCCGAAGCCGACAAAGCCGTCGTTAATCAGGCGTGGCAGGTAGGGGAGAATAGTGGAAAGGATCTCCTCGGTCGGTAGGTACGGCGAATAATAGAGGGTCGGAGTCGGTTGTTCGTTCTTGGATGAGTTCTGCTCTTCGCGATAGAACTCCAGAATAAAAAAAGCCTCTTCCTTGAGCATACCGGCAAAGGCCTGAAAAATAGCCTGGATGCGATCGGCGTTGGCCATGGCGGTAAATCGATAGGAATCCGTCGATTTTTCCAGCAGGGAAAAATTGAACCCCTCGCGAAGGCGCCGGCCTTGTTTTGATTCGCTGGCCCAGGGTGCAATCCCCAGCGGAAAGCTGAATTTCATATCAGACAAAGACCCATCCTTTCACACGTGGTGCTGCCAGTTGTTAAATTGCCTCAGGTCATTTTGGCCAGAGTCCTGGTGCTGCAGCTCCAGAAGGGTTATAATTATTCCGTTGCAGGCTAAAAGTCAATATGTTGAGCCGGGATGCCGGCCGGGCCTGCGCGATTCGGGCTTGACTCGCTGATAGCGCTGTTCGGATAATGCTGCCAGTCGCGCCAAACCCTCGTGCTGCCGCCGGTTCGCAGTGCATCGAGCCCGGCAAAGGCCTATTAGTTCGACGGTTTTGATCCGTTCGGGAGGAAAATACAATGAGAAAAATATCGTTGCTCTTTACCGCATTGTTGTTGCTGTGTTTTGCCGGGACATCCCTGGCTTACCTGCAAGTCGGTAGCGAGGCTCCTGATTTTGAACTCGTCGATCTTGAGGGTAATAAGGTGCGGCTGTCCGACTTCAAAGGGCAGGTCATCATTCTGAAGCTTGGCACCACCTGGTGCCCCGACTGCGTCGGTCAGACCGCAGACCTGATGAAGATGGGCCCTTTTCTCAAGGAACATGATGCGGTACTGGTCGACGTCTTCATTCAGGAAAGTCGCAGCAGTGTGCGTAAATACTTCAAAGGCAAGGAGTTTGCCATGCCGGTGGTGGCGTTGCTGGACGACGGCCAGGCCCACCGTGCCTATCAAGTCTATTTAATCCCCCGCCTGGTGATCATCGATCAGCAATTTCGCATCGTCCACGACGGTCTGCGGCTCAGTGCCGAAGCCATGCAGGATAAAATTGCAGAGCTCGAACCGCCATCTCAGCAAAATCCTACCAACCTGCTCGAAAATAATACCCCCCTTCCCCCACCGCAGTAAACTTTTAACCCTATCCTAACAATTGTGTCCTATAGTGCCGGCCGATCATTTCTGTGCGAATGCGCAGGTGCGTCTGTGGTAAATACACCACAGGCAGTGTGGTGCAAAACGGACAATTTGGCGGTTATGTGGTTTGGTAGATAGCGCCAAACCGCGCAACTGACAAAATGTTTGACTTTGGCACCCTTGTTGAATAGAATTCCGGCGTTTGTGTGGTTTTGCACAGTTGGAGGCTGTGCGATGCCCGCGATGCGATGAAGAATTTGAATTTAGGATGACGCGCTGCGGCAAATCCCGACCGCGGCAACAAGCGTCGCAGGAAACACGGGGTATGTTACAGGCCATTGGGGTCTGGCCCCGGCCGCTTTGGCGGCATGTATTTATTTTTTTCAAGATGGAAGGAGACAGACCTGTGAAACAGATGAGACTCGTTTTGGCGATGTTCATCGCCCTGGCCTTGGCGACTCCCGCCCTGGCCCTCAACGTCGCATGGCACGGCGATTTCAACAACCGCGCCTCTTACAGCACCAATGCGACCCTGTCCACCCGCGTGGTCAGTGACAAGACCCCCTACTACCAGATCGGTAGCAACACCAACATCTCGATCCCCACTGGTGTCGACACCACGAAGAAAAGTGGCGACGCCGACTACTTCGCCGAGATCAAGTACCGCACCCACCTGGTGGTAGCCGACGACGAGAACAAGGTCAAGGGCGTTCTCGGCCTGGAGATCGGTAGCGAAAAGTTTGGTGGTCCCGCCATGGAACTGGGTGGCGACGAGAAGGGTCGGATCGAACTGCGCTGGGTCTACACCGACGTCGAACTGCCCTTCGACCCCGCTTCCCGCATCAGCGTCGGCCTGCAGCCCGTTGGCTACAATACTCTGCTCTGGACCGACAACGCCGCTGGTATCAAGTGGACCCGCGCTCAAGGCGCCTGGAAGTACTCCCTTGCCTGGTGGCGTACTGACTGGGATCAGCTGGGCTCCACCGGTCGCGCTGTGGATGACTCTGAAAATGGCGAGATCTATGCCACCGACGTCACCTACAAGTTCGACACCGGTGCTGTGAACGGTTTCTTCCTCTTCCGTGACCAGGGCAAAGACAGAGCGGTTGGTGCCGACACCGTTACCCGCGACAACTCCTACTGGCTCGGCCTGTCCGGCAGCAACACCTGGGACAACCTCTCCGTCATGGCCACCGGTATCTACCTTGGCGGTACCGTTAAGTCTGAGCTCGCTGGCGATCTCGACCGCAGCGCCTACATGTTCCACGCTCAGGGCGACTACAAGATGGACAAGTACACCTTCACCCTCGGCGGTCTCTACACCCCCGGTGACGACGATCCCAACGACGACGATATCGAGAACTTCGACCACATCGACATCTCCACTTCGCTCCTCGGCTCCGTCACTATCTTCGATAACTACTGTGACGACAACTCCTTCACCCAGGCCTACTATGTTTTCGACCAGGGCTACAAGATCATCTACGCCGGCGTGTCTTACAAGCTCAACGACAAGACCAAAGTTTGGGGCAAGTACTTCTGGCACAACACTGCCGAAGACGAACTGCTCGGCGACGACGAAATCGGTCACGAATTCGTGGTTGGTGCCAGCTACAAGATCATGAAGGGCCTGAGCGCCGACATCAACGCTGGCTACCTGGTGGCCGGCGACGCTCTGGACTCCCCTGTTCTGTCCAGCGACGGCGACGCTGACGACGTGTTCCGTACCGACGCCCGTCTGCGCTTCAAGTTCTAAGATTGCCTGAAGCATTTAGCTTGTGATACTTTGGGGCCGGGCTTTTGCCCGGCCCTTTTTTCTTGGCCTCGATGGCAGGTCGCATTTGATCGACAAAAGAGATCTTTGACCACGAAGCACAGGAAGGTTGTGAAGAAATGGCAAATCTCCCTCCTAAAGCGTCATAGGCGAGTTCTTCTTGTGGATTTTCTTCGTGCTCTTCGTGCCCTTCGTGGTGAAATAAGTCCGGTCTCCAGGTTTCTGGACTGCCAACGGATGTTGGCAAAAAAGTGTTTTTATAGTTAGGGGAGGTAAACTTGTTTATCAGACGATTGATGTTGTTGGCAGCCTGTGTGCTGCTGTTGGCCGCCGGCCCGGTGCTGGCCGGCACTCTGGAGGATCTGGCAGCGGATCTCAAGCCGGTAGGCGGCTATGTGGTGCTTCCGGTGCAGGGGGAATTCCTCATTGACCTCGATGCCAGCCATGGCATTGCGGTCGGCGACTTGTTCGCCGTGGTGCAACCGGGAGAAAAGATCGTCCACCCGGTGACCGGGGCGGTGCTTGGGACCCTCGATGTCAAAAAAGGGTTGCTGCAGGTGACCCAGGTCAAGGCCGGCTACTCCCATGCTCGGCCTGTCGGTGCCGCCGGCAAGATCGCGCGGGGCGACCAGATCCGCCGCTTCGAAAACCTGCGCGCCGCCTTCTGGGACTACACCGGCAAGGGCGAAGCCTTTTTTGCCCAGGTCAAAGAGGCGCTGCCGGCCCTCACCTGGCAAGACTATGCGGCAGCTCAGGCCGCCAAGCCCGCCCAGCCGGACGCTGCCGCAGCGGCAGGATTCGATCTGCTGCTGGTGCTTGACGCCACCAAGCTGACGGTACGCGACGGCTCTTTCGGCATTCTACATGCCTATCCGGCTCCTGCCGGCCTGAAGCCCGCTGTTGCGGCCCCTCTTCAGCCGACCGCTCCCTATAAGCTGGAGGCGGCGCCTAAGGCTCTGTCCGTAGGCGGAGTGCGCTACGAGGCGACCTTTCCAGGCTTCAAGTCCCTCGGGGCCCTCGGTTTTCCGACGGTGATGGCCGATTTCCTCGATGTCGACGGTCAGCTGCTGATGGCTGCCACCGACGGCAAGACCATCAAGCTCCTCAAGGTTAACGATAAGCTGACGCCCCTGGC
>ENA-ORCT01000484-ORCT01000484.1-marine-metagenome-genome-assembly--contig:-NODE-484-length-19151-cov-3.791968_pt1 | contig 19151 bp, 14 predicted proteins | sample MGYA00248632_ERZ508511 | MGnify/ENA primary metagenome ERZ508511 (study PRJEB26182, sample SAMN06268839) | marine metagenome | isolation source: Tt an P1-techrep anaerobic enrichment on pine from sediment...
CGCCCAGGCCATCGCGGTGAACCGCGCGCTGGGGCTAGACCCGGCCAGGGTGAACCCCAATGGCGGCGCCATCGCGCTGGGCCACCCGGTGGGGGCCACCGGCGCGATCCTGACCGTCAAGGCGATGTATGAGCTGGAGCGGACCGGCGGCAATCGCGCGCTGATCACCATGTGCATCGGAGGCGGGCAGGGCATCGCCCTGGCGATCGAGCGGCTGTAACGGAAAGAGGCCCTTCGGTGCGAACAGCAGGCGGAGGGGCGCGACCGACCCGAGGGGTGGCGCAATCGCGCCGCCCCTGGGGGGCGGGTCGGCGCGGCCCGGCGTTGCCGCCGGGCGGGACGACGGCCAGTCGGCGCATCATCGCAGCGTGATCCGCGCCCGTGCTGCCAGGCCATTGGCATCGATCACCGAGAGGGTGACGAAACCGGGCCCCGGCGCAGGCAGGGTCGCCTCGCGCAGACGCAGGCCGGTCAGGGCGGGCGCGCCATCGACGAGCAAGGTGAAGGGCGGCGTGCCGCCGCTGAGCTTCACCACCAGGCCGGTTCCGCCCAGCTCCAGCACTGCGCCATCGGGCGGAAAGGCCAGTTCCGGCCCGCCCGGCATGGGCGCGAAGACCGCGTCGCGGGGGCGGAAGCGCCGCAGCGGCTGCGGCAGCTCGGCATTCGGGACCAGCAGAACCGCGGGCGGCGGCGGGGGCAGCGGCACGGGGCGGGGCTTGAGCCGGGCGAAGGCCTCGAACAGCACCGGCGCGGCCAGCTCGCCGCCGAAGGCGCCCGGCACGGGCGTGCCGTCGGCGCGCCCCATCCAGACCGCCACCACATGTTCGCCGTCGAACCCCACCGCCCAGGCGTCCCGGTGGCCATAGGAGGTCCCGGTCTTGAAGGCCAGAATGCCCTGCGGCGCGGCGGGCGGCGCGGGCGTGCCGCGCAGGATGTCGCCCACCTGCCAGGCGGCCTCGGGTGACAGCACGCGCGGCCCCGGCGCGCCCGGTTCCGCCCCCATGCGCCAATAGAGCGGCACCGGCCGGCCCCCGTTGGCCAGAGCCGCGTAAAGGCGCGCCAGGTCTTCCAGCGTCACACCAAGCCCCCCCAGCGCGATGGCCAGGCCCGGTATCTCGCCGGGCAGGTCGGGCTGCATTCCTGCGCGCCTCAGATGGCTCATCAGCCGTGCCGGTCCCAGCGCCTCGGTCAGCGCGACCACGGGAATGTTCAGCGACTGCTGCAGCGCCTCGCGCAGCCGGATCGTGCCGCGATAGCGCCCGTCGAAATTCACCGGGCGGTATTGCCCAAAAGCGGTGGGGCGATCCTCGATCAGCGTCTCGGGATGGGCCAGCCCCTCGTCGAAGGCCAGGCCGTAGACCAAGGGTTTCAGGGTCGAGCCGGGCGAGCGCAGCGCCTGCGTCATGTCGACGAAGCCGCGCCGCGCCGTGTCGGTGAAATCCGGCGCGCCGACGGAGGCCAGGATCTCGCCCGTGCGGTGATCGGCGACCAGGATCGCCGCCGACAGGGCCTCGCCCCGTCCCCGCACGGCGCGGGCGGCCAGCGCCTCGAGCTGGGCCTGGAGCCTGGCGCTGACCGTCAGCCGGTGAAGGGGCGCGGTCGGGTCCTCTCCCACCGCCCGGTCGGCCAGGTGGGGGGCCAGCGCGGGGAAGGGGTGGCGGGTGTCGGGGACCGGCGCGCGGCCCGCGGCCTGCGCCTGCCCCCGCGCCAGCAGGCCCGCGCGTTCCATGCGCTGCAGCACCCGGTCGCGGCCCTCCGCGGCGCGGTCGGGGAAGCGGTCGGGGCGGCGCGAGCTGGGCGCCTGCGGCAGCGCCACCAGCAGCGCGGCCTCGGCCGGGGTCAGGCGGGCGGGCTCCTTGCCGAAATAGGCGCGGGTGGCGGCGCGCACCCCTTCGAGATTGCCGCCGAAGGGCGCGCGGTTCAGGTAGAGGGTCAGGATCTGCTCCTTGCTCAGCCGCCGCTCCAGCGCCAGCGCGAGGCGGGCCTGCCTGATCTTGCCCTTCCACCGGCCGGTGCCGCTGTCCTCCAGCAGCCGCGCCACCTGCATGCTCAGCGTCGAGCCGCCCGAGACGATCCGCCCGTTCCAGGCCGCCTGCGCCGCGGCCCGCAGCAGCGCCAACCCGTCCACGCCGGGATGGCGGTAGAACCGTTTGTCCTCGTAGGCGATCAGCATCCGAAGGTAGAGCGGATCGACCGCGTCGAGGCTGACGGCGAGCCGCCAGCGCCCGTCGGCCACCGTGTAGGCGCGCAGCAGCGTGCCGTCGCGCGCCAGCACCTCGGTCGAGGTCTCGGCCACCAGCGGCGGGAACTCCGTCGAATCGATCCAGGCATCGAACCGGTCGCGCGCCGCGGCGGCGGCGTAGAGCAGCGCCACCGCGAGGAAAAGGGCGCGCCCCCTCATTCGGTGACGGTCACCCGGCCCGCGTCAGACCAGGCGCGGCGGTCGGGGCGGTACATGTCCTCGACGCTGGCCGCGGGATGGTGATAGCTGCCCGGCGCGGTGGCGCGCACAATATAGGCCAGCGTGAAGGGCTTGGCCTGCGCCCAGTCCAGCGCGGCGAGGAAGCGGTCCTGCCGGAACTCGGTATGGTTGGCGCCGTCATAGGGCTCCAGCCAGTCGAGCGCGCGGATGTCGCCGCCGCGCAGGAGGCTCGGGTTGTCGATCTCGAACCCCGCGGGCAGAGGGTCGCTGACCATCAGCCGCGCCTCGGTGCTGCTGAAGGGATCGATCGTCAGCACCGTGACCAGCCTCGTGCCGGAGGCCACGATGGCCGGGTCTGTGGGTTCGCCGTCCAGCGTGTAATAGCTGCGCCGGATGGCGTAGTCGCGCCCGCCGGCCGGCGCGGGCTGGGCCGGCACGCCAAAGGTCGTGAGCGTCAGCTGCGCCTCGCGCCCGCTGCCGTTGCGGATTTCCACCGGCGCGGCGGCGTCATCCTCCAGCATCCGCACCAGCGGGCCGGTGGCGGGCGCGCCATCGATGGTGAAGCCTGCCTCGCCTGCGCGGTCGATCAGCGCGTTGGCGGCCATCAGGGTCCACATCGCCTCCTGGGTGGAACGGGCCTGCGCGCCGCCCGCGATGTAGGCGGCCAGCCGCTCGCGGTCGACCACGGCGCTGCCGGCCTCGGCGGCCAGCGTCAGCACCGCCGCCGCGTCACGGCGCGCGGTGCCGTAATCGGCGCGCCAGAGCGCGGCCTCGCCCCCGGCGATCTGGGCCGCCATCTGGGCCGCGGCCCGGGCGAACATGGCGTCGGCGCGGGTCTGGTCACCGTAAGACGCCAGCGCCGCGCCCAGCTGGGCCTTGGCCAGCGGGGTGGCGAAGGCCTCTGCCTTGACGTCGGCATAGTAGCGCAGGTCTCCAATCGCCGCCGCGCCTTCGCGGGCCAGCACCATCAGCGCATAGGCGATATCCTCGCCCCCCGCGTCGAAATCGGGGGCGTAGTTCACCCGGTTGCGCAGGTTGTCCATGGCCATGCGGAACGCCGTCTGCGGCAGGTCGAACCCCTCGGCCCGCGCCCGGCTGAGGAAATCGGTGACATAGGCGTCGAGCCAGAAATCCCCCGAATCCGGGCGCCACAGGCCGAAGCCGCCGCCGGCGGACTGGTTGGCCAGCACCGCGTCGATGGCCTGCGCGATGCGCTCGCGCGTGCTGTCGCGGCTGGCCAGCCCCATCGCCTCGGCCACCGAGCTGAGATAGAGCAGCGGCATCGCCTGCGAGGTGATCTGCTCGGTGCAGCCATAGGGGTAGCTGTCCAGCGCGCGGAGCAGGCCCGGCGCGTCGAGCCGCGCCAGCGGGCCGATGGCCAGCGTGGCCTGGCCCGTGCCGCGGCGCAGCCCGGCGAAGACATCGGAACTGAAGGTGAAGCTTTGCCCCGCGCCCAGGGTGAAGCGGCTGGCGCGGGCGGTCTCGGGGTCGTTCACCTGCACCGGCAGGGTGAGCTGCTTGGTCAGCACCCGCCCGCCGGGCGTGGTCAGCGCCACGCGCAGGCCGTGCGTTCCCGTCTCCACCGCGGTCACGGGGATCGACAGGGTGGCCTTGCCCTTCGCGGCCAGCGTCAGGCCCGAGGGGATGGTGGCCGTATCCAGCGTCACGCCCTCGGCCGAGACGTCCAGCCCCATCCGGCCCGCGGGCCCGGTGGCATGGACGATCTCCAGCAGCAGGCGCGAGCGGTCGCCCGGCGCCATGAAGCGCGGCAGGCTGGCCGTCACCACCACCGGGTCGCGCACCAGAACCTCCGCCTCGGCCTGTCCGACGCCGGTCTTCGACCAGGCCACCGCCATCAGCCGCACCGTTCCGTTGAAGGAGGGCAGGTCGAAGGACGCACGGGCGTAGCCGTCAGCACCCACGGTCACGGGGCCCGAGAAATAGGCGACCAGCTCTTCGGTCGGGGGCGGGGCCTGCATCCGCATCTGCGCCCCCGCGTCGCCGCCCGAGCGGATTTCGCCCATGGCGCCGCTCAGCCCGTCGATGAGCCGGCCATAGAGGTCGCGCATCCCCACGCCCAGCTTGCGCTGGCCGAAATAGTGGCCCGAGGGATCGGGGCTTTCGAAGCCCGTCAGGTTCAGGATCCCCACATCCACCGCGGCGATGGTGGCATGGGCGGTTTCGCCGGCCTGCAGGCCCTCGACCTTCAGCGCCACCTCCAGCGGTTCGCGCGGGGCGGCCTCTTCGGGCAGCTCGAAGGCCGCGCTCAGCTGATGGGCGCCGGGATCGACCTGCGCGTAGGCGAGCCCCAGCGCGCGCGACGGGTTGCGGCCCGCGGGCGCGTCCATGGGGCGGATCAGGGTGGCGGTGACATAGGCCCCCGCGCCCCATTCGTCGGTCACCGGCAGCTCCACCGTGTTCTCGCCCTCGTCCAGCTCAACCGGCTGCATGGCGATCACGTGGTTCGACATCACCGTCACCAGCGCCTTGCCCGCATGGCGCGGCACGATGCGCAGGGTGGCGGTGTCGCCGGGGCGATAGGCGGGCTTGTCGAGCGACAGCTCCAGCGTGTCCGGCGTCTCGGTGGCGTCGGCGGGCGCATACCACCCGGCGTGGAACTCCAGCGAGGCGGCGGCGTATTCGCCGTCGATCCGCTCCACCTTCAGCTCATATTGCCCCCAGTCCACGGGGGCCGAGAGCGACAGCCGCCCGTCCGCCATCATCGCCTCGCCCTCGGCGACGCGGGTGCGGGTGGTCACCGGCTCCCAGTTCCAGTTGCCGTAGAGCTGATACCACTGGTAGCGGGTCTTCACCCGGTTCAGCACCCATTTCACCCGCATGGGCGTCAGAGCCTCGTCGGCGCCGATCCCGATCACGTCGAACCCGGCCTCGGCGCCCTCGGGCACCACGCCTTCGAAACGCGGCTTGAGGCCGATCAGCGCGCCGGCCGGGGCCAGCCGGCGGGTCAGGCGGCGCTCCACCGGGCGGCCCGAGCCTTCGGAGATGCGCACGGTGAGCCGCGCCTCCAGCGGGCGGGTCGAGATCTCGGCATCGGGGAAGGTGAGGGGGGTGGTCAGCCGCCCCGCCGCGTCGGTGCGCAGACCCTGTTCCAGTACGCTCATCCGCGAGCTGACATCTTCGTCGTACAGGCCGAATGTGTAGCCGGGCCAGGCCTCAATCGTGTCGGTGGCCACCAGCGCCACCTCGCCCTCCACGGGCAGGTTGCCTGCCGGCGCGCCGAAGAGGTAGCGCGCCTCCAGCGTCAGTTCGGGTTGGTCGGTGGGGCGGATCGGGCCTTGCGGAAGGGCGAGGTCGAAATCGATGCGCTCGGGCAGGAAATCCTCGACCAGGAAATTGCGGCTGGCCAGCGGCGCGGCACCGGGGTCGGCATGCAGCGCCAGCGTCCAGGTTCCGCGCGGCACCGCCGCCCCCAGGGCCAGGTCAAAGACATGGCCGCCCGCGCTGCCGCCCTGCGACAGGTGGCGGCTGTATTCCACCCCGTCGGGCCGGGTCAGGATCGCGGTGAGCGGCAGGCCGGCGATGGCCCCGGCCTTTGCGTCGCGGCTGAGCGCGGTGACATGCACGGTTTCGCCGGCCCGATAGGCGCCGCGGTCGGTGGTCAGGAACAGGTCGATCGGACCGGCGGGCTCGCGCCCCTCGACGCCGCGGTCGGACAGGTCGAAACCCGGGTCGGTGAGCGACAGGAAGGCAATATCGGTCTCGCCTTCCCGCGCCGTGACCAGCGCCGGCGCCGCGCTGCCGGTGCCGCGGGTCAGGCCGGGGGCGAAATGGGCGTAGCCGGCGGCATCGGTCACCGCCTCGCCCAGCACCCTGTTGGCGGTGGAGAGCAGGGCGACGGTGACGCCCTCCTTCACCTCCGCCGTGGCCAGGGACCGGACGAAGACATGCAGCCCGTCGGTGCCCGACAGCGTCGCCAGCCCCAGATCGCTGACCACGAACCACTGCATGGCGGCGCCGTCCTCATAGGGGTCGGCGCCGGGCACCCGGGCCTCCAGCGCATAGATGCCCGCGTCCAGCTCGCCGATGATCTCGCCCATGGGCAGGCGGGTGGTCACGTCCTGGTTCAGTTCCATCCCCGTTTCGCCGCTGCCGCGCCAGACCTCCTCGGCCACCTTGTCTGCGAAATCCCCGGTCTCCCAGAACGAGAGCGGCCGGCCGAAATAGCGCTCCTGGAAGGCGCGCAGCAGGTTGCGGTCGGAGACCCGGCGCAGCACCAGCTCCACCTGATCGGTGTTCACCGTGACCACGGGCAGCGCCGCCTCGCCGGTTTTCGGCAGCATATAGGCCCGGCCGGGAAAGCGGACCGAAGGCGCGCGGTCGCGCACATATTGGGTGAGGGTCACGTCGCGGGCCAGCTGCTCGCCGCTGGCCGCGGGCAGGCCCTGGCGGAAGGTCAGGCGGTAGCGCTGGCCATGCTGCACCCCCTCGACGCAGAGCTGGCGTCCCTCATGGGTGACGCTCAGCCCCGGCTCGGGCAGGCGCAGGTAGGGGGCGTAATCGACCCCGGCCTTGACCAGGTCCTCGGTGAAGACGGCGCAGATGCGGGGGCTGGCGGCATCGCTGTCGGCCTCGTGCTCGGTGATGCGGAAGCCGTATTTGCCGATGGCGTCGTCCAGCATGGCGGCCAGGTCGTCGCGCGGGGAAAGCTCCTGCGCCAGGCGCAGGGCGGGGATCATGTCGCGGCCGCGGTCGTTGGCCTCCAGCGCACGGGCCATGACCGCCAGCGCGGTGGCGCGCAGCGCCCCGCCCTCGGCCCGCAGATAGCCGTTGATCGCGGCCTGCAGGGCGCGCGCACGATAGGTGCGGCGCTCGCTCCAGCTGTCGGTGCGGATCGAAAGCAGCAGATCGGCGTAATCGGTCCACTGGTCGGCCGCGTCGGTGAGTGTCAGCGCCGCGCCCGTGAATTTCATGGCCCCCAGGAGGTTGTCCCGCACCCGCGCCTCGCGCGCCGCGTTCAGCAATGCCTCGGCCGTCCAGTCGTTGGCGTAGTGGCGCCGGGCCAGTTCCCCGGCCTGCTTGCGGGCCTCTTCGATGTCGCGGTCGGGCAGGAAGCCCAGCTCGTCCCTTCTGGCGGCAGCACCGGCCAGGACCCGCGCCGCGGTGGGCAGGACGATGGCCGAGAGCGCGCCCTCATAGGGGCTGCGCCCGGCGGCGGCGGTCTTGGGGAAGCAGCTGTTCGAGCGGGCGTTGAAGGTGAAGGCGGCGCAGTGCGGGTCGCTCAGGCAGGCGCGGGTGCAGGCCTCGAAGGTGGTGTCGAAGATGGAGCGGATGTCGCCCCCGGGAAAATCGACATCGCGCGAAACGGCGATGCGGCGGTCCGGGACGGGGCCCTCCTGCGCCAGGACGGGGCCGGAGAAAACGGACATGGCGGCCAGCGCGGCAAGCAAAATACGCAGCATCGAAATCCTCCCGGGCAAGAATGGTTCGATGCTGGCACAGGGGCGCGCGCAATGGCAACGATTCCCGGCCCGCGCGAATGCCCCGCGCAGAGGCGCCTCTTGCCGCGGCTCCGATCCGGGTGCAGGATGCCGGGTATGAGCGACACCCCCCCTTTCCGCCCGCGCGCCCTTGGCGAGATTGCCATCCGCTGCGCCGACATGCAGGCCATGGCCCGCTTCTATGAAGAGGTCATCGGGCTGGAACGCCTGTCCGGCAACCGCAGCGACGACATCATGTTTTTCCGCATCGCGCCCGGCTTCGGCGGGCATACCACGGTTCTGGCGCTGTTCCGCCACGACACCGCCCCCGCGACCGGCGCAGGCTCATCGCTGCATCACATCGCCCTGTCGCTGCCTTACGACGAACAACAGGCCGTGATGGACTGGTACGACAAGATCGGCCAGCCCTATCGCGTCGAGATCTTCGGCTGGGTCGGCTGGCGCGGGATCTTCACCGAGGACCCGGAGGGCAACACCGTGGAGCTGGTGGCCTACGACCCCGCGCTGCTGGATCAGGCCGCAGCCTCCACCTGAGCGCGCAGGAAGACCAGCCGGTCGTCCTCGGACATCGCGGCGCTGAAACGGTAGCCGCCGGTGTCGAACGCCTTCAGCGCCTCCGGGTCGGTCAGGCGGTTCTCGCAGATGAACCGCGCCATCGCGCCGCGCGCCTTCTTGGCGTAGAAGCTGACGATCTTGGCCTGTCCGCCGCGCTCTTCCATGAAAACCGGGGTGATGACCCGCAGCTTCAGCGCCGCCTCGTCCACCGCGCCGAAATACTCATTGGAGGCGCAGTTCACCAGCACCTCGCTGCCCGCGGCCTCGCCCGCCGCGTTCAGGGCCTTGGCCAGCCGGTCGCCCCAGTAGTCATAGAGGGTCTTGCCCCGGCCATTGGCCAGCCTGCTGCCCATCTCCAGCCGGTAGGGCTGGATCGCGTCGAGCGGGCGCAGCAGGCCATAGAGCCCCGACAGGATGCGCAGATGGTCCTGCGCCCAGCGCAGCGCGTCCGCGTCCAGCGTCCGCGCCTCCAGCCCGGCATAGGTGTCGCCGTCGAACATAAAGGCGGCGGGGCGGGTGGCCTCGGGCGCCGGATCTGCCTCGAAATCGGCGAAACGGTCGGCGTTGAGCCTGGCCAGCTTGTCCGACAGGCCCATGAGCTTCTGCAACTCGCCCAGCGTCAACCCGCGCGCCACACGGGCCAGTTCCGCCGCGTCGGCCTGAAAATCGGGCACGGTGGGCGCGGGGCCGTCACAGGGCGACATGTCGAGGCGTTTGGCGGGCGAGATCACGACCAGCATGCGGGGGGGCTCCTTTCGGTTGAACCCCTTATCTAGCAGAGCGGCGCGCGGGGTCCAGCCTCAGCCCTCGGCCAGCACCTCGAGGAACGCCTCGCCGAAACGTTCGGCGCGGCGTTCGCCGAGAAGGCGGGTCAGCGTGCCCATGTCGCGCGGCTGCACCTCGGCCAGTTTCGCCAGCTGCGAGGCCGAGCAGCTGAGCGGCTTCTCGATGCCGCTCTGCCCGCGCGACAGATCCGCCTGAACCTCCAGCAGCCGGTCATAGAGCGCCGCGCCCTCGCGCCCGGCCAGCTTGCGCCGCGCGGGGTGTTCGGGGGCGGGGGCCGCGCCGGTGATGACCTCCAGGAAGCCCGCGCCGTAACGCTCCAGCTTGGTGGCGCCGACGCCCGAGATGCGGGCCATCTCGTCCAGCGTGCGCGGCTTGAGCTCGGCCATCTCGATCAGGGTGCGGTCGTTGAACACCACATAGGCGGGCACGCGCGCGGCCTCGGCATAGGCCCGGCGCTTGGCCTTCAGCGCCGACAAGAGCGGCGCGTCCTCTTCGGAGACCAGCGCCTTGGCCGCCGGGCGCGAGGCCTGCTTGCGCAGGCTGTCGCGGCGCAGGGTGATGCTGTCCTCGCCGCGCAGGATGGGGCGGGCGGCCTCGGTCATGCGCAGCGCGCCGTGGCGCTCGGGGTCGGGGCGGACGAGGTCATGGCCCATCATCTGCCGGAACACCGCCTGCCACTGCCGCTTGTCGAACTCGCGCCCCACGCCGAAGGTGGGCAGCGCGTCATGGCCGCGGGCGCGGATCTTGTCGGTCTCATTGCCCAGCAGGATGTCGATCAGGTGCCCGGTGCCGAAATATTCGCCCGTCCGCAGGATGGCCGAGAGCGCCTTGCGCACGGCTTCGGTGCCGTCGAAGAGCTCCGGCGGGCTGTCGCAGAGATCGCAATTGCCGCAAGGCTCGGCCTCTTCGCCGAAATAGGCCAGCAGGGACTGGCGGCGGCAATGCAGCGCCTCGGCCAGCCCCAGCAGGGCGTTCAGGCGGGCGTGGTCGGCCATGCGGCGTTCGGGCGGCGCGAGGCTTTCGTCGATCTGGGCACGGCGCAACCGGATGTCGTCGGCGCCGAAGAGCGTCAGCGTCTCGGCCGGCGCCCCGTCGCGACCGGCGCGGCCGATTTCCTGGTAATAGGCCTCGATCGATTTCGGCAGGTCGGCATGCGCCACCCAGCGGATATCGGGCTTGTCCACCCCCATGCCGAAGGCCACGGTGGCGACCACGATCAGCCCGTCCTCCTGCTGGAACCGCGCCTCGACGGCGCGGCGGGCGTCGGCCTCCATCCCGCCGTGGTAGTGGCAGGCCGTGTGCCCGGCCTCGGACAGCGCGCGGGCCAGCGTCTCGGTTTTCGCACGCGTGCCGCAATAGACGATGCCCGACTGCCCCTTGCGGGCGGCGGCGAAGCTCAGGATCTGGCTGCGCGGATTGTTCTTGGCGGCGAAGGCGAGGTGGATGTTGGGCCGGTCGAAGCCGTGCAGGAAGGTCTCGGGCGGCTGCCCGTCGAACAGGCGGCTGACGATCTCGGCCCTTGTCTCGGCATCCGCGGTGGCGGTGAAGGCGGCCAGCGGCACGCCCAATGCCCGGCGCAGCTTGCCGATTTCCAGGTAGTCGGGGCGGAAATCATGGCCCCATTGGCTGACGCAATGCGCCTCGTCCACCGCGATCAGCCCCACGCCGATGCGGCGCAGCAGCGTCAACGTGCCGCCCGAGGCCAGACGCTCGGGCGCCATGTAAAGCAGTTTCAGCTCACCCGCATCGAGCGCGCGGAAGACCGCGTCGGTCTCTTCCTCGGTATTGCCCGAGGTCAGCGCGCCGGCGGCCACGCCCGCCTCGCGCAGGCCCCGCACCTGGTCGCGCATCAGCGCGATCAGCGGCGAGATCACCACGGTCACGCCCTCGCGCACCAGTGCAGGCAGCTGATAACACAGGGATTTGCCCCCGCCCGTGGGCATGATGGCCAGCGTGTTGCGGCCCGCGATCACCGCATTCACGATCTCCTCCTGCCCGGGGCGGAAGGCGTCGAATCCGAAGACGGAGGAGAGAAGCTCGGGCGCTGATTGCATGGGGCGTGCGGGATTTTATGAAAACTGCTCGGTTTTCATGGACAATCCCACACTAAGATTCGGTGAACAAGCCTCAGAACGCGTACATGTTGTTGGCGATCACGATGCGCAGCGCGTAGAGGCCCACCAGCACGATCAGCGGCGCCAGGTCGAGCCCCCCGGTATTGGGCAGCAGGTTGCGGATGGGGCGGTAGATCGGCTCCAGCAGCCGGTTCAGGCCGTCCCAGACCTGGGCCACCAGCGGCTGGCGCAGGTTCAGCACCTGGAAGGAGATCAGCCAGCTCATGATGATCTGCACGATGATCACGAACCACACGATGTCGAGGATCAGATAGAGGATCTGGAGAAGCGAGGTCATGTTGCGTCTTTCACTGCGGGGTCGGGCCAAGAGGTAAGGGCGCGGGCGGGTTCTGGCAACCGTCTAACGCGACGTAGCGCTTGACGCCACCGCCCGCAGGGGCAGGGTCGCGGGCGAGAGGAGCAAGCCGATGTACCCCTTCATCCGCATGACCAAGGAGCTGTGGGCGAACCGCCGCGCCGCTCCCCTGCCGCTGACCGGCACCCATGTCTCGCACCACATCTGCTGGCCCTGGGACCTGGACATCTGGTGGGAGCTGAACAACGGCCGGGCGCTGACGCTCTATGACCTCGGGCGCATCCCGCTGGCGCAGCGGATCGGGCTGATCCCGGTTCTGCGCGCGCAGGGCTGGGGGCTGACCATGGCCGGGGTCTCGGTGCGCTACCGCCGCCGGGTGCGGATGTTCGACCGGGTCGAGATCCGCTCGCGCTGCGTGGGCTGGGACGAGCGGTTCCTCTATATCGTCCAGTCGATGTGGAAGGGCGAGACCTGCGCCAGCCAAGCGCTCTACCGCTCGGCGGTGACCGACAGCAGCGGCATCGTCGCGCCCGCGCGGGTGATCGCGGCGCTGGGGCAGGAAGCCAGCTCGCCCGCGCTGCCCGACTGGGTGGCCAACTGGATCGCCGCCGAGGCCACCCGCCCCTGGCCGCCCGAGGACTGAGCGCCGTCCCTTGCGCGTCCCGCGCTTTGGCTGTCATATCGGCTCTATCAAGGGGGACAGGGCATGGACGGGACAAGCGCGCGCAGGCGCATCTGGGGATGGTGGGCTTTCGACTGGGCCAGCCAGCCCTATAACACGCTTCTTCTGACCTTCGTTTTCGCCCCTTACGTCAAGGAGTTGCTGGGCGACGGCTCGGCCGCGCAGGCGGCCTGGGGCTACGGCGTGGGGGCGGCGGGGGTGATGATCGCCCTGCTGGCCCCTCTCCTGGGCGCCATTGCCGACCGGGCCGGGGGGCGGATGGGTTTCATCCGGCTGTTCTCGGCGTTCTATGTCATCGGGGCCTGGGGGCTGTGGTATGCCGTGCCGGGCGATTTCAACCTTCCCGCCATCATGCTGCTGTTCGGGCTGGGCCTGATCGGCATGGAATTCGCCACCATCTTCACCAATTCCATGCTGCCCGACCTCGGGAAGCGCGAGGAGATGGGGCGGATCTCGGGCACCGGCTGGGCGCTGGGCTATGTGGGCGGCGTGCTGGCGCTGGCGATCATGCTGCTCTTCTTCGCCGAAAACGCCCAGACGGGCCGGACGCTGATCGGCATCAAGCCGGTCCTCGGCCTCGACGCGGCGGCGCGCGAGGGCACCCGCGCCGTGGGCCCCTTCGCCGCGCTGTGGTACGCGCTGTTCATGATCCCCTTCTTCCTGTGGGTGCGCGAGCCGAAACGCCAGGCCGCCGAGACCATGCGCCAGGCCGCACGCGCCGCCCTGCCCGAGCTTCGCCAGACGCTGCGCCACCTGCCGCAAAGCCGCAGCCTGTTCGCCTATCTCGGATCGTCGATGTTCTACCGCGACGCGCTGAACGGGATGTATGTCTTCGGCGGAATCTATGCCGCGGGGGTGCTGGGCTGGTCGGTGGTCGATGTGGGCATCTTCGGCATCCTCGCCGCCATCGCCGGCGCCCTGTTCGCCTGGATCGGCGGCCATGCCGACGGGCGCTTCGGCCCCAAGCCCGTGATCGTGGCCTGCGTGCTGATCCTCACGGGCGTGGCGCTGGGCGTGGTGTTCGTGTCGCGCGAGTCGGTCTTCGGCATCGCGGTGGCGCCCGAGTCCCGCCTGCCCGACATCGCCTTCTACATCCTCGGCGCCACGATCGGGGCGGCGGGCGGCGCGCTGGGCTCGGCCAGCCGCACCATGATGGTGCGCCAGGCCCTCCCCGACCGCATGACCGAGTCCTTCGGCCTCTATGCGCTGGCGGGCAAGGCGAGCTCCTTCATCGCGCCGCTGTCGATCGGCATCGTCACCGACCTGACCGGCAGCCAGCCGATGGGCATAACCCCGCTCATCGTCCTTTTTCTGATCGGGCTTTTCCTGCTATCCTTCGTCAAACCAGACGGCGAACGAGCAGAAACATGGTCCGGTTCCTCCCCTCCCTTGCCCTGATCCTGGGGCTGGCGGCGCCCGCGCTGGCGCAGGAAAAGGCAAGCGCGCTGTTCGCGGCCAAGCCCCGCGGCTCGGCCCAGCCTGCCGCCGCCATCGGCTCCTACGCCAAGGGCTGCGCGGCGGGGCTGGTGGAACTGCCCGAGACCGGCCCCACCTGGCAGGCCATGCGGCTGAGCCGCAACCGCAACTGGGGCCATCCCGAGACCATCGCCTTCATCAAGCGCCTCAGCACCGAGGCCACGCGCCACGGCTGGGCGGGGCTCTATATCGGAGACATCAGCCAGCCGCGGGGCGGGCCGATGATCTCGGGGCACCGGTCGCACCAGATCGGGCTGGACGTGGATATCTGGATGTACCCGCCCAAGCGGATGAACCTCAACCGCCGCGAGCGCGAGAAGCTGAGCTCCGTCTCGGTGCGCAGCGAGGATCAGCGCAGCCTCAACGGCAACTGGACCCGGGCGCATTTGGAGATCATCAGGGCCGCCGCGCAGGACCCGGCGGTGGACCGCATCTTCGTCACGGCGCCGGTGAAGATCGAGATGTGCCGCAGCGCCAAACCCTCGGACAAGAGTTGGCTGCAGAAGGTGCGCCCGCTCTACGGCCACCACTTCCATTTCCATGTGCGGCTGAAATGCCCCCCGGGCTCGCCGAATTGCGTGACCCAGCGGCCCGGCGTGGCCGAGCTGTCCAAGGGCGGGGACGGTTGTGACGAGACGCTGATGTGGTGGGTGACCGATTACCTGGACCCGCCCAAGAAGGTGGAGAAACCGGACAAGCCCGCGGCCAAGCCGCGCCATCCCCGCGACTACGTGATGAAGGATCTGCCCCGTCAATGCGCCAACGTCTTGGCCTCGCGCTGATCCTCGCGCTGCTGGCGCTTTCCACCCTGACCTCCGCCACCACCACGCCCGACCGGGCGAAACTGGCCGGGCGGCTGAGCTGGTCGATGGCGGGCCAGGCCTTCGGCGGGCTTTCGGGGCTGGAGCTGGCCGCAGATGGCAGCCATTTCACCGCCTTGTCGGACCGGGGCAGCCTCGTCACCGGGCAGATCCTGCGCAAGGGCGGCGAGATTGCCGGCGTCACCGGTCTGCGCCTTTTGCCGCTGAAAAACACCGAGGGTGGCCCGCTGAAGCGGTTTCACAGCGATGCCGAGGGGCTGGCCATCCGGGGCGACGGGCGGATCTATGTCTCCTTCGAGGGCTATCACCGGGTCTGGACCTATCGCGGCCCGGACTCCGAGGCCGCCTGGCTGCCGCGCCACGTGGATTTCGAGGCGATGCAGGCCAATTCCTCGCTGGAGGCGCTGGCCATCGGGCCCGATGGTGCGCTCTACACCCTGCCCGAGCGGAGCGGGCGCAAGGACTGGCCCTTTCCGGTTTACCGCTACCGGGGCGGCAGCTGGACCCGGGCCTTCACCCTGCCGCGCCGGGGCAATTTCCTGCCCGTGGGCGCGGATTTCGGCCCCGACGGAAAGCTCTACCTGCTGGAACGCGATTTCCGCGGGCTGCTCGGCTTTCGCAGCCGGGTGCGCCGGTTCGAGGTCACGCCCCGGGGCCTGGGCGCAGAGCAGACGCTGCTGACCACCCATGCCGGCCGGCACGACAACCTGGAGGGGCTGTCGGTCTGGCGCGACGGGGAGGGGGCGATCCGGCTGACCATGGTCTCGGACGACAATTTCAACCGCCTGCAGCGCACCGAGTTCGTCGAATACCGGCTGGACGACAGCCTTGATCCGGCGGGGCCGGGGCGGTAGAGGGGCGCGTTCGCCTTTGACGGGCGCGCCGTTTCCCCGCAAGCTTGCCAAAACGGATCAACGGATATGACCCGCATTCTTCCCGGCGTGATCGCCATGGCCGCGGTGGTCGTGGCCTCCAACATTCTGGTGCAGTTCCTGTTCGGCCAATGGCTGACCTGGGGCGCCTTCACCTATCCCATCGCCTTCCTCGTGACCGACGTGATGAACCGCGTCTACGGGCCGGGCCCCGCCCGCAAGGTCGTGCTGGCCGGGTTCGTCACCGGCGTGATCTGCTCGCTGATCGGCACCCGGATCATGGGCGAGTTCGGCCCGCTGGTGACGCTGCGCATCGCGCTGGGCTCCGGCGCGGCGTTTCTGGTGGCGCAGCTGATGGACGTGGCCATCTTCGACCGCCTGCGCGAAGGCGCGTGGTGGCGGGCGCCGCTGGCCTCGACCCTCGTCGGCTCCTCCCTGGATACCGCGATCTTCTTTACGATTGCTTTCTCGGGGGCGCTGAGCGTGCTCGAGCCCGGCAATGACGTGTCCTGGGCGAACGAGGCGCTGCCGCTGCTGGGGCTCGGGCCGGTGGTGCCGCTGTGGGTGTCTCTGGGGTGTGCCGACTGGCTGGTCAAGCTGGGGCTGGCGCTGGTGGCCCTGGTGCCGTTCCGCCTCATCGTGGATCGGCTGCGGCCACAGGTTGCGTGAAAAGTTTTGACAAACACAAAATCTGTGGCACCCTCCTATATATAACGGCAACAGCAGAAAGGAGGTGGTCCAGTGTCTAGAGTGATGTTGGCGAGAGGGATCAAGACAGTCAGGGGGGCCGTGACCTGAAGGCAGACCTTGAGGTTGAACACTCCTGATTGGGCATGGCTCTAACTGAACCATCTCCCATAGATCTCGAAGGGCCGTCTGATCTGGGCGGCCCTTTTAATTTGGCCCGACCGGGCCGTATGAATTCCATATGAACCGCATATGACTCCCATATGCATTTCCCCGCCGCCGGAGCGCCCGCCGATGCTGCGCATCAATGACCAGATCGAGATCCAGGACTGGGAACTGACCGAGCAGTTCGTGCGCGCGTCAGGCCCCGGCGGGCAGAAGGTGAACAAGGTGTCCACGGCGGTCGAGCTGCGCTTCGAGGCGGAGCGCTCGCCCTCGCTGCCCGATCCGGTGAAGCGGCGGCTGAAGCGCCTCGCGGGGCGGCGCTGGACCAAGGAAGGGGCGGTGGTGATCTTCTGCGACGAGACCCGCCACCAGGCCCGCAACCGCGAGATCGCCCGCGAGCGCCTGGCCGAGCTGATCCGCAAGGCGCTGGTGGCGCCGAAACGCCGGGTGGCGACGAAGCCCACGCTGGGGTCGAAAAAGCGGCGGCTGAAGGCGAAGAAGGAGCGCGGCGAGGTGAAGGCGCTACGCGGCAAGGTGAGCGGGGAGGAGTGAGTGATGCTGCCAAAGAATATCGTTAAGCGGCTCGTGCTAAGCAGGTATCTATTTCGAATGGCAAAGGATCAGGTTGAGGCTCAGCGCGAAGCCGCGGCATTCGCAACTATTAGCCTTCTGCAGGATTCACTCGAGTATTTTTTCTTGGCAGCGTCCGATTTCCTGAATGCTGGGATAGACCAAAATACAAAATTCCCCCAGTATCTCGACAAGGTCAATGAACGTCTCGGCGAAGGCGAATTGCCCTTTAGAAGGCGGTTGCTCGAAATTAACAAGGTGCGCGTCAATGCAAAGCACCACGGAATTCGTCCTGATGTACGAGAACTTCACGGATACATTGAAGACGCGGCAGGTTTTTTCCAAAAGGCGTGCTCTAACATATTCCAAATAGGGTTTTGGACTGTCAGCCTATTGGACCTTCTGGATGAAGGGGAGGCAAAGACTGCCCTCGAGAAAGCAACCCAGAATTATAAAAATAGCGATTTCGTTGGCTGCCTCATTGAATGCCGAAAGGCCCTCTTTTGGGAGTTTGAGAAACGCTACGATATTCGACAATTTCGTCATGAAGGCTTACATGGTGGCCTTCTTGGTGCGTTTTGCAGTGCGCCCTATTTTGCGCGAAATAAGAGGTACATTGACGAAAATGTTCGCGACCCGTTTGATTTTGTCGTGATCGATCATTCGCATCTTGATGCGGAGTTAGCGAGATTCGGCATTGAGAACAGTTCATTCTGGAATGTCTGGCGCCTGACGCCGCGAGTCTATCTTTCAGAAAAAGGGGCGGAATGGCTCGTTCAAGAAGATCCAGAGAAGTTCGAAGATACTGGGATTGCCGATAGGTCATCGTACGTTCTCGAGACCACCGTGGATGTCGTGTTGCGGAAAACGATGTATAATCGTTCCTTGAGGTGGATCAGTCCGGAATTCACCGACGTAGTCCGAACGACAACGAATGACGCGAGAGTTTTCGCCAAGGCTGATGTCAACAGCGCTGTCGTGGCTCAGTTGCCTAAAGGCGTTGAGCTACAGGCTAAGTATAAGACGCCCAGTCTCGGTGAAAATGGTCTGTTTTGGAGGGTGAATGGGTCGGCGGAGACCCCAGAATTCAAGGGATTCGTCTACGGTTACATCAGAGTTGAAGACACAGATGCGTAGTTCATCTTCTTCCGCCTCCGTTTAGATGCACCATCCCCATGGCGACCGCGGCGCCCGCGCAGTTGAACACCAAATCCAGCGCGGTGTTGTAATAGCCCCCGACATTGGTCTCCGGCACCATCAGCACCGCCGAGAACTCGATCATCTCGTTCAGCGCCCCCAGCCCCATCGAGGCGAAGAGCGGGTAGAACAGCGCGGTCGCGCTGCCCCGCGTGGCGGGAAAATGCCGCGTCATCAGGTGCCACAGCAGCCAGGCGGTGACGCCGAAGCCGTAGGCATGGACGATCTGGTCGTATTTCAGGATGTAATACTGATCCGTCTCCACCACCCGGAACAGGTGCATGGAATAGAGCACCGAGTCCCCCACCGGCACGCCGCCGCCGGCCATATGCGCCAGCCCCCACAGGCTAAGGGCCCAGAGCATCCCCGCGGGGAACGCTGCCTTGCGCAGGTTCAGCCCCACCAGCGCGATCAGCACGGCCATGGTCAGGACGTAGACGATGAATTCGTAATTGCCGACGGCGAGGAACCAGACGGTGAAGGCCCCCACATAGCCGAGGGTGAACAGCGCCACCGCGATCTCGGCGCGGGTGGGGGCGGTGTTGGCGGGCTTGGCGTCGGGGGTGCTCATGATGGGGTGATCATGGCCCCGGCGGGGCGGGCTGGCAAGATGGGGCGAGCAACGCAGCCACGGAGGGAGGCGCCCGCCCCGGGGTGGGGCCAATGCCTCAGAGAACGGATTGTCTTCGTGGGGCTTTTACCCTAGTTAATTAGTGTGGTCTGCTGGGGTCTGGGTTTGGACGCCAGCCCCAGCAGCGCCGCGTGGCCGGGTCTCCCCGGAAAACGCCTCCGTTTGGACGGGAGGCGCTATTCTTCTTCAACAGCGACCATCGCCATAATCACGTTCGCGATTTTCTGGGCCTCTGTTTGCTTCAAATCGACGGGCAGGCCGTTAACCTGGATGATGCATCCCGCGCGCAAAGCGACTGGGATGTCAATTGTTGACGTTTTCGCATGCATTTGACGCTGTGCAGGCGTTTCAGTGGGCGCCGCTTCCTCCTTGGAGGGGGCATCGGTTCTGGATGAGGG
>ENA-ORCT01000485-ORCT01000485.1-marine-metagenome-genome-assembly--contig:-NODE-485-length-19102-cov-3.100394_pt1 | contig 19102 bp, 20 predicted proteins | sample MGYA00248632_ERZ508511 | MGnify/ENA primary metagenome ERZ508511 (study PRJEB26182, sample SAMN06268839) | marine metagenome | isolation source: Tt an P1-techrep anaerobic enrichment on pine from sediment...
CCAACACCTTTTCCATGATTGATATTGCCAAGGCTTCGGACTCCCGGGAAATCTCCTGCCTGGCGGCCTCGATATCCGCCGCCACCGCGCGCTGGGCCTCGTCTCTCATGGCGGCCACCTCGCTGGAAACCGCTGCCATCAACTCAGCAGCCCTCCGGTTGCCCGATTCCTCGAGTTCCGCCCGCAACTGGTTGGCTTCGGTGCGCACCGTGTTTTCCCGCTCGCTCAGCTGGCCGGTCAGCTCATCGAGTTTCCGCTGGGCATCTCCGATGCCCAGCCGAACGGATTCGATATACTGGTCCCGCTCTCCCATGACGCTCTGCAGCGGACGAAACATGACCCGGTTGATGATAAACAGGAAAATCAGAAAAGAGACCAACTGAACAATGAGCGTCTCGTTGATGCTGATCAGGGCGATGTTACTGATAATCTCCATGGATGGTATTCCCCAATCCGGTTCGATCCAAAATTACACGACAAACAGCAACAGCAAGGCAATTACCAGAGAATAGATACCGGTGGACTCGGACACTGCCTGCCCCACCAGCATGGTTCGGGTCAACAGCCCGGCTTCTTTCGGATTTTTCCCAATGGATTCACAAGCCTTTGCAGCGGCCATACCTTCGCCGATGCCGGGGCCGATGGCGCCCAGGCCCATGGAGAGTCCTGCCCCTAAAAATGCAGCCGCCTTGACAAGATCCACACCTTCAATCGCCATTGTTCTCCTCCTAAACGAAAATCTGCTAATTAAATTCGCGTTCCTTACACGACAAAAATTAAAACCAGAGCGATAACCAACGAGTAGATTCCGGTTGATTCCGCAACCGCCTGGCCGACCAGCATTACTCGGGTCAGATCCGCCGTTGCCTCCACATTCCGGGCTATCCACCGAACCGTGCTCTGTGCGGTAAACCCTTCACCAATCCCCGGACCAATGGCCCCGATTCCCATACAGAGGCCGGCGCCGAGCAGCGCCATTGGCGGTGCGATGGAATCGGTGGGGACGAAATTTTTGAACATTAAAACAAAGGCAACCAGCAGACCGTAGATGGCCGTAGTCTGGGTTACGGCCTGGCCCAGCAACATGACGTTGGTCACCGGTGTAGCGGTCAATGGCTGGCGCGCAACACCTTCACAACTGGCCTGCGCCACAAGCCCGCCGCCCAGCCCGGAGCCGATGGCCCCCAAACCGGCCGCCAGGCCCGCCCCGAGCACAGCCGCCCATGTCGGGGAAACCGGGCGGCCGGAAAAATTCGTAAACAAAAGAATAAATGAGGTCACCAGCGCAAAAATCGCCGGTGTCTGGCAGACAGCGGAGCCAATGAGCATATTGGTGGTCAACCGACCGCTCGCTGCTGGCTGACGCGCCATTCCCTGGCACGCCGCCCCGGCGGGGAAGCCTGATCCCACACCGGAACCGATGGCACCGAGCCCCATGGACAATCCGGAGGCCAGAAGCACCGATACCGTCACGAAGGACTCTGCTGCAAAGTTGGTAAACAGCAGGATCATCGCAACGACCAGAGCAAAAATCGATGCCGACTCGGCAATGGCCTGACCAACCAGCATCGCCTTGAAGATATCCCCCGCCATCTCCGGATTTCGGGAAATGGCCGAATTGGCCTCTGCCGCCGTGTACCCTTCGCCGATGGCGGCGCCAATGGCCCCGAATCCCATTGCGAGTCCGCCGCCTGAAAATGCGGCAACCTTAATCCATGTCTGAACGTCAAATTCCATCATTTACTTTACCTGCACTGAGATATAGACAACCGTAAGCATGGTGAACACGAACGCCTGAATAGTCCCTACGAAAAGGCCGAAAAATGCGTTGAGGGCCGGCGGCAGGAGCACACTGTAGGTCAGATACGACACCACCAGGATGATAATGGAGCCCCCCATGATGTTACCGAACAGACGGAATGAAATGGAAACGACCTTGGCCAGTTCCCCGATGAGGTTGAGCGGCATCATGAAAAACATCGGCTCGAAGTATTCACGGACATACGCCTTTATGCCCTTGGCCCGGATACCGGCATAATGAGCGATGAAAAATCCCATCAGGCCAAGTCCCAGGGGCGTGTTCAGATCCTTGGTCGGCTCCTCGAGGTGGGGAATGATGCCCAGCCAGTTGCTGAGAACCAGAAACATGAACAGGGCACAGATCATCGGGGCGTATTTGCGGGCCAGCTCCTTGTCCAGTGCATCGTCTGCCAGGCCGAACAGCTGGTTCACAAACAGCTCACCCAGCGCCTGCATCGGTCCGGGCAGGATGCTCCGCCCCCGCGTGGCGAAGTATCCGAAGGCAGTCAAAACGAGAATGACGATCCACGTCATCAAGATGGCTTCGAGGTTGAAAGTGAGGGTGTGCCCCCCCAAAGGGATGAGCAGCTGATGTACCTTACCTAATTCTCCCATGAGTCAGCGTTCCCCGATTCCTGCGTCAGCGGAATTTGCCCCGGAACCCCGGCAGGTGGTCAACCAGAATGGCCAGCTGTACGGAGAAGAGCCCCGCGATGACGGCAAAAAGATTGAATTGCTCGTATTTAATACCCAGAAAAAGCGGTACAGCCAGAATAATGTATCGAAGGCCGATGGATCGAAGCGCGGTGACAGTTCCCCGGGCTTTTGTCTTTCCGATGTTCTTTGGCATCATCTCGCCCATCAGGACAAAATTGACAACGCTGAAAATCGTTCCCAGAACAATGCCCTTGCCGATGGGCTTATACCCGATCCCGATCAGAACGAACCCCAGAATCACCGCCGCGGCCATAGCCCGGGTGCCGTAGCGTTTCTGTGTTTGCCTAATCGTCTCCATTATCCGGGCGGTTCCCGTTGTCAGCCTTGTCCTCTTCCGGCTCCATGGTTTCGAGGATCTGCCGATACACGACAACCCCGCCGCCAACCACCCCCAGAAGGATAAAAATGGTGACGAAAACGCCACGGATCCCCAGCCATCGATCCAGAAAAAGGCCAATAAAAAAGCAAAAAACAATACAGCCGACCATTGTGAGGCCAAGCTGCGTTATTATTTGCAGGTTTTCGCTCCAGGCCCGATTTTTTTTAAAATCAAAAAACATGGTCGGCCTCAAATACCGCATGGCCACGACGGTCAAACAGGTACGACAAAGATCACATCTAAAGAAAAAAAGAATTGATATCAGTATCCCGGCAGACTGTCAAGTCTGATAAATGCTTTTACCCGACATTTTTTATAAGAAACACAATATATTGCATCGATTAGGCCAAGCGGGCGGAAACAGCATGGCAAGCAGCATTTCCGATCTCAATTGCCGGCGCGAATCGCTCTCCGATCAATGGGGCAGATAACGAATTTCCATATCGGAAATCCCGGATATTTTCCGGACAAGACTCTCCACGTGGGGAGAAATCCTGTTCGTCCGGTTGACCGGTTCGTTCAGAGTCACACAGACCTTGCCGTCCCTTGCCATTGCCGACACCGTGTAATGCTCGACCAGACAGGCCTCCACCTGTGCGGCCAGGGCAAGATCCGCCAACTGCCGCCGGGACTCTTCAGTCGGCTGGAATGCCGGCAGGTTCACCGCGTAGTGAATCAGCTCAACCGCCGCCTCGACGGTAAGCGAGCCGATGTGCAGCACCATGTTGTAGAGATTCGGATCCCATGGATCGATTCCCCAGATATGACGGCCCCATTTGCGGCGCTCATCGTCATCCTTTTTCAGGATATACCGCGCCTCCCGGGCGGAAATGTTTTCCCGCTTCATTTCCTCGGCCACACGGGTGTCGATATCCGCAAGAATTCTTACCTTGAGCACATGGGGAATTTCCTGCACGAAATACTGACCCGCCAACCCGTGGTAGACGATATTATCCTGCTGCATATGCCTGAGAAACGCCGCACGAATATCGGCGATATACCGATCTTTTCCTCTTGAATAGCGCTCCAGGAGAGAGGGCGCATCGTGAATGGCCCGAATCAGTTTAAACTCCGGCACGTTGAATAAGTTGGACGCTTCAATGAGAACGTCCCTTGAGATACACTCGTAGCCAAGCTTCTCGGCGAGTTTCTCCGCCACCTCTTTGCCCCGGCTGTAACTTCCCCGGGAAATCGTAATTATGGACATTAAACTACCCTGCTACACTGCCCCGGCGCTCAGCCGGAACAAAAAAAAGTTGCTACATGAGGCAGCGTCAGACACGCATCCTACCAGCCCTTGGTCCCGATAATTTTCCGGATCCGCTCCTCGTTATGCTTTTCCACAAGGATCAGTTTCCGGGCCTGGGCCTTTTTGATTTTTTCGCTCAAGGTCCCCAGGTCGGCCGGTTTTTCCACCAGGTCCATTGCCCCAAGCTTGATGGCCTCGATGCCCTTTTCGACCGTGGCATGGCCGGTAAGCATGATGACCTGCAGATCCGGATTTTTCTCCTTGAATGCCTTGAGCGCTTCGAGCCCGTCCATCTCTGGCATCATAAGATCCAGCACAACGGCGTCAAAGAAGCGATCCTCCACCATTTCCAGGGCTTCCCGGGCCGATGTGGCCGTGGAAACCTCCATCCCCCTGGCCTCCATCCGTTCGGCCATGATTGAAATAAAATCAGCTTCATCATCAACCAGCAATACTTTTTCAGACATGGATTTTCTCCTGAATTTGGGTTTGACAGGAACACGTAAAAAAAATTGAGTCCCGTTTCAGGGTCACCCGGCCGCGGCACCCGGCTTCGGCAAAAGCGTTACTGTAATCTCCCCCGCAACGGCGTCCAGCGCCAGATCCGCCCCTATCACTCCACTGAGGCTTGTCTCCCGCTCGGTTGGAAACGGATCGGCCGTACCGGCCGACAGACTCTCCAACCGTGTGATGCGGATGCGTGCACCGGTTGTCGTTTTCTCTGGGATCAGACAGATCCGCTTGCCATTGCCGCACACCCCCATGGCATACTCCAGGCACAGCCACACCAGGTTCTCCAGAGCAAAGGGGACGGTGGTCACCATCACAGCCCCGTCGACCGGCGCCATCTCCAGACTTACGCCCCGCATGGCGGCATGCCGGCCGGCCAGACGGATGACAAGATTCAGCAGTTCCGCCAGATCAATGCATTTTTCATCTTCATCGACGCTGTGCGCAAATCCGTTCATGTTTTTAACGATTCCGTCCACCCGCTGAACCTGGGTCAAAATCTTTTTGGCCATCACCTTGAGTCGCTCCGGATCGATGGGAACCCCCCGATCGGACATCACCGTCAGGTCCTCCAGCAGGCCGGCGTTTTCATTGATAACGGCTAAGGCATTCTTGATTTCATGGGTGACGGAAGCGGTCACTTTACCAAAAAACCGAATCCCCACCGTATCGGTTGAATCGCGGTTTAACGCCATCTTACCACTCCTTATTGGCCAAGCGTTTCCTTCATCTTTTCAATGAGCGCATCGATGTGGACAGGTTTTACCAGGTAGTGAACGGCTTCAGCTGAACCAGCCCGGTAATCCGCCTCGGATCCGTGGCCGGTCAGGTAAATAAATCTCAACCCCTCGCAGATCTTTTCCAGGGACTGTTTCAGCTCGATTCCGCCGATCCGGGGCATTTTAACGTCCAGCACGGCCAGGTCATAATTATTTTTCTCTGCATATTCAAACGCTTTTTCCGCACTGTTGGCCCAATCCGCCTCAATTCCCCTGAGAGAGAGACGCTCGGCCAGGGTTGAGACAAACTCTATCTCGTCGTCCACCAATAGTACCCTCATCCTGATTTCTCCCTTTCTCTTTCGATACCAGCGGGATAATCACATGAAATTCCGTCCCCGTTCCCTCCACACTGGTAACGTCGATCCAGCCGCCGATCTCCTTGACCAGGCCATAGGTAATCGATAAGCCGAGCCCGGTCCCGCCTTTTTTTGTCCGGGTGGAATAAAATGGTTCGAAAATATGCTTCAGATTCTCCTCGGATATGCCACAGCCATTGTCCTCGACGATGACCCGGACCTTGGAGCCCTTCTCCATCCGGGCGGTGATATCCAGGCGTCCGCCGTCGCTGAGTGCCGCAAAGGCATTGTTCACCAGGTTGAGGAAAATCTGCTGCAGCTTTCCCCGGTCGCTTTCGAACTCCGGAATATCCTCGGACACTTCCACACGAATGTCAATGCAGCGGTACTCGGCCTCCTTGACCAGAAAGCCGAGCACTTCATGGATGACGTCCTTCAGGTCGACCGGCGCTATACTGACGTCTACATGTCGCGCAAAGCTCAGCAACCGGCGGGTGATGGTTCCGCATCGATTGACGGAAAAAATGATCGAATCCACCAGACCGATCAACAGCGGATCATCGCCATACTGTTTTTTGATGGTAAAAAAATCCTTGATGAGCCCGGCCTTCTCATTGATGATGGCCAGCGGATTATTGATCTCATGGGCAACGCCGGCGGCCAGCCGGCCGATGGAGGCCAGCTTGTTGGCATATTCCGCCCGATGAAGCGTCATGATTCGCTTCTGATCCACCAGATGCATGGTGTTCACCAGATACGTCGCAAAACCGAGAATCACGACCAGGATAACAATTACGCTGATGGCCAGAAAACCGATCAGTTTAACGCGCGTCCTGCGCCAGGGCGCCATCAACTCGCCCTTTTGTTTGACAATCATCAGGATAAACGGCGTATCGGCAATATAGGCGTAACCGATAATCTTCGACTCGCCCTTCGGTTGGTCGAGCGCTATCACCCGGGTTTTGGAGGAATATTCCGGAACGGGAATGGATATCTTCTCGAGCACCCCGCCATGGTCCCGGGACGGCGTCTGGAGGATCCCCTGGGAATTGACAATGAACGCCTGCCCGCGCCCGCTCAATTCAAGGCCGGACAGCTGCTCGTTGAACCGCTCCGTGTCCACGGTGGCGCGAAGCACATAAAAGGAACCGTCCGGCAGATCGTGCTTGATTGCAATCACCATGTGCGGCGTATGCCGAAACCCGAGAAACACGTCGCTGATGTAAACGCCGGTGTCCAGAACCTTTTTAAACCACGGCTGCTCGCTGTAATCGGCCCCGTGAAGTTTGTAGGGGCCAAAGTAGGTCTGCTGACGCCCGCTTGCATCGATCACACCGATATCGCCGAACCCCCCGAAGGCATCCTTGAGATTTTTCAGAATAGTAGCCAGATTTTCGGCATCGTTCAGCTCCTCGAATGTATTGTCGTGGACAATGAACTCGAGGGCTGATTTGCGCTCGGCCAGAAAAAAGGAGATGGACCGCTTGGTATTGGAGACCACCCGGGAGGTACGCAGGAGAATTTCCGATTCATTGGATTTCTGCGTCACGTTATAGTCGATCGCCGTGATGATGATCAGTGGCAACAGACTCGCCCCGGAGGTAAGCAGCACGGCCCATTTCCAGATTCGTCGAAACGCAAACATGTATTTGAACGGGCCGGTATCTGTGTCCGGTTGATCCCAGAAGTAGGGTCTGAACTTTTTCGGTATCGAGCTTAACCGTTCATGGAGAGGCATGGCGTCCTCTGGAATTGAATCTGAAAGATGTCAGCCGGATCACATCCTTCTATGATGCAGTATCAAAATGGACTGCCCGGCAATTGGCCATATACCCATCAGCCTGCAGCTGCTGGCTCAGTGCAGGAGGTCATTATGATAGCAAGTCAGCGCAACGAGAACAACCGCTTGATGACAAATGACAGCGAACAGCCGCAGGGCAATGTCAGCCGGGTTCTTCTATGATGACTCACTCTGCCGCCGAATCTTCTCGTTGGCTTTTTTCAGCGTTTCACTCAACAGATCGATATCCACCGGCTTCTGGAGATAGGCAAAGGCTCCCAGCTGCATGCAGATCTGCCGGTCGGCTTCGGAACCGTGACCGGTGAGAATGATGATTTCGATTTCCGGCCGGGTTTCCTTTACCTGACGCAACACCTCGATGCCGTCGATGCCGGGCATCTTGAGGTCCAGAATCATCACCTCGGGCTCCTCCTCCCGGACCATGCTCAGTGCGGACTCTCCGTCATAGGCAACGGCGGACCCCATATCCCGCATAATCAGGCGCTCGGAAAGGGTCTGAACAAACTCACGTTCATCGTCAACCAGCAGGACTTTTGACGGAATGTGAAAATCATGTTTCCGGTAAATATCGGTCTGGTAATAACCGGGACCCACCTGGGTCTGGACGGATTCAACCCCGGAAACCGTTTGCGCAATTGACTTCAAATCGTCCTCGAGGCGGCTGAGCATCAGCGCATGCTTGTTGATGGTCAGTTCAACCGATCCGTTTTTCACGTCCACCCCGACATTGTGCCCTTCCCGGGCCAGGGCCGTCTCGACCCGGGCGGCAAGAAGAAAATCATTCAGGGCCTGGACGGATCGCTTATCACGTGCCACCACCGCGCTTTGGGCATTCTTCGCAATCAGCCGACCAGCCTCCTCCGCGCCGGTTTTATCCATGGGCACAACGATGTCATAGAGCGAGGCCTCCCAGGGATCCGTTTTGTCCAGTACCGTCCGTACCCACTCGGCACGATCCTCGTCCTGGCCGTGGATCCGCTCACGACTCTCCTTTTCGGACCAGCCATCGGCCTCGCGCGCTGTTTTGATCCGAAACCCCATATCCGCAATGAGGCAAACCCGAAGCACATGGCTGAACCGCCCGGGAATCAGATGAGCGGGAAATCCGGTAATGACCAGATCGTCCTCGGCCAGGATCTCAGCCATAGCCAGTCGCAGGTAGGCAACGGCGCGCTCTTTTTCATGGGTAAACCGATTGAAAATCGACGTCTTCGCCGAAAAGGCCGCCTCGATTTTCCGTTCCGGCATCTCGGCGAGTTTGCTCGCCCTGGCCACAACATCCTTCTCGGCCATCAGGGTAAAGCCGGTTTTATCAAGCACATGCTGAACGACCGCTTCTTCGCGGCAGAACGAACCACTGAATATGGAAACAACGGACATCACAACCTCCCTTTTGTGAACTTCAGATCACGCAAGACGACAAACGGCCGTAAGGGGACACTGGCTCTCCTGGCTTTCCCTGTGAACATGCTCATGAACCGCGCAGATAGCCCGCTCCATCGTCGGATAGATGTTTTCCTCGCCGATTTTGGCAATCAGATGGGTCCTCTTTAATACCTCCATCACCGATTCATTCACGCCGCTGAACGCAATATCGATCCCGGCGCTCCGGACATTGTCCACCAGAAGGGAGAGCACTTCCTCGCCGGATGCATCGATATCGTTAATACCGTTGGCAACGATGATGATCTGTTTCAAATTTTTCCGGGTCAACATACGATCATTGATCTGATCCTCAAGGTAACTGGCATTGGCAAAAAACAGCGGACCGTCAAACCGCACCATGTCAATATACTCGCACTGTCTCAGGCCGTGTGCAACGGCGCTGCGAAGCGACTCGTCCTCAAACCGCGAGAGCGACGGCACGGTGGGCCGCATGCTTTTGTACAGAAAGACTCCCAGCGAAAGCACTACACCAACCATGATCCCTTTGTCCAGATGAGGGGCAAAGGCAAGGGTGCAGACAAAGGAGAGAATGGAGATGGCTCCGTCATACCACTTTGCCTTCCAGGCGTGCAGAAACCCCGAGACGTTGACCAGCCCGATGACCGCCATCATAATCACCGCCGCCAGAACCGATTGGGGCAGGTGGTAGAGCAGAGGGGTAAAAAACAGAAGCACAATGACCACGGTCAGACTGGTAAAGACACTGGACAGTCCGGTAACCGCTCCGGCCTGGAGGTTGACCGCAGATCGGGAAAAGGAACCGGATGTCGGATAGCTCTTTCCAACGGCACCGAAAATATTGGCCAGTCCCTGGCCGATCAACTCCTGATTGGGGTCAAGCCGCTGACCGGTCTTGGCGGCCATGGCTTTGGCAATGGAAATGGCCTCCATGAACCCCAGCAGGGAAATAATGGCGGCGTAAGGCAGCAGGTGCCCGATGATCTTGAAGTCAATTCTGGGCACGCTCAGTGCCGGAAGCCCCCGGGGCACTTTGGCAACGACAGCCCCGCCGCCCATCATAAGCAGATTGTTTTCGTCAAGCAGCCGGTTGCCGACCTTGATCCGCCAGACGCGACCGTCATCCTCAGCGCCTGCAGGCAGATCGCCGGGAAGGTAAAAGACAGGCGATCCGTCGGCCCGGGGCACCCCCTTAAGAAGCTGATTGCGGATCTGTTCGCGATAGGAATGTGCCTCCTCGTTGAAACGTGCCATCTTGACGGCAATCACCAGCCCGTCGTGCTTGGCGTCGATGAGGCCAATTTCATCATGAGCCGCTTTGGCCGTCTCAATGGCTTCGGCCACCTCGGTCCGCTGTTCGGCAAGACTCGCCAGAGCGCCCACCGCATCATTGTATTCCGTAATCATCGTCCGGAGCCGGGGGCTCATGATCGCCTGGGTGGTCACCTGTGCATTGTGTTCAAAACCGGTTGCCCAGGACAGCACGATGGTAATGACAACGGCCACCAGCACATTGGGAATCCGGGGAAAATATTTTTTGAGCCCGTACATGATGGCAAAGGCAAGCACCCCCATTCCCAGAGTGGGCCAGTGGGTATAATGCACCGCCGCCTGGCATACCCGTATAATGGTTTCATAGTGATGCTCGGCCTTGTCCACATAGACCCCGAACATCTTGGACAACTGTGATGAGGCGATGATGATGGCCGCCGCGTTGGTAAACCCGTTTACCACCGGATGCGAGAGGAAATTTACCACCAGACCGAGACGGAGCACGCCGAGGGTGAGCTGAAAAACACCGACCATCAGGGCCAGCAGGATGGCATAGGCAATATAGCCTTCGCTGCCGGCTGTCGCCAGCGGCTCGAGGGAGGCGGAGGTCATAAGCGACACCACAGCCACCGGCCCGGTGGCCAACTGCCGACTTGAGCCGAACAAAGCGGCGATCATGGGTGGAAGAAACGATGCGTAGAGTCCGTAATAGGAAGGCAACCCGGCCAACTGGGCATAGGCCATGGATTGTGGAATCAGCACCAACGCCACGGTCAAACCGGAAATTACGTCTATCCGGAAGTCGTCTAGCGTGTAACGGTTTAGCCAGCCAAGAAACGGGAAAAATCGTAACAGCATCGTCAACCCCTTACTTTTAAGTTATTTCGTTTTCAATCATTCTTCGGCAACATGTTATCAACTCATCGTACAACGCTCCCGCATGGTACAGGTTATTCACCTTGAACCGAACGATGCCATCGACCATGGACAGCATGATCAGGGCGACCTTGCGGGGCGACACCGAACCGATCGAGCCATCGGCCTGCCCGATAATGATGGCTTGTTCGAACACATCAACCAGGCAGCGATAGATTTCCTCCAGATGACTCCGGCAGACGGGATTCTCCACGGCGAGCCGGTACAGGTAGTGGCGGTGCAGGAGCAAAAACCACTCCTCATGGGTGCCGGCCAGGTACAGGTAAAAATCGATGATCCCCTCGACCCGTTCCATCCCGGTATCGAACGCTTTTTCCCGGAAATAGTCGTCAAATGCCCGGACCAGACCCTCCTTGACATCCTGAAGCACCGCGAGAAAAAGCTCTTCTTTATTCTTGAAATGATAAAAGACATTGGCCCCGGCCGTACCGGACATCTGCGCCACTTCGGTCATGGCGGCATCCCGATAGCCCCTGGAAGCGAAAAGGGCCGTGGCAGCTTTTAAAATGGCATTTTTTTTGGACATGAGTGAACCGGATTGCAACGAATACTGACTGATTGATCAGTTAACCTGACTGATTGATCAGTATTTAAAATACACGCCTAACAAAAGTCAAGCAAAAATCTCACTCCTCCCTCCAGCCGCCGTGCCGCTTTCCAAAAGCCTGGATACCCTCCCCGGGACCGGGTTGCACAAAAACCGGTCGTGTACTAACTTGGAAAGTTGTATTATTTTGCCAATTAAAGAGATTCGGGAAACCGTAGAGCAATGGCACGTTCAGCCAGTGAAAGACTTCGACGATTCTACGAGCAATTCTCAGGGGACGACTGCGTGCTGATCCTGATCAATGCCGACCCGGACGCCATTGCCAGCGCAATGGCCGTCAAAAGGCTGCTGTGGCGAAAGGCCGCCAACGTAACGATATCCAATATCAACGTGATCAAACGCCCGGACAATCTGGCCATGGTCCGCCTGTTGGGAATCGGCATGACGTATGTCAACGATATCGACCGCAGCCGATTTACCAAAGTTGTCATTGTGGATTCCCAGCCGAACCATCACGAACTGTTCGGGCGATTTAAACCGACCGTTATCATCGACCACCATCCCGACACGGGAGCCACGGCCCCATTTACCGATATCCGCCCCAACTACGGTGCCACGGCCACGATCATGACGGAATTCATCCGCGCGGCCGGCATAAAGCCCTCCACCAAACTGGCCACCGGCCTGTACCATGCCATCAAAACCGATACGAGCAACTTTGAGCGTCAGGCCCAGCCTGAAGATATCCGGGCCTTTCAGTTTCTGTTCCGCTATGCCAACGCTCAGTTGGCGCGAAAAATCGAACACGCGGAGATGAAAATCGGATTTCTGAAATATTTCCGGTCAGCCCTTGACAACAGACGATACCGTAAAGGAAAAATTTTTGTGCACCTGGGGCCGGTAATCAATCCGGATGTCTGCGTTCTGGTGGCCGACTTTTTCATGCGGGTGGATGCCATCAACTGGAGCATTGTCTCGGGAATTTATAAAAAACATCTGGTTGTGATCCTGCGAAACATCGGACTTCGAAAAAGTGCCGGAAACGTGGCCAAGGAGAGCTTCGGGCAGCTGGGCTCCGCCGGCGGGCACGGAAGCATGGCCCGGGCCGAAATTCCGGTGGCGGCCCTCAACGGACTGGTCGATCTCTCCGATGATCGAAAAACACTGCTGTGGCTGATCAATCAAATTGAAAAAAAACCGAACCGAAACCAAGCCAACCGGAGGGCAAATGACAACTGAGCAACCGGCCCGCGACATGCGCGTGACCATTTTAGGCTCCGGGACCTGCGTGCCGTCCCGGCGGCGCAGCTCCTGTTCGGTTCTGGTAGAGGCTGCCGGCACCAAACTGCTGCTCGATGCCGGCCCTGGAACCATGCGGCGCCTGCTGGATGCCGGTACCGAGATTTTCGATATATCGATGATATTTCTCAGCCACTTTCACCCGGACCACTCCGGCGAACTGGTACCGTTTCTGTTCAGTTCCAAATACCCGGATCAAAGCCGCCGGAGCACCCCGCTGACCCTGGTGGCCGGGGCCGGATTTGCTGATTTTTTCAACCGGCTGAAGGCGGTCTATGGGCACTGGATCGAACTGGAGTCCGGACTCCTCCGCATCGAGGAGATGAGCAGCCAGATCCGTGACAGGAGGCGCTTTGGCCCGATCACCGTGGAATCCATACCGGTCGAACACAGCCCGGAGAGCGTTGCCTTCCGGATCACCGGAGCCGGGGGGGAGTCAGTGGTTTACAGCGGAGATACCGACATCAGCGAAAACCTGGTGAGCCTGGCCCGGGGAGCGGACCTGTTCATCTGCGAATCCGCATTTCCCGACGCCAGGAAGGTCCGCGGCCACCTTACCCCCTCCCGGGCAGGTGAAATGGCCGAGCGGGCCGGCGTCGGGCAACTGGTGCTGACCCATTTTTATCCGGAATGCGAGAAGGCGGATATTGAAAAAGAATGCCGCACCACGTATACTGGAATGCTTGCACTGGCCGAGGATCTGATGACCCTGATACCCGGCAGTCGCCAGGTGGCCGGCCAGTCCACCTCGGTGTGATGGCCGGGGAGCCGGCAGCCCGGGTGTTGCCGGCACCATAAACCTGTTTGGATAGTTCCAGACGGGCAGTTAATCGCAAGACACAACCTATATAAATATCAGGACGTAAAAACACCGCCTGAGGGACACCCGATGAAATATTATCCTGTCAATCTGGACATCCGCGGCCGAGACTGCCTGATCGTCGGCGGCGGGGGGGTTGCCACGCGCAAAGTCCGGACCCTTCTTGCCTGCGGGGCCCGCGTTACGGTAGTCAGCCCCCAGCTGTCTGAATCGCTCCGGGACCTGGCCCAACAGGGAGCCGTCACCCTTTACCAGCGCCCCTACCGATCCGAAGACCTCAACGGCATGTTTCTGGTTATCGGGGCCACAGACAACACCGCCTTGAACCACGAAATCCACCGGGATGCCGAGGCGCGCAACATGCTCTGCAACATTGCCGATCAACCCGATGTCTGCAATTTTATCCTGCCGGCGGTGATCTCACGGGGAGACCTGACAGTCGCCATATCCACCTCCGGGGCCAGCCCGGCCTTTGCCAAAGCGCTTCGCCGGGAAATGGAACAGCGCTTCGGCGACGAATATGCCGCGCTTCTCCGGCTGATGCGAGCCATCCGCAATAAACTGCTCAGCGAACCCCACGAGCACGAGGCCCACAAGCCCCTGTTTGAGGCGTTGATCCAGGGGGGGCTGATCGACCGGATACGAGAAGGCGACGAGGCGCAAATCGACCGCCTGCTGGCTGAGGTGCTTGGCAGGGGATATCGATACCGGGAACTGCTGCCGGAGACCGGCGACACGGTGTGCCCGGCCGCCGGCTGTCGGGAGCCTCAGGCATAAATGTCGCGGTTTTACCCTCAACTGGACAGGTCCATGCAATGGAAATTATGACGGGCATCACCATTCTTTTGTATATCATGGGATCCGGCGGGTACGTTGCCTTTCTGTTCGGCCAGAAGGATATACTCTATCGCACGGGATTTTACCTGCTCATTGCCGGCTTTGCATGCCATTCACTGACTATTGGATACGGCACACTGGAACTGGGGCACATACCGGTTCAAAATCTTCACCAGACCCTGTCCATCGCCTGCTGGGCTATTGTCGCTGTATTTCTGGGGCTGCAATACAGGTTCAACCTCAAAATACTCGGAATCTACGCGGCCCCTCTCGCCGCACTGATCATGCTGGCGGCCTACCAGCTGCCCAGGGAACCGGCAACCGCCTCGGACCTGTTCAACAACCTCTGGCTGGTCCTGCACATTGTGGCCATATTTGTAGGAGAAGCGGCTCTGGCCCTGGCCTTTGGCGTCGGAGTGCTCTACATGCTGCAGGAGCACACCATCAAATCCAAACATCACGGATTTTTTTACCGTCGGCTGCCATCGCTGGAACTCCTTGACCAGACCGGATACGCCTGTATAGTGGTTGGCTTTGCCATGCTTTCCCTGGGGCTGATTTCCGGATTTGTGTACGCCAAATCCGTCTGGGGAAAATTCTGGACATGGGATCCCAAGGAAGTCTGGTCCGGTATCACCTGGCTGATTTATGCGGCCCTGGTGCATCAGCGGCTCACCGTAGGATGGCGGGGTCGCCGGGCTGCGGGAATGGCAATCATCGGATTTCTGGTGGTTCTGTTTACCTTTTTTGGCGTCAACTTTCTGATGGGGGGCCATCACGGCGAATTTACCCGATGGTAGCCGGCCAACGCAGGCCGGCCTCCGGAAACAGTTGTAAACATGACAGACATTTTTTTAATCGGCTTGAATCACAACACCGCATCGGTTGAACTCCGCGAGTGCCTGGCACTGTCGTCGGATGAGGCCGCGGCATCGCTCTCCCGGCTGCGGGACGAACCGACCATCCGGGAGGTGGTGATATTCTCCACCTGCAACCGGGTGGAAATACTGATCGCCACAGACAACGGGGATGCCTCGATTGAGGCGGCCAAGCGCCACCTTTCAGAAACCAAGCGGATACCGGTTTCCCGCTTTGATGATGCACTTTACCTGTACAGAGGAGACGAAGCGGTTCGGCACCTGTTCCGGGTTGCCTCCAGTCTGGACTCGATGATGGTCGGCGAACCCCAGATACTCGGGCAGATCAAATCCGCGTTTCTGCTGGCCACCCGAAAAAAAACCTCCGGCGTCATACTCAACCGGTTGCTGCACCGGGCCTTTTTTGTGGCCAAACGGGTCCGGACGGAAACCGGCATCGGTGACCATGCGGTATCCATCAGTTACGCAGCCATCGAGCTGGGCCGAAAGATCTTCGGCAGCCTCGAGGGGAAAAAGGCACTGCTCATCGGCGCGGGGGAAATGGCCGAACTGGCCGTGGAGCACCTGATCCGCAGCCGCTCCGGCGATATTTTCGTGGCCAACCGGACCTTCGAGCGGGGCGTGGAGATGGCCAGGCATTACAACGGCCAGGCCATCCGCTTTGAGGAAATCGCCGATTATCTCAAAGTGGTCGACATCATCATCAGCTCCACCGGCTCCCCGGATTTTGTTATCACCCGCGAGCCCGTCAAAGCGATGATGAAGAGCCGGAAAAATCGGCCCCTGTTCTTTATCGATATCGCGGTCCCCCGGGACATCGATCCGAAAATCAACCGGCTGCCCAACGTCTATGTGTATGACATCGATGATCTCAAGAGCGTCATCGATGAGAATATCGAAGATCGCCGCCGGGAAGCCCTGAAGGGCGAGCGCATTGTCGACGAGGCCGTCATCCGGTTCCGGCAGTGGCATGAGAGTCTCGATGTGGTACCGACAGTTGTCGCTCTTCGGAAAAAAATGAGCGCCATTGCCGACTCGGAAATCAAACGGACCTTCGGCTCACTGCCTCACCTGACGGAAAAAGACCGCGAAGCCGTAGGCCGAATGACCACCGCCATTGTCAACAAAATTCTCCACGACCCGACCATGGTGCTCAAAACCAACGGAGGCCACCGCAACACATCGGCTTATCTGGACATCGCCCGACAACTTTTCAAACTGGATGACTGACCCCATGCCGGATCACGCGATGACTATCGAAGACTTTCTTCCCAAACCCAAAAAAATCGCCTTTCTGTTTCCCGGACAGGGCGCCCAGGCCGTTGGCATGGCCAGCGACCTGTACCGGGAATTTGATGTAGCCCGAGAAGTTTTCGACATGGCCGAGGAAATCACGCGCATCAATCTTTCCCGGCTCTGTTTCAACGGCCCGGCCGATGAGCTGACCCGAACAGTCAACCTGCAGCCGGCTCTGACGGCGGTAAACCTTGCGTGCCTGGCCGTCATCGGCACAGAGGACATCACCCCCTGCATCTCTGCCGGTCACAGCCTGGGGGAATATGCCGCGCTGGCGGCCTCGGGCGCGGTATCGGCCCCGGACACGCTCCGGCTGGTATCCCGGCGGGGCCGGCTCATGGACCGGGAGGCAGGTCGAAATCCCGGCCTGATGCACGCCATTATCGGCCTTGGCATCGATGATGTACGGGAATTGATCGAAAACGCCGGGCTGGACGCCGCCGTGGCCATCGCCAACCACAATGCCGAAAAGCAGATTGTCATTTCCGGCATACCGGGACCGGTGGAAACGGTTTCCGCCGCTGCCGCCAAACAAGGGGCCCGGGCTCTGGCGCTTCGGGTCAGCGGCGCCTGGCACAGCGAACTGATGCGGGGGGCCGTGACGGAATTCAGCGCCGCGCTGGATGAGGCGGCATTCCACAAACCCGGCCACCCTGTACTGATGAACGTAACGGCAAGCCCCCTTGAGGCCCCCGATGAAATCAAGTCCGTGATGAAGAGTCAGCTGTGCAGCCCGGTGCGATGGTACGATTCCATGTGCCGGCTCCGGGACGAGGGGATCACCCATTTCGCGGAGGTGGGAGCGGGCCGGGTCCTTGCCGGCCTGCTGAAACGGACCCTGCCCGAAGACTATCCGGGAACCGTTCACTCGGTCAACTCGATGAAAAGCCTGGAAGCCTTTTTCAGAGACGTCGCCTGACCATGAAGCCAGGGGGATGGCAGATCACCGTTCAGCAGCCCTGTTCGACAATTCGGTGAAAATAAATCGCCGATCCATCCCCACCTGTGGTGGATTATGCCACTTTGACCCTTGACAGTCGCCGCAGTTAAACCAATTGTATTGCTTTATTGGCATGGATGATTTATTCTTTACTTGCAATTGTTCTTGTGGTAACTAAATCAGCTTGCTACAAAACCTAAAATCCATTCAGCAAACGGTCTGCCCTATGAAACAGAAAGATATCGACTATTTTAAAGAGCTTTTGACCAACCAGCTGGAAGAGCTTCTCAATCAGGCCGACGATACCGTGTCGGGGATGACGGTTCCGAAGGAAAACTTCCCGGATCCGACCGATCGCGCCTCGCTTGAAGCGGATCGAAACTTTATGCTGCGCATCAGGGACCGGGAAAGCAAACTGATCAAAAAAATCAAAAAGGCTCTGGCACGGATTGAAAACGGCACCTTCGGCATCTGCGAAAAATGCGGTGAGGACATTTCGCTGAAGCGCCTGCAGGCCAGGCCGGTCACCACTCAGTGCATTGAATGCAAGACCAAAGAGGAGGCCATGGAAAAAGCCCTTGGCTTGTAGTACTCCGGTGAGTATCGATCTTCATATTCACTCGACCGCATCTGACGGCACGCTGTCTCCCTCTCAAATTCTCGACCTGGCCCGGAAGCTGAACCTCGGCGCTATCGCCATTACGGATCACGATACGATACGCGGCGCCAAAGATGCCATGGCCCAGGGTCCTCCTCCTGACGTTCAATTGCTGACAGGCGTTGAAATAAGTGCATCATCGCCACCGTCGTTTCCACGTATTCGAAGTCTGCATATTCTGGGTTATGCCTTCTGTCTGGACGATGCGAATCTGAACCGGATGCTGGCAGAACTTCAGTACGCCCGCAACCGGCGAATCCCCCGTATCATCGAAAAGCTTAATTTGCTGGGAATCGCTCTGACTGTTGACGATGTCCGCGGCGAGATCGGCCCGGGGGGAGTGGCGGGACGCCCCCACGTGGCTCGGGCGCTGGTCAGAAAAGGATTTGTCCGATCGATAGACGATGCGTTTGACCGTCTTCTGGGTTACGGCAAACCGGCCTATGTCAACAAGTACCGGGTACCATGCCAGCTTGCCATTCAAACGATATCAGAGGCAGGCGGCCTGCCGGTTCTGGCACACCCCGGGCTGTTGCCGCTCGGCGGCCGGGATATGGAACGGTGTCTGGTCGAGCTGATCGGCCTGGGGCTAAGGGGCGTTGAGGTTTATTACCCCGAACATTCAGGGGAAACGACCCGGAAACTGGCCCATCTGGCAGCCCGCCACGGATTGCTGATGAC
>ENA-ORCT01000488-ORCT01000488.1-marine-metagenome-genome-assembly--contig:-NODE-488-length-19044-cov-3.119154_pt1 | contig 19044 bp, 17 predicted proteins | sample MGYA00248632_ERZ508511 | MGnify/ENA primary metagenome ERZ508511 (study PRJEB26182, sample SAMN06268839) | marine metagenome | isolation source: Tt an P1-techrep anaerobic enrichment on pine from sediment...
GTAATAGGGCTGCAGATGGACCGGTATGTAATGGACGTTGACCCCTAGGCCTTTCTCCCGCAACCGCTCGAACACCTGCCGACGGGGCAGGCTGCGGAAGGCGAGCATGTAGAGGTGCCAGGAAGAATCTGCCCTGTCTCTCTGAACCGGCAGGATCAATTCCTCGCAGCCGGCAAAGGCCTCGTTATACATAGCCACGATCTGCCTCCGCCGGGCAACGAATTCATCGAGGCGCTTCAGTTGGGACAGGCCGAGGGCGCACTGCAGATCGGTGATGCGGTAGTTGAAACCAAGCGCCTGTTGTTCGTAGTACCAGGGGCCGTCGTCGCGACTCAACCGGCCGGCATCCCTGGTGATCCCGTGGCTGCGCAGCAGGCACAACCGTTCATAGAGCTCAGCGCTGTTGGTGGTGATGATCCCTCCCTCCCCACAGGTGATGTGCTTGACCGGGTGGAAGGAGAAAATGGTCATATCGCTATGGGCGCAGCATCCGACCTTATAGGTCTTGCCTTCAGCTTCATAACTGGCCCCGATGGCATGAGCAGCGTCCTCAATGACGATCAGACCGCGCTCCCGGGCTATAGCGAAGACGGCACCCATATCGCATGGCTGACCGGCGAAATGAACCGGAATCACTCCCCGGGTGGCCAATGTGAGACGCTGCCGGATTTGTTCCGGATCGATACAGTAGGTTTGAGGGTCAATATCGGCAAAGACGGGGGTGGCCCCGGCGTAAGCGATGCAGTTGGCCGAGGCGACGAAGGTGATGGGGGACGTGATGACCTCGTCGCTCGGACCGAAACCGGCGGCCAGGGCCGCCAGGTGCAGCGCAGCGGTGCCATTGGCAACCGCTACGGCATGCTTCGCGCCGCAGTAATCGGCCACGGCCCGCTCAAACCGCTCGACGACGGGCCCCTGGGTCAGCCAATCCGAACGAAGCACCTCGATGACGGACCGGATGTCGTCCTCGCTGATGTCCTGTCGCCCATAGGGGATGAATCGTCCGGCCATGGACCTAAGCTCCTACGGTGAAGTCGGGATCGACATATCGACGGATCTGCTCCCGAATCTCCTCCACCGTCAGCCACTGGTTGTTTTCCCCGCTGTTGTAGCTGAATCCGTCGGGGCAGGGAGCTCCGTTGAAACAGTCGGTAAAGTCCTGAACATCCCACATCTGCAACGAGGGCAGAATAACAAAATATTTTTCAAACTCCACCGTGCTTAGCGCATCGGTGATCGTCACCATCTCCTCATGCAGTTTCTCCCCGGGCCGTATCCCCACGATTTCCTTGCGGCAATCGGGACCGATCGCTTCGGCCACATCGGTGATCCGGTAACTGGGGATCTTGGGCACGAAAATCTCGCCCCCCCACATGACTTCGAGAGCGTTCAGCACCAGCCGGACCCCTTCGTCCAACGAGATATTGAAGCGTGTCATCCGCTCGTCGGTAATCGGCAATACTCCGCTACTGCGTTTTTCCAGGAAAAAGGGGATGACACTGCCCCGACTGCCCATGACATTGCCATAACGAACCACCGAAAACTTGATGTCCTTTTTTCCGCGCATGTTGTTGGCGGCTACGAACAGCTTGTCGGAACAGAGCTTGGTCGCCCCGTACAGGTTGATGGGACCGGCCGCCTTGTCTGTACTCAAAGCAACGACCTTCTTAACATCGCTGTCCAAGGCGGCTTCGATGACATTCTGGGCCCCGAAAATATTGGTCTTGATGCATTCAAAGGGGTTATATTCGGCGGCCGGAACCTGCTTCAGGGACGCCGCATGCACCACGATATCGATATCCACCATCGCCCGCTGCAGCCGGTCCCGATCCCGAACATCGCCGATGAAATAGCGAATCTGCGGATATTCTTCCTTGGGAAACTGCTGGGCCATTTCAAACTGCTTCAGCTCATCCCGGGAAAATACCACCAACCGGGTGACCTCAGGATATTCCTTCAATACCGTCTCGACGAACTTCTTACCGAAAGAACCGGTTCCTCCGGTCACCAAAATCGATTTTTCCTTCAGCATTTATTTCCTCGCCTTTCACCTTCATTCTCAGATGGTGGCATTATAAAGCTTTTGATAGGAAGTTACCATCGCCTCGATGGAAAACCGCTCACGGACAATTTTCTGCCCGGCATGGCCCATCCGTCGATTCGACTCCTTATTCAACAACAACTCGGTGATCGGCTGCACCAGCACGTCGCTTCTGCCCGGCGGCACCAGAAAGCCGTTCTCACCATGTACGACGATCTCTGGAATCCCTCCGGCGTTGCCGGCCACGATGGGGACCCCTGCAGCAGCTGCCTGTAACAGAGAAACCCCCAACCCTTCCATCAGGGCCGGATGGACCACCAGATCGAGACAAGGCAGAACAGCATTCAGGTCGTCGCGGAATCCGGCAAAGGTCACCTTATCGGAGAGGCCGGCGACAGTGCACTGCTCCCGCAACTGACCAGCTAGAGGTCCCTTTCCAAAAAAGAGGAAATGGGCCTGAGGACATCTATCCAGAATGGCGGGCATAGCTTCTATCAGGAACCGATGCCCCTTGCGCTCGATGAGCTGGGCAATCACTCCGACAGCCAGGGCATCCGGGGGTAGAGCAAATTCCCGGCGGAACCACTCCCTGTCCCCTGATATCTGATAACGCTGGATGTCGACGGCACTGTGAATGCAGAGCAATTTTTCCTCGGGGACGCCCTCGGCCTTTAACACCTGCCGAATACCTTCGGAAATCGTCACCACACGATGGTAGGGTTGGTACTTCAAACGCGCCCACCAGGAAGGCTCGGGGTTGTCAACCCGGCGGGTAAGAATCGCTTTTACTCCGGTAGCCATGGCCGCCAATGGTCCCAACAGGTCAGCGCCGCGCCGGCTGTGGATGTGGATCAGATCGGGCTGACTCCTGCGAATAAGGCGACAGAGTTGAATGAAGAAACGTCCGTCGAGTTCGCCGGCCATGGGCATCTCTGTCACCTTGGCGAAAGAGCGGCAAACCCGGGCTATCTCGCTGCCCTGTGGACAGGCGAGAAGGTTTTCGCCCCCTGCCCTGCTTAGCCCCTCGAGCAGATAACGCACCTGCAACGCGCCGCCATAGAGGTTGCGCCCGGTCTCAATATGCAGCACCTTCATAGAGCGGTTTCCGACTGCAGCAACTCCCGTGCGACGTCGAGAATCTGCTCTGCGTTATGGGCCTGCATGCAAGGGAACTGGTCATCGCAGGTCGGGGAGCGACGACAGGGGGAACAGGGGAACTTCTCGTACAGTACCCGGGTCAGGGAATTGGGTGTCTGCCGATACGGGCAGGTCGCACCGAAAAGCGCAATGGTCGGACGGTCGAAGGCAGTCCCCATATGGGTTAATCCGGTATCGACCCCGACCAGCAGGGAACACCGGCTCACAATGGCCGCAGTCTGGGCCAGGGACGTCTTGCCGCTCAGATCGTGAATGGTGCCTCCTGCCATTGCGCAGATCCGCTGGCTGCCGGGAATATCACCAGGGCCACCGAGGATCGCCACCGGCAGACCCAGTTGTTCGGTTATCTGTCCGGCAAGTTCAACCCAACGCTCATCGAACCAGTGCTTCTGCGGACGAGTGGTAAAGGGACAGATGACGGCAAAACGGTCCTGCAGGCCGTTGCTCTGCAGGACTTCTTGAGCTTTATGCCGGTCCTCATCGGAGATCGCGATGTGGGGATGGAAATCCCCCGGCGGCAGCCCCAGGCTTTCCATGAGAAAGCGGTATTCGGAGCTCATTTGGTCACTGTCCGGCCCCTTGCTGATGATCTTGCTCATCAGCAAACGCCCCGGCTCTTTCGATTGGAAACCGATCCTCTGCCGCGCGCCGGATAAGCGAGTCAGCAAACGACTTTTCAGCAAGCCGACAGCGTCAAGAGCCAGATCAAAATGCTCCTGGCGCATTTCCCGCGCAAGGCGCCGCACATCCTTCGCCAAAGCAAGCAGTTTGCCCTGACGCAACCACTGGCGCCAACGGCCCTTGGGCCAGACGATAATGCGATCCAGGTCCGGGTTGGCCCGCAACAGATCGACCACCGCAGGCTCTGCCAGCCAGACGATCCTGGCTCCCGGATAGGCCTCGCGCAATACCCTGATCATCGGCGAGGCCATGACCACATCACCTATGGCGCTGGGGCGAATGATAAGAATGCTTTTCATCATAACTCTTTTCTATGCCTGACGGCCTTTACGAGCCTGCAGTTCTTCATACATGGCTAAATATTGCTCGACCACCGCCTCCTTGCTGTGGTGAGAGCGCAGGGTCTCAAAACCCTTGTCACCTAACTGACGCCAGCCAGGCGGTCCAGCCTTTAACAGCGCCCGAAGTTCTGTCGCCATCCGCGCAGGGTCCTGCACTGGTGTCAGCAGACCGTTCACACCATCCTCAATCAGCTCAAGGGCACCGGGAGTCGTGGTGGACAGAACCGGCTTGCGATGCGACCAGGCTTCCAGAATAACGTTGCCCAGGGTTTCATGGGTCGAAGGACAGACGAACAGATCGGCAAGATCAAAATATGGAGCGGGATTCTTCTGCCAGCCGGCCCATCTGACCCGTTCGGCCAACCCGAGGTCGGCAGCCTGCTGGTGAAGCTGGTTCTTCAACGGCCCGTCGCCGGCCAGAAGCAAATAGAGGGGCCGGCCATCATACTCCGCAGCCAACTCGGCAAAAGCGCTCAGCAGATCATTGAACCCCTTGATGGTGATAAAGCGGCCGAGGGAGAAGATCACCAGAGCTTCCTCGGGAATCTGCAGGCCCGTGCGCAAGGCGGCCAGGGTGCTGCTGTCGGTCGGTTCGGGTAATTCGACAAAATTACCGATGCGATAGACGCTGGTGGCCGGCAGACCCTGTTGCACCAAGTAATCGCAGAGTTCCCGGGTATTTCCGACCCATGCGTCGGCATGGCGGTAGTAACCGGAAATCTTGTAGAAGCCGCCAAGCCTGGCCACATGCACCGCAGGACTATTGCGCGGCAAACGGGTCAAACGCGTGGCTCGCCCCATGTAGGTCTGCACAATATCCGGCGCCGCACGCCGCACCAGGCGCCGAATAGCCCAGACAGACGGCAGATCCCAACCATTGCGCATGGCCACCCGGTAATGGCTCGCGTCGTCGGCCAAAGCCGCGGCCAGGGGACCGCCGGGGCGGCTGACGGACAGGGCCTGATGATCCGGCCGCTCCCCCAGCGCCTGTACCAGGCGCATAAAAAAACTTTCGGCACCGCCCAACTGACGGCTGCCGATAATATGCATGGAGCGCATTGCCTATCCTTTATCGCATGCGCCGGCTGCCAGGCCGACTCTTCAAACCGACTGCTTCGGTTTGTGTTTCATATGGATCTTCCACCAGAAACCGGCCAGACTGTCACCGAAAGAAATCGCCTTGCGCGGGATCAGAAAAGGATCGACCTTGCCGGCTTCGGCGCTGGCGCGGATGCAGCTCAGAGCTCCGCGATAGCCGGCATCCTTGACCGCAGCGACTACCCCGGCGTCAAAATCACCGCACGGATAACAAAAGTAATCGACCTTTTCGTCCAGCAGTTCTTCGAGCACACGCTTGCTTTCCTTCACTTCGCGGCACATTTGTTCGTGATCGATCTGACTGAGGCGCGGATGACTCAGGGTATGAGCGCCAAAGAGAACACCCTTGCGCCGCAACTGGCGAATGATGCTGATGTCCATCAATGGAGGATCCGGTCGGCCGTCAGCAGCTAGCCATTCGGAAGTTTTACCCAGCAGATCGGCCACCAGAAAAACGGTGGCTGGAAAACCGTAGCGTTCGAGAACCGGAAACGCCTGCTCGTAAAAATTCTGATAACCGTCATCGAAAGTCAGTACTACCGCATTACCCTTGAGGGGCTTCCCCTCAAACAGCACTTCACAGGCTTCTTCGAGCCCAATAACCTGGTAACCGCAGCGATACAACCAGGCCATCTGCGCTTTGAATCGACGAATATGGCAATAGGTCGAACGATGGGCTGGCGGGCGTTCGAATTCGCCGATCTGATGATACATCAAAATGGATATTTTTCCCATGGGTCCGATCCAGCGAATCGGTCGCATTGGCAAGCAAAACGCGACAGAGATTAAAAAGATTTGGCTTCTTCGATGAGCATTACGGGAATTCCATCACAAACCGGATAGGCCAGCCGGCATAAATCGCAGCGTATTGTCAGCTGTTCTTCATCGAAGTGGATCTTTCCCTTGCATTTGGGGCAGACGAGGATATCGAGTAATTCTTTAGCGACCATCGTCACTCCTTATTAAAAACGGCTAGCAGCTGTCGTTCGAAAACATCCTGATCCAGAAAATCCATTGCCAGCGGCACCTGATAACATGGCAGGGGAAAATCGCCTGCGGCAAGCTTGGCCCCATCCTTCTCAGTGGTCACCAGAAAATCGAGGTCCGCCGCCGCACGCCGGATCGAGCGAATCTGTTCTTCTTCATAGGCCACATGATCCGGAAATTGCATCTGAGCCGACAGTTCCAGTCCGAGACGGCGCAAGTCGGCAAAAAACTGTCCCGGGTCGGCAATCCCCGAAAAAGCCAAACCCTTTAGTCCGGCCAGCCGGTTAACCTCAACCTGTTGGCCATCGAGACCGACCAGCGAGTTTTCCAGTCGATGCCGGCTGCGCACAACCGGCACCTCGCCAGGCAACGGCAGCGGCCGGCACTCCTGATTCCACCGGGTCAACAGAAAAAGACCTGCCCTGCCCAGGGCAGAAGGGAATTCCCGCAGCAGACCTGCCGGCAACGGCCGGCCGTTGCCCAGAGGGCATCGGCTGTCGAGCAGCACGCAATCAAGATCTCTGGCGACAGCCAAATGCTGAAAACCGTCGTCCAACAGCACTATTTCCGCCCCCCGCTCAACGGCGGTAGCGATACCAAGCTTGCGGCGCGGGGCCACCAGCACCATACTCCGCGGATTGCGCCGCGCCAAAAGCAACGGCTCGTCGCCGCAGATCTCGGCTCTCAGGACCGGTCCCTCGCCGTCACAGACAACAGCTACGCCCTTTCGGATTGAGCCCCCATATCCGCGGCTGACCACTGCAACCCGCTTCCCCTGGCGGTGAAAAAACTTCACCAGATAATCAACCGTCGGTGTCTTGCCGGTCCCGCCTACCGCGATATTCCCAACCGCAATCACCGGAACTTCGGCCCGGTAAATTTCCATCAGTCCGCACCGATAGCACAAACTGCGCAACCAACCGAGCATCCCGTACAACCAGCCAAAAGGGACCAGCACTGACAGGAGAAGCTTTTCGAAAGGATTTTTTGGCCCGGCGCAGACCAGCCGCCGGTGAAACCCTGCAAGATTTTTCATGGGCAAGATGCCAGGGTCTTCTCGATGCGTGCCAACGTTAACGCTGTCGCACCCTTGTTCTGCGCCAGCAAAGCTTTCCCGCACTCCCCCATGGCCTGACCGTTCGTTGGTTGTTCCAGCAAACGCCACAAGGCGCGAAAAAGTTCCTCTCCTTGCGTCACCTGGACCCCGGCGCCGCCCTCCAGCACCTTGCGGGCGATATCTTTGAAATTGGCCATGTACGGGCCGAACAGTACCGGCTTGCCAACCAGGGCCGCCTCAAGAATATTGTGTCCGCCGATCGGCACAAAGCTCCCGCCGACCACAATCAGGTCAGCAGCGGCATAATACTTAAGCAGCTGTCCGACACTGTCTATCAGCAGCACCTCCCCCGTTGTCAGGGGCGGAGATTGAGTTGAAATGCCGCTCGCCAGCCTTACCTCCAAACCGCAGGAAGACAGCACCTCGGCAACGGCTGTGCAGCGCTCGGGATGCCGCGGCGCCATCACCAGAGAGAGCTCAAAACCGGCATGGCGCAAGCGCCCAAAAACCTCGGCAATCAACCGCTCTTCGCCCTCATGGGTACTGCCGGCAACCAGCACCGAGCCAGCTGTCGGCAACCGTAAAGCATGACGGAGCTGCTGTGAATCGGTCACTGTCGATGAATCGATGTTCATGTCAAATTTGAGATTGCCGGTTACCTGTACCCGCTCGGCCGAAGCACCAAGCGCTCGAATCCGTACAGCATCCTGCTCCGATTGCATGCAAAACGACGAAAAGCAGTCGAGCACCGGTCGAAGCCAGTGCCGCAAAAGGCGATACCGGGGAAACGAACGATCCGATATCCGACCATTGACCAGCACCACCGGAACACCGCCAGACTCTGCCCGATGCACCAGGTTCGGCCAGATCTCCGTTTCAACGATGGCAATCAGGGAAGGACGAAGCTGCCGCAGCACCCGTTTCACCACCCAGGAAATGTCATAGGGAAAGAAGAGACAGAGGTCAACCTCTTGAATACCCTGGGCAATGTTTCGTCCGGTTTCGGTAACATGGGACAATACCAGCAGATGCTCTGGATAATGTTCTTTCAGAACCTTGAGCAAAGGAACAGCGGCCCGAGTTTCACCCACCGAAACCGCATGAACCCAAAGGACCTTTTTCCCTTGAAGAAGCTTCAGAACTTCAGGCGGATAAAAACCGAACCGTTCCCGCAGTCCACGACGCGGCTTGCCCCGCAAATATGCCATGAGGAGATGACAGGGGAGCACCAGGGGAAACAACAGCACCCATATTAAATCGTATAGGAGAAACAAGGTACTCTTCCTTGAACCAAGATTCTTTTCGAACCACTGATGGCAACCGGACAAATACCGACAGAATCAATTGAAGCGCTGCTCATCGCTGAACTGCATCTCGTAAAGCCGCTGATAAAGACCGTCCGACTTTAACAAATCAGCATGCCGGCCGATTTCACGAATATACCCTTTTTCCAAAACCACTATTTTGTCGGCATGCATGACCGTTGAAAGACGGTGGGCGATAACTATGGTTGTGCGGTCCTGCATAAGATTAGCCAACGCCTTCTGCACAATCGTTTCACTCTCGGTATCAAGGGCACTGGTGGCCTCGTCCAGCAACAGAATCGGTGCATCGCACAAAAGTGCTCGCGCTATGCAAATCCGCTGTCGTTGACCACCCGACAAACGCACCCCGCGATCCCCCAAAACCGTGTCGTAGCCGTCGGGCATCGCCTGAATAAAATCATCGGCATAGGCCTGGCGCGCCGCCTGCAGCACTTCCGCTTCGCTGGCATCCGGCCTGCCGTAGCAAATGTTGTTTCGTACCGTGTCGTTAAACAGGAAGGATTCCTGATCGACCAGAGCAATATTTTTTTTGAGGCTGGCCAGGGTTATCTCCCGAATATCTTGCCCGTCCAGCTCAATCCGGCCCTGCTGCGGGTCATAAAAGCGGTTCAGAAGGCTGATTACCGTCGATTTCCCACCGCCACTTGGTCCAACCAGCGCAACGACCTCTCCGGGTTCGATGGCCAGACAAAAGTCTTTTAGCACCAGGGTGTCCTCATAACTGAAGCAAATCCGGTCAAACAGGATCCGCCCCTGGACCCGCTCGATCTCCCTCGCACCAGGCGCATCGCTGATTTCGGGAACCTCATCGAACAACTCGAACACCCGTTCGGCTGCACCCAACGATTTTTGCACGGTATTGCTGACCTTGGTCAGGCGTTTGAGAGGCGCATACATCATCAGCATGGCAGCAACAAAAGAGGTCAGTTCCCCTTCGGTCATACCTCCGTTCAATACCCGCTGACTGCCGAACCAGAGCACTGCGGCGATGCCAAAGGAAGAGAGGACATTCACCGCCGGCGAAGCCAGAGAATCATATTTCAGCACCTTGCGCATGAAATGATAGAAGGAAAGGTTTTCAGTATTGAAACGGCTAACTTCCCGTTTCTCGGTTCCGAAAGCCTTGACCAGCTTGATCCCTGACAGGGTTTCCTGCAACAGATGGGTCAGGTTGCCCATGGCGGCCTGACCACGGCGGGTATATTTTTTGATTCGCCGACCGACGAAATTGGCTGGCCAAATCGATAGCGGTAAAACCACGAAGGCCAGGGTCGCCAGTTGCAAGTCGTTGTGGAAAGCGACCACTGTCAGACCGACCAAAGTCGCGCCCTCCCGAATGCTGTCAACCAAAACATCGGCTGCCGAGCGCTGGAGTATGCCAATGTCATTAAGAATCCGCGACATGACATTGCCAGTAGAGGAGCGGGAAAAATATCCCATGGACAGGGACATGGAATGGTCATAGAGATCTTTGCGAAGATCCTGAACCACCAGCATGCCGGCAGTCTTGATGAAATAGGCTTGGGTATAACGTCCAATCCCGTTCACTAAATAAATACCAACAACAAACAGGGGAACAAGAAAGACCAGCTCGCGTTTACCGGCGCCGAGGATATCGTCGACGAATGGCTGGACCAGCTTAGCTTGGGCCACTTGCGTTCCCGAAACGATCAGCGATGCACATAGAGCAAGCACCACCCGCCCCAGATAAGGCCGGGAATATTGATAGAGCCGATAGTAGAGCCCCCCGGTATTGGTGTTCACGAAAACTGCTCCTTCACTGCACCACGTCGACTCAAGGCGGAAGCCATTTCCGCCACGCGCTTGGCACAGCCCGCTTCCCCCATATGACCACTGACCTCGGCCAGGTTCTGGCGTAGGGTACTACGGTATTCGGTATTGGTCAAAATCTTAATAATCTCTTCGGAAAGACTCTCTGCGGTAGCCTGATCCTGAATAAATTCGCGCACGATTTCGCGGCCGGCCACGATATTGGGCATGCCGATGTGGGGCAGCTTAACGACTCTTTTGCCGATCGCGTAATTCAGCGGTGCCGTTTTATAAATTATGGCCATCGGCGTGCCCACCAGGGCAATCTGCAGGGTTACTGTACCGGAAACACTCAGAATGGCGTCGCAAGCATTGGCCACATCGTAGACGTCCCCCTGCACCAATTGAATCGGCAACACACATTTGTCCAGCCGGCGGCGCATGTCTTCCAACTTGAAGGATGTAGCCACCGGGAGCAGAAATTGGGTGTCGGGCAATTGTCCGGCGACCCGTTGCGCTGCTTCCAGCATGGTCGGCAGATTGTATTTGAGCTCGCTGTTGCGGCTGCCAGGGAAAAGGCCCACCACCGGACGACCGACATCGAGGCCCGCTTCGCCCAGGAAATCATCCCGCGGACGGGTTGCCCGGGCTTCATCCAGCAGGGGATGCCCCACATACTCGACTTCAATATCTTCCCCTGCATAATAATCCGGCTCAAAGGGAAAGATCACCGCCAGGCGGTCTACCGCCCGGGCCATCTTTTTCACCCGCCCCCTCCGCCAGGCCCAGACCGTCGGTCCGACGAAAAAGAGCACGGGCACCCCGGCTTTTTTTGCCGCACGGGCCAATAGCAGGTTAAATTCCTGAAAATCGATCAACACCAGCACGTCTGGGCGTTGCTCACCGTGCAGCAACTTCTTGAGGCGCCGAAAAGCCCGGTAGAGAGTCGGCAAATGGCCAAGTACCTCGACCAGGCCCATAACCGCCAGCTCTTCGCCACGCAGCACCAGCTCACAACCGGCATCTGCCATGTGTTTGCCGCCAACCCCAAAAAATTCCAGGTCGGGATCTAGCTCTCGAGCCGCCTTGATCAGGTGGGCGCCATGCAGATCACCGGAAGCCTCTCCGGTAATAATCATTGCCCGACGTTGCCGTTTCCCTAATTCCATCTTCTCACAACCTTACAACGCCTCAGCCAATGTCAGACAAACCCGTTCAATCTGATTGGCTGTCAACTCTGGGAACATAGGCAAGGACAGAACCTGTTTGGCGGTCGCTTCGGTCACCGGCAAGGATGGCTCGTTGCAAAAACCCAGCATGGCCTGCTGGAGATGTAAAGGGATGGGATAGTAGATCGCCGAAGCGATTCCGGCAGCAGTCAGAGTCGCCTGGACCTCCTCCCTCTTCTCGGTCAGAATCGTATACTGATGATAAACGTGCCTGCCTCTGCCCTCCTCTACCGGGGTTTTCACAGTAGTGCCGGCGAGCAGAGCATTGTAGCGCTGGGCATTGCGCCTGCGCGCTTCGTTGTAGCTATCGATCCGCTTCAGTTTGACTCGCAGCACCACAGCCTGAAGTTCATCGAGGCGGCTGTTGAAACCGATCATCTCATGGCGATAGGTTATCCGGCTGCCGTGGTTGCGGAGCATCCGCAGCCGCTCGGCCAGTTCCTCATCGTCGGTAACGATCATGCCGCCATCACCGAAACAACCGAGATTCTTGCTGGGGAAAAAAGAGAAACACCCGGCGTCACCCCAGGCACCGGTCATTTTACCGTTGTAGGCAGCACCGAAGGACTGGGCGCAATCCTCAATCAAGCGCAAGCCATACCGCTTACACAGCTTTGCAATGGGATCGAGATCGGCGGGCTGACCGAATAGATGAACCGGTAGCACAGCGCGGGTCCGCTCAGTGATGGCCGCCTCGATCAAAGTGGGATCGATATTGAAAGTTTCGGGATCGATATCGACGAACACCGCCTTGGCACCCACATAACGGATCGCCTCGCCGGTGGCAATAAAGGTGAAGGGAGTGGTGATGACCTCATCGCCCGGTCCGATGCCACTGGCCAGAAGCGCCAGGTGCAGGGCATCGGTGCCGGAAGCCACACCGACGGCATGCCGCACGCCACAGTAGGCGGCAATCTCCTCTTCCAGTGCGGCGCCGTGAGGCCCAAGCACAAAGCGAGTCGATTGGAGTACCTCCTGAAAACCGCTCTCGATTTCGTTCTGCAGGGCCTCGTACTGGCCCCTGAGGTCTACCATCGGTATCTGCATAAATCCATCCTGACAGAATTGCTAACACAAAAACAGGCGAGGACTATAGATAGCTGGCCTCGCCTGTACTGCCCAAATTTTCGCTGCACCGTTAGAAGGTTGCGGGACGCCCGAGTTGGCTGCTGATCTGCAAAGCCAACTCCAGTGCCCGTTTGCCGTCCTCGCCAGTGACCAACGGTCGGGAACCGGTTCTGACCGCTTCTACGAAAGCCCCGATTTCGGCCATCAGACTGTCGCCTTCCTCGAACTCCTGCTCCTTGATGGCTATGCCCGGCAGACCAGGAATCGGCATGCCGGCGCCTCCCTTGCGACAGACGCCAATTTTACGTTTCTGGAAATCGATAGAGAAGTAGGCATCCGACTGGAATACGCGGATCTTGCGCATGGCGTGTTGACTCACCCGACTGGCGGTTACATTCGCTACGCAGCCATTTTCGAATTCAATCCGGGCGTTGGCAATATCCACCTCCTCGGACAGGATCGGCACCCCGACGGCGCTGATCCGCTTGACTGCAGCCGGCACCATGCTGAGGATGATGTCGATATCGTGAATCATCAAATCGAGCACGACGTCAACGTCGGTTCCTCGCGACCGAAATGAAGTGAGACGATGGGATTCGACAAACATCGGGCTTTTCAAAATGCCATTGAGTGCCGTAATGGCTGGATTGAAGCGCTCCAGATGCCCGACCTGCAAGGCTACACCCTGTTGCTCGGCAAGTGCGATAAGGTCATCGGCTTCGACGGCTGTCTGGGTGAAGGGTTTCTCGACAAGTACGTGGCAACCGGCGGCAAGCAGATCACGGGTCACCGAATAATGGGCACAGGTCGGAACCACAACCGATGCCATATCGATGCGGTCGAGAATCTGATGGTAATCAGTGAATGCGGTCGTTCCGACTTCGGCGGCCACAGTGGCGGCTCGCTCCGTATCGCTATCGACCACCCCAACCAGATCGATCCCATCCAGAGCCGCATACTTCTGGGCATGAAATCTGCCCAGGTATCCGGCCCCGATTACTGCAGCTCGCAATTTAGCCAACGGAAGCCCCCTGCAAGCTAGCGCGCGATACCCCGCGTACTGTTTCGGATAAACGACACAAACGAATCGATTTCCTTGCACCCTTTGAGTTCGGCCTCGATCCGCTCCAAAGCCTCTTCGGTTCGCATGCCGGAGCGAAAGACCATTTTATAGGCCTGCTTGATATCGCGAACCGTTTCTTCGGAAAAGCCGCGCCGTTTAAGACCGATCTGGTTGATTCCCACAGTCTTGGCCCGGTCGCCCTGAGCAATGGCGTAGGGAGGGATATCCTGGGTAACCATGGAACCACCGCTGATCATGACATGGCTGCCAACTCGAGTAAACTGATGAACGGCGCACAAACCACCGAGGATGGCAAAATCTTCGATGGTCACATGGCCGGCCAGAGTCGCGCTGTTAGCAAGTATAACCTGGTTGCCGATAAGGCAATCATGGGCAACGTGGGAATAGGACATGAGCAGATTGTCGTTACCGATCACCGTTAGACCACCACCTTCAGGCGTCCCCCGGTTTATAGTGACAAATTCACGTACCGTGTTGCGGTCACCGATCTTCAACAGGGTTTTTTCCCCTTTGTACTTAAGGTCCTGCGGAGCCGCCCCGACCGACGCAAACTGAAAAATCCGATTGTCGCAGCCGATTTCGGTCCAACCCTCGATAACCGTATGGGGGCCGACGGTGGTGCCGGAACCGATGGTCACATGCTCACCGATAATAGCATAGGCACCGATTTCGACGCCCTCGGCAATTTGTGCCCCTTTGTGAATGATTGCTGTTGGATGTATCATATTTCCTCAGGATTCTTCGCGTGGAGCGAATGTGGCTTTCAGTTCAGCTTGTGCCACCAGTTTATCTTCGACGTAGGCCTTGCCATCAAAGCAGTAGATACCGCGTTTGCAATATTTGATATCCATTTCCAAACGCAGCACATCGCCTGGGGTCACAGGTTTACGAAAACGGGCCTTGTCGATGCCGACAAAATAGGTGACTTTGTCATCGACACCATTTTCAGCCAAAGCAGCCGTTACACCGCCAACCTGGGCCAGTGCCTCCAAGATCAAAACGCCTGGCATAATAGGATGCCCGGGGAAGTGACCTTGAAAAAAAGGCTCATTGATGGTCACATTCTTGATGCCAACCGCCCGGGTTCCAACCTCCAGTTCCACAATACGGTCTACCAACAAAAAAGGGTAGCGATGCGGAAGTATGTTCATTATATCCAATGCCTTGAGCTCCATACCAACTATCCTTCCTTGATAAGCTCCTGCAATTCTTCAATCTGACGTTTCAGACGACCGATTTCCTTGCGCATTTCCGGCAACTTGGAAAAACTCATCGAAGCCCGCAGCCAGTCCCGGTGGGGAATGGCAGGCGACCCGGAAAAGACCTGCCCCCCAGGCAGATTACTGGCAATGCCGCTCTGGGCGCCGATCATGGTATTGTCGCCAATCTTGAGGTGCCCGGCAACGCCGACCTGGCCGCCCAGGGTACAGTGCTTGCCGATCTCGGAGCTGCCGGCGATGCCGACCTGGGAAACGATAATGCTGTCTTCGCCGATCTTGACATTGTGGGCGATCTGCACCAGGTTATCTATTTTACTGCCCCGCCCGATACGTGTCTCGCCCAAGGCGGCACGATCAAGGCAGGTGTTGGCGCCAATTTCCACATCGTCTTCGATCACCACAATGCCGACCTGGGGAATCTTGTAGTAGCCGCTGCCGTCAGGGGCAAAACCGAAGCCGTCGGAGCCGATAACCGCTTTGGGCTGTACGATGACCCGGTTGCCGATACGGCATCCCTCACGCACTACGGTACCGGCGTGAATCAGGCAGTCTTCGCCGATAGTAACGTCATCATATAGAATCACCCCCGGATACAGGGTCGTACCGGTGCCGACCGTAACGTTCTTGCCTATCACGCACCCCGGGTAGACCGTCACCCCGTCGGCAATCTGCGCTTCCGGATCGACAAACGCTCCCTCCATGACACCGCGAACCTCCGGCTTGGTGACATGCAGGGCGGTCAGCACCTTTGCAAAGGCCAGGTAAGGGTTTGGGCAAACCAACAGCGAGACGCCCGGTGCCTCCACACCCGGCTTCACCATTACCGCCGAAGCCTGGGTGGTTTTCAGGAGCGGCAGATATTTGGGGTTGGCGAGAAATGTGATTTCACCTGCTTTGGCGCTATCGATCCCAGCCACACTGTGAATCTCCGCCTCACCATCGCCAACCACCGTGCCACCAACCAGTTCGGCCAGTTCCTTGAGGGTTTTCACAGGCGCTCCTTATTTACCTTTATTGGCTTTATACACCTTGTTGTATTCAGCGATGACCTTATCGGTTACATTAATGGAATCGTCGGCATACAGCACGCCGTTGGACCGTTCCAGAACCAATGTATAGCCTTTCTTTGCGCCCAGATCCTTGATGACCTTGCTCAGGCCTTCAAGAATGTTGCGTCCCAGGCGGGCTTCTTCACGCTGCAGCTCTTCCTGGGCATCCTTGACAAACCGCTGAAAATCCTTGGCCTGCTGCTGGTAATCCCGTTCCTTTTCTGCCTTGGCATCGGCTGAAAGCATAAGCTTCTTCTTTTCCAGCTCGTCATTGAGGTTCTTTAGTTTCTGTTGCCGTTCCTGAGCCGTAGTCTGAAATTCCTTGACCTTTTTGCCCATGCTGGCTTTCGCTTCTTTACCGGCATCGCACTCGATCAGGGCCTTCTGCAGGTCGACGTAGCCGATTTTCAGTTCCGCTGCCACAACCGGGGCTGCAAACAGCATCAGCAATACCACCATGCCTATCCAAAGTCTTTTCATGACATACTCCTTTTAGTGGATGTGAAGAATCTAGAACATCTTGCCAACAGAAAAATCAAAAACGGATGTATCCTCATAGTCTTTGGGATCGAGGTTGTAGCCCCAGGCAAACCGCAACGGCCCCATGGGACTGTTCCAGGCCATACCGACCCCGGTACTGTAACGCATCTCGCTGAAAAAATCTTCCTCGGTATCCCAGGCATTACCGGTGTCGAAAAAGACGATACCTTTCATCTTCATCGCCTTGACCAGCGGGAAGGAGACCTCAAAATTAAAATAGGCCTCCTTGTTGCCGCCGTAAAAATCGCCGGTTTCTTCATCCCTTGGCCCCACTTCACGGGAATTGAACCCGCGCAGACTGTTCATACCGCCCAGGAAAAAGCGCTCATCGAGGGGGCTGTCCTTGCCGTCCATTTCCTGAATATAGCCAATGCGACCGTGGACCGAGAACACCAGGCCCCAGGGCAAGGGATAAAAATAGCGGTGATCGGCAAGGTACTTGATGAATTTTTCGGTCCCACCGAGACCAGCATACTCGATGGACAAATCCGAGATATTGCCGCGAGTCGGGTCGGGCCGATAATCGGTAGTGTTGCGGGTCAGGGACGCGGTGAAGGAGGACAGGGTCGACTTACCTTCCTGGTCCTTGATGAGGTCGGAGGCGTCCTCGTCGACATCGGTTATTTCCTTATCCTCGTAGCGGTAGATGAAAAAGCTGCTCAGGTCTTCCGTGAGCGGCACGCGGAGTTTAAGATCTCCACCGGTGGTCTTGCGGTCAAAGTCGGTCCATTCCCGTTTGGTATTGTAAATGTCCCCACCAAAACCGATATGCCGATCGAGAAAATAGGGATCGAGCACCCCGAGGCGGTAGGTGGTACTGCTGCCGCCCAGCGAGGCGGAGAGATCAAATTGCAACGCCCGCCCCAGGAAGTTTTCCTGTGACAGCGAGCCCTGCAGCAAAAAGCCGTCGGCGGAAGAGAAGCCGGCCCCGACACTGAACGAGCCGGTGGCCTTTTCCTGTACGTCGACCTCGACATCCATGTGGGCGTCATCGCTGCCGCGACCGGTAGTCAGATTAACCTCTTCGAAAAAGCCGAGGTTGTTGATCCGCCGGCGGCTGCTCTTCATCTTGCTGGCACTATAGAAATCGCCTTCGGCGAGGCGCATTTCACGACGCACCACCTTATCCCGCGTGCGGGTGTTGCCGGAAACACTAATACGGCCAATTTTGACCCGCACCCCCTGCTCGACATTGAGGGTTATGTTGATCTGCTGAAGAAAGGGGTCGACATCGGTTACCGGCGAGACGTTGACAAAAGCATAGCCTTCATCTGCGTACTGATCATTGAGGCGCCTCATGTTCTCGCGCAGCGTCTTGCGACTGAAAACATCGCCTGACCGCAAGGTAAGATCGGCCAGCAAATCTTCTTTACTGCCAAGCAGATCTCCTTCAATGTCGACCTCTCCGATACGAAACTGCCTGCCTTCTTCGATCTCGAACAACACCTCCATCGATTCCTTGTCATCGAGCAGGGTCGTAATCGGCTTCTTGACTTTCGCCTGAATATAGCCGCGGTTATAATACTGGTCGGTGATTACATCCCGGTCGGCGAGCAGCATGTCCTCCTTGTAGGCCCCTCGTTCGGTAATGAAAGACAGGAACCATTTCTCCTTGGAAAAAAGCGCCTTTTTCAGCTCCTTTTCGGTAAAAACCGTATTGCCTTCAAATCGGATACTGGTGATATAAACCCGCTCGCCTTCCTCGACCTTGAAAGTGACGGTCGCTTCGTTGCGGTCATTGATATCGACCTCGGGAACGACCTCGGTAGCGTAATAACCTTCCTGTACGTAGGCCTGCTTGATTTTTCTGATCGCTGCAGCCAAAACCTGGGGTCTAAAAAATTCGATCTCCTTGGCGCTGGTGATGGCACCAAGCTTGTCGTCATCAATTTCGTGATTCCCGTCAAATTTTACTTCGCGCAACAGCGGGCGTTCGACAACCCGGAAAACAAGCAGTACCTTCTCGCCGACGACAGCGGTTTCAGCGGTTACATCGTCAAAGCGTCCGGTTGCATAGATGTTGCGTAGATCGCGGTCGATATCGGCCGCGGAAACGGTTTGTCCTTCGTCGATGCTGATGAGCGATTGGATGTAACGACTTTCGACCCGTCGATTTCCATCGATGACGATCTGCCCGATCTGATACAACTGGGCGGCAACACCCTGCGGCAGCAGCATCGCCAACAACACAACGAAAAAAAACACCCTAGGCATAAGTACAACGACTCCGTCGAAATGGCATATAAAAAGCGCAATTATAGGTAATGGTCGAAAACCTGTAAACCAAAATTCAGGCCACGATTTCTCCGTCCACCATTCGCAATATCCGTCCCATGCGGTTGGCCAGGGTCTGGCTGTGGGTGATGATTATCATTGTCAGGCCACGATCGCGATGC
>ENA-ORCT01000489-ORCT01000489.1-marine-metagenome-genome-assembly--contig:-NODE-489-length-19036-cov-3.332876_pt1 | contig 19036 bp, 18 predicted proteins | sample MGYA00248632_ERZ508511 | MGnify/ENA primary metagenome ERZ508511 (study PRJEB26182, sample SAMN06268839) | marine metagenome | isolation source: Tt an P1-techrep anaerobic enrichment on pine from sediment...
TTCCTGGTACGCTGTTTTGCGTTCAATAAATGCGCGCGGGTTGACCACATTGGTGAACACGCAGCTTGGTCCGCAAAATACTTCATCTTCCAAAATTACGGAATCGTACACGCTCACATTGTTTTGAATTTTCACTCGGTTGCCGATCCGGGCTTTTCCACCCACAAACACGTTTTGCCCCAAAACGCAATCTTGTCCAATTTGCGCCTGGCTCATCACATGTGAGAAATGCCAGATTTTAGTGCCGGAGCCAATTTCGGCACCTTTATCAATGGTGGCTGTTTCGTGTGCAAAATAGGATTGATTCATTTTTTATGTTTTTTCACCGCGGAGGTGCGAAGTCACAAAGATTAATATTCCTCTGCGCCTCTGTTTCTTTATGGCTGTTTCATTTAAAAATTATTGACGTATCGTTTAAACCCTTTTTTCGATTTCTCACCACCGAAGCGCAATGGCGCGAAGATTAATAATCCTCTGCGTCTCTGTGCCTTTGCGGTTTCTAATTTTCACCGTAACGGCGCAATGTTTAATTCTTTAGTCTCCATGCCTTTGCGGTTTATCTTCCAGTAGTTCAATTAACGCATTTGATACGAATTTAACTTCTTCTTCGGTAATAAACCCATGAATTGGCAGCGAAAGTACCGTTTCGGAAAGGAGCTCAGCTACTTCAAATGTTTCATCGCTTAAAACATCGTCCCGGAAAGCTTCTTGTTCAGGCAGCGTGACCGGATAATGTATCGCTGTTGGAATTCCCCTTTCGGCTAGCTTCTCCCGAATTTGGTCGCGGTTTTCAATCATGATGGTGAACTGCGCCCAGATGCTTTCGCGGCCGTCCGCTACTTCGGGTAAAAGCACCCAGCCTTTCAGCAGGCTTGAGTATAGTGTTGCTGCCTGTTGCCGATTGCTGATTTCCTTTTCAAAATATCTCATCTTCACCCGTAAAATGGCAGCTTGCAGCGTATCCATCCGTCCGTTAATTCCGATATACTTATGCCTGTAGCGCTGCTCCTGCCCATGCGAGCGAAGCATTTTTAGTTTGGCAGCCCATTCGTCGTTGTTGGTGAAAACGGCGCCACCGTCGCCATAGCAGCCCAGTGGTTTCGCCGGGAAGAAGCTGGTGATGGCCAGATCAGTCATCGAGCAGGAGCGTCGACCCTGATAAGTGGCGCCAACCGATTGCGCACCGTCTTCGATCACCCAGAGTCCGTAATTTTTTGCAATTTGGTTGATGGCTTCGAAATCGGCACACTGCCCATAGAGCGAAACAGCGATGATTCCCTTCGTTTGTGGTGTTATTTTGGCTTCAATTTTATGAATGTCGATGTTAAAATCAACAGGTGACACATCCACGAAAACCGGCCGGGCTTTGCAGAAACTCACCATCGATGCCGAAGCGATAAAGCTAAATGCCGGACAAATCACCTCGTCGCCGGGCTGCAGATCCAGCACCATGAGGGAGAGCAAAAGCGCATCGGTACCCGAGCTGCAAGCCAGCACATGCTTAACGCCTGCAAAATTAGCCAGCTCTTCCTCCAAGAGTTGAATCTCGGCGCCGTGAATAAACGCAGCGGAGTCAATCACTGATTGAATGGCTGCATCAATTTCGGGGCGGTAGGCGTGGTATTGCTTGTTGAGGTCGTTAAATTTCATTTTCAGCATTAAGGTTGCCTAAAAATAACAGGAAAAGAATTAGGAATATTACTTTTGTTAGAAAAAACAGTATCAGCGAGATTTTGACGGTGAAAGAACATTTCACATCGACACAATGCAGCATTAAAGATGGATATTAAACTATCAATTACTATTTGCACCTACAACAGAGCCGAATATCTGGGGAATGCTCTGGTTTCGTTGGCCAAACAATCGCTTGACAAGGAAAAGTATGAAGTAGTGGTTATCAATAATAATTCAAGCGACGAAACTGAAAAGGTGTCATTGTCTTTTGAAGAAAACAACCCGGAGATTAATTTTCAGTATGTTATTGAAGAAAGGCAAGGCTTGTCTTTTGCACGGAACAAGGGAATCGAAGTTGCACGCGGCGACTATATTGCTTTTACTGATGATGATGCAATAGCGGATAAGTATTATGCTGAAAGTATCATTGAATCGCTTGATCGTCATCGTGACTTTTCAGCACTAGGAGGGAAAGTCATTCCTTTCTACGATAAAGGAGTAGAGTTAAAGTGGCTCTCGAAGTATGTATGGGGGATGGTTGCCAAAGTTGACTTGGGTGACGAAATAAGCCCATTCACGAAAAAGTATCCGGCAGGGTGCAATATGGTTTTTAGAAAAAGTATTTTTGAGAAAATAGGTCTCTTTGATACTGAATTGGCGAACCGATGTGATGACAGATACATCTTTAGCCAGGTAAAAAAATATCGCCTGAAAACATTGTATGATCCAAAGGTGAAGGTTGAGCACTACATCCCTAACCACCGAGTGACAGAAGAAGGTATTGTCCGACTGGCAAAGTTAAATGGCAGCGAGCACCGGAAGCTTTTAAGGAGCTCGAAATTAAAACAGTTCACCAAGTTTGTCGACTATGTGTTAAAACTTGGAGTATCTGTGATTCTTAGTTTGGGCTTTATTGTGAAAGGAGAGCCAGAAAAAGCTAAGATTGTTAAAATCATGTATTACAGTTTGGTTGGGTTTATGTCAAAATAAGTGTATGATTCAATTCTTATCACAAATTAGAAAAGCATTGGTTGATTCGATCCATTCATTTGAATCGATCGTGAGGGTTCTGTTCTTGTCAAGATTTGACTATCAACTAAAGAATGTCAAACCCAACCATTCAAAATTGTTAATTCTCGGTAACGGACCATCCATCAACAACTTTCTTTCTTCATCGACGAGCTTTGAAGGTTATGATTTGCTAACGGTGAATTTTTTCCCTACCTCCGACAGTTTCGAAAAAATACAACCGAGGTTCCATTGTATTGCCGCACCCGAATTATGGAGACCAGGTGTTATGCAAGAGTACATTGACATGTCAGATCAGCTATTTGGGAAATTGGCCGGTATTGTGTCATGGCCGATGTATTTATTTATCCCATTTGAGGCCAAAAAATATAGTCGCTGGCAGAAGCCGATTAATAAGAATAGAAATATAACCGTGGTCTATTTTAATAATACCCCGATTGAAGGCTTAAAGAGACTACGGTATTTATTTTTTGACCACGGCTTCGGTATGCCAAGACCTCATAATATTTTGATTCCCGCATTAATTGTAGCGGTTCAAATAAGATATAAAGAAATATACTTGGCAGGAGTGGATCATTCATGGCTCGGCGAGATTTCGGTAAACGATAACAACGAAGCATTAGTTTGCCAGAAACATTTTTACGATATTGAAACAGCGACCAGTAAACCAATGAATTACCAAGGAGTAAGACATCGAAAATTATGCGAGATATTGCACAAATTTTATCTCACTTTTAAAGCGTATCTTGAGATAGAGGAATACGCAAACGCAAGAAATGTGAAAATCTTTAATTCAACCGAGAATTCCTTCATCGATGCTTTTGAAAGAAAAAAAATAAACTAAACATGCTGAATTATAAATCCATTTTAATCACCGGAGGAACCGGGTCGTTTGGGAAAAAATTCGTGGAAACAATCCTGAACCGATATCCCGAGGTTAGAAGAATCGTCATTTATTCCCGTGATGAGTTAAAGCAATTTGAGATGCGGCAACACTATCCGCCAGCCCAATATCCCCAGTTACGATTTTTTATCGGTGATGTGCGCGATGCGCTGCGTTTGAAGCGAGCCTGCGAAGGGATTGATGTGATTATCCATGCGGCGGCAATCAAACAGGTAGATACGGCAGAATACAACCCGGATGAGTGCGTCAAAACCAATGTTCATGGCGCACAAAATGTGATCGATGCTGCTTTGGCAACCCAGGTCAAGCATGTCGTGGCTTTATCGACCGATAAGGCTTGTGCCCCAATCAACCTGTATGGAGCCACCAAATTGGTTTCGGATAAGTTAATCACCGCGGCAAATAACATCAAAGGCAGTCGTGCCATCCGATTTTCGGCCGTGCGTTACGGAAATGTGATGGGATCGCGGGGATCTGTTATTCCCTTTTTCATGAACAAAAGGAAAGATGGCGTTTTGCCGGTTACGCACGAGGAGATGACACGTTTTAATATATCGCTACAGGAAGGTGTTGACCTGGTTCTGTATGCGATTGGAAATCATTTGGGAGGAGAGATTTTTGTTCCCAAAATACCATCATACAAGATATTGGACGTTGCTAAGGCAATTGCACCTTCCTGCAAAACGGAAATAGTAGGAATTCGACCTGGTGAGAAATTGCACGAAGAGATGATTACAGAAACCGATGCCCTGAATACGATCGATTTGGGAAAATACTACGCTATTTTGCCGTCAGTATCCTTTTCGTATGAGCGGGAGGATTATTTGAAGCACCATCAGGCAATGCTGGTACCCGAAGGATTTAAATACAATTCCGGCACGAATACTGAATGGGAAACCGTTGAGTCTTTACGCGCCAAGATTATTGAACATGTAGATTCAAATTTTAATCCACAATAGCAATGAAGTCCATTCCCTACGGCAGGCAACAGATCACTGAAGCGGACATCGAGGCGGTGGTGCGTGTATTGAAAAGTGATTTTCTAACACAAGGACCGGCCATTGCCGAGTTTGAAAAGGCATTTGCAGACTATGTAGGAGCGGAGTTTGCTGTCGCGGTGTCAAACGGTACGGCAGCATTGCATTTGTCAGCCTTGGCGCTTGATGTCAACCCCGGGGACAAGGTCATTACGACTCCCAATACGTTTGCAGCTACCGCCAACTGTATCCGCTTCTGTGGGGGAGAAGTCGTTTTTTCAGATATTGATCCTGGAAACTATTGTTTGGATATTCAAAAGGTAGAACAGCTCCTTAAAGAATCGCCAACTGGTACATTTAAAGGGATCATTCCCGTTGATTTTGCCGGTTTCCCGGTTGATATGGAAGCTTTTCGGCGATTGGCAAATCAGCATGGATTGTGGATTCTGGAGGATGCCTGCCATGCCCCGGGGGCATATTTTATCGATTCAGCCGGGCGTAAGCAATTTTGTGGGAATGGCAATTTTGCTGATTTGGCCATTTTTTCTTTTCATCCAGTCAAGCACATTGCCTGCGGCGAAGGGGGTATGATCACCACCAATGATGAGAAGCTCTGCCATCGACTGTTGATGCTTCGGACCCACGGTATTACAAAGAATGCACAGGCTTTCCAAAATTCGATAGAAGTTGCCTGTGGAATTCAACCTGAAACTTCAAACTTTCAACCTGAAACTTTTCCTGGCTGGTATTACGAAATGCAGGATCTGGGCTTTAACTATCGCTTGACTGATTTTCAGGCGGCTCTGGGAAACAGCCAGTTAAAGCGGGCCGACGAAGGATTAAGGCGCAGAAAAGAAGTTGCCCGGACCTATTTCGAAGCCTTGAAAGGCAAACCCTTTATTAAAGGGCAATCGGGCGTTATTAACGGACATGCCTATCATCTTTACGTTATTGAAGTAGAAGACCGTAAAGGCTTGTACGAGCACCTGCGCGCAAACAACATTTTTGCCCAAATTCATTATGTGCCGGTACATCTGATGCCCTATTACGGGCAGTATGGTTGGAAGGCAGGGGATTTTCCGCAGGCTGAAAAATACTACAGCCAATGCATCAGCTTACCCATGTATCCAACATTAACTAAAGAAGAACAGACTTTTGTAGTTGATAAAATCAGTGAATTCTATGAGTAATCTGGCAATCATACCAGCCCGGGGCGGCAGCAAACGAATTCCCCGCAAGAATATCAAAGATTTTCTGGGGAAGCCCATTATAGCCTATGCCATTGAGGCAGTCTTGGAAAGCCATCTCTTCGAAGAAGTAATGGTTTCTACAGATGATGACAAAATTGCTGAAATCGCTGAAAAATTCGGTGCAAAAGTGCCCTTCAGACGCTCAGCCGAAAATGCAAATGACTTTGCAACCCTCACCGATGTACTCATTGAAGTGGTTAACCAATACAAAAACTCAGGAAAAGATTTCGAGAATATTTGCTGTGTTTTACCCACATCGTCTTTAACTGCAGCGAATCGGATATACGAAGCATACTCAAAATTAACTGCCGAAAATTTCGATTCTGTGGTTCCGGTTGTTGAATTTTCCTATCCCATTCGCAGAGCACTGCAATTAACTGAAAACGAAAAGCTGGAAATGATTTGGCCGGAACACCTTAGAACACGCAGCCAGGATTTAAAGCCGGCTTATCACGATTCCGGATCATTTTACTGGGTTAGAACTATAAGTCTTCTAGCTGAGAAAACTTTGTTCTGTAAAAATGGAGGGGCAATTGTATTGCCTGGCACGGAAGTGCAGGATATAGACAATGAAACTGACTGGAAATTGGCGGAGCTTAAATATCGGTTTTTGAATGAATAAGGGCACCATCATATTTCGCGCCGACGGCGATCCAACCATAGGGATGGGACACTTTACCCGAACGCTGGCTTTGGCCGAAATGCTCAATGAACAGTTTAATTGCATTTTTGCTACCCGCCAACCGTCGGAATACCAGATCGTAGAAATTGAAAAAATATGCCACGGCCGGATCGATTTACCGGAGGATGATTCTCATTTCGAAGATTTTTTGTTCTTGCTGAAAGGTGATGAAATTGTGGTGCTCGACAATTATTATTTTTCGACTGACTACCAAAGAGCCATCAAAGCCAAAGGCTGCAAGCTGGTTTGTATCGACGACCTGCATGACAAACACTTTGTAGCGGATCTGGTCATTAATCATGCACCAGGGGTTGACGCTTCGGTGTACTCAAAAGAACCAAACACGCGATTGCTCTTGGGCTTTGAACATGCGTTATTGCGGAAGGTTTTTCTTCAGAATTCTGAAGAAGAGAAAAAGAAATATGAATTGATGATCATGATGGGAGGGGCAGACCCTGCCAATATTTCTGAAAAAATCATCCAGTCGGTCATCGGACAAGAATATAATGGGCGCATCGCGCTGGTCAAAAATTCTGCACCGGGAGGCATGCGCTTGCCGGATCATGTCGGACTGTTTCATTATCTATCAGCGAGTGAGGTTTTCCGGCTGATGCGCAAATCGACGCTTGGTATTTTCCCTTCAAGTACGACCGCCATCGAGGCATGCGCCGCACGGTTACCTTTCATTACGGGCTATTTTGTCGACAACCAAAAATCGATTTATCATGCTTTAGTGGAACAGGAACTTGCTTATGGCATTGGCAATTTGCAGCGTTGTTCGGGCGAGGCAATCGTCGGCAGGGCAATCGAACTCATGGGAAATCAACAGAAAATCTTGTCGGTAAGAGAGAAGCAACGCCAGGCATTGGATCATAAATCGAAAGAACGAATTCAGCAAGTATTTCTCAACTTATGATGGAAAAAATATCAATACGGGAAGCCAGCAGCTCTGATCTGGAAATCACCTTTCAATGGGCTAATGATTCAGAAACGCGGAAGAATTCCTTCTATTCTGATGCAATTTCTTTAGCGGAGCATTCCGATTGGTTTAGGGAAAAACTCAAAAGCAATCAATCAAAGATGTACATCGTATCTTTGGGGAATACAAAAATAGGATTCGTGAGATTTGAAATAGAGGTTGAAGCCACGATTGGAATCGTAATAGCCCCTGAATATCGGGGAATAGGGCTGGCGTCTGCTATTATTGATTTGGCTTGTACCAGGTTTTGGAAGGGCCAAACGAATTCAGTGCCTGTTTGCGCATTCATTAAAAAGAACAATGAGGCGTCCGTCCGGTCATTCCTGAAAGCCGGATTTAATTTTGAACGGGATGATGTTGTCAATGGCGTTTATTGTCAGGTTTTTAAAAAAGAAGCACAATGATAATCGGAACACAAAATTTAGATGAAAAGTGCCTTGTTATCGCTGAACTTTCAGCCAACCACGGGCAAAAAATTGAAATTGCTGTTGAAACCATCAAAGCAGCGAAACGAGCCGGAGCAGATGCCATCAAGCTGCAGACCTACACGGCAGATACTTTGACGATTGATTGTGACAACCAATATTTTACGGATGTTTTAAAAGGATCAATCTGGGAGGGCCGCACACTGTACGATCTTTACAAGGAAGCCTACACACCCTGGCAATGGCACCAAAAATTGTTTCGTGTTGCCCGCGAAGAAGGACTGATCTGTTTTTCAACACCCTTTGATGTAACTGCTGTTGACTTTCTCGAGCAGTTTAATCCTCCGGCTTATAAGATCGCTTCTTTTGAGATTCAGGATATTCCTTTGATTGAGTACACGGCTTCTAAAGGAAGACCCATGATCATGTCAACAGGAATTGCCGGTTTGGAAGACATTGAACTGGCAGTAAAAACCTGCCGTGATGTCGGGAATCATGATATTACCCTGCTGAAATGTACTTCTTCTTACCCCGCTCCAATTGAAGAAGCCAATTTGGCTACCATTCCGGATTTGAAAGAGCGCTTTCAAGTTGAGGCTGGCTTGTCTGATCACACCTTGGGTATTGTCGCTCCTGTGGCTGCAGTCGCTTTGGGCGCACGGGTCATCGAAAAGCATTTTATCCTTGACAAATCCATTGGCGGACCAGATGCATCGTTTTCGCTCGATGAAAAGGAATTTTCTGAAATGGTGAAAGCGGTCCGGCAGGCAGAAATGGCTGTTGGGCAGGTAAACTATGAACTGACAGAAAAAGCGAAAGCAAGCCTGAAATTTTCAAGATCGCTATTCGTGGTTGAAGACATTAAAAAAGGAGAAGTGTTTAACCACGAGAATATCAGATCGATACGGCCGGGCCATGGTGCTCATCCGAAATATTTGAAAGACATTTTGGGAAAAAAAGCGACCCGCGATTACAAGCGGGGAGAACCATTTAAGTTTTGAGTTGCCGGACGAAGAAGCAAAGAATTCATTTCCAAAGATGCTTCAAAATCTTTCGACCAATGTTTTGAATATCTTCAGAAACAGGGGTAAGAAAGAACAATGCTCCGGACACGATGCTGATAATTGATCCTCTAAAAACAAGATCCAGAATTAGCTGTTGTTGCGGGATCAGTTGAAGCAGAAAATAGAGAGCCGTATAAAATAAGATCACAATAAAAAAACTGTAGTTGAACGGTTGGAGCCTGTATTTCCCGAATAGAAAGAGATATCGCATCACGTTGTTCAAAAACAAAGCGCCTGCAATAGCAATAGCAGCGCCCGTGATTCCCCATAAAGGAATTAAAAGATAAAGCAGGCTGATCACGATCAAGATCAGCATGACGATGAAAACCAATGCCACCCGGTAGTACTTTGAATAACCGATCACTTGTGCGTTGGCCCCCGTAGCCATATCGAACAAATAGCCCAACCCAACAAAAAAAATGACCCATTTCGATTGCACATAGTCTTCTCCCAGGATGATCAGGATGTTATCAATGTTAGCCCATATTCCCAGAAACAAAAAGCCACCGATAATAAACTGGTTAATACAACTTTTGTAGTAGATGTCTTTAATTTGCCCAAGGTCATTCTTCTTCCAGGCATCGGCAATCAGGGCGCCGGAAATTTTCAATAAGGGGCGTGATGGGATCACCACCAGCGTACCAAAATAAAAGGCGATGGTGTAAACGCCCGTATTGGATAAATCCAGTAGCTGGTTGATGAAGATCTTATCAATATTAAAAACGAAAATGGAGCCCAGGCTGGCGAGAACACTGTATAAGGCCACGCTCCAGATTTCCTTTTTAAGTTTTTGGTCAATAAAATTGAGCTGGGGCCGAAAGTTGATTTCTTTCTTCTTCAGCAAAAAGAAAAAGAGAAACAAGCCTTTTAAGCAAAGTACCAGTGTGAAGGCCAGGATCAGTTGATGGAGATTGATCAAGTTGGCCGCAAACAAAATCACCAGGACGAACAATAGCAGTCGTTGAACAAATTCCTGAAAAAACGTACCTGTAACTGCATCATAAAGCAGGTGGTTATAGGTATCCAGAAAAATGAAGGCCATGGAAAAAAAGGTCAGCGGAATGAGCAGATACACGTACTGGGCAAACAAAGCCGACTTTTCCAGGTTGCTCGCAATCAATATCGGTTTAAACGAATAGTAGGCAGCAAGAAAGACCGCAAAGCCAACGATAAACACCAGTGCAGCAATAAACAGAAATCCATTGTGTTTATTCTGACTATCTCTAAAATACGGAAACAGGCGTGAAGTAACACCTTGAAAGCCAAGCAAGAACAGTTGTCCGGTTAACGCAGCATAGGCGGCCAGCAACCCGAAGAGGCCAACAATCTCGGTGGTCAGGTATTCAGTGTACAAATAGGTGGTGGTAACAAAGCCAATGACGACACCTGCATACGACCAGATACTTCCCTTAATTGATTGTTTGATGATGATTCCCATGAATGTCGGATTGAGAAAATTATTTCCTTACTTTTGTTTCAATTTGAAATTCGATAACCCTTCATTGACTATGGCAAAGATAAAAGGCAATCGCAATATATTGGTTGGTTTTGGAATTATCCTCCTCTTTATTTTAATCTCTTTTGTTTATTTCTCTCCGCAATTGGAAGGCAAACAGCTCGATGCGCACGACCTGAGCACCTACCGCGGAGGGGCCAAAGAGCTACTCGATTTTAGGGCCGAAACCGGCGAGGAAGCCATTTGGACCAACAGCATGTTTGGCGGAATGCCCGGTTATTTGTTGTCTACCCAGTATAAAGGAAATCTAATTTCGAAAGCACAGTCCCTGGTAAATGTCATTCCCCGTCCCACCCGCTACCTGATTTTGATGTTCAGTTTATTTTTCACCCTGTTGCTTATTCTGAAAGTGAACATTTGGGTAAGTGCCGTCGGTGCGCTGGCCTATGGCATGTTCTCTTTTTTCTTTGTCATTATTGATGCCGGGCATGTGACCAAAGCGCAAACCTTAACCTACATGGCTCTGGTTGTTGGTGGGGTGCTGCTGGCTTATAAGCGTAACCCATTGGTGGGCAGTTTGCTTGCTGCATTGTCGCTTTCGTGGATGTTGAGTGCCAGTCATCCGCAAATGACTTATTACGCTGGCATCATGGTTCTGATTATTGGCATCACCTACCTGATTTATGCGTTCAGGGAAAAAATCTTGCCGGCTTTTTTCAAAACATCGGCTTTGCTTGTATTGGCTGCCGTGCTGGCCATTGGAACCAACTTCGGAAATTTGTACACCGTTTACGAATATGGACAATACTCCATGCGCGGCCCCTCTGAACTGACCCCTCAGGATGACGAACAAACTTCGGGACTCGATAAAAGCTATATTCTCGACTACAGCTACGATCTGGGTGAAGCAATGACTGCTTTCATCCCCCGGTTTAAAGGTGGCGGAATGGCCGAACCTTTGGGTGAAGAATCGCATGTTTACCAGTTTTTCGAGCAGAATCAAGGGAAAGCGCAGGCACGGCAAATTAGTGAAAACCTGCCCCTGTATTGGGGTACACAGCCCATCTCGTCAGCCCCTTTTTATTATGGCGCGGTGCTTTGCTTTTTATTTGTTTTTGGGTTGTTTGTGTTGAAGGGCAAAGACAAATGGTGGCTGGTGGCCGTGGTGCTAGTTTCATTTCTCTTGTCGCTGGGGAAAAACCTCAGCTTTTTAAGCCACTTTATGATTGACTATTTTCCGGCATACAACAAATTTCGCGATGTGAAGAACATCATTGTCATTCAACAGTTTGCGATGGCGTTAATGGGTGTTTTGGCGGTTCGGGAGTTATACCTGAATCGGGAAAATAAGGCGGAATTACTTCAGAAATTAAAATACAGCTGGTTTATCGTTGGCGGACTGGCATTGGTTTTTGTGTTGCTTCCCGGTCTGGCCGGCGATTTCAGAACTCCGTCTGATGCCCGCCTGGTGCAGGCTGGCTGGCCCGATCAGCTTATGGAGGCTTTGCGCGCCGACCGCAGGATGGTGTTGCGTACCGACGCTTTTAAAACCTTTTTGTTTGTCACCATTGCTGCGGGAGTCATCTGGTTGTATGTGAAACAAAAGATGAAGGCCAGCTATGCGCTGCTGATTTGGGCTTTGCTGATCTTCGCGGATTTGTGGCCGGTAAACAAACGCTACCTGAATAATGACGATTTTGCGCCAGCCCGTAGAGTTGAGGTTCCCTTCACCCCGAGCAAAGCTGACCAGGAAATTTTGAAGGATACAGATCCGAATTATCGGGTACTAAACATAGCGGTTAACCCATTTAGTGATGCGTCAACCTCGTATTTTCACAAATCAATTGGCGGATATCATGGTGCCAAAATGCAACGCTACCAGGAGATGATTGAGTTTCATATTGCTCCTGAAATGCAGCAACTCGGCTCACGTTTGCAGGAGGTGAAAACGCAAGCCGATGTGGAGGATGTTTTTAAGGGACTCAATACGCTGAACATGCTCAATACACGCTACGTGATTTATAATCCCAATGCGGCGCCGTTATATAACAGCCAGGCACTTGGTAATGCCTGGTTTGTCGAAGACCTTTCATTTGTAGAAAATGCGGATGAGGAAATTGCCGCTTTGGATGGTTTCGATCCCGAAGCAGAGGCGATCGTTGATGCACAGTTTTCGGATGTGCTCACCAATGTCAGTTTTGATTCCGGTGACCAGCCTGTGATAGAACTGTTGGAGTACCAGCCCAATTATTTGAAATATAAAGCCAGTGTTGGCAGCGGAACTCCTTTGGCTGTTTTTTCGGAGATTTATTATCCTAAAGGTTGGAATGCCTACCTGGATGGACAACTGGTGGAACATGTGCGCGTAAACTACGTGCTGAGGGGCATGCCTGTTCCACAAGGGACGCACGACATTGAGTTTCGGTTTGAGCCTCAATCGTATGTTATCGGAAACAAGGTGTCACTGGCCAGTTCGCTTGTACTGATTTTGGCTTTAATTGCGGTGGTTTTTGTTGAATTTAAAAAGAAGACCAACAATGAAAAGGAAGAAACGTCCGGCGAGGCTTAAACGTCGACTGATCAAGTCATACCTGACATCAACCATTAGCATTACCCTGGTTCTGTTCTTGGTCGGAATGATGTCATTGCTTATTCTTAATGCTGGCCGATTGTCGGATTACGTTCGGGAGCACGTCGGGTTTACCCTGGTGCTAAACGATGATGTCCGGGAAGCTGAAATCTTGCGACTTCAAAAAATATTGAGCGCCACTGACTACGTAAAGGACACCAGGTATGTGAACAAAGAAGAAGCAGCGGAGCAACTGACCAAAGAGTTGGGTGAAGATTTCGTTGGGTTTTTAGGCTTCAATCCACTGTTTTCCTCACTCGACATCAAGCTGCATGCCGAGTATATGCAGCAGGACAGTCTGGCTATTCTTGAAAATAATTTTCTGGCTTATCCACAGGTAAAGGAGGTTTATTATCAGCGCGATCTGGTACGGATCATCAATGAAAATGTGAAACGAATCAGCTTGTTTTTGATGATCTTTTCTGTTTTGCTTTTGTTTATTTTTTCAACACTCATTAACAATACCATTCGGATTGCCATATACTCGCAGCGTTTTATTATTCACACCATGAAATTGGTCGGAGCTACACGATCCTTTATTCGGCGTCCTTTTATCCTAAAAAATATTGGTTATGGAGTTTTGGGAGCGTTGCTCGCCAACCTGAGTATCCTGGGATTAATCGTTTCATACCGACAGGATTTTGAAGGTATATTTGACCACCAACAAGTAGGAACAGTCGGACTGGTTTTTGCCATCGTTCTGGTTTTCGGTATTCTGATTTCATGGTTGTCGACCTACTTGTCAGTGAATAAGTATCTTAGGATTAGGTATGATGAACTTTTTTACACCTGAGGCAGATTACTAAATTGGCAAATAATTGTTATATGATTTTATCGGGGCAATAATTTGCATGGATCGGACGATTAATTAAAAATAGATTTTCTACTTTCGTAGCACCAAAAACATTGAGGCATGGTTAAGACAAAAGAAGAATTGCAAAAACAGACTTTCGCGTTGGGGAAAGAAAATTATAAATTATTACTCATCGGATTCGGAATCATTGTCGTCGGTTTTATTCTCATGGTCGGAGGAAAAAGTGAAGATCCTTCGGTTTTCAATCCTGATATATTTAGTTTCAGAAGAATTACCCTGGCTCCCGTCATCGTTTTGTTTGGGTTTTTGTTTGAAATTTATGCGATCATGAAACGCCCCAAGCAAGAGAACTAGCCGATGAATGTTTTTCAGGCTTTCTTATTAGGAATTATTCAGGGGCTGACCGAATTTCTGCCTGTAAGCTCCAGCGGGCATCTGGAAATTGGACATAATCTTCTGGGTATTAAAGGGCACAACAACCTGGTATTTGCCGTTGTTGTTCATGGAGCAACCGTATTAAGTACTTTGGTGGTGTTTCGGAAAGATATTCTTTCGCTTTTTAAGGGCTTGTTTGCCTTCCGGTGGAACGACGAAACTCAGTACGTTTCTCTGCTGTTGTTGTCGGCGGTGCCAATCATCGTTTTGGGACTTTTCTTTCGTCCTGAAATTGAAGCTTTATATAACGGCAACCTGATCCTTGTTGGTTCGATGCTTATTTTTACGGCTTCGCTCCTGGCATTCACCTATTTCGCCAAATCCAAAGACAAGAAAATCAATTGGGTTGATTCGATCTTTATCGGACTGGCTCAATCGCTGGCGGTGCTTCCGGGCATTTCTCGAAGTGGCTCAACCATCGCCATTGGCCTGCTGCTGGGAAAGAAAAGAGAAAATATGGCCCGCTTTTCTTTCTTGATGGTTCTGCTTCCAATTATCGGAGCCAATGGCATTGATTTTCTGTCCTATGAGCCAAATCCTGAGAGTACCGTGGGCTTTCTTCCGTTAGCTGTAGGTTTTGTCGCTGCTTTTGTTGCCGGGCTGCTGGCTTGCAAATGGATGATCAAAATTGTAAAGCAAGGTAAACTGATTTATTTTGCAGCGTATTGTCTGGTTATCGGCTTAATTGCTATCTTTGCGGGCTGAAAAAATTGACTGCCTGGTTCATACCATAAATTAACTAAAAAGAGTTTCCATGGGGGAAGAACCCAAAAAATTTGACTTCATCAAAGGAGAGGTGCTGCTTTTTGATAAAGCGCTGGATTGGACTTCCTTCGATTTGGTACAAAAAGTACGCAATAATCTTTGCCGTGCCATGAAGATAAAAAAACTAAAAGTGGGACATGCCGGAACCTTAGATCCCAAGGCTACCGGATTAATGATTCTTTGTACCGGTAAAGCGACCAAGCAAATCGAAATGCACCAGGCTGGAGAAAAGGAGTATGTGGCCAGCCTGAAGTTGGGAGCGACAACACCATCATTTGACCTGGAAACTGAGGAAGACGTACAATTTGAAACCACTCATATAAACCAAACATTGGTTGAAACAGCTCTGCAACAATTTATAGGTGACATTGAGCAGGTTCCACCGGTTTTTAGTGCTGTAAAAGTTGACGGTAAACGCGCCTATACCCACGCCCGAAAGGGGGAAGACGTGAAAATGAAATCGCGCCTGATTAATATTCGCGAATTGGAATTGCTCGGGTTCTCTCAAGATCGAATTGACATTCGGGTTGTTTGCAGTAAAGGAACATATATTCGGGCCCTGGCCCGCGACATTGGACAAGCCCTGGATAGTGGTGCTTACCTTACTGGATTGAGAAGAACCAGAATCGGAGACTTTAAAGTAGAAGACGCCTTATCAGTCAACGATTTTTTAGAAAACATTGACAAATTTGTAACAAATTGAATATTGCCCCGTACAACGGGGTTCTGTATTATCGAAAAATTATTCATTTATGAAGTTATCCAAGTTCAAATATAAATTGCCAGAGAACCTGATTGCTCTGCATCCTTCCAAAAACCGGGATGAGTCGAAACTGATGGTTTTACACCGGGATAGCCGGAAAATTGAGCACAAGTTATTTAAAGACGTTACAGAATATTTTGATGATCAGGATGTCATGGTGTTTAACGATACCAAGGTTTTTCCTGCACGTTTATATGGGAACAAAGAAAAAACGGGAGCTGAAATTGAAGTGTTTCTGCTTCGCGAGTTGAACCGCGAGCAGCGTTTGTGGGATGTTTTGGTTGATCCCGCCCGTAAAATCAGGATTGGTAACAAACTATATTTTGGCGAAGATGATATGCTCGTAGCCGAAGTGATTGACAACACGACATCACGGGGTCGCACCCTTCGTTTTTTGTTTGACGGACCTTACGATGAATTCAAAAAAACACTTTACAGTTTGGGCGAAACGCCGCTGCCTAAGTTTATTCAGCGGCCGGTTCAACCCGAAGATAAAGATCGGTATCAAACCATTTTTGCCAAGCACGAAGGAGCTGTTGCTGCGCCAACCGCCGGGCTGCACTTTTCGCGCGAGCTGTTGAAACGGCTCGAAATTATTGGAGTTGACTTCAGCTATGTTACTTTGCATGTTGGCTTGGGCAACTTCCGTAGTGTTGATGTGGAAGACTTGACCAAGCATAAAATGGATTCGGAGCAAATTTGGATTCGCGACGAAGCTTGCGAGGTGGTGAATAATGCCAAGACAAAAAAGAAAAACATCTGTGCTGTTGGCACCACGGTGATGCGTACCCTCGAAAGCTCCGTTTCAACCCAAGGACATTTGAAACCGTTTGAAGGATGGACCAACAAGTTCATTTTTCCTCCATACGAATTTAGCGTAGCTAATCGGATGATCACCAATTTTCACCTACCCATGTCGACGCTGTTGATGATGGTGGCTGCTTTTGGTGGTTACGATTTTGTGATGGAAGCCTACCACAAAGCAATCAAGGAAGGATACCGCTTTGGAACCTATGGCGATGCCATGTTGATTTTGTAGAAACTACAATAAAAAAATATCATACTAAAAGGCTGTCAATGTAATTGATGGCCTTTTTGTTTTGACTGCTTTTGTGTGCGAGGTTGACCATCGGACTCATTTTTTTCGTAAATTGAATGACTGTATGCACCTATTCATTATCATAGCCTGCCTTTTATGAAAAGAAAAAGAATCGTTCTTGCCGTAGTCGTAGCTCTGCTTGCCGGCGTTGGCATTTACCTCCATTTATTGATGCCTGTCATCACTGGGTATGCAGCCAAGAATCTGGCTTCAGCGGTGTTTGTCGCTGGTCGTAGCCAGGAAGCCATGGAAAAGGAGGACCTCAACTTCTCTGTCATCGCCTTCACCGACAACACGGTTGATTTCGAAAAACGGGAGGTAGAAAGCCGGTTTCTGTGGGGTAAATCCAAAGCCATTTATATCGAAGGGTTTGGTTGCACTTTGGTGAAAGATTTCTCGGAAGAACAAATCCGAAATCGTTCCTATCAGCAGGTTGAGGTGCTTCCTGCCGGTGCTGACACGATTCCATGGCCCGAAGGTGACTGGATCGGGGATACGATTCCGGAAGGCATCAACCGCGAGAAGCTAAACGAAGCTTTGGCGCAGGCTATGAGCGGCACCATTCCGAACAAGGGAACTTTTGCCTTGATGGTCGTTTACAAAGGACAGCCGGTAGCAGAAGTGTATCGCGATGACTTCTCAAAAAAGACAAAATTTCTCAGTTGGTCGATGGACAAAAGCGTGACCAACGCTTTGGTGGGCTTGCGCGTCATGGATGGAAAACTTACGATTGATCGGCCCCTGGCAATCGACGAATGGCAGCAGGACGAGCGGCAAAACATTACCCTGGGCAACTTGCTTCAGATGAACAGCGGGCTGGAGTGGAATGAAAACTACGGCAATCTTTCCGATGTTACCGTGATGTTGCATAAGGTGGGCGATATGGGACTGTATACCCAGCAAAAACCTTTTAAATACCCGGCTGATTCGGTGTGGATGTATTCTTCGGGATCGACTAACCTGGTTTGCCGCGAATTGAAAAAGACTTTTTCGGATGAACAGGCTTACTATGCTTATCCGCGGAAGGCGTTGTTTAATCGCATTGGAATGACCAGTGCCATTTTTGAGGTCGATGCATCCGGAACCTTTGTCGGCTCATCGTACCTGTATGCTACGATGCGCGACTATGCCCGCTTTGCCTTGCTTTATTTAAATCGTGGAAACTGGATGGGAGATCAAATTTTGCCGGAAGCTTGGGTGGATTATACCACTAAAACCGCCAATGGCTCAGCGGGGCGGTATGGCGCTTCTTTCTGGCTCAACCGATCAGGAGAATATCCGGACGCACCGGATGATATGTTCTTGTGCAAAGGGCACGATGGCCAATTTATCTGTATCATTCCGTCCAGGGATTTGGTCGTTGTGCGCACAGGCTATTCAAAGAAGGGAGAGTTCGATTTGAACGGTCTGCTGAAAGGAATTTTAGATAGCCTGGAATAACAGAAAATTATAAATTCCATGTTCCAAATTCCAAAGTCCAACCACCAGCGGAGGAGCAAATGACAAATACCGCGTAGCGGTTACCGTATTGTAGAACACAGCGAAGGTTTAAACACGAAGACGCCAAGACGCGAAGAATTTCCCCGGAGGGGAAAAATAACCATAGCAATGACAAAGCGATCAAAACCCATTACCGCGTAGCGGTTAAACAGCGGAGGCAAGAAATAAAAAACACCGAACAAGGAATCAGAAACAAGAAAGTGGGGCACAGCCGCCAGCCGCAACTTGAAACTGCGACCGAAGGGAGTCCCGATGCAATCGGGAAAATCCGAAACTGAATAGTTTAACCACAGAACTTGTCCCGGCAACGGGAGTTACACAGAGGAAAACACAGAGGAATGCACAGAGAGTCACAGCAGGCAGAAAGCTACAAGTCACAAGCCGTAAGTTACGAGTATCCAGTAGCGAGTCGCGAGATGCGAATATCCAATGACTAATCGCCTATTGACCAATAGCTAATCATCCAATCCCCAACCACTATTCCACTTGATAGTTGTAGAAGCTGTTATCTTCGTTCCCCACCACCAGGTTAAAATACGGGTTGGACCGGCTGAAATAGCCAATGGTGAAATCGGTGTTTCCATGCAGCGG
>ENA-ORCT01000493-ORCT01000493.1-marine-metagenome-genome-assembly--contig:-NODE-493-length-18892-cov-2.877226_pt1 | contig 18892 bp, 16 predicted proteins | sample MGYA00248632_ERZ508511 | MGnify/ENA primary metagenome ERZ508511 (study PRJEB26182, sample SAMN06268839) | marine metagenome | isolation source: Tt an P1-techrep anaerobic enrichment on pine from sediment...
GCTGTTGACGATGGCAAAGACGATCAGAAGCGCCAGCGACGTGATCTCGGCCAGCGCCGCCACCGGCATGGTCAGCGCCGCGGCGATCACCACGAGGCCGATGATCACCGTCGCCAGCACCGGCGTGCCAAAGCGCGGATGGGCATGGCGGAACAGCCGGAACCCGGGCGAGCGCTTGCCCAGGCCGAAGAGCACCCGCGCCGCCATCACGATCTGCGCCAGCACCCCGTTCAGCGCGGCGGCCACCGCGATCATCGACAGGAAGGCCGCGCTGCGCCCGGTCGCGGTCTCCCAGACCAGCGCCAGGGGGCGTTCGCTGGCGCCCAGCAACTCGCGGTCCACGCTGCGCACGGCGGCCATGGAGACGGTCATGTAGAGCACCGCGGTGATCGCCAGCGCGATCAGGATGGCGCGCGGCATGTTCCGTTCCGGGCGGCGCGTCTCCTCGGCCATGTTCACCAGGTCGTCGAACCCGATGAACGCGAAGAAGGCGAAGAGCGTCGCCGCCGCGACCCCGCTCCATTCCGGCGCGGCGGGGGCGGTCCAGCCCGCCACCGGCTCGGCCGCGAAGCCCACCCAGCTGACCATCAGCAGGCCGAGCACCTCGGCCGCGGTCATCAGGGCGGCGAAGACCAGGCTTTCCAGCGCGCCGACCAGCGCGATCAGGGTCAGGCCCACGCCCAGCCCGATCACCGCGACCTCGAAACCGATCGGCACCACCGAGACCAGGTATCCCACGCCGCCGCGCAGCACCGCGGCCGAGGCCACCGTGCCCGCCACCACGTTGATCCAGCCCACGAAAACCGCCAGCCCGTGGCGGTGCAGACCGAATTCGACATAAGAGGAATCCCCCGCCGCCTCGGGGATGCGCGAGGACAACTCGGAAAAGCTCAGCGCCGTAGGGACAGAGACCAGCCCGGCCAGCACGAAGGCCAGCGGCGCCCAGACCCCGGCAGCGCCCGCCGCCGCGCCCACCAGCACATAGATGCCGGCGCCCACCATGATGCCCACGCCATACGCGATCAGAAGCCCAAGACCCAGTTGCCGTTTGAGCTCCTCCGCCATGGCCGCCCTACCCTTTCAGCCGCTCGGGCAGCCGGTTCGCCCAGGCCGAGATCGTGCCCGCGCCCAGGCACACCACCATGTCGCCCGGCTGCGTCTCTTCGCGCACCAGCCGCTCCAGGTCGTCCTCGGTGCCGATGGCGCGGGCGTCGCGGTGGCCGTGGCGGATCAGCCCGGCCACCAGGTCGTCGCGCGTCGCGCCCTCGATCGGGTCCTCGCCCGCGGCATAGACCTCGGCGATGCCCACCACGTCGGCGTCGTTGAAGCAGGAACAGAAATCGTCGAACAGCGCATGCAGCCGCGAATAGCGGTGCGGCTGGTGCACGGCGATGACCCGGCCCTGGCTCGCCTGCCGCGCGGCCTTCAGCACCGCGGCGATCTCCACCGGGTGGTGGCCGTAATCGTCGATGATGGTGACGCCGTTCACCTCGCCCACGCGGGTAAAGCGGCGGTTGACGCCGCCGAAATTGGCCAGCGCGTCGCGGATCTGGTCAGGATTCATGCCCAGATGCCGCGCCACCGCCACCGCGCCCAGCGCATTGGAGACATTGTGGTCGCCCGGCATGGGCAGGGTGCAGCCCTCGATCACCTTGCCCTCGGCCTGCAGCGCGATGTCGAAATGCGCCACGCCCGCCTCGTAGCGCAGGTTCACCCCCCGCACATCGGCCTGCGCGTTGAAGCCGAAGGTCACCACCCGGCGGTCGGTGATCCGGCCCACCAGCGCCTGCACCTCCGGATGGTCGGTGCAGCACACCGCCAGCCCGTAGAACGGGATGTTGGAGACGAAATCGAGGAAGCCGCGGCGCAGGTTGTCGAAGCTGCCCCAGTGCTCCATGTGCTCGGGGTCGATATTGGTGACGATGGCGATGGTCGCGGGCAGGCGGTTGAAGGTGCCGTCGCTTTCGTCGGCCTCGACCACCATCCACTCGCCCTCGCCCATCCGGGCGTTGGAGCCGTAGGCGTGGATGATCCCGCCATTGATGACCGTCGCGTCAAAGCCGCCCTTGTCCATCAGCGTGGCCACCAGCGTGGTGGTGGTGGTCTTGCCGTGGGTGCCGGCCACCGCAATGTTCGATTTCAGGCGCATCAGCTCGGCCAGCATCTCGGCCCGGCGCACCACCGGCAACCCGCGGGCGCGGGCGGCGTCCAGCTCCGGGTTGCCCGGCTTGATCGCCGAGGAAATCACCACCACCTCGGCCCCTTCCAGGTTCTCGGCGCGCTGGCCCTCGTAGATGGTGGCGCCCATCCCCTTCAGCCGGTCGGTGATCTTGGTCGCCCTCAGGTCAGAGCCCTGCACCCTGTAGCCGAGGTTCAGCAGCACCTCGGCGATCCCCGACATGCCGATGCCGCCGATGCCGACGAAATGGATCGGGCCCACATCGGTGGGAAGCTTGGTGGCTGCTGCTGCGTTCATCCTATTCTTCCTTGCCTGCCAGCGTCTCGACCATCTCCACCAGCCGCTCGGTGGCGTCGGGACGGCCGTGCGCCAGCGCGCCATGGGCCATCTGCACCGCCACCTGCGGATCGGAGAGGACCGCGGCGATGTGCTCTGCCAGCGTGGCGGCGTCAAGGGCGGATTCGGGGATCATGATCGCGCCCTCGGCCTCGACCAGCCCGCGGGCATTGGCGGTCTGGTGGTCGGCGGCGGCATGGGGATAGGGGATCAGGATCGCCGGGCGGCCGATCACGGTGATGTCGGCCAGCGACGAGGCCCCGGCGCGCGAGATGACAAGCTGCGCCTCGGCCATGCGGGCGGGCACGTCGGTGAAGAAGGGCTGCACCTCGGCGCGGATGCCGTGCCCGGCATAGAAATCGGTGACGCGGTCGTGATCCTCGTCGCGGGCCTGGTGGCTGACGCGCAGGTGGCGCCTGATCTCCTCGGGCAGCGCGGCGATCGCGGCGGGCACAGTGTCGGACAGCGCCCGCGCGCCCTGGCTGCCGCCGATCACCAGGATCGACATGGGGTAGTCGCCCGGCGGCGCATAGGGCGCGCCCGCGCGGGCCAGAACCGCGGCGCGCACCGGGTTGCCGGTATGCACGGCCTCCACGCCCTCGGGCAGGGCCGTGGGCCATGTGCCGCAGGCGATGGCGTCGACATGTTTGGCGAAGATCTGGTTCACCCGGCCCAGCACGCCGTTCTGTTCATGGATCATCCGCGGCAGGCGCAGCAGCCGCGCCGCCGCCAGCGCCGGGATCGACGGGTAGCCGCCGAAGCCCACCACCGCCGCCGGCCGGTCGCGCCGCATCTTCAGCACCGCCGCCAGCACGCCCGCGGCCAGCTTGAACGGCACCACGGCCCTGGCCGCCACCCCGCCGCGGGCGAAGGTCGCCGCGTGAACCTCTTCGATCTCGACGCCCTCGGGGAAGCCGCCGGTATAGCGCGCCCCGCGCGCGTCGGTCGAAAGCTTCACCCGCCAGCCGCGCGCCAGCATGGCCTCGGCCAGCGCCTGGGCGGGAAACATGTGCCCGCCGGTGCCGCCCGCGGCGATCACCAGAAGCGGCGCGCTCATCGTCCCGTCCTGCGCATCAGGATGTCGCCGATCTCGCCCTGCGGGCGGGTCCGGCTCAGCGCCAGCAGCATGCCGGCCAGGATGCCCCCCGCGATCAGCGACGAGCCGCCGTAGGACACGAAGGGCAGCGTCATGCCCTTGGCCGGCAGCAGCCGCACCGCGACGCCCATGTTGATCAGCGCCTGCACGCCGAAAATGCAGGCCAGCCCGGTGCCCGCCAGCCGGATGAACGGGTCCCGCTCGCGCATCAGCCGGAACAGCGAGCGCACCACGATCACCGCGTAAAGCGCGATGATGGCCAGCACCAGGATCAGCCCGTATTCCTCGGCCGCGACGGCGATGATGAAATCGGTATGCGCGTCGGGCAGCGACCATTTCACCTGCCCCTCGCCCACGCCCACGCCAAAGAACCCGCCTTCGGAAATCGCGTTGGTGGCATAGCCAAGCTGGGTGCGCGGGTCGAGGTCGGGCGACAGGAAACCGTCGATGCGGCGGGCGAAATGCTCGGAATTGTGATAGGCGAAGGTGCCGCCCATCACCACCATCCCCGCCATGCCGACAAGCAGCAGGATCGGCGCGCCGGCCACGAAATACATCACGCCCCAGGCAAACAGGATCAGCGCCGCCTGCCCGAAATCGGGCTGCATGGCCAGAAAGCCCACGATCACGATGGCAATCCCGAAGGAGAACATCCTGCCCGGCGGGCCGTTGATTTCCTGGCTCGCGGCCATCAGCCAGGCGGCGAGGATCACGAAACCGGGCTTGAGAAACTCGGACGGCTGGACCGAGGCGAAGCCCAGCGAATACCACCGCACCGCGCCCTTGCCGAAATCGGTGCCCAGCGCGGGCAGCAGCGCCAGCGCCACGAAGGCGCCGAAAAAGCCCAGCACCCCCAGCCGCCGCACCATCTGCGGCGACATCATCGAGATCAGCAGCATCACGCTCATCGCCATCCCGCCGAACAGCGCCTGCCGCAGAACGTAGTGAAACGGCTCGAACCCGTTCTTCGAGGCCAGGGGCGGCGAGGCGGCGAGCCCCAGCAAAAGCCCGATGCCGAACAGGATCAGGATGCAGGAGAGGGTCAGCTTGTCGACCGTCCGCCACCAGCGGGGAAGGATCGGCTCACCGGCCCGCACGGGCACGGTGCCATACACCATTTCGGTCATGAGATACCGCCTCGATATGCCTCTGTTTGCGCCCGTTTGCCGGGTCTGCCCCGCAGTCTACCCCGGATGAGGCCGCGTTTCCAGCGCTTTAGCCTCAGCCTGCGCGGCGGAACAGGCTGACCTGAAAGCTCTGGCTGCGGCCCGCCGGCGTTTCATGGGCATGGGCCTCCGCGCCGATCGGCCGGAACGCGCCGGGGGCCAGCGCCTCCAGCGTTTCAGCCAGGGTTCGGGGCGAATAGCGCCGCACCGGCAGGCCCGAACATTTCTCGGGCCCGTCCGGCGCGAAGGTGGAAATGATGGCCACGCCCCCGGGCTTCAGCGCCTCCAGAAGGGCGCGGACATAGGCCGCGCGCCCGGCCTCCTGCGTCAGGAAATGGAACACCGCCCGGTCATGCCAGAGGTCATATGCGCGCTCCGGCACCCATTGGGTGACATCGGCGCAGATCCACTGCACCGCATCGGCCCCCGCCCCCAGCCGGGCGCGCGCGGCCGACAGCGCCACCTCCGACAGGTCCAGCACCGTCACATCGGCATAGCCCGCCTGCAACAGCGCATCCGGCAGCCGCGAGGCCCCGCCGCCCACGTCCAGCACCGCCGCGCCGGGCGCGGCGTGTTCCACGATCAGGCTGAGCGAGGGCTCGGGGCGTTCCTGGAACCAGGTCAGCGCCTCCTCGGCGCGGCCCTCATAGGCCGCGTCCCAATGCGCCTGCCGTTCCGTGCTGTCCGTGCTCATCCGCGGCCCTCCCCGGCGCGCAGGCTACGGCCCCCGCGACGCCGGGGCAAGCCGCCCGCTCAGATCACCACCACGTCGAGCGGCGGGAAACCGTTGAAGCCGACGCTCGAATAGCTCGACGTGTAGGCCCCGCAGGCGCGGATGATCACCCGGTCGCCCGCCCGCAGCCCCAGCGGCAGCTGCACCGGGCGCTTTTCATAAAGCACGTCGGCGCTGTCGCAGGAGGGGCCGGCCAGGATGCAGGCGCCCGTCGGCTCGTGGTCGCGGTCGGTCACGAACTGATAGCGGATCGCCTCGTCCATGGTCTCGGCCAGGCCCGAGAACTTGCCGATATCCAGGTAGACCCAACGATGGGTGTCATCGCCGGATTTCTTCGACACCAGCAGCACCTCGGCCGCGATCATGCCCGCCTCGGCCACCAGCCCGCGGCCGGGCTCGGCCATCACCCGCGGCACCTCACCGAAACGCTCGGCGACCAGCTCCATGACCCGCGCGGCATAGGTGGTGGGATGGTCCACCGCCTCGCCATAGAAGGCCGGGAAGCCGCCGCCGATGTTCAGCAGGCTCAGGCCGAAACCCTCTTCCTGCGCCTCGCGCCAGATCGCCGCCACCTGGTCCAGCGTGGCAGTCCACATCTCGGCGCGCCGCGTCTGGCTGCCCACGTGGAAGGAAAAGCCAACCGGGCGCAGCCCCAGATCGCGGGCCAGCCCCAGCAGCGCGATGGCCTTGTCGCGGGCGCAGCCGAACTTGCGGGTCAGCGGCCAGTCGGCCTCCGAGGCATCGACGATCAGGCGGATATAGACCTCGGCCCCCGGCGCATGCGCGGCGATCTTCTCCAGCTCTTCCTCCGCATCCGCGGCGAACAGGGTGATGCCGGCGGCATGGGCGAAGGCGATGTCGCTGGCGCGCTTGACGGTATTGCCGAAGGAAATGGTCTCGGGCGCCGCGCCCAGCGCCAGGCACAGCTCGATCTCGCCGCGCGAGGCGGCGTCGAAATGCGCGCCCATCGCGACCAGCGTCTCGACGATCTCGCGCGCGGGGTTGGCCTTGACGGCATAGTGGATATCCGCCCGGCCCAGCCCGGCCTTCAGCGCATGGTACTGCCCGGCCACGGCCTCGCGGTCCAGCACCAGGGTCGGACGGTCAAAGGCGGCGTTGCGGATGTAGGTCTCGATGCGGGACTGAGGCGCAACGGCGGCGCGCCCGACGAAGTCGGTGATCGTAGCGTTCATGGTCATCTCCAATAGACCCGGCCATCTATGGCCGCTCACTTCCAAGGGAGACGTTACCGTCGCTACATAAACGCGGGGCCCGAGGGCCCGGCCAGAGGCGCGTGCGTTGGCGTCTGTGCGCGGGCAGATAGGGCCAAGCCCGAGTCGTTGCAAGAGGGTATTTTTCGCCATGCGAAAATTCCTCTGCGCAGCGGCCCGGAGGCGGCGGTTTGCCGCTATACTGGCGCCGGATCGAGACGAGGAGAGCAGGACATGAAAGTCGGAATCGTCGGCGCCGACATGGTCGGCAGCGCCGCGGCCAACGCCCTGCAACCCACGCCGGGGGAACGGGGCCTCGCCCCCCTTCTTCTGTTCAGAAATATCCCCGCCTGAGGCATCCGGCCGCGCCACGGGCACCGGGCCCCGCCATGCCGGGCCCCACGCCGCCCAGGCCCGCCGCGTTCACAGCTCCAGCGCGCGCCGCACCTCGGCGATGAAGTCCTCGCCGCGCTGCTCGAAATTGTCGTACTGGTCGAAACTCGCCGCGGCGGGCGCCAGCAGCACGGTCTCGCCCGGCTCCGCCTCGGCCACGGCGGATTGCACCGCCCGGGCCATGGTTTCGCTGACCTCGTGCGGCGTGTCTTTCAGGTGCAGGGCAAAGCCGCGGGCCTCGCGCCCGATGACATAGGCCTTTTCCACATGGCCCAGACAGGGCTCCAGCGCCGCGAGCCCGCCATCCTTCTCCAGCCCGCCGCAGATCCAGCGGATGCGCGGAAAGGCGGCCAGCGCCTTGGCCGCGCTGTCGGCATTGGTGGCCTTGGAGTCGTTGACGTATTTCACCCCGTCCTTCTCGGCCACCAGCTGGCTGCGATGGGGCAGCCCGGCGAAGCTGTGAAAGGCCTTCTCGATCACCTTCGGCGCCACCCCCAGCGTGCGCGCCGCGGCATAGGCCGCGCAGGCGTTCTGGTGGTTATGCGCGCCCGGCAGCCCGGCAATGGCGCGCAGGTCGATCGAGGCCACCTGCCGGCCCTTGCGGACCTCGGCCAGGAACCCCTTGCGGGCAAAAACGGCCCAGCCCGGACCATTGAGCCTGGCCGCGGCAGAGATCCGGATCACCCGGTCGTCGCCCGGCCCTTCGGACATCTGGTTGGCCAGGAACCGCCCCTCGTCCTCGTCCACCCCGATGATGGCGCGGTCGGGCCCCCCTTCGGCAAAGAGCCTCCGCTTGGCCGCGAAATAGCCCCCCATGCCGCCATGCCGGTCGAGGTGATCGGGCGAGATATTGGTGAACAGCGCCACATCCGGGGTCAGCGCCCGGGCCAGCTCCGTCTGGTAGCTCGACAGCTCCAGCACCACCGCGCCGCCATCGCCCGGCGGATCGATATCCAGCACCCCGCGCCCGATATTGCCGGCCAGCTGGCTCTCGCGCCCGGCCTCGCTCAGCAGGTGGTGGATCAGCGCCGAGGTGGTGGATTTGCCGTTGGAGCCGGTCACCGCGATCACCTTGGGGGGCATGTCGTAGTTTTCCCAGGCGTCCACCGCCAGCGAGCGGAAGAACAGGCCGATATCGTTGTCCACCGGCACGCCGGCCGCCCAGGCCGCCGCCACCACCCGGTTGGGCGCGGGATAGAGATGCGGGATGCCGGGGCTGACGATCAGCGCCGCCACGCCCTCGAAGGCGCCCTCCCGGGTCAGGTCACGGGGGGCAAAGCCCTCGGCCTCGGCCCGGGCGCGGGCCTCTTCGTTGTCGTCCCAGACCACCGGCTCGGCCCCGCCCGCGCGCAAGCTCCGCGCCGCCGACAGGCCCGACCGGCCCAGCCCCAGAACGGCGACTTTCGCGCCCTTGTATCCACGCACGGGGATCATTGCCTGCCCTCTCCTGAAACTCCGCGCGAAGATGCACCGGGATTCCGGCCAATTGCAAGCGGGGTCGATATAGAAACAGAGGGTCGCGCCGGACCCGAGGGTGGGCGCGATCGCGCCCGCCCTGGGGGACGGGTCGGGCGCGGCCCGGGACGCTTCGCGCCCCGGTCGAGTTGGCTTCAGTGTCGCGGAAAACGCATATGGGAGTCACATGCGGTTCATATGGAATTCATATGCGCCGCCTGCGGCCTCAGCGCACCTTCAGCGTGGCCAGACCGATCAGCGCCAGGATCAGGCTGATGATCCAGAACCGGATCACGATCTGCGGCTCGGCCCAGCCCTTCTTCTCGAAATGGTGATGGATCGGCGCCATCAGGAACACCCGCTTGCCGGTGCGCTTGAAATAGAGCACCTGGATGATCACGCTCAGCGCCTCGACCACGAAGAGCCCGCCCACGATGGCCAGCACGATCTCGTGCTTGGTGGCCACGGCGATCGCGCCCAGCGCGCCGCCCAGCGCGAGGCTGCCGGTATCGCCCATGAACACCGCCGCGGGCGGCGCGTTGTACCACAGGAAGCCGAGCCCGCCCCCGATCAGCGCGGCGGTGAAGATCAGGATCTCCCCCGTTCCGGGGACGTAGTGGACATCGAGATACTCGGTGAAGTCGACCCGTCCCACCGCATAGGCGATCACCCCCAGCGTGCCGGCCGCGATCATCACCGGCATGATCGCCAGCCCGTCCAGCCCGTCGGTCAGGTTCACCGCATTGGCCGCGCCCACGATCACGATCATGGCGAAGGGGATGAAGAACACCCCCATGTTGATCAGCGTGTCCTTGAACACCGGCAGCGCCAGCTGGCCCGACAGCGCCTCCGGGTGCACCTGCGTGGCCGCATAACCGGCGAAAGCCGCCACCAGCAGCCCCATCCCCATGCGCAACTTGCCCGAAACGCCGTCGGTGTTGTTCTTGGAGACCTTGGCATAGTCGTCGGCAAAGCCGATCAGCCCGAAACACACGGTCACGAAGAGCACGATCCAGACATAGGGGTTGTCCACCCGCGCCCAGAGCACGGTCGAGAACAGCAGCGCCGAGAGGATCAGCAAGCCCCCCATGGTGGGCGTGCCGGCCTTGGCGAAATGCCCCTGCGGGCCGTCATCGCGGATGGGCTGGCCCTTTTTCTGCTTGCGCCGCAACAGGTTGATCAGCGGACGGCCGAAGATGAAGCCGAAGATCAGCGCCGTGAAGAACGCCCCGCCCGCCCGGAAGGTGATGTAGCGAAACAGGTTGAACACGTCGCCGCCGTCGGAAAACTCGGTCAACCAGTAGAGCATTCGTTCTTTGTCCTCAGTCTTCGGTGGGCGCGGCTTGGCCCAATTTGCGCAGCGCGTCAACCACAAGCGAGACCTTGCTGCCCTTGGAGCCCTTCACAAGCACCACGTCGCCCGCATCCACAAGCGAGCCGATCCGCTGGGCCATCACTTCGGCGGTTTCGTGCCACTGGCCGCGCTGATGCGGCGGCAGGGCGTCGAAGGCGGCGCGCATCAGGGGGCCCACGCAATGCACCAGCTCGACCTTGGCCAGGGAGGGGTCCCCGGCCAGGGCGCGGTGCAGCGCGACCTCGTCCCGGCCCAGTTCCAGCATGTCGCCGAGCACGGCGATGCGCCGCCCATGCGCGATGCGGCCCACGTCATCGGCGGGCTCGGTGGCGGCCAGCACCTCCAGCGCCGCGGTCATCGAGGTCGGGTTGGCGTTGAAGGCGTCGTCGATCAGGTCGATGAACAGGCGTTCGTCCACGATGTCCAGCGCCAGCCTCTCGCGCTGGCCGCGCCCGGCGGGCGGGTGCCATTCGCCGAGGTCGCAGGCCGCGACCGCCGCGTCCAGCCCCAGCGCCTCGGCCACCGCCAGCACCCCCAGCGCGTTCATGGCGAAATGGCGGCCCGCGGCGCGGATCTTGAACAGGAGCGGCCTGCCGGCCGCCTCGGCCCGGACGACCGTCGTGCCGCCCTTAAGATCGGCCGAGAGAAGCCTGAAATCACTGCCCTTTCCGGCGCCGAAAAGGGCGATTTTCGCGGCCAGCCCGCGGGCCTTTTCGATCAGGATCGGGCTGACCTCGAGATCGCCGAGCAGCACCGCCGCGCCGCCCGGCTCCAGCCCTTCCAGGATGGTGGCCTTCTCGCGGGCGATGCCGGCGAGGTCGTCAAAGGCCGCCAGATGCGCGGCGGCGACGGTGGTGATCATCGCCACATGCGGGCGGGCAAGGCGCGCCAACGGCGCGATCTCGCCGGGGTGGTTCATGCCGATTTCGATCACCGCGAAATCGGTGTCGCGCGGCATCCGCGCCAGCGTCAGCGGCACGCCCCACTGGTTGTTGTAGCTGGCCTCGGCGGCGTGGGTCCTGCCCTGCCCCGAGAGCACCGCGCGCAGCATCTCCTTGGTCGAGGTCTTGCCGACCGAGCCGGTCACGGCCACCACCCGCGCCTGCGTCCGCGCCCGCGCCGCGGCCCCCAGCGCCTCCAGCGCCTTCAGCACGTCCTCGACGATCAAGAGCGGCGCGTCCCCGGACACGCCCTCGGGGAGGCGCGAGACCAGCGCGGCGGCGGCGCCCTTTTCCAGCGCCTGGGCCACGAAATCATGGCCGTCGCGAATATCCTTAAGCGCCACGAACAGGTCGCCGGGCCGCAGCGTGCGGGTGTCGATGGACACGCCCGTCGCCTGCCAGTCGGCCGTCGCCCGCCCGCCGGTGGCGGCGGCGGCGTCGGCAGAGGTCCAGAGCGCGGTCATGACACCCTCCCGTCCAGCGCGGCCACGGCGACGCTGGCCTGCTCCACATCGTCGAAGGGAAAGACGTCGTCACCCACGACCTGGCCGGTCTCGTGCCCCTTGCCCGCCACCAGCAGCGCGTCGCCCGGCCCCAGCGCATCGACGCCGCGCAGGATGGCCTCGGCGCGGTCGGCGACCTCGGTCGCCTCGGGGCAGCCGGCCATCACCTCGGCGCGGATGGCGGCGGGGTCCTCGCTGCGCGGGTTGTCGTCGGTGACGAAGGCCACGTCGGCATGGTCTGCCGCGGCCTGGCCCATCAGCGGGCGCTTGCCCCGGTCGCGGTCGCCGCCCGCGCCGAAGACCACCACCAGCCGGCCCATCACATGCGGGCGCAGCGCCCTGAGCGCGGTTTCCAGCGCGTCGGGCGTGTGGGCGTAATCGACGAAAACCGCCGCGCCGTTGTCACGGGTGGCGGCGAGCTGCATCCGCCCGCGCACGGTGGTCAGGTCCGGCAGCGCGTCGAAGACATGGGCGGGCGCCTCGCCGCTGGCGATGGCGAGGCCTGCCGCGGCCAGCACGTTCTCGGCCTGGAAGCCGCCGATCAGCGACAGCCGCGCGTGATGCGCCTTGCCCTGCCAGTCAAAGCGGATCTCCTGCCCGGTGGCGTCGAAGCGCTGCCCCAGCAGCCGCAGCTCGGCCGCGTCCGAACGGCCCACGGTGATCAGCGTCTGGCCGCGGGCCTGGGCGATCTCTGCCATCTCCGGCCCGCGCGGGTCGTCGAGATTGATCACCGCGGTGCCGTCCTCGGGCAGGACGCGGGCGAAAAGCCCCGCCTTTGCCGCGAAATACTCGTCAAAGCTCGCGTGGTAGTCGAGGTGGTCCTGGGTGAAATTGGTGAACGCCGCCGCGGTCAGCTGCACCCCGTCCAGCCGCCGCTGCGCCAGCCCGTGGCTGGAGGCCTCCATCGCCGCATGGGTCACGCCGGCGCGGGCCATCTCGGCCAGCAGGCGGTGCAGCGTGATGGGCTCGGGCGTGGTGTGGGTCATGGGCGCGGTATAGGCGCCCTCGACGCCGGTGGTGCCCATGTTGGCGGCCTTGCGGCCCAGCAGGTCCCAGATCTGGCGGGTGAAGGTGGCGACCGAGGTCTTGCCGTTGGTGCCGGTGACCGCCACCACCACCCCGGGCTGGGCGCCGAACCACAGCGCCGCGGTGTAGGCCAGCGTCTGGCGCGGGTCCTCGGCCAGGATCAGCGCGGCGTCCGAACGCGCCAGCTCGGCGCGCGCGATGCGGGCGCCCTCGGCATCGGTCAGGATCGCCGCCGCGCCCATGCGCAGCGCGTATTGGATGAACTCGCCGCCATGCACCCTGGTGCCCGGCAGGGCCGCGAACAGGTGGCCGGGTTTCACCTGGCGGCTGTCCACCGACAGGCCGGTGACGCGCGCCTCGCGCCCGCCCTGGGCGGTCAGGCCCAGCTCTGCCAGTGATTTCGACTTTGCCGGACCCGTCATCCCTGCCCCCGTGGCGTTCAGTGCGAGGCGAGTGTTACCGCGAAGTCAGGGTGGGGTGCAATCTCTGGCCTCAGCCCCAGCAGGGGCGCGGCGCGGCGGATGATCTCGGCGGCCACCGGCACGGCGGTCCAGCCGGCGGTGCGGCGCGGATCGGGGCCCGAGCGGTCTTCGGGTTCGTCGAGGGTGACGACCAGCACATATTCGGGGTCGTCGGCAGGAAAGACGCTGGCGAAGGTGGTGATCACCTTGTCCTTGTAATAGCCGCCCTGCGGGTTGGGCTTGTCGGCGGTGCCGGTCTTGCCGCCCACGCGGTAGCCCTCGACCTCGCCGAAGGTGGCGGTGCCGTGCTGGACCACCTGGCGCAGCATGGCGCGGGCCTTGGCCGAGGTGTCCTCGGAGACCACGCGCTCGCCGGTCTGGGGGCGGCCGCCGGCCAGAAGCGTGGGCGCGACCCGCTCGCCGCCGTTCAGCAGCGACGCATAGGCCGCCGCCAGATGGAGCGGGCTGGCCGAGATGCCGTGGCCGTAGGAGGTGGTGATGGTGTAGATGTCGCCCCAGCGCGAAGGCAGGATCGGCTTGCCCGTGGGCGCCTCCACCAGCTCCACCAGGGTGGGCTCGAACAGGCCGAGCGAGCGGAAGAAATCCTGCTGACGCTCCTTGCCGATCTCCAGCGCGATATGCGCCGTGCCCACGTTGGAGGATTTCACGATCACGTCGGTGACCGACAGCTTGGGGCCGTAATTCTTGCGGCGGAATTCGTGGATGGTGTGCTTGCCCCAGCGCATGGGGGCGTTGGCATCGACCAGGGTGTCGGGGCCCACCAGGCCCAGCTCCATCGCCTGGGCGGCGGTGAATATCTTGAAGGTCGAGCCCAGCTCATAGACCCCCTGCACCGCGCGGTTGAACAGCGGGCTGTCCTCGGCCGCCGCGCCCGGGCGCGGCGCGGGGCGGTCGTTGGGGTCGAAATCGGGCAGCGAGGCCATGGCCACGACCTCGCCGGTTTCGGCCTTCATCAGCACCGCCGCCGCGCCCTTGGCATTCATCAGCCTCATGCCGCCATAGAGCACCCGCTCCACCGCCGCCTGGATGCTCAGGTCCAGCGACAGGCGCAGCGGCTGGCCGCCATTGGCCGGGTCGCGCAGATAGCCGTCAAAGGCCTTCTCCACCCCCGCGACGCCGATCACCTCGGCCGAATGCACGCCCTCGCGGCCGAAGCTGGCGCCGCCCAGGATATGGGCGGCCAGCTTGCCATTGGGGTAAAGCCGCATCTCGCGCGGGCCGAACAGCAGGCCGGGCTCGCCGATGTCATGCACCAGCTGTTTCTGCTCGGGGCTGATTTTCTTGCGGATCCACAGGAACTTGCGCTTGCCGGTGAAATCCTTGAGCAGCTTTTCCTCGTCGAGATCGGGGAAGATGCGGGCCAGCTCGCGCGCGGCGCGCGCCTTGTCGATCATTTGCGGCGGCTGGGCGTAGAGCGAATGGGTGGCCATGTTGGTGGCCAGGATCCGGCCCTCCCGGTCCACGATATCGGCGCGCTGCGCCACGATCGGCGCGGTGGAGGCGGCCGCGCTCGGCTCATGCGGCTCGGCCGCGGCCAGAAGCCCCATGCGCGCGCCCACCGTCACGAAGGCGCAGAAGAACGCCGCGCCCAGCACCAGCAGCCGCCCCTCGGCGCGCAGGCGCGCCTGGTCGCGCATCTGCTCGTGCCGCAGGCGCAGGTTCTCGCGCTCGATGGCGTCGGGGTTCTCGCCGCGGGCGCGGGCCTCGAGGATGCGCGCCAGCGGGCGCAGGGGGGTGCGGATCATGGGGTGTCCTCCCGTTCTCCGACGACCTCGACGGAACTCAGGATCGGCGGCAGCTCGGGCGCGGGATAGGAGACCTTGCTGATCTCGCCGAACTGCTCGGGATGCAGGGGCAGCAGGCCCAGCCGGTCGAAATTCAGGTCCGCCAGCTCGCGCAGCCGGTCGGGGCGGTTGAGATAGGCCCATTCGGCGCGCAGCACGCCCAGGGACTCGCGCATCTGGCCGATCTCGCGCTGCAGCCTCTGGGTCTCCTTCAGCGCCTCGTGGGTGCGGTAATTCTGGTTGTAGGCCCAGTAGGCCAGCCCCATCACCACCAGCGCCGACAGAACGTAAAGCACGGTGCGCATCAGCGTTTTCCCCCTGTCATCAGTGCCGGCAGGCCCAGCGCGGCGCGGTCGGGCTCGCCGCTGGGCGCCTCTGTCCGCTCCGCCACGCGAAGCTTGGCGCTGCGGGCGCGCGGGTTTTCCTCCAGCTCCTGCTCGTCCGGGCCGATGGCGCGGCGGCTGAGCAGCCTGAACTGCGGTTCCTCGCGCTCGATCTCGGGCGCGTAGCGGCTGCCCCGCCCGCCCCCGCCCGAACGCGCCTGCAGGAAGCGCTTCACGATGCGGTCCTCGATGGAATGGAAGGTCACCACGGCCAGCTTGCCGCCCGGCTTCAGCGCCCGTTCGGCCGCGATCAGCCCCGCCACCAGCTCGCCCAGCTCGTCATTCACGGCGATGCGGATGGCCTGGAAGCTGCGGGTCGCGGGGTGGCTCTGCCCGGGCTTGGGGCGCGGCAGGCAGCGTTCGATCACCGCGACCAGCTGGCCGGTGGTCTCGAACGGTTCGGTCTTGCGGGCCTCGACGATGGCGCGCGCGATGCGGCGCGAGGCGCGCTCCTCGCCGTAATGATAGAGGATATCGGCCAGGTCCTTTTCGTCGGCCGTGTTCACCAGGTCGGCGGCCGAGGGGCCGGACTGGCTCATCCGCATGTCGAGCGGCCCCTCCTGCATGAAGGAAAAGCCGCGCTCCGCCTGGTCGAGCTGCATGGAGCTGACGCCGAGGTCCAGCACCACCCCGTCCAGCGGTTCGTCACTATAGGTGTCGAGTTGCGAAAACGTGCCTTCGACCAGCACCAGCCGGTCGCCGTAGTCCGCCGCCCAGTCCCGGGCCATCTCGAACACCGCGGGATCGCGGTCGACGCCGATCACCCGGTCGGCCCCGGCCTCCAGCAGCCCGCGGGTATAGCCGCCCGCGCCGAAGGTGCCGTCAAGCCACAGCCCGTGCACCGGCGCCACCGCCTTCAGCAGCGGGCGCAGCAGGACGGGGATGTGCGGGCGATCATCGGAGGGCGAAGCGGCCGCGGCCATGCTCAGCCCTCCCCCATGCGCGACAGCGTCATGTCGAGGGCATCCATCAGGTCGATGCCCTCGGGCAGGTCGCCGCCCAGCGCCTCTTCCTCCGCGGCCTCGATCCGGGCATAGGTGTCCGGGTTCCAGATCTGGAAGGTGTCGCCGGTGGCGATGAAATAGGCCTCTTTCTCCAGCCCGATCTTCTCGCGCAGGCGCAGCGGGATCACCAGGCGGCCGTCGGGATCGACCTCGGTCTGGTGCGACAACCCGCTGATCCGCTTGGTCAGCTTGCGCTTGAGCGGGCCGCTGGGCAGCAGCGCAATCTTGTCCTCCAGCGCGGCGATCGCGCGCATGGTGTAGACCTCCAGGAACGCCTGCTCCCTGTCGCCGTAGACGATGACCAGTTCGGGGCGCTTGCCGTCGACCCAGGTGTCGTCGCCGGCCTCCAGCACACGGCGAAACAGGGCCGGGATCGACACCCTGCCCTTGCTGTCCACCTTGAAGGTGTATTCGCCTCTGAACCTGCGCGCCACCGTCCCGACGCTCCCTCAATTCCTCGTTGCCCCGGCCGGTACGAAAACGGCGGACTGAGCTGCTGCCACTGCCCAATCCGCCGCCCTCGTCCCATCACTGGGTGTGTCCGACTGCGCTTGCCACCTGGGGGGATGTCTGCTCGCGTCGCGCGTCGGATCTTGTCGTTCGGTGAAAGCGGGAGCCGTGTATGAAACCTGCCTCAGGTGCCTTCGGGGTTCTTTTTTGCCCCTTGAAGAGCCCGTTTTCATCCGATGAACCCAAGGTGCCACGGGAATTCATGGAAATCAATAGCCCAATACGGGAATTCACACCAAGTGATGGAAAGAGACCCCCTGAAAAACAACATCTTGTACCCACTGGGAGACTCTTGATGGGCTCATTTGGAGTCGGGTGATTTCTCAACCACTAGATATGGACAAATCTGGCCGGGTCAGAAAATCCCACAAATTCCCGAAATTCCCTGCCACGGCACCCTAAACAGCCCCGCAGGACCGGGAAAAATCGATGGATTTCGGCGGCCCGCCCGGCATTCCCGTAGAGGTGATTCGCAAACGGGCGCCTCCGGAGAGACGCCCGCGCAGGACATTCCCACTATTTCCCGTAACGACGTAGGCCGGGACCGGCTCAGGCCATGCCGCCCGCCACCAGGCGGTGCGCCAGCGCGGAATAGGCCTCGGCCGTGGGCCCCTCGCCCAGCGCCACGGGGCGACCGGCATCGCCCGCCTCGCGCACCTCCAACGCCAGCGGCAGCTCGCCCAGGAAGGGCAGGCCCAGCTTCCCGGCCTCGGCGCGCACGCCGCCATGGCCGAAGATGTGGCTTTCGCCGCCGCAATGCGGGCAGTGGAAGACGGACATGTTCTCGATCAGGCCCAGAACCGGGGTCTTGAGCTTGCCGAACATGTCGATCGCCTTCAGCGCGTCCAGCAGCGCCACGTCCTGCGGGGTGGAAACCACCAGCGCCCCGGTCGGCGCCGCGCGCTGACACAGCGTGAGCTGCACATCGCCCGTGCCCGGCGGCAGGTCGACGATCAGCACGTCCAGCTCGCCCCACTGCACCTGCCCCAGCATCTGCTGCAGCGCCCCCATCAGCATCGGCCCGCGCCAGATCACCGCCTTGTCCGGATCCAGCATCAACCCGATCGACATCAAGGTGACGCCGTGGGCGTGCAGCGGTTCGATGGTCTTGCCGTCGGGGCTGGCGGGCCTTTTGGTGACGCCCATCATTCGTGGCTGAGACGGCCCATATATATCGGCATCCAGCAGCCCCACCTTGCGGCCCTGTTTCGCCAGCGCCACGGCAAGGTTCGAGGACACGGTGGATTTGCCCACGCCGCCCTTGCCGGATCCGATCACCAGGATGCGGTCGACACCGGCGGGTTTCAGCGGTTCGGCCTGCGGCTTGGGATGGCCGCCGACCTTGAGGCTGGGCGCGGGTTTCTGCGCCGCCGGGCCATGCGCGGTCAGTGCCACGTTGACCGACCCCACCCCGTCGATCGCCGCCACACAGCGTTCAGCGGCGGCGCGCAGCGGTTCCATCGCGCGGGCAGCCTCGGGATTGGGGGCCTCGATGACGAACCGTACGGTGTCGCCCTCGATGTTCAGCGCCCGCAGCATGTCGCGCGATACCAAGGTGCCGCCGCCCGGCAATTCGATCTGTTCCAGCGCCGCCGCCGTACCGTCTGCCGCCATATGCCATCGCGTTGTTCGGACCCTATCCGTTGATAATATCCATGAGCTGCTGCAGTTTCTTCAGCCCCTTGAGGGTGCCGGCCTTGCTGCTGTTGATCAGCTTCGCCCCGACGGGGCTGGCGTTGTCGATGGTGGCGATGAGCGCCACATTGCCCATGTCTCCGGTGTCGAGGTCGACCTTGTGGGCGTTGCCCTGGTCGTCCATGACCGTCATGGAGACGTCGCTCTCCTTGAAACGCGCGGGGGAGCCATCCTGGACCTTGCCGTAGTCCCAGCAGAGCAGCCAGACATACTTCATGTCGTCGAGCTTGGTGATCCGCATCGTCTCTTCGTTGTCTCCGCCGGTGTCGCCAACGCCCTCGTCGCCGCTCAGCTGCATGAACGGAAACGCGTTGAGATCGCCCAGCTCACCGAAATAGACGAGCCCCTGCTTTCCCTGCTTGTCTTCATATGCGGCGGCAAGGTCGAAGTCGGCGGCGGTGGTCCATTTCATCCGGACCATCAGCTGTTTGAATCCGCCGACGTTGGCCTCTGAGCCCTTCTGCTTCAAATCCATTTCTTTCTCCTTTTCATTGACGGTTTCGCGGTGCGGTCCGCCCCGCAGGTCGAAACAAGTCCTATGCTTTTTTTTATCTTCTTGGAAGCCGAATAGTCAAATGAAAAATCCCGACCGGCCGGGACGGCTCCCTTTTCCCAGGGCATGGCTGCCTCCCCCGCCCCTC
>ENA-ORCT01000494-ORCT01000494.1-marine-metagenome-genome-assembly--contig:-NODE-494-length-18868-cov-3.701985_pt1 | contig 18868 bp, 16 predicted proteins | sample MGYA00248632_ERZ508511 | MGnify/ENA primary metagenome ERZ508511 (study PRJEB26182, sample SAMN06268839) | marine metagenome | isolation source: Tt an P1-techrep anaerobic enrichment on pine from sediment...
CTTTTCGATACGATTTTACTTTTCCCAAAAGCTGTAACCTGTTCATTTTTCTTGACAAGATGACCCGCCATACTATATGCAGCAATAAATACCGGCTGTTTTGGGTAAAAATCCATAAACAAGGGGGAACGGTACAATGACAAAAGCTGAACTGGTAGAGAAGATGGCAACCGATGCGGGGATTTCCAAAGTGGCGGCAGCGACGGCTTTAAATTCCTTTATGGAGGGTGTCACCAAAGCGTTGAAAAAAAAGGATGGAAAAGTGACGCTTGTCGGCTTTGGTACCTTTTCAAAAGTGCGCCGAAAAGCGCGCAAGGGTCGGAACCCGCAGACCGGCGATCCGATAAAAATCAAAGCATGCAATGTTGTCAAATTTCGGCCGGGGAAAAAGCTCCGAGACTCAGTATAGCCCGATCGTAATCAAGGGGGCTGATTTGGCACCAAACCGTTATCGGTTACGGCGTTGTCAAATTTGCCCCCACGGAATCCTTCAGTAGGTCACATCAAACGAATCAAACCGGCCAGTATAGCTTTCAATAGTTGTTTCCACTGAATCCACCCGGGACAACGGTGAGCCGACCCGGCACCAGGCCACCATTGATTCTGCATCCTCTTGTCTACCCTCAAAAACAGCCTCAACGGCTCCATCGCTTCTGTTTTTCACCCAACCGCTGATATTTCGCTGAAGTGCGGCTTTCCGCGTTTCAGCGCGAAAAAACACGCCCTGCACTCGTCCGTGAATGATCACATGAATACGTATCTGGTCTCCCATCAGCATCCCCTTTTTTCTGAGGTGTTCGCCAGTTTCCGCGCAAAATCACTTACGATTTCAGCAATTTTTCGCCGATTGGTTTTGAATCGTTTATCCCGGAATCCGGGCCGCCACTGTAACTCGGCCAGTTCATCGGAAACAACAACTATCGCCCCCACATCAATGCACCGGAATTTTCCCACAGAAAAAAGGGCTGACGTTTCCATTTCTACGGCAAGAACATTGGCCGCCTGATAACGAATAACCTTTTCCCGGGTTTCACGATAAATTGCGTCTGTCGACCACACGGTTCCTTTATGCCAGGAAATGTCGCAGTCATTCACTTGTGACACCAACCCATCCACAACCGCATCCGAAGGTCTAACCGTATCGCTGCCTCTGCCAAGATAGTGGATCGAGGTTCCCTCTTCAATCAGGGCGGCTGAAGGAATCACAACGTCCCCAATTTTCACCCGGGGTGAAATCGCCCCGCACCATCCGACTGCCAACACGGTTCGGACACCCCAGGCGATGAGCGTTTCAAGTATCATGACAGCGTATGGGGCGCCGATATAAGGCCCTGCCACACAGATTCCCTCCGGACCTTGATACACCCGACTCATGAATAGCTTGCGGCTTTTTCTGGCAGTAAGATCCAACACGTCGGAAAAAAGATTCAAATCGGCTTGACTGCTGACCAGGATGCCGACCGGCCCGTGATCCAATGCACCCGTTGCTGACTGAAGCGGCTCAATGATGGCCGAATCCCCTTGTATATTTTGCATCGATTTCACCGCAATGGGTTAATGAAAAACAAGTTCGCAATTTGGAGTATTGAGGTACCCGACTAACAAGGCAGGACAATGCCGAAATATCAGCCAAATTCAAAATATTCGCAACGACGGCAGACGGGTTGGATCGCCATCCAAAATCTGAAGCTGTTTTTAAGCGACCCCTGAGGCGCAAGAGCGGATCTCTTTCAGCGTCAGCCGGGAAATCCGCTCTCACATATCAAGTTCTATGTATCCGTATGTCACGGAATCCGTTACATCGGATCGGCCAGAGTCGTCAATTCATCTTTAATCTCATCAACGATATCATAAAACCATAAAAAGTCCTCGATAGTCATTCGGCCTGCTTTGCGCTGAGATTCGGAGCCGTCCTTTTTTATGATAATCCTTGGTCCGATCTGAAGCTTTGGCTCCCCCTCGCCGTACTGATTGATCGAAACTACCAGCCCGGTTTCATCGCACCGCCATTTTCGCAGCACTTTATCTTTTTCAGGATCAAAGGGCATAAAATCCTCCATTAGGCATTATATTTTGGAAAAATCGGCAAATTCAGCAAAAAGATCAGCGATTTGTTTCAGCAGTGCCAACCGATTGCAGCGAATTTTAATATCGTCGGCCATGACCATAACCCCGTCGAAAAAAGCATCCACAGGTTCCCGAAGGGTGGCAATCGTTAACAACGCCTGACTGAAATCACCCGAATCGAGTTCGGTTTTCGCCTTTGCTCGAATACCCTGCAGTGCGGCAAACAGGGCTGATTCACAGGCATCCTCAAACAAAGCGGGATCAACCGATGCGTCTTCGGTCAACTCGGCCTTGCGTATGATGTTCACCGCCCGTTTGAAGGCAATGGCCAGTGGTTCAAAATCGGGTTTTGCTTTCAGACTTTCCAGAGCCTTCACGCGATTCCACACATCCGGGATCACGTCCGCCGGCACACTGAGAACGGCGGCGATGACTTCTTTCGAAAATCCCTCTTCGGCAAGCATATGACTCATTCGGTTTTTCAAAAAGGAGAAAACCGACTCGGCCGTTTCACCGTTGTCGGTTACGCCGAAATGCGACAGGCTCTCCTTGATGAGGGATAAAAGAGAAAATTTGAAATTCTGGTTGAGTATGATCTGAATTACGCCAATCCCCTGTCTTCTCAACGCGTAGGGGTCGGAGGCGCCGGTGGGAATAAGCCCCGCAGAAAAACAGCCGCAGATGGAATCGATTTTATCCGTGATACTGACTACCGCGCCACAGACGGAACCAGGTAGCGGTGCTCCGGAGTGCACCGGACGATAATGTTCCTCGATTGCAGCGGCCACCTCCGGACTTTCGCCGGCAACTGACGCATAAACTCGCCCCATCACCCCTTGCAGTTTCGGAAACTCGCCGACCATTTGACTGACCAGATCGGCTTTACAAAGCCAGGCAGCCCGTGCGGCACTCTGTTTTTCATCGGATCCAAGAGATGCCGCATCACCCAGGAAACCGACCAGCGCTTTGACCCGTTCGACCTTGTCGTACATGGAGCCGAGCTTCGCCTGAAAAAGAACACCTTTCAGCTGAACGACCCAGTCTTCCAGCGAATTCGACCGGTCACTTTGAAAGAAAAACCGGGCGTCCTCAAGACGCGCGCGGATGACCCGCTCGTGCCCTTTGGCCACCAGATTCATATCCTTTGCAGGAGTGTTGTTAACGGCGATAAAGCACGGTTTTAAACGACCGTCAGGGTCAACAACGGCAAAGTACTTTTGGTGCTCGCGCATGGCGGTAATCAACACCTCATCCGGGAGCTCAATGAACTTATCTTCAAAGGTGCCGGCAACCGGGGCTGAATATTCCACAAGATTGGTTACGATATCGAGCAATTCATCATCTTGAAGCACCACCCCCCCAAGCTCGGCGGCAACCGAATCGATATCGCTTTGAATTTTTTCTTTTCTCATACGTATCAGCGGCTGGACCCAGGCAGCCTCCAACGCCGGAACATACTCCTCCGGTGTCTGGATCTGTATGGTCTCGGGATGCTTGAAACGATGTCCGAAGACTTCTCTGCCGCTCTCGATGTTTCCAAACGTGAATGGTATGACCTCGGTACCCAAGAGAGCCAGAATCGACTGAATCGGCCTGGCAAAGGACACATCCAGATTCGCCCATCGCATGGTTTTCGGGAAAGACACCGACTTGATGCTATCCGGAATCAACTTCCGGAGTACATCACGGCTATCCTGACCGATCTCTTTCTTCTCTGCGCTCAGGTAAAGCCCTTTTTCCGTTTCCGTGATATCTAGTTTGTCGACCGGTACGCCGACTTTTTCAGCAAATTTTTCGGCGGCAACGGTTGGTTTACCACTATCATCAAATCCCACCGATTTTGGCGGGCCCAAAACTCTGGAACTCAAGGATTGCTGCTTTTCAGCCACATCGCCAATCCGAACAGCAAGCCGGCGGGGTGTACCAAAGGTTTCCACCTGTCCATGATCGATCCGGGCGTCGGCAAGTTCTTTTGTCAGTGTTTCGGCCAACACCGCAAGGGCGGGTTCAATATAGCCAGCGGGGATCTCCTCGGTCCCAATCTCAATCAACAGGGTTTCCATAATCACCTCTGAGTCGAAATAAAAGAAGGATTATCATACGGTTTCAAAAACGCCTACCCTTTACGGTCAAGCAATGGGAAGCCCATCGACTCCCGTTGCTTTAAATATTCTTCGGCACACAGTCTGGCCAAATTCCTGATCCGTGCTATATACCCGGTCCGCTCAGTTACGCTGATCGCACCGCGCGCATCAAGCAGATTGAAGGTGTGAGAGCATTTCAAACAATACTCATAGGCTGGCAGAACCAGCTGGTTCCTGGCAATCCGTTTGGATTCAGCTTCATATTTGTTGAACAGATCGAGGAGCATTTGAACATCAGCTTCTTCAAAATTATAGGTTGACTGTTCCACTTCCTGTTGGTGGTGGACATCACCGTAGTTTATCCGGTCATTCCATTTAAGCTGGTAGACGTTATCCACTCCCTGGAGGTACATGCAGATCCGCTCCAGTCCGTACGTAATTTCAACAGACACCGGTTTGAGTTCAATGCTGCCGGCCAGTTGAAAATAAGTAAACTGGGTAATTTCCATTCCATCCAGCCATACTTCCCAACCCAGCCCCGATGCACCCAGTGTCGGAGACTCCCAGTCGTCCTCCACAAACCGGATATCGTGCTCCAGGGTATCGACACCGAGGATTTTCAGGCTCTCAAGGTATTGTTCCTGAACATCCATGGGCGAGGGTTTGAGAATGACCTGAAACTGATAGTAATGCTGCAATCGATTGGGGTTCTCACCGTAGCGGCCATCGGTCGGCCGCCTTGACGGTTGCACGTAGGCGACCTTCCAAGGCTCAGGCCCAAGCGCCTTTAAAAGTGTAGTTGGGTGAAAGGTTCCCGCCCCCACTTCCTGATCATAAGGCTGAACCAGGATACATCCCTTTTCAGCCCAGAATTTTTGCAACGACAATATCACATCCTGAAAATACATAATCTTTTCCTCGTCATCGCTTTAAATTAATATCCGTAACGGATTCCATCGGCGGCTGTCGCTGTCGAAAGCAAATAGGCATCGTCCCGTTCGGCAAGCAATTCTTTCCAGATTTCTTTCAACCGTCCAATATCAACAGAATCCCCGACCCCCCATATACAACCGCCGCCGCCGGCACCGGTAAAGCGGGCGCCGCAACCGTTTTCCATGGCCGCTTTGACCAGCTTATCCCCCATGGGATCCAATACGTCCGGAGTCAGGGACCGCCGGACGGCTACTTCCTGATTCATGGCAACGCCCGCCTGGTGAAAATCGCCGTCAGCCATGGCATTGATAAAATCCCTCGTATAACCGGCGATCTGTACCCATTTCAATCGATTGGAACCGGAGAGGAACTGCCGAACCCATCTGCCGTTAATATTGCTGGACTCATGAGGAATACCGCAATACGCCACCAGCATGCGCTCCTCCAGTTCCCGATAATTTTCAGGGCCGATCACAATTTGCCTGCTGAATTCCAACCCCTTTCCGTTCTCACGCCAGCCCCAGGCATTCACACCACCGAAGGCGGCTGCCAGTTGATCCTGATGCCCACACGGCACGCCGGCCACACTGGCTTCGATAGACTGTGCGAGCGCGGCAATCTGTGCCCGGGGCATCCCGTTGTCGCTATGCTGCTCGGCAAATGCCTTTGACAGTGCAGCAATCAAGGCCACAGCAGCCACCGACGAACCGCCCAGTGCACTTCGAACCGGCGACGCGGATTCGATTTGAATGTGTACGCCTTCGGCCCGAAAATAGGCGGCAATGGCAAACATCAGGCCCAGGGGATGATCAAATGGAACTTCATCCAAATAAAATTCGGCACTTTTAAACCCCCTTGAAGAGACCTTTACCCGCCCTGTTTCAAATGGAGACAGAAGGACCGTCGTTCTGAGATCCAGTGCCATATTGAATGTACACGGGGCGATGTGTCGGAGGGGCAGATAAAATGTACTGATATCCAAGGTCCCCCCCATATCGACCCGGCAAGGCGCCGATACGATTATCTCCCGATCGGACAGAATAGTGTTTAAGGATTTCGACATAACCGACCCGTTATTGATACACAACAGAGTTATCGGCGAAGTTGCCTTAAAAATTTCAGGCTGCGGATATCCCGCCCCAGATGATACGGAACAAAGTTTTCAAGAAGTGCAAGCCCTTCGTCCATGGCCCGCAGATCAAAGCGGATCCGACCGGCCTGTTTGAGATCACCACCTTGAACCCAGAGCAACTGCTTGACGGTACCTTTTGAAAGCGTCATCAATTTACCCGGCGGCGCCGGACAGCGGGAGCACACCAGGCCGCCTTTACCAGTGCAGAATCGAACCCGATCAGGGCTCATTTGGTCCAATATGGTGCCGCACACCCCGCATTGGCTCAGATTGGGGCTGAGTCCGCTCAAGGATAAAAACCGAACCTGAAACAAAATGCTTAACGCTCCACCGGTACCGGTTTCCGCATCAAGGCGCGCCAAGGCATGGAGGAACAGGTCAAAAAGCGGTTTTTGAGCCTCTCCTTCCTCCAGCCAGATATTGATCAATTCAGCCCAGTAATTGGCATAAGCTGTCTTGACGATATCTGTTCCTATACCGGGAAACGGCTGTTTGAGTGACGCTTCCTGAAGAACCGGAAGCCCTTGCCTTCGTCCGGTGCTGCAGACCAGATCAATAAGCGAGAACAGCTGCAATACACCCTGAAATCGCTTCCTGCTCACTTTTGCCGATTTGGCGATGACCGATAGTTTTCCCCGATCTGAGGTCAAAAGGGAAATTATCAGATCCGTGTCGCCGTATTCGACCTTTCGAAGCATGATACCGGTCGTTGAAAAAGCCGCCATACCGTCAGATACCCAGAAGGTATGTAGCGATTTTAAAATAAAAAAATACGCTGATAATATCAATCGACGTCGTGACAAACGGCCCGGTGGCAACGGCCGGATCGATATTGATCCGTGCAAAAGCCATGGGCACAAGCGACCCGACAAGTGCCGCTATCGACATTGATGAGATAACCGCCAAACCCACGGCCAATGCCAACGCGATCAACGTGTATTGAAAATGCGCCACCGCACCGATCAACAGGCCATAGACAATTCCAAGTATCAGCCCCACGGACAATTCTTTGGCAACCACAAACCAGATATCCCGGACATCCAATCGACCGGTCGCCAGTCCCCTTACCACAATCGTTGAAGACTGGGTGCCGATATTTCCCCCCATTCCCATGATGACCGGAATGAACGCAGCCAGATAACCAACCTGATTAAGGCTCTCCTCGAAATGGCTGATGATGAAAAAGGCAACGATTCCTCCGAGGCAACTGGCGAAAAGCCAGGGCAGTCGTATTTTTGTGCTGCGAAAAACCGATTGAGTTTCTACAAACTCATCGCCGCCCACACCGGCCATTTTAAACATATCCTCGGTGGCTTCCTCCCTGAAAATATCAATTACGTCATCCACCGTTACAATGCCAACCAATTTATTGGATTCATCCACGACCGGAACGGCCAGAATGTCATACCGGGCAACCAGCTTCGCCACTTCCTCCTGATCCAATTCTGTCTGAACAGAAATCACATCGGTTGTCATAAACGCCTTGAGAGGTCTTTCCGGAGGAACGACAACCAACTGTCGCAGGGAGCTGACGCCGACAAGGTGGCCGAATTCATCCACGACGTAGAGGTAAAACGGCATTTCCACGTCCTGGTATTCCTTTTGGAGTGATTCGATGGCCTGACGGGCGGTCACGTCCTGTTTGAGGGCGATAAACTCCGGCACCATGATACCGCCCGCCGTGTCATCACCATAACGAAGCAGGCCTTCCACCTCCTCCGACCCCTCGTTTTTCATTTTCTCGAGGATGGCATCAGACGTCTCCGCGGGCAATCGCCCAATAATGTCAGCCACATCATCTGTGGGCATATTGTCTAAAATCTCTACAATTTCATCCAGTTCCATTCCTTCAATAAGGTCAAGAAAAGAGTCCTCATCCAGCTCACTGAACAGTATCCCCTTTTGTTGAATATCCTGAATCATTCCGAACAGACGACGCTGGCTCTGAAGGGAAAGCGACCGGAAAACCACCGACAGATCCGCGGCGTGAGTTTTGTTCACAATCTTGCGAAGATGAGTGGTAGCATCCCGTCGCAGCAACCGTTTAATGCTATCGACCAGTATCGTATTGGGATCGCTCATGGCTTATCAGCTTTCGCTAGTAGATAGTCTTCCGGTATTGAACGCCGGGGTTAACAGACCGGTTAAACACGCAAGTTGAGACAGGCCAGATAACTTGCAGGGGAAACGTTACGGATTTGGATCAGGGTATGGAGAGCGTCACGGTCTGATCACCTTTCCCCGGTATCGGGTAAGCCTTTCCATTTAGAAAAAGATTCACGCCGGAGGGGTTATCAATGGTTAACTCATAACGCGAAGAAGCTTCCAGTTCGAGGCGATCACCGGATTTCAGGCTGAATTCCTGCGGATTTTTATCGTCAATTATCACCTTTAGCATTGTGTTATCCACAGTCATGACATCCAGCAAATATTTTTCCTCCAAGCTGCCACGATCACTGCCGGTGATCGTGGTACCACCGGAGCCGGTTGAAAATTCGGAAACCGGCGAGCTCTGCACAGCGCGAGCGGCAACGGGAAGACCGCCCGCTGTGTCATGATCCGGGTTGCCTGAATAAAAAAAGACCCACCCCACAATCAAAAGAGCAGCGAAGACGATCAGCAGTGCCGCCAGAGTCAGTGAACGAAATCTGGAGTTGCTGCGTGCACCAAACGAATCAGATTCGATCCCGATACCCGTTGAGTGGGCGTGACGGCTTGCCAGATATCGCCGAACAGCCTCTTCGGCATCGGTGCCAACAACCCTGGCGTACGCTCGAATAAACCCTTTAACATAGACTTCTGCAGGGAGCCTGTCGTGATCTTCCTGCTCAATTCCCTGGAGAATATCCATGCCTATCCGGGTTTCACCGGAAACCGTTTTCAGATGAATGCCCTTTTCAAGGCGAACAGCTTTCAAATATTGACCGAAAGACAGTGCTTCTTTCTCAGTCATCGTATTTTCACCAACGCATCGGAAGTTTACTGAATGATTTTGATATGCGATCGCTGACGCAAATCGGCGAGCCAGTTTTCGAAGTTTTTGTTGACGATCTCGGTAAAGAGCTGCTCTTCTATTTCGGCAGAAGCTTCTTCCAGACTCTTTCCGGGAGTCAGCACGATTTCTTCAACCAGAAGAATTTGATACCCGTGATCCGTGTCCAGAACCGGCGTATATTCACCGCCTTTGAGGTCTTTGAGGGCGTCACGGAGTTGAGGGGAGAGCGCGTCGAGTGAAAAAACACCAAGCCCGCCGCCGTTTTGGGAGATCGAGGACTCGGAATATTCCTGTTCCATTTTTTCAAACGGTTCGCCCGCATTGAGCTTCACCATTACATCATCCATGCGCTTGCGGATCTCCATCTTTTTTTCGTCATCGGCATATGAAGGGACCCGCATTAAAATATGGCGAAGTCTATATTTTTTTTCGCCGCAATATTTCTCTGGATTGGCAGCGTAGCAGGCTTTGATATCCTCTTCGGTGATAACAATTTTTGATTTAATCTCATAATTGAGCAGCTTTGAACGAAGGATCTGCTCCCGCATGCGATCCCGATAATCATCGAGCGTCATGCCCTCGGCTCTCAGCTTGGTTCGAAGATCCTCATCCGAAAGAAACGCGCTCTCTTTCAGGCGCTCGATAGCCCGATCAACCTCCGCTTCGCTGACCGTAATGCCATTTCGTTTGATTTCCTGGTCGGTCAGTTTTTGATCGATAAGTTTGTTGAGAATCTCCGTTCTGACCTTGAAAAGCATTTTGCGTTCCTTTTCAGGTGAATAGCCTAAGGAACGAATGCGGGCTGCATATGGCATGAACTCCTGATCCAATTCGGAGAGTGTGATGACATCCTCATTGACGGTTGCCACAATTCGGTCAACGATTTCTGCGTGAACTCCGTTCACAGAACTGAATCCACAAAAAATCAATACCATCAACATTATGAATGATGAGTATCGTTTTTGTATTAATTTCAAGGCATTTTCCATTAATTTATTCACCCTGTCTCAGGAATACCGATAGACGGCTTACAATCCGGAGGATTTGAAACCGCTAATGGCCTCCCACTGTTTCGCGTTGATTTGTACCGGATAATCGTGAAGCAGAGATTGCATCCACCTTTCAAAACTCAACCGCGAATTCTTCCACGATTCCACGCTGAAAGGGGTCTCACCGTCCGCACCGGACGGCGCTGTGGTTTGCCCCCCGCCCATTGAATTTTCAGGCAACGATGGTTCCTTTGGATTCAATGCGATATCGGTTGATGAATTCGCCCTCGGGCTTCGCATTTCTCTGATCAACTTTTCAATAATCAACCGAGTGCGCAGTTGCTTGCGCCAAAGCTTCTGCGGCACGGCTTGAGTCAAAAACAACTCACTGAAGACCTCCGTTGAAAGATTGCCTTGAAAACTCGAAACAGCGGTATCCAACTCCGCATCCGTCACCTGAATGTTTCTCTTTTCGGCTTCCTGCAATAGAATCTGTTCCTCAATGAGCTGATTAAGGCATCGTTGCCGGGCAATCCGCACGACATTGGATCGTTTAAGATCCTCACGATCATAAGCGAATTTTGCCAGCTCGAAAGCATCCAAAAAATCAGCCACATAAATCGATTCTTCCCCGACTCTGACCAGCACACGATCAGGGGGAGGCTGTTCTCCACCCGAACAGCTCATGCTCGCCAAAAAAACACTCATGACACCAAGCAACCTCCAGACAGATTGCCGGCATCGCTTTCGAATTATGGTTCGGCCATTGCGCATTTGGTACTCACCAGGCGGCCATAAACATCATAACCCCCTCAAATCCTTTAATTGTTAACACGTTGTTCAATTTCTTTCAAGATATTTTTGGTTTGGACCAACAGACCATTAATGCCATTTTTTTGCAACTTTGCCTTAAACACATAATCCGGGGTGAATTGGAATCTTCCAGGTGAAGCGGCAATCATTCCAACTATGCCTTGAGGGTTTTTCTGATGATCAGAAGAGAATTGAAGCGCAAGGCTCTGCCCGTTTAAATCGAGTCGTTTAACCCCGGCCTGCACAGACAGAATTCGAAGCATGATCTTCAGCAGAAGATTGGTCACCTCTATCGGCGGCGCACCAAATCGGTCAGCCAGTTCATTTTTAAAATCGGCAATTTCCTTCACCGCTGTCATTCTGGAAAGCCGACGGTAGGTGGATAACCGCTGATCGATATCCGGCAGATAGGACTCCGGCAGGTAAGCGGATACGGCCAGATTGATCTCCGGTTCAAGATCCTCAATCACGGTATCACCTTTCATTTCAGTAATCGTGCTCTCCATCAGCTTCAGGAACATATCGTAGCCCACAGCAGCGATGTGCCCGGATTGGGCTGCTCCGAGTATCGTGCCTCCCCCTCGGATCTTCAGATCATTCATGGCGATCTGAAAGCCCGCCCCCAGATCACTGTGTTCCATCAACACCTTCAGCCGTTTTTGGGCATCCTTGCCCAAGGCACTCTCCCGGGGGATAAAAAGGTATGCGTAAGCTTGTTCGTCAGACCGCCCCACTCGTCCCCGCAGCTGATAGATCTGGGAGAGGCCGAACCGATCAGCCCGGTTGATCAGCATGGTATTGGCCGAAGGGATATCAAGTCCGGATTCCACAATGGTCGTGCATACCAGCATGTCGATTTCCTTCTTCATAAACCGAAGCATGACCCGTTCCAGTTCATCTTCCTTCATTCGGCCATGGGCGATATCAAGTCTGACTTCAGGCACAAGAGCCTTCAACCGCGAAGCGATCCGCTCGATATTGTTAACGGTATTGTGAATAAAAAATATTTGTCCGTTGCGCTTCAGCTCCTTTCGAACAGCTTCAGCCACCACCCCGTCATCAAACTCGCAGACATATGTGATAATCGACTGACGGTGTTCCGGAGGCGTTGATATCACACTGATGTCTCGAACTCCCAAGAGAGACATATGGAGGGTCCGGGGAAGCGGTGTTGCAGTAAGGGCCAGGACATCAACGGTGCTTCTGAACTGTTTCAGTTTTTCCTTGTGCTTGACGCCGAAGCGCTGCTCCTCGTCTAATACCAGAAGGCCAAGATCCTTGAAACCGACATCTTTCTGGAGCAGCCGATGGGTTCCGATAACGATATCGATCGTGCCGTTTTTCAACCCCTCCACAATCTTTCTTTGTTCACTGGCCGACCGAAACCGGCTCAGGCAGGCGACGTTCACCGGATAAGGCTCAAAACGTTCGGAAAACGTTCGAAAGTGTTGTTCCGAAAGCACCGTAGTCGGCACCAGAACGGCGACCTGTTTGGCATCATTGACCGCTTTGAATGACGCGCGAAGAGCCACTTCGGTTTTCCCGTAGCCGACGTCACCGCAGACCAGCCGATCCATGGGGGTCTGCTGCTCCATATCCTGAAGGACAGCGTCAATGGCTGCCAGTTGGTCGGGCGTCTCCTCATAGATAAAACCACCTTCAAAATCCTGAAAATGACGGTCCGCCGTGCTGAAGGCGTGTCCTTTCCTGACGCTGCGGGAAGCATATAGCCTGAGAAGTTCACCGGCAATCTTCTCAACAGACCTTTTGACTTTGTTTTTCACGCGTTCCCACGATTTTCCCCCCATTTTATCAAGCACCGGAACCACGCTGTCTACGCCCATATATTTTTGAATTTGATTCATCCGGTCAACGGGGAGATAGAGTTTATCCTCGCCTCTGTAGACAATCTTGAGGAAATCGTTGGCGGTGCCGTCAAGTTTCAATTTCTCCAGGCCTTCGTATTGGCCAATGCCATGGTCATTGTGGACGACAAGGTCTCCGGTTTTCAAATCGTCAAACGAAAGAAGCTCGGTCTGCACTGTGGACCGGCTCCTGCGACGCCGTCGGCGTTTGGATCCAAAAATTTCATCCTCGGTGACAATTGCCAGCGACTCCGATGCCCAAACAAAGCCCGTTGAAATCTGTCCGAGACAAATCCTGGGAGCAGAGGACAGTAGGGATTCATCGGGAAATTCATCAATAATTGACGGGCAGATACCATACGGTGACAGAAGCGAAACCAACCGGTCGGCCTGCACGCGGCTTCTACAGGTTATAAACGTGCAACGGCCGGATTGCTGCTGAAATTGCAACCAATCAGCCAGCGGTGAAAAGAGGCTTTCTCTGTCATGGGAACGTTTCAGCGCTTCCCGAATATCAACGTTATCCTCGACATGAAACTGCAAAGGTATTGCCCGGTTATCGGCTGAACCATGATCGTTGATAATCGGAACCGATTTCAACCGTACGGTTTGTTTTTCCGAAAGCAATCCTTCCACCTCAGTCCAAGTCATAAACAGTTCATCAGGATCAACACATAACCGCTTCTCTTCACGGGCCTGGGCGCAGTTTTGAATGGTTTGATCAAAAAATTCGTCGGCTGTTCTTTCCAGATCGGCGGGATCCACCAACAGGAAGCGGGCATTATCGGAAGCATAATCAAACAATGTAGCGGGATGGGGATAAATTAACGACAGTAAACTTTCAAGCTCCGACAAAACACCATCTTCCCGGATACGGTCGACCAGATCGCGGGTTTTTGAAACAGGCATTTCCAGAACTGAGGCCCGCTCTCTGACCCGGGCGATAATAGAGGACAATTTTTCTCCGGGAACCACAGCTTCTTTGGCAGGCAGGATAACTGCCTCGGATAAAATCTGGAGTTTGCGCTGGTTGGATGCGGAAAAAAATCTCAACGACTCCACCTGATCACCGAACAGTTCAATGCGCAACGGATCTGAATAATTCGGCGAATACAGGTCGATGATGCCTCCCCGGACACAAAAATCGCCAGGTTCTTCAACGATCATGGTCCTGGTGTATCCGCCGGCGAGCAATTTTTTGACCAGATACTCCCGATCGATTTCCTCCCCGGTCATCACCAATTCGGCAAATTCTGACAACTCCCGTCTCGGGATCACGCGCTGGAGGAGTGCACCGACAGGGCATACCGTGATCGGAGCGGGTTCGGTCTCGATCATCTGATAAAGCGTGTGTATTCGCTGAGCGGCGGTCTCACTGTGATAGGCGAGGTGCTTGAATGGTCCGACGTTATATGGCGGAAAATAAAGCAGGGGACGTTCAAACTGTCCCATAAAAAATTTCAACTCATCGATCAATTGTTCCGCATCTTTTACAGTAGGAACAATAATACAAATGGGGAAATCCGTTTGACGACACAACCGGTTAACAAAATACGCTTTTCCGCTTCCGTTCATCCCCGTGCAATCAATTTTCGAAGTCGGGGTGAGCATTTTTCGAATCAGTTGTTTGATAGAACTTTTTTCTTGATTTTGAAGCATAAATTCAGTAGTAACTCATCTCGTTTCGCCGGCGTAGCTCAGTTGGTAGAGCAGCTGATTCGTAATCAGCAGGTCAGCGGTTCAAGTCCGCTCGCCGGCTCCAGTTAAATTAAAGGTTTCCAGTGAAGTTACTGGAAACCTTTTTTTATATTGAACAATCCGGTTCATTTTTCTGACAGCACATAGAAAAAATTCACAACATTTACCGCATCCTTCTGCCAAAATGTCGGTGCAATCCATAATATAAATCCCCTCTGAAAGCAAACGGATGGATGGCGGCCGACTCAATGGAAAAAATATCGTTCATGGTCAGATCTCAAAGGTCTCTGGTTCCAATCTTGACAGCCAATAATTTTCCACTTAAAAGTTAGGCGATTGAACGCACTGAATGCCTGCCGATCCGGGCTGTCTGTGCATTGTTTCGCTTTGTATAGCTTTTTCCGCGCCTTTTACGTAATCCAACTCCCGGCGCATTTTTTTTACCTGCGTTCATATGCAGTATGATCAACGTCTGAACGACTGATCATAACACGCTTGGATTAGCCATAAACCATGAACTGTATTGATTCAATCGAAGGTACGGCCAAATTCATCATTAACCGTCACTTCCGAATCTTCCTTGAAGATCGCCTTGATGACACGGAATACATCAGAAATATAAAAGCGGTTATCGACGCCACCATTGATTTTCTTATGGAAAACAAGGAAATTGCCTGCAGATCCGAACTGCTGCAGGGAGTTCTATATGATTACGCCAAAGAAATCTGGTTGGACCATGTGAATCGAATCCGACAGGAATCAACAAATCCCGATATAACGAATACAAACGCTGATGGGGATGGCTATCCGGACTATTATTTTGATTATATTTATGCCCATGGCGCTTACCCTCGTTGATTCACTCAGCAATATTATACGCTTTGATTTTACTCAACAGGCTTGGATGGCTGATCTCCAGCAATTGACAAGCCCGGGTTCGATTACCATCCGTGGCTTTGAGTGCGCGGATAATCATTTGCTTTTCAAGGGAGCGGCTGGCGGCTTTAAGTGAAAAGCCATCTATGTGAAGGTGGTCAAAATCATTTGAGGATGAATGCAACAAAGTCAGTTCCGGAGGAAAATTTTCCTTCAGTAATAAATCCTCGTCGGCAAGAACAGCTGAACGTTCGATCAGATTCTCTAATTCACGGACATTACCTGGCCAACCATATTCCAACAGCATGGCCATGGCATCGGCCGAAACGCCCCGGATTGCTTTTTGCATTGATCGATTAAACTTTTCGATGAAATGATCACACAAATCCGGGATATCTTCCCTTCGATCGCGCAGCGGCGGAAGTTGTATCGGCATCACATTCAACCGATAATACAGATCTTCGCGAAAATTTCCGTTCAGGATTTCAGTCTTTAGATCTTTTGAGGTTGCAGCAATGACCCGGACATTTATTTTACTGGGTCTGGCCCCTCCGACCGGCCGCACTTCATTTTCCTGCAATACCCGCAGCAGCTTAATCTGCAGGGTCAACGGCAGTTCGCCGATTTCATCAAGAAAAATGGTTCCACCATCAGCCTCGACAAACAGACCGCTCCGGGTCTTATCCGCTCCGGTAAACGCCCCTTTCAAATGGCCAAACAATTCGCTTTCCATGAGAGTTTCCGGAATTCCGCCACAGTTAACCGGGATCAAAGGGGCTTCGGCCCGGTCACTGCTGAAATGGATCCCTCTGGCGACCAACTCCTTTCCGGTTCCGCTTTCGCCGGTAATCAAAACGGTTGTGCTGTATTTTGCCACCTTTCGCGCCAGTTGAAACACATTCCTCATCGGCTGACTTCGTCCCACCATGGAACCAAACGGCGGCTTATTTCCCATGCAGTGAAGCTTCTTTTTAAGCAGTATATTTTCATTTTTAAGTTTTTCACGCTCTTCGGCCTTTTTGAGCACAAGCAGTATTTCATCGGTTTTAAACGGTTTGGAAATATAATCATATGCACCCAGTTTCATCGCCTCAATAGCAACATCAAAGCTGCCATAGGCAGACATCATAATTACCGTTATCCCGACCAAATGCTCATGGGCGGCCTTTAAGAAGGCCATCCCATCCATTCGTGGCATTTTCACGTCACAGAGGATAAAATCGTATGATCGTGCCTGAACCAATTTCAGTCCGGCCTCACCGTCATGGGCGGTGTCTACCTGATATCCCCATTTGGATAACAGGGCGGTTAGCATATGCCGCATATTATTTTCATCATCAATCACAAGTAGCCGACATTCAGATGTTCGAATGCCATTGGGAGTTTCGCTTGTCACCGTTTGTCGCAATTAATTTACCCCTCGCTATCTTTCGCCTCATCGACACCCGACCGATAGTTAGACTCAACAGAAGAATGAACCGGCAACATTAGTTCTATATCTACTCCGTAGCGTTTTCGATTCCGGGCAGATACCCGTCCACCCATATTTTGAATCAATGAAAAGCTGACCGACAACCCGAGACCTGTCCCCTTACCAGGATCTTTGCTCGTAAAAAAGGGGTCAAAAATACAATTCATATGTTGATCCGGTATCCCGGGGCCGTTATCGGAACAGATGATTTGAAGCCATTTCGTCGCAGCTTCTGATTCCGGATGAGCATTATCCATAACCTGGGTAGAAACGACAATGCGACCCGAGCGTTTATCCCCTAAACTCCTGATGGCATCCGCTGAGTTAATCAGTATATTGAGAAGGACTTGCCGGAATTGCGCTGGATCAGCGAAAACGTCGTCAACGGTTGCGTCGAACTGGAGAGCGATATCGATGCCGCCAAACAGCTCATTGTGCTGCACCATTTCAATTGCGTCTTGAATCAAAGGATGTACATGAAATAACACAGGCTCTGCATGGTCCGGCCTCGAAAAATCAAGCAATCTTCTGATGATGTGATTGATCCTGTCTATTTCGGATTCAACCCGCGCAATATAATCCTCAGTTTCTTCACGGGACAGGTTATCCTGTTTCAATAAATCAAGATATCCGAGTACAATTCCAATGGGATTGCCGATTTCATGGGCGATGCCGGACGACATTCGGCCGATGGATGCCAATTTTTCTGCACGGACGATCTCTTTTTGAGCTTGAACAAGTTCGCAATTAGTCTGCTCAAGAGACGAAACAGCAGATTTCAGTCGGATGTTATCGTCGGACATCTGCAAAAGAATCTGGTTAAGTGCCTTGGACAGTTGACTGAATTCACTGCCGCCAATGGTATCTGAAAAACAGGTATAGCCCTCGCGCGGAATCTGTCTGGCCCTCCTCAACAGGCGTTGCAAGGGTAAAACGGCAAGTCGAGATATAAAATATAGACCGGTAAATGTAAGAACCAAAGCATTAACGACAATATATACGAGCAGCAGGCGTTGTTCCTGCCTTAGTTTTTTATAAATGGGTGCCAGCGGAATGACCGCACTGATCCCCAATACTGAATCGCCTTTTACATTTACCGGATGCGCTACGGCAATAAAACGGGCGTCTTTCCAAAACACCCCCCAGACATGACCAATAAGACGTTCGACTCGCTGATTGGTTGTAATGGCCTGATGACTGATTTCCGCCATAACCTGTTGGAGTCCGAAACCCGATTTATCTTCCAGGTAAAGTATGCGTTTACCGTTATCAATACATATGCTCAAAAAACCAGTGCGCTGAAATTTTTGCCGAAAATAAGACGCGACCGGAGTCCGGGGTGATCCAACAGTCGGAGAATTTTTATCACGCATCAGATCATCAGCGATCGTTTGTAAACAAAAATTGAATGTAGAGAGTTCCGCTCGTATCATCGAGCGTTTGAGGATACTGATTACCACCATGTCAAGCAGGAACATGGCAACAACCAGAAGGACCAGCAGATTTACGGCAAGATTGGTTTTTAGTCCAAAACGTATCACGGCTACCAGTCAGATATTTTTATTCAAGGCAATATCAGGATAAAGGCTCTGAACAATTCCTTATCATTTAATAAGCTTACGGTAAATTCGATAAAAATTAACATAGTCAATGAGCGAACGCAAATGAGGAAACAAATTGGTGATAGGCCGGCTTTTGAAAGGAGTGTGAAAAAGATGGGAGTCTAAAAAGTCCAAGGTTTTAAGTGAGCGCAGATTCGCTATACCCTGAAACGGCGGTAGATTGTGCTGGGAATGGAACACCGGTATTTCGTTCCAGGCAAATAAAAAAGGCCCCGATCGGATGCTTCCAATCGGGGCCTTTCAGGTATTCCGGCGGCGACCTACTCTCCCACGCAGCTGCCCGCGCAGTACCATCGGCGCTGAAGAGCTTAACTTCCGTGTTC